>OGNF01000891.1_pt1 | contig 30570 bp, 23 predicted proteins | sample 1573321 | NCBI WGS metagenome assembly OGNF01 (sample SAMEA2581911, study PRJEB24529) | metagenome | biome: Human gut stool | place: China | collected 2011 | reverse complement strand
TGAAATAAGTGTTGAAATTAACATTTTTAACATCTTATGTTAACAATTGTATTACCCAAACAAGAAAATTTAACATTTACTGAGATTGCTCAGGTTCCTGATTTGTTCTATAGTCCTGTGATTGTGAGCTAAATTTCTATCATGCAATAATTTATGGCGCTATGCTTCACTCGCGATACCGTGCAGAGATAAATGTAATTATCCAACGGAATAAAACCGTTTACCGGAGGTTTGCTTTCCGGGGATGGAAGAGGAAGAGGTAGAGGAGTGCGAGCAGGAGGCTGTAGGCGGCGAAGATGAGCCAGAGGGATGTCCAGTCGCCGAGGAAGAAGGGTTGTGTGTGGCCCGACGGCAGCGTCACCGTTTGCCATTGGCAATAACGATTCACCACGGCGCCGGCGACGAGTGTCCCCGCCGAGGCACCGAAGCCGTTGCTCATCAGCATTATCAGCCCCTGGCCGAAGCCGCGGTTGTGCTCCCCCGTGTTCTGCTCCATGTAGAGATGTCCGGCTACGGTGAAGAGGTTGAACGCCGCGCCGTAGACCGCCATCGAGAGGATGAGCATCCACAGTCCGTAGCCGGGATTGCCGAAAGCGAAAAGCAGGTAGCGCAGCGCCCAGGCAGTCATGGCCAGCACCATGCACCATTTTATCCCGAGCCGGTTCATGGCCAACGGCACGAGCAGCACGCACACGGCCTCGGAAACCTGCGAGAGGGAGAAGAGCATCGTGGCGTTGCCGGCCGCCCCCGAGCCGCCGTACTGCGGGTCGGCCATGAAGTGGGAGATGAAAGGCGTGGCGAAGCCGTTGGTTATCTGGAGGCACACGCCGGCAAGGACGGCCAGCAGCAGGAACTGCCGCAGATATCCCTTTTTGAAAAGGGTGAAGGCCCGCAGTCCGGTGACGTCGGGCCAAGAATGTCCGCGCATCCGCGCCAACGGTGTGGAGGGGAGCGTCAGCGTGTAGAGGAAGGTGAGCAATCCTATGACGGCGGAGCAGAGCAGCATCCCCGGCGTGTACTGGAAGCGGTATTGCGCTAAAGGGTGCATGTCGTTGAGCGTAAGTCCGAAGGAGCCGTCGTGCCAATAGGCGCAGTTGACGAGCCACATTGCGGCCACGAATCCCACCGTTCCCCAAACACGTATGGCCGGGAAGGTGTCCACGGGCCGCAGTCCCTGCCGTGCCAGCAAAGCGAACGTTGTGGTGTTGGCCAGCGCCAATGTGGGCATATAGCAGCAGAGGAACAGGAGCCACAGCGTGAAGAAAGGAGCGAACCGCATCTGCGGATTACGCGCCGCGTAGAGCCATGCCGCCGCCATCGCCACGGCCGCGGCAAGGTGGCACAGCCCGAGCACGCGCGCCGGAGCCAGGAAGCGGTCGGCCACATGCCCCAGCAGCGCCGGGAACAGCAGCGACACGAATCCCACGGCGGCATAGAACCAGGCGATGTCAGCACCCAGTCCGCCGCGCCCCAGCAGCTGGCCGAGGCACGTGAGGCAACAGCCCCACACGGCGAATTGCAGGAAGTAAAGCACCGAGAGGCGCGCACGCGCATTTGTCATGGCCGTCGTTCCCACTGCGGTTTAGAATGTTGCCTCCACGCCGCCGAGGATGGTGATTCCCGGCATCGGGCAGCCGTACACCACCTCATACCGGCGGTCGGTGATATTGTCGAGTTTCAGGAACGGCGTGACGTGCACGCCAGGCTTGTGGAAGGTGTAGGCCGCGCGCAGGTTCAGCAGTTCGTAATCCACGGTTTTCGGTCCGCCGTTGCGAAGGCTCCATACGGTATTCGAGCTGAGCGCGAAGCTGAAGCGGCCCGGCATGAAGTCCACCATAGCGTTAAGGCGGTTCTTCGGCGCGGCCAGCAACCCGGCATTGTCGGTGTGCAGGTAGGCGTAGTTTGCGGCCACGTTCCAGCGGCGGTCTATGCGGTAGGCGGCATCCAGCTCGAATCCTTTGTTGATGAAGCGCCCGGTGTTGACGTTCAGCGGCCGGCCGTCCTGCCTTACGGTCTGGATCATGTCGCGTCCGTTGATGAAGTAGAAGGCCACGCCCGCCTCAAGCCGTCCCTCGAGGAACCGCTGGCGTAGCGATGCCTCGTAGTTGAGCATCGTCTCGGGGCGCAGGTCCGGGTTGTGGGGAGGATACATGTAGAGCTCGCGGATGTTGGGCGCGCGGAAACCTTTGGAGAAACTGAACTTGAATTCGGAGCCTTCCCATCCATGCACAATCACTCCGGCCTGCGGCACCCACTCGTTGCCGTACTGCGAGCCGTGCTGCAGGCGCACTCCGGCATTGAGCGACAGCAGCTCGCCGAGCAGTCCCTGCTGCATCATCACGTAGCCGGCAATTTCGTTCTCGCACTTGCGGGTGATGTCGGTCTCCCGGCCGTCGGCCTTCGCCGCGTTCCAGGCGTGGCCGCCCCAATGCACGAAGTCCACGCCCAGCGAGAGGTCGCTCAGTTGCCACGGATGCAGCGTCTGGTAGAGGGTGAGGCCCATGTTGTAGTCTGTGGAGTGGAAGAGGTAGTCGCGTGGTTGGGCGCCGGGAGCGTAGCCGTCGTCCACCTTGTGGTGGCCCCAGTTGATGTAGGCCTGCGCTCCGCCGTTGCCCCAGCCGTAGCGGTCGTTGACATAGAGCGACGCCGTTCCGCGCCCCATGTAGGTCCACATGCTCAGCAGCGGCTCCTGCGTGGTGCCCGGGTTCTCGGCGCGCGTCTGCGTCAGCGTCACGTTGGTGCCGATGCTCCAGTGGTGGCTCAGGTTATAGTTCACCTGCATATACTCGTTGGCGAGCCAGAAGGCGGAGCCGCGGCGGTTGCCGTTGCTGCGGTCCAGCTGTCCGGCCACGGTCACGGAAAGGCGGTCACGGCGGTAGCCCGCCTGCAGGTTGAATTTCTGCGTGTTGAATGAGCCGAACATGGCGCGCGCACGGCCGGAGACGCCCTCTTCGTAGGTGCGGTCGGTGATGATGTTCACCGAGCCGCCCATGGCGTTGGAGCCGTAGAGCAGCGACGACGGCCCTTTCACCACCTCGATGCGCTGCACGCCGTTGGCCACGTAAGTGTCGGGCAACGCGTGGCCGAAGACCGATGCCCATTGCGGCTGTCCGTCTATCATGAATAGCACCTTGTTGCCCTGGCCCACACCGCGGATATTCACCGTCCCGGCGGCGCCCCCGGACACGCCGTAGCCGGCGAAGCCCCGCTCGGTGACGAACAGCCCCGGGATGCGGTCCATCAGAACCGGGAGCACCGACGACTCGGCGCTCCGGTTTATCTCGGCCGCGGTGACGATGTTGACGTCGAGCGGCAGCAGTTCGACACGTGTTTTTGCCGGCGCCGTGACGAGCGTTTCCGGCAGGATGCTGTCGACACGTTCTTCAGCAAAGAGCGGCAACGCCGCCAGCAACATTGTGGCGGCAGCAATGCAAGGTCTAATCATAGCAGACATTCTGGAATCGTTAACTGGCAAACGGCAACTTCAAGGCTTGCCATTCGCGGACGCAAATTTACAAAAATTCCCCGGAACGCCCAAACCGGCTTCCGCACCCTCCGCAAGAAGTGCACAATTTTCCGCAATAATGGTTGCGAAACAATCCGGTTTAACAGAGAGGCATAAAAAGAAAGCGCCGGGAGAGGATGGTCTCCGGCGCTTTTGGATGGGATGGTGTTATCTCTTATTTGATAATTACTTTCTGGGCTTTGCCGTTCTGAACGCGGATGTACATGCCGTTTTCGGGGTTGGCTACGCGAACACCCTGCATGTTGTAGTACTGGGCTGCACCGTTTTCAACCTCGATGCCGTCGATGCCGAGCGAGGGGTTGTAGTAGTATGTTACGGATACTTCGCGGCTCTGCTGTTTGCCTTCCTCAACGGCGTAAGCGTAGATGCTTGTCGTGGCACTGATGGTGAAGGGTTCGGTGTAAACCTGGAAATCGGTCTCGGTATTTGTGCGGTAATAGATGGTGGCGCCTTCGGCTGCCGTGATGGTGACGGTAGATGTGGAGGCGAACTCATTGTCCTCATTCAGGTCGGAAGCGCTGATAACGGGCACTTCGGAAACTGCCTGCTGATATTCGATGGGGTAGAGCTGGAGACCGTTACGCGTGCTTACTGCAACCTTCACATCATAAATGCCGGCCGCTGTCGAAGCAATTGTGAACTTGTTGTAGAAAGTGTATTCGGTTTCGCCGACTGTTCCCGTGAAAGAAGCTGCAGTGGCCGGTGTCTCGGCTGCAAAGTTAACATTTTTGAGAACGACAATCTGATTCATCATAGTGTCGTCAATGCTTGTAACTTCGTTGTATGTCACGCCGCTGTTTTCAGTTGAAGCGGGCATCGTGCCGACGGGTACAAGTTCTACGAGGCCGTAGTAAACGTCGGTTTTAGCTGCCCATCCGGCCGGGATGATGTTGCCTACTTCGTAACCGAGGTCGTATTTGAAAATCAAAGCTGCCGTACCGGCATCGTCGATGACGTATGTGTTGGCACCGTTCGTGAAAGTGACGGTGAGCGGGCAGTTGATATAACCTTCGTCATTCTTGTTGCCACATGCAGCGAGGTATTCGGCGAGAGTGTTGTAGCCTTTGACCACAGTCAGAGTGTATTGGGCGCTACCGGCTGTGTAAGTGTCGTTTTCGGGAGCTTCGGCCTTGATGGTTGTCGTACCGGCGGCAACGAGGGTAACTTCACCTGTCGTTGCGTTGACGGCAGCAACTTCGGGGTTGCTCGAAGTGTAGGAAACGGCAGCGTTTGTGGCCTTTGTCAATGTCGGCGCGGTGAAAGCCTGCCCGAGGATAGCGGTGCAAGAGGTTTCCGAGAACTGAAGACCAGCATGTTCTTTGTCGCCGGCTGCAGGTTCGTAAGTTACCTTTACTGTGTAAACCGCGCCATTGCTTGGAACTGTTAATGCGAGATTTACGTTTTCCGAGGCTGTGGTAGCGGAAAATTTACCGCCTGAAACAGAGACAGGAGCTCCTCCATTCAGGGAGTATGCAGTTATTACGCCGGATTTAAAGGTCGCTTCCACATTAGTGATATTTCCTCCATTTGCAGAAATAACCATTGAGGCATCGGAATTTTTGTAAACACGAAGGCCATCCGACCAAAGACGCCAGCCGTTCCCTTTTGCTTTGTTAAGGGTGATTGAAATATCTCCAGATGTTACCTGTGTGCCGGAGGCAATATAGGGGGCATTGTTCTCGGATTGACGTGTCAAACCGTAATCGTTGGTGGCGAAGTCAAACGTTACTTCGTCTGCCATTGCCGTTGTGGCGGCGAGGGCTAACGTTGCGAGTGAAAGTAAAAATTTCTTCATTCTTTTGTTGTGTTTTGAGTTATATGTTTTTTATTGCGTCTTTTTGTTTGCGGCCATGCAGGTGAGGCCGCGCGAGTCTTTTTCTGATTTGCAACCGAATTGGTTTTGCGTTTCTACCTTAGAATAACAACTAAGGGCGGATTATGTTCCGCCAATTGGAACCGGAGAGCAAATAGACACCGCAAAATTACTCATACTTTAGGACACGGCAAATTTTTACGACACTTTTTTTATCAAAATAACCCTATCCTACAAAAATTTAACATTCCCGTAACAAGGGAACCATGTCGCGCTCTCCATCGACCGCTTTAATATCGGCTACATAAATCACATCCGTAACATAAAAAACAGCTACGCGGCTAAAATCCACATAAGAAAAGCCGCAACCGGGAGAAACTCCGATTACGGCAATAATTTAGGTTGAAAATCTGTCGGGGTGAGAAGACTCGAACTTCCGACCTCTACGTCCCGAACGTAGCGCGCTAACCAACTGTGCTACACCCCGAGTGCCTAAGCGACTGCAAAGTTAATACCATTTTCCGTCTCCACCAAATTTTTTTCAAACTTTTTTATCCGGCGCCCAAAAATTTATCAAAAATGTCAGTAGGTATCCCCGTTTGCGGATACCTACTGAATTAAAAACTATAAGTAATCATGAAGCTATAGGATACGGCTGTATCAAGGGATTCACCGAGGGGGACGCCGGCAATGCCGTGGCCCGGGGGAATGGTTCCTTATTGCTGCCTCTCCTCTATATAGTCGTTATTGTCGTCGTAGCTTTCCAGCGGTAAGAGCTTGCCTCCACCTTTCTTATTAATGTCGGGCTTGCCCCGGTAGTAGATTTTGGTGCTTCCGATTCCGCGCACTTTCAGCTCGAAGCGGGGCCAGCAGCCTATGGACCCGCTTCCGAGGATGCGGCAGCCTACATAGTCGCTGCGCAGGTTGTCGGCCTGTATCAGTCCGGTGCCCACCATGTTGAACTTGGCGTTGTTGCACTGGCCGTTGAGCACGATGGTGCCGTTGCCGGTCTTTATGGAGGCTTCCACGTTGATGCTGCGGATGCTGTCGACCGTTATGCGGCCGTTGCCCACCACCGTGGCCTTGAAGGTGGAACAGGGGGAGATGTCGATGACGTTGACGGTGCTGTCGCCGTCGTTCTCCACCTCTTCAAGGAACTCGCTGTAAACGTAGAGTGTGGGGAGCGGTTTCACCGGCGTTTCGTATGGCATCGTCTCCAGTTTCAGCTGCCCGTCTTTGTTGGTGGCCAGGAAATAGTCTGACATCACCTTGGGGGCGCGGAAGCGGGCTATGCCGGCCGAGTCGGCGCTTTGCACGTACACCACGTTTATATTGTTTACCACTTTCAGACGGTTGAAGCTGCCTACTGTCAGTTCGTAGTCGAACTCTTCGGTAGCGGCGCTGGCGCCTAAGGCAGTTAACATCGCGAGCAATAAGAGCGTAAATGTCCTCATCGTCTTATATGAGATTTATTAAAGTTATACTTTAAGAATGTTATAATATTTTTCTCCGATTTCTTCGAAGATTTTCAGTATTTCGTCTTCCGTTTCGGCACGTAGCATCGCTATGCGGGTGGGCTTGAAGTCGGGCAGTCCCTTGAAGAGGGGGGAGGAGGCGAGGTGTCGGCGTATGTGGCGAATGCCGCGCACTTCGTCTATGCGCTCTATGCTTTCGCGTATCTGGCGGCGCAGCACCGCGAATTTCTCCTCCACGGTGAGCGGCGTGTAGCTGTCCGTGTCGAGGAACTGGCGCATGTCGCGGAAAATCCACGGCGCCCCGAAACTGGCACGCCCTACCATCACGCCGTCCACGCCGTAGCGGCGGAATGCTTCTGCCGCTCCTTCGGGAGTGGTGATGTCTCCGTTGCCGATTACCGGTATCTCCATGCGCGGGTCGGCTTTCAGCTCCCCGATAAGGGTCCAGTCGGCCTCGCCGGTGTACATCTGCGAGCGCGTGCGTCCGTGCACCGTGATGGCCTGTATGCCGCAGTCCTGGAGTCGTGGACCCAAGTCGGTGATTATTTTGTTCTCGCAATCCCAGCCGAGGCGTGTTTTGACGGTGACGGGGAGCGAGACGGCGCGGACCACGCGGCGCGTGATTTCGAGCATCTTAGGTACATCGCGCAGCATCCCGGCACCGGCTCCTTTGCCGGCGACTTTCTTTACCGGACAGCCGAAGTTGATGTCTATGAGGTCCGGACCGGCCTCTTCCACCATTCGGGCGGCCTCTTCCATAGCATCGGCGTCGCGGCCGTAAATCTGTATGGCCACGGGGCGTTCGCGTTCATCTATATACAGCTTGCGTAGGGTGGAGTTGACGTTGCGCACCAGAGCCTCTGCCGAGACGAACTCGGTGTAGACCATCGCGGCCCCCATTTCGCGGCAGATAAGCCGGAACGAGGGGTCGGTGACATCCTCCATCGGAGCGAGCATCACGGGACGTTGGCCCAAGTCGAGTTTTCCTATTTTCATGCGACTGCAAAATTAGTTAATGTTTTCTGAATTAAGCGAATGTTACCGCAGCTATTTTTGCCGAATCCGACAATAAGAACAATTTTTGCTACTTTCGTAACAATTGGGCTGAGTTGAGTTTTTTCAGCAAAGGGTAAGTTCGCAGAGGCCGGCGGCGAGGAGCTCTTCGGCCACGGCGCGGAGCTGTTCGGGGGTCACTTCGGCGATGCGTTCGGCTGTCCATGCCGGGCCGTGCACGTCGCCGTAGTAGAGCAGGCTCTTGCCAAGCGCCATGGCAGTGGACTCGCGGTGGTCGGTGGTGAGTAGCAACTGGCCGAGGTACTGGCGACGTGCGTTTTCGAAGCGCGTGGCGGAAAGGGGCGCCGAGGCGAGGGCTTCCAACTCCCGGCGTATAAGCCGTTTGCATCTTCCGACATGCTCTTTGTCGGAACCGAAATATATCATCATCGAGCCGCAGTTGCTCATCAGCGATACGGAACTGTCAACGGTATATACGTAGCCGCGCTTTTCGCGCAACTCCTGGTTTAGGCGCGAGTTCATGCACGGTCCGCCCAGATAGTTGTTGAGCAGGAAGAGGGGGAACCGCCGCGGGTCGGTGCGGCTGAAAGTGCGCGCGCCCACGATGGTGTGGGCCTGGAAACCGTTGCGGTCGTTGACCTTCGAGAATGGCTGCACCATGGCGGGGATTTCGCGGACGCGGGGTTTGGCATAAAGGTGCATCTTGCCGAAATAACGGCGGCAGAGACGCTCGATGACCGCCGGCCGCGACGGGTCGGAAATGTAGAGCGTCATGTTGTCGGGACAGTAAAAATCCTCGATGAAACCGCGGCAATCCGCCCCCGTGAGGCGGTGCACGCTATCGATGTCGCCGAGGATATTGTGTGCCATGCCGCTGCCGGAATAGATGTTCTCCTCAAACTCGTCGTAGACCGAATCCGCAGGGGAATCGAGGTAGGACTTTATCTCTTCGCATACCACTTCGCGCTCCTTCTCCAGCTCGTCCGCGGGGAAGACGGAATACATCACGAGGTCGGCGAGCAGCTCGAGGGCGCGGGCCGGTTCGCCGGCGGGAGCGGCGGTGTATACCACAGTTTCCTCTTTCGAGGTGTAGGCGTTGAGTTCGCCGCCGACGCTCTCCATGCGGTTTGAGATATGCCACGAGGAGCGGTGGCGCGTTCCCTTGAATATGGTGTGCTCCACGAAATGGGCGAGGCCCTGGTGGTCTGCGTCTTCGTCGCGGCTGCCGGCGTTGACCACGATGCCGCAGTATGCCACGCCGCCCGGGGCGCGGCGGTGAACGCAACGCAGCCCGTTGTCGAGGGTGAAGAGGGTTATTTCATCTGTCTGTGATAAAGTCCTGATGTCCATGGCGTTAATATTCAGAATGAAAGGAAGGAAAGAAGCCGGATTCCGGACGAGGACGGCCCAAGGCAAATGCTCCCGTGCCCGAAACAAGCACGCAAAATTAGTGAAAATCCCCCAAATTGCAAAACCCGCAAGTGAACAAACCGTAAACTAAACTGCGGAAACAAGTCTGCCCTGATGTGATTGATGTCGTCAAGGATTTGTATTTGGGTTTATGGGGTTGCTGGAAAAGTAATCGGCACGCGTCTTTCTCAAGAGGCGTGCCGATTATGCGAATCAAAATTTGTTCTACAAACCTAACATAAACGATTTTTTAGTCCAAATTGTTACCCTTACTAACCTATGATAAAATCTCTAATTGCTTTTGTTTTTCAGATTTTCAACCTATTTATTTTTATCTGTATCGGCCTCTTGCGGGGCCGTTGGAAGTTCAGTTTTTTGTCTTTCGACATTGCAAAATTACAACGCGGCGAGGCTTCCTGCAAGTGATAAAGCCACAATATGGTTAAAATGCAAACTTATTTAACACTATGCTATTGAAAATCAGTAAATTAGAATTTTCAAATATAAATGATTTACAAGCTATATATAAGCCTCCCGACACCCTGAAAATGCTTCCCTCTGGACATTCAGGATTCGTGTTCGGCCTGGAAATCCACAACCTGCTGCTCGAAGTGTTCGCGGTCGATGGCCTTGTTGCGCATCCGGTTGCGGTAGGTGTAGACGGTGTTGACCGAGTAGTTGAGTACCTGCGCTATGCGGGTGCTCTCCGTGATGCCGAGTTTCACCAGCGCGTAGATTCGCAGCTCGAGGGGCAGTCCCTTCTTCGACATCTCCGTGGGAAACCGTTCTTCGGGACGGAGCAAAAGGTTGATTTGCTCGATGAAATCGGGGAAAATCTCCACGAAAGTGCGGTCGAAGTATTTGAATATTTCATCCTCCTTATCCTCGGTATAACGGCCGCTTTTCAGCAGTTTGACGAGCTGGTCGGTCTGTCCGGAGGAGATTTTGCGTTGCACGAGCTGCTCCAGGGAGTTCAGTTTATGGTAATAGGTCGAACAGAGTGCCAGGAAGTTGGCTATATGCCTCTTCTGCGCCTGGGAAAGTTCGCGGAGCTTGCGTGCGTTTTCCTTGCCGCGCTTGGACTGCATAAGGATATAGAAGAACATACCGCCGAGAATGAACAGGGCCAGGGCGAGGATTACGAAGTAGATGATGAGCATATCGTGGCTGGTCTTGCTTTCGGCGCGGTATGCGTCGTCGATGAGCGGGAGCATCGTTGCGATGTTGGCTGTACGCATCCGCGCGTTGGCGTCGTTGGCCTGCCCCATGGCGAAGTTGATGTATCCGAACGCCTTGTTCAGCTCGCCCTGGGCATAGAGCCAGTTGGCGAGGTTGAAGAGTGCGAGACCTTCGCGCACGCTCTGGCGCACGTTGGCCTGTGCCGCCTTGGCCATATATGCGGCGTATGAGCGCTCGTCGTCCAAATTCTTGTAAACCAGCGCCATCTGGTAGGCTGCCATGCCGTAGATGTTGGAATTGGGGTCGACGCTTTTCATAAGTGCCTCGAGTTTACGCTTGGCCTTCTGGTTGTCGCCGCTCACCACGAGACGTTCGGCCACCAGGAAACTGCGGAATGCATCACGCTCCGGCAGGTGGCGGATCAGGGAGTCGTCGTAGGCCATGGCCTGTCGTGCGAATTTTTGCGACAGGTCGTAGTTGCGCTGTGTGTAGAGTTGCAGCGTTGAATAGAGGTTGCGGCCGGCTTCCCAGTATGCGAGGCGCGACTGAGGGGATAGGTTTCCTTCGGTAATATCGAGGAACTCCCGCTCCGCGAGGTTGAAAATACCGGCCGAAGTGAGGGAGTTGACGCGCGATAGATGTGCAAGAGTGACAACGGAATCCACGCCGCTCTGCCGCGCGTTGGAGATTGCCACGTCGGCGATGTTTATGGCCGAATCGGCGTCGAGGAAACGCACCTGGTTGGCCAGTTCGGCGTAAGCCAACCCGCGCTGCGCCGGGTCCCGAAGGCGCGAGGCTCGCGTCTCCATGTCGCGGAGCTGCGTTTTGGTATGGGTATAATATGTGTCGCTGGCCGCGATTGCTGCGTCGAGCTGATGCAACTCCTGCTCTGGAATATACTTGCTGTCATGTCCGTCGCTGCCAGAGCAGGCCGCGAGTCCGGCGAGCAGCAAAAGTACAGCCGCCAAAAGAGGGAAAGACTTTGTCAGGTTCATGGTCGGAAAAGGTTGCAGGGGGGGAGCCGTGCCGCGCCGGCATGTTCCCCTCCAAAGGTTGAAAATCCGAACGCTAAGTTAGCACAAAAATCCGAAACTGCCAAATCCGCGCCCTTACTCTAAATAAATTTCCCGGGTGCGGCCCGTACCGTTGTTGTCCGGTATTATGGTTTTGGATGCAGGTTCGCTTGTTGTCTCTTTCTTGCGACATGAAATTAATAGTGCCGTGAGACTGAATTTGAAAACATTTTGAAAAAATGCTGGTGCTGGGCGGGAATGTGACGAATTTTTAGTAACTTTGCAATCCTTATTGGCGGGTGTACCCCCCCGGAAGACGTGTGCGCCCGGTTTTTGGCGGCTTTTGGAGGTTTTGTGACGAATCTTCGGAGTTGTTTTAAGTATTGTTTGACATAGATAAAAAGGATATAGGATGAAGCATCTTGACATTCTGAAAAGAAACATAAAGAAGTTTGCCGTTGGCGCCACTGTGTTTGCGGCATTGGTGGTTCCTGCGTTGAAGTGTTACGGCGTTACGCCGGATGAGATGGAACGCGCGCGTGCTGTGGCAGCGTGTGTCTACATCCGTTATGTGGACGACGGCTCCGGCTACCTCGACGGGTTCAAGCCCAAGAGCATGGGCGACGTGCGCGAAAAGGTCAAAGGGCACGAGAAGGACGAGAGTCTCCTTCAGGAGTTCATGGGCGCTCCGGTGGCCAATGACTTCGACCAGTGGGACAAGGAGAAATTCGTGAATTACTGGAGCGGCGAATTCTTCAAAAACAGTGGCCTGAGCGACCGCAATTCGTCGATGCGCAATGACCGTATCCGCGCACGCGTCAGCACCATGGACGTTACGGCGCCGGCTCTCAAGGAGGAGGAGCGTCAGAAACCGCAACAGCCCGAGCAGGTGCAACAGCCGGCCGAACCTTCGGATGTGACGAATGTCCCGATAGCTACGGGAGATTCGGCAATGGTGCGGGATGACATGCGGAAGGACAGCGAAGCCGACAAGGGTAGCGGTACCAACTGGACTCTGATTATCCTCTTGGTGGTGCTCCTTGCTGTCGTCATTGCGCTTGTCGCTTATGGCGTGAAGGTGATGAAGGGGGGCAACCCTCAGAACAATAATGACAATCAGCCGACACCTCAGCCGCAGCCTCGCCAGCCCGAGCCGCAGCAGGCTTATGCCGCACAGAGCGCTACGGTGTATCCGGCACAGGACAGCGCCAACGAGATGCTTCGGCGCCAGTTGGCCGAGAGCCGCCGCAACGAGAGTTCTGTGCGCGAGCATAACAAGATATTGAGCGACCGCGTGCGTTCGCTGGAGGACGAGGTTTCGCTCCTTCGCCGCGAGATTGAGGAACTGCGCGAGCAGGCCAACCGCACGCAGATTCTGGAGCCGGCCGACACGGTGACTGTCGTTGAGGAACCGGTGTTAGAGCCGGAACCGCTGCCGCGCCAGCCGTTCGTTGAGCCGGAGCGTATCGTGGAGGAACAGCCGCGCCAACGCATTTATCTTGGCCGCGCCAACCGCCAGCGCATCTTCCTGCGCGCCGACCGCCAGTTCGTGCCCGGAAAGAGCATCTACCGCCTGACTACGGGCAACGAGCTTACCGGCTCGTTCGTGGTGGACAGCAACCCGAGCATCGTTGCGTGGGTTTCCCTCGACCCGATGACGGCTCTTGCCGGTGCTTGCGAAGTGCCGACGTTCGCTGTTCCGGGGGGCATCAAACGCATTGTCACAGACTCGCCGGGAACGGCTATTTTCGAGGATGGTTGCTGGAAAGTGCTTCGTCCGGCAGCTGTGCATCTTGAATGATTTTTTCTGCCGCCGCTCAGGCGCGCTAAAAATATTTTTAAGATTCGCGGAGCGCGTATTCGCAGCGCTCCGCGAATCTTTTTTATACGTACACTCGGGAGCTTATAAGAGTTATAGGAATATATAAGAATTATAGGCCCGGTATGCCCAAAAGACCCGATAAGGCGTATGGGAGTAGCGGGGTGGTGTGAGAGGTGAATTTCGGGCGCAGAAATATGCGTATATCATCAGGAAAGATTTAAATCAGGCAGTTAGAACGTAAAATTTAGTTAAATTATAGTTAAATTATTGAAAAACTCTTTGTCATAGTTGAAATTCTTTATACCTTTGGACGTTAAAATCAGCAAACTAAACTAACACGCCGGGAAACCATGTCCCACTGTCATAAACCCGGTCCAGTATTATTGAAACGCACACTCAACGGCCCAAGCCGTAGAAAGGGCGCAACCGTAACCCGAAATTATCTATGGTAAAAACATTACTGAAATGCGCCGACCTTCAGACGCTGCCCGTCGGCATAGCGTCGGTGCTTGCGGGAGCCGCCGCGGCTGCCGTCAACGGAAACTTCGAGTGGCTCACAGTATCTGTGTGCCTGCTCTTCATAGTCTGCTTCCAGATTACCGCCAATATTGTGCACCGCTATTCGGTAGTGCTGCAGCATTCGGGTGAACATGTGGAGGAGTACATACAGTATTCGCAACGCGAGATGCAGTTTCCTCTCAAGAAGGTGCTCCACGAAGGCATTGGCGTAATGGGAATGCTCACCATAATTTTCTCGTTGATAATCTTCCAGATGGGGATGGGGCAATGGTGGATGTTCTTAGTGGCAGTAGTGACTGTGTTGGCGCTGTATCTCAACAGTTTCGGCGTATATCCGCTGTCTAAGACGCCGATGAACTATGTGCTGACGTTCCTCTTCTTCGGTCCGGTGGCGGTAGTCAGCGTCACCTATCTCCAGGCGCGTTACCATGCTGTGGACGCCCTGACGTGGCGCGACCTTGGCCCTGGCGTTTTCTGCGGCATAGTGGCAGGTATCTTCGCCGGGAACAGTGTGCTGGTGTACAACGCGCTGAATATCGAAAAAGACCGCCACTTCGGCAAGCATACCCTGGCCACGATTTTCGGCCTTAAAGGGACGCAACTGTTCCTGACTCTGGCGAGCGTGCTGGCAGTAGGCGCGGCGGCATTCGGTTCCGTGCTGTTCATGAAGAGCATCTGGTGGATTCCCACGCTTATAGTGGCGGGGGGCGCCGGAGTGAATGTGTGGGTGGCCCGTAGGCTCGGCGCCTCATCGCTGGAGGACTATCCTCGCCTTACGGCATGGATAAACTGGACTTCGCTGGCCATACAGCTGGTGTTCGTAATCATCTTCCTTGCATGCGGAGCCCCGGATACACGCGGTATAGACTATCTTTGAGACTCATCTGAACAGGCATAGCGGGGCCGGGGCGGAAGCTCCGGCTCCCGGTTTATATGATGCTGCGGAAGAGGGCAATGTAGCGTTCTGCCACCGAGGTTGCCGAGAAGCGGTCGATGACGCTGCGGCGCATGGCGGCGACAATCTCCGGCGAGAGGTGACGCGCGGCCCACACTATACCGTCGGCCAGGTTGCGGGCCGCTGTATCCGCGTCATCGCTGAAACGGGCTATGTATCCGGTTTCGAGATGGTCCACGATGTCAGCCTGGCCCCCGCGGTCGAAGCTCACCGGCACGCAACCGTAGGCCTGACCCTCTACCAAGGTGCCGGGCAACGTCTCGTAGTGCGACGAGGAGACCACGATGTCGCCGTCGCGGTAAACCTCGCGCAGACGTTCCGCCGACGTTATCATCCCGAGATGCCGGTGCGGGATAGCCACGCCGTCGAGGGCGTGCGGATCCTTGGCGTTGCCGTAGGTGACGAGGCGGAAGGGAAGGCCGGTGTCGCGCAGCAATTCGGTGGCTCTCAGCAGGAGAGGAAGACCTTTTATAGGGTCGTCGAGCCGGGCGGCGCCCATGACGATGGTGATGTTGCCGTCAGGGTTATGGCGCGGCGCCGCTTGCGACGGGTCGAGCGGAAAAGCGTTGGGAATTACCGACAGCGACGCGTCGCGCAGCAGCGAAGACTCGCGCGCCTTCTGTTCAAGCCACCGGCTCACCGCCACGTAACGGATGTCGGCACGGGCGTTCATGGCAGCCTTTTCGGCGTGTACTTTATATGAGATGTCGTGTCCGGAGGCGCGGCTTCCGAGCAAAGGGCAGTCGCCGCACCCGGCCGTGAAGCGGCGGCATGTGCCGGCATGGTGGCAGACTCCCGTCATGCACCACATGTCGTGCATCGTCCAGACTATCGGCTTTCCCATCGCGGCGATTTTCTCGACACCTTGCAGGGAAAGCAACCCCTGGTTCACCCAGTTGAGGCACACCACGTCGGCGTCCCTCACCCACGGATGGCGCCACAGCGGCAACCCGGTGTCGGCAGTGTCAATCTTGAAGAGGTTCTCGCGCTTGTATCCCAAAGCGCGGAAGATGCGCAGCCGCTCCAGCAGGAAAGGGCGGCGTATGTGCGACGGGGAGGCGGCCCGCATTACGAAGGGAGAATCGTGCAACTTTTCGGCCACGAGCATACGCGCGTCCACGCCGGCGTCGCGCAACGCCCCGAGCAGACGGTACGACACCATGGCGGCGCCCCCGGTGAAGTCCGACTTGTTGACGAGGGTTACTCTCAGCGGCTTCATCGGCGTGTCCAGGTTTCAAAGCGGTAACACAGGCCGTTTTTTGTTGCGAAAGTCTCCGATGCTTCGTCGAGGCGCCACTCCCCGGGGTCGAGTGCGGGGAAGAAAGTGTCGGATTCCGGGCATTCGCTCTCAATGCGTGTGAGATACACCTGGTCGGCGAAGGGGAGTGCCTGGCGGTACACCTGTCCGCCGCCGATGATGAAGACATCGCCCTCGGTACGGGCGGCCTCCAGGGCGTCGGCCAGCGAGCAGAACACTTCGGCGCCGACGGCCGGTAACGCCGGATTGGAACTCAGCACCATGTTGCGGCGTCCGGGGAGCGCCCCGTTTGGCAGCGAGAGCCACGTCTTGCGCCCCATGATTACGGCGGCGCCCATCGTAAGCGCCTTGAAGCGGCGCAGGTCGGCCGAGATGTGCCACACCAGGTCGCCGTCGCGGCCGATGGCATTGTCGCTGCCGGCCGCCACTATGATGCTGACCCCCGGGCGGCGCACCGTGGCGCTGCGCTCGTCCTTCGGCTCGATGAGTTCTATCTGTTGCCGGCGGCTGCTCTCCGCCACCGCCTCGTTGTTCGGTAAATTATAAGCAATCATATCTTGAAATGTTGATTGGTACGCAAAGTTAATAAACTTCGCAAAAATATCCTATTTGACGATGAAAAGAGCGTCCGCCAAAGCGGTGTAATCCCGTTTTCCGTAAGAGAACCGGACGGTTTTGAGGCATGACGCCGAGAAATTGTCGATATATTCCCCCACTTTCGGCTCGATGAGGGAAAAAGCGCGTTTCATTTTCCATGACTGTTCAAGATTCTCAGAATCCACAAGAATGAGGTAAATCCGGTTTTCGGCACCAAAACGCATCTCTCCTTGATTCCGTATACCATTCATGGTTGACTTCTTGCAGGAAACGGTCAAGCATGGAGACGCTGTCTTCCCTGTGTAACAGAATGTCGAAAAGTTCGATGTTCCGGTCTGCCACTTTTGAGGTCGAGAGGGTTATGTCATACGCTTTGCAGAACTGTTTTATTTGACGGGCACGACAGATGGCGCGTACTTTTAGCCAAAGCAGAGCTGTGGGGTTGTTGTTGAAAGCGTACAGGTTTTGGTCGAGGAATTCTTTATCCCATTTTTCAAATGTGTTCATGGTCAGTGGGTTTTAGGACTGCAAATTATCAATATCTCGCTGCTTCCGGCCACGCTGCCTTTCCCGCCGCGGCCTCGGCTATATAGCTTTTTCTCTACCCGGACATCGCGGTATGGACTTATTAGCTCCACAAGGATGTCGATGGAGGGATAACTGCGGTCGTTGTAGCTTATCAGCCAATAAGGGATATGTGCGGAACGCGAGAACAGTTCTCTGAAGCTGTCCACTATCTCCTTTTTTGTCTCGAAACCACTGTGTTTCTTGGGACGATATCGCTTCGTGCCGTTTACGAATTGTTTGTCTTTCCAATACATTGTGAAGGTTTCCAGCAGGTGGTAAAATCCCTGATAATCGGCGTGGCTGTCGCAATATGGCGGATCGAAGTAAGCCAAGTCGACATTTGAAAGCGTTGGGAGCAAATCGAGGATGTCCTCGTTTCGGGAGATGCAGATTTCGCCGTTGTCGAATACAGCCTGGTTGTATTCTCCTACAAGTTCAAGGAAAATGTCTTTGATAGGACGTATCAGGCTGCGGTTCCGCTTGACGCGCTGCGGGTCAGCGGCATAAACCAGTGCCTGCGTGTGCGCGAAATGCCCCATAGTCACTTTCCGCGTCATGGCGCGGTTGATGGTGGCGAATGCCAGGGCCTGTTTGTATTCGTTGCCGAGGCGCCCGATATTGCTCCGGAACGAATCGAGGAAAGCCGCCTCTTCTCGGACGAAAAAAATGTCGGTGAAGAGTTTCTCCATAAGGTCATATCGCTCTGGCTCGGTATTTTTGGAAAAAAGGATGCGGATGTCATCCGGAGTCAGTATGTCATGCTTGTTTTCTATCAATGCTTTTCCTATCTCGCTGTTGAATTTCAGGAAGTCGTTGGTGATTACCGACTTGCCCATTTTCTTGCAGAGGAAACCGATGGACTGCGAGCCACTGAAAGCATCCAGTATCACCCTTGCATCTTCGGGAATAAAGCCGGCAATCCAGTCGCCGTGGATATACTTTGCCCCGAGATATTGCGGTTGGGGGAATTTGATATCCATGAAGTCTATCTCGCTGAAAAGAGAACATTGTGTTGCCTGCATATATTCCATGTTTTCAAACTGTCAGGGGTTATTCCGGTTTTTGGCGCCGCGGGGCTACGCGGTCCGGATGCTGCTTCAGGAAGGCTTCCCAGGAGGAGGCGCCCTTTTTCAGCTGCGCGGGTTTCGCGCTCTCGTAGAAATGTGTCACGGCTGCGCCCAGGGCGTCGGTGGCGTCGAAGAGGTGCGGCATCTTCTCGTCGGGAATCGAGAGGAGGTGCTTCAGCATGGTGGCCACGCGCTGCTTGTCGGCCGAGCCGGAGCCGGTGACGCTCTGCTTGATGGTGAGCGGGGCGTATTCGGCTATGGGGATGTCGCGCGCTATGGCGGCGGCGATTGCCACTCCCTGTGCGCGGCCCAGTTTCAGCATCGACTGCACGTTCTTGCCGAAGAATGGCGCCTCGATGGCCAGCTCGTCGGGCAGGAACTCCTTGATAAGACCGCTCACGCGCTCGTAGATGCGGCTCAGGCGCAGGTAATGGCTCTCGAACTTCGAGAGCTTGATGACCCCCATCACGATGAGTTCCGGCCGCTTGCCGTTGACACCCAGCATGGCGTAGCCCATCACGTTGGTACCCGGGTCAATGCCCATTATGATGCGTTCATATTGCTTGGCAAGGGGCATCTTCTCAGGATATTTTGCGCATTGAGATAATGGAGGGCATCACGTATGCGCGCTGGCCGAACTTCTTGGAGAAGGCGCCGGCCAGGGCGGTGAAATGTGTGTTGCCCCATGCCGTGGCGGCATCGCGGTCGTCAAACTCGAACTGTGCCGTCACCGAAGTCTCGTCGCGGCCGTAATCACCCATTCCGGGGACGGCCAGCACCTGAGCGACGGAAGCGTCAGTGCCGGTAAAAGAGGGACTGCGGCGCAGATGCTCCACGCGGCGTGTTATCCAATCCAGCTGCTGGGCCATCGTCCCGGCCTGCACCAGGAAAGTCATGTTGTAACAGTATTTCATAGAGGCGAATCTTTTCAAATCCGGCGAATGGAATCCGGCTAAGCGTTGTTGGTAAACGTGTGTGATAAAGCGGATTAAATCGCCGGGGGAGGGGATTAAAAAACGGCATGTCTATTTCTAAACACGCCGCCAAAACAAAATTATGAAAAACATTCAACGCTAATGTTGCTAACAACATTGTCGAGCCTCTTGTCGGATTCGAACCAACGACCCCGAGATTACAAATCACGTGCTCTGGCCAACTGAGCTAAAGAGGCAGGTGGGCAAGCTTACTACATCGCACTTAGCTCAACCCATACCCTTGCTTCGGTCAAGACCTGGGGGATTAGGGGAGCAGAGTCGCGTAGGACTTACCCGCTGCAAAGTTACAACCTTTTTCCGTCCCCACCAAATTTTCCCTCTCTTTTTTTCAAATTTTAATATTTCCGGCGTTGTCCGCGATGCCGAATCCCAAAGAGTTTGCGGCGCAAGTATTTGATTGACAATTTAATCGAATATACAATGAGGACGACAAGAATCTCCGCGATGAAGAAAAGAGGTATCTCCCAGATTTTCATTATACTGTCGTAAGGGTGAGTCAGTTCAGCGTGTCCATGATGCGACCGTCCCGAGCGTGTAAGGAATGTAATATCTGTGCCAGAAAGCATATCAAAATTTGTCAAAACAATAAACAGGAGTGAGGCGGCAATTGCGGAGATTGTTACAATAAGAGACCATTTTATGTAAAATGGTGATAACAAGCATTTTTCTCTGAAATTGCGTTCTACGAGACAAATCGGGAATATAATCATTGAAGCGAATTGCGGGAATAGGAATAGCAAACCTGCAATCTCACTTAATGCGTATTCGATTATTCCGAGCGGTATTGCTAAAAGAAGTCCGGCAACAATGATTGCCTGCAATCTATTATGATGTACGAGATATGATGAAATTTTGCCTGCGGTTTTTCGTATTTTTGTTTTACAGACCAATGACAAGCCAAATAATACGCATAAAAACGTCAGGCCAAAAATGCCACAATAGTAATACGCCGGCAACATCCATTGCTCGTAGTCAGCCGCGCGGTCAGCAAAACCGGCAGCCGCAAAAGCCGTCGTCGGCAACAGCAAAACCGCCAAAACTAACAAGATGATATGTGAGATTACCCTTTTCATTTAGTATCGGTTTAAAATATGACCATTTCTTATATTTTATTCTAAATATTGTAGTCGGTTAGGTAAGTTATTCAGATTGCTTGACTTTTATGACCCTGCCGGTGTTGCACAGCTCGCGGGCACCGGCGAGGTAGTGGTGAATCTTGCCAGCGTCTTCGATAATGAGAGCCGGCCGCAACGTGACGGGAAACTTGCTGAAGATGGCTCGGTTGCTTGCATACCAGCGCACTTTGGTAACTCCCGGAATTTTGGGCATATATTTCCAAAGCAGAAACATCTTGTTTCTTGCCACGACGGCAAGACCCGTATCGCCATTCTCAAATTCTCCCACACAGATACATCTGGTGTGTGAGTAATTGTTGATAAGCCACTCATCCGTAGGGTTGAATGTCGTTGTAATGTTGGTACCGTAAGTTTCGTTTATTTCCTGCATTTTCTGCTTGAAGACGGAACCGTGGGTTGAATTGTCGACGATGTCATTATGGAAGATGTAACAATGTATCATCTCGTGGACAAGGGTATTGATGTACTCTTCTTCCGGGAGATCCATGCGGACGCTAATCTCAATTCCCAGGAGTTGATAGTGGACTTTCCCGTTTTGAGCACGATGTACCTTAGCAATTGTCAACCCGATGTAGCTGTTGCGCAGATTCAGCCTTATCGGGAGGGCAGGAAGTTGACCCTCGAAACAAAGTTTGTTGTAGTAATCAAACTTCTCCTTGAGATACTCTAATGTCGGCCTCATAGTTGGTGTTATTTGGCATTCGGATCGTCTTGAACGTTTCCGTTGGCGTCAATCCAGTTGGAGTTAAGTCGCTTCAGACCTATTTTGGCTTGGTAGTTGCCCTTTCTCGCGGCTTTCCGATACCAATAAATTGCCTTGAACCTATTTTGAATTTTGCTATTCTTTTCGTGCATCTCTCCGAGGCGTAACAATGCCTCAATGTTTTCGTTTTCGGCAGCCTGTTTGAGATATTCGACAGCTTTATCTATGTCTTGGGTGACGTTATCTCCTGTTTCGTAGATATTCGCCAAGGCAATCAAGGCGTCCATTTCATCTCTTGCTGCCGCCTTTTCATACCAGCTTATGGCTGAGTTGATATCTTTTTCAACACCGTCACCATTGTGGTACATTCGGGCTAATTCCATTGTGGCGTAAATTTGTCCCTTGTTTGCAGCCTTTGTGAAAAGTTCTACTGCTTTGTTGATGTCTTTCTCAACACCTCTACCGTTTTTATATAATTTCCCAAGATTCCATAAACCATAGTCATCGCCAGCGTTTGCAGCCTTCTGAAACCATTGGGCTTTTTCTTTTGGATCAGATAATTCGCAAGCGTAGTTATTCATTGCTACGCCACTACCTTCGTTGCATAATTCCAAGTAAAGTTCTTTGGCTCTTTCACTGTTTCCTATATGAGAAGAAGAATACGCTGTTTCAAATCTGACTCTCTTGCTTCCTTGTTTGATGGCTTCTTCACCCCATTTTGCACATAGTGCATAATCCTGTGGAATAGGTCCGTTTCCTCGGAAATACTTTTCGCATAACGTTTCCTGTGCTTTCAGAATCCCTACCTCTGCGGCACGCTGGTATAAAGGGAAAGCGAGGCCGATATTTTCAGGTGTGCCTCTTCCGTTCATATAGCATTGGGCTAAACACCAATAGGCTTCATCAAAGCCTTTATCATACGCTTTTTTTAAGAATTTGAATGTTTCTTCTCTATCAAATGGCCAACTGCGTTTAAATAAATCGATTCCGTATTTGCCTTCGGCAACATAATAGCCGCTCATGGCAGCAGTCTTTAACCAATATTCGGCTTTTGACATGTTTGCAACTTCCTCATACATTTCCGACAGCTCATATTGAGCGATAGGAACGTTCAGTTCTGCGGCTTTTTTCAAGTTCTCAAAGGCTGCATTCTTGTCTTCGTCATACCGGTATCCGATGCGCTGGCAATGTCCTTTGATATAGTATGCCAACGGTAGGTTGTTTGATATTCCTTCCTCTATCTTGTCGACAAGCACGTTTTCCCACCGTTTGCCATAATGGTACGAATTGTCAGGTGCTTTGTGAAGTTCCACGAGAGTATAGATGCTGAAGAGGTCTCCCTCTTTTGCGGCATTTGTCAGTTGGTGGATAGCGGAATTGAAGTTTTCGTGGACTAACCAACCCTTGAGATACATGATTCCTAATAACCCTTTTGCAAATGCAATGCCCTTGTCGTCGGCATACACGAGACATTTATGGGCAAGATGCAAGTCGCGTTCTGTACCGAAGTAGCCGAACAGATAATTCTCACCTTTTACGGTCACTTCTTCGGGAGAAGCGCCGTCGGTAAGCATCATGATTTCCGCCGTGTCGAGTTTCTTTTGGTCAAGCAATTCGGGAGCGACTTCTTTGAGCTTCGTATACCAATTGTAAGCATCGGTCCATTGTTCAGCTTCTTCATACATGGAAGCCATTGCCTTCACGAAACGCGGGTTGCCGTTTTCCGCCCCTTGCTGAATCCACTCTTTTTGTTGAGTAAGGTCTTTCGGTAAGCTGTACCCGCCGATTTGGAATGCATCGGAGAGTTTGATTATCATATCCTCGTTTCCATCCTGCGCCTGCTGTGCTATGAATGGGACGGCAATCAGATTGTCAATTTCCGGCACTTGTTCGGTAATCTTTATAATCTGGTCGACGCAATGGTCATTGCCCACTTGCGAGGCATAGCCGGAGTATATCTCCAATGCCGCTTCAATATCCTGGGTGCAACCATATCCATCCATAAGGTCATCAGCAACCTGAATGCACGCCGGTTTGTAGCCTTGGCGGGCCGCCATCAGTTCCCATTGGTGAGCTATCCTGTCGTCTTGCGGCACAAATTTTCCTTTGCGATAAAACTCGGCCACTTTGCGCTGGGCAAAGGGACAGCGTTTTGCCGCATTGTAGTTGCTGCTTTGGTTGCATTCTTCACAACCGTTGTCGGTTTCTTCTACACATTGGAAAAATGCATCTTTCTCTACCAGCGTTTCTATACAGTTGGTGATAAAGTCGTGCTTGTCGCGGCAGAAATTGGTCTTTGCTTCGCTTTTGGAGTTAGTGTCCAATGCAAATTCCTTTAATCTGAGTTTCACCCTGCAGGTAAAGTGGGTGGCAAAAATCGAATCATCGGAATTGTTCAGGATACACGCATAGTAAGCTGTTCTGGTTTTGTTTACGAAGTTTACAAACGTCTCGCCGTTTCCCGTTTCTTGATCGAAAAGAGTGTCGGATATTCCCGCTGAATATCCTGTATGGAATACCAGTGTATTCGTAATTTTAAGTTCTCGTGGATCAATGTCCTGCCAACGCTTATTGACGATCGTTATATCTGCCAAAGGGAAATGTTTAGAAAGTATCTCCTTGTTGCGCAGTGTTTCTCTCGATCTCTTTCCGAGAAGTAGTATTCGGTTTATTGCTATAGGGTCAATGTCATGGCCGTTGAAATATCGGGCAATATCCAAACTGCCAGTGACGTCCTTCCCGTCATATTCTATTATGGCGATATTACCTATAAGAGGAAGCAAACGCGTCAACTCGCTTTGTGAAGTAATGGCTGTGATAATATCGGATTGGATTCCCTTGATCAAATACTCGGGTATAACTATTTCATCGCTAATACTGGATTGTCTTATGTTGTTCATAGTCTTGGGAAGAATTGAGTTGTAAATTTCTGTCTCACCGTCAAGGCTTGCTGCCCGTCCTTTTGATGAGTTTTTCAAGAATGGCTTTTTCGTCGGTGATGATTCTGATTTCCACGCGTCTCGACTTGTTGTAGTCAATCGTGTTTTTGGTCCCGTATATCTCGTTGCCGTTGGAGTCAAGCGCCCGGTTAAATGAGTAACCGTTCGCGGTCAGGAGATGTCGGAGAAGTTCCTTGTCGGCGTCAGGATAATTCTTGGCGTCTATTATGTCAAGGATATAGAAGAGGACATTACGGGCGCGTTCCTGTGACAAAATAAGGTTTGCCCTGTAAGGGTCCGGGTCCACACTGGGAAATCCGACGGCATCGGTATGCCCTTCAATGCGGATTTCTTTCAGTTTTCCTTTGAGTGTATCGTTGAGATTGACAAGGACGTCCAGATATTTAGGTATAATGGTGTCGAGGGTCAGTTCAAAAGATTTGGGAAGCGTTCGTTGTCCTGAAGAAAATTGAGTGGTGGCTTTGAGAAATCTCAGGGATAAATCCGGATTAACCGATACTGTGCCGTTTGCTATCTCGTGGTCGGTGAATTTATCTTTAAGGTTATTGTAAATTTTCTCTTTGGTGTCTTTGTAATCGGAAATATCATCTTGCACCCGTGCCATATAGGCAATCGCTATGAACAAGAATATTACCATTAGCCCGGTCATCAGGTCGGAGACGGACAACCATACATTCGTTTTTGCCATTTGAGTGCCGGTTTATTTTAGAAAGGAAGATCGTTGTCATCCGACTCATCTGCCGCCGATTCGTCAGGCTCAACGCTTTCTTTAATCTCAGATGTCGATGTCTCTATCTTATTGATTGCCTTTTTGATTTCGTCGGTATTGTTATCCATCGTCGCAATTGAGGATGTGGCAGTTACCGCCACGGCACACAGACGTGAAACCTCATTTGTGGTGCTGTTGACGGCAGTTCCGATTTGGTCGAGGCTCTCGGTAAATGACTCATTCTTCTCTTTCAGGTCCTCCATATGTGCCTTTATCTCTTCTACATCGTCGGCCAATTGTCTTACTTGGTCATTGACAAGAGTGGAAAGATTATCCTCGATTTCTTTGAGTGAGCCGGCTATCGTGTCTTTTGCCACAGTCCCGAAATCGTCTTTCAATAGTCTTAGTTGGGAGTATATTCTTTGTAGGGTAGGCATATTGGAGTCAAGATTATTTATTGCATTCACGATTAAATTGGCGGATTTTTCAATCTCTGATTGCTGTTCTTCGGGTTGATTCAATATGTCCAATTTATGATTCACCCGACGAGTCAATATGAGTGAACCGAGCATTCCGAGCAATGAGGTGAAGAAAGCAGTTTTCAGACCGTCAAGCAGTAGCGGTATACTGTTGTTGAGGTCGTTGGGTTCGAATGCAAGTAGCCCCATGGTGATGCCAATGAAGGTGCCGAATACACCTAAAGTTGACACAAAAGAGGGAAGTTGTTCTACCCACTTCTTTCGGGAAGGGAGATTGTCTTGGTCGGTGGTGGAGATATATTTCCATGCCAGAAAAAATGCTACTGCAATTATCAGACACGCTATTATGGTAATGATGTTTAAGGAGTCCATGTTTTTCGTTTATAGGGATGATGATGGTTGTAGTTGGTTGGCCTTTATGAGTATTTCATGGCCGGTACATTGCCTTCCAGCAAGTCATTTTGATGATAGGAATGTACGACCGTTTACGGGTCGTTGTCTTGCCAATGGGCGGGGAGGGTATTGTTTGGTTTCATGAAGGCGGGTTATAAATGTTTTGGTTGAACTTGTTTAAGTGTCTGCAAAGTTACATAATCCTCGGGAATCGACCAAGAATTATAGCATAAATTTTATTCTTAGATGTTGACGCGCGTCCGGCAAGTTAGGCGTAACTTCTTATAAACTAAAGGTTTCGGAATAGTGAAGTTTTTGCGGTCGAATTTTTCGACTGCAAAAAAGAGTGGTTAGCGTTTCCGAGTGAGTAGGGGTGTGGAAATAGGAGGAGCCGCCTGTTGGTGCGGCTCCGGGTTATTATGGGGATGGGTATTTCGGGATTGAATCGTCAGGATTTTTTGGCGCGGGGGCGGCGGGGCTTGGCGGGGGCTTCGTCCTGCGCTTTCATTATGGCGCGGACTTCGTCGGCAGTCAGCGACTTGGGGTCGGTGCCTTTGGGGATTTTGTAGTTGACGGCTTTCTTGGCGCCTTCGGGCTTGTAGGCGATGTAGGGGCCGTAACGGCCGTTCAGCACTTCGGCTTCCGGGAAGTCCTCGAAGGTCTTGATGTGTTTCTGGCTCTCCTGTAGCTGTTTGGCTTCGATGAGCTGGCGTGCCTGGTCGAGGGTGATGGTCTGCGGCGCCATGTCCTTGGGGATGGAGACGAAGAGGGAGCCGTATTTCACGTATGGGCCGAAGCGGCCGATGGCGGCGGTGACGGGTTTGCCGTCGAGTTCGCCGACGGTGCGCGGCAGCTCGAAGAGTTTGAGCGCTTGTTCGAGCGTCAGCGTGCGCATACTCTGGCCCGGCAGCAGCGAGGCGAAGGCTGGTTTCTCGCTGTCGGTGGCTTCGCCTATCTGCACCACGGGCCCGAAGCGGCCGATTTTTACAGACACCGGTTTGCCGCTCTTGGGGTCGGTGCCGAGCACGCGTTCACCCACTTTGTGGTCGGAGCGGGTGGCGTTTACTTCGGCGATAAGGGGATGGAAGTCGCCGTAGAAGTCTTTTATCTCCTTTTGCCAGCCGAGTTTTCCTTCCGATATTTCGTCGAATTTCTCCTCCACGCGGGCGGTAAAGTTGTAGTCGAGGATGTCGGGGAATTTTTCGGTCAGGAAGTCGTTGACCACCATGCCTACGTCGGTGGGGACGAGTCGTCCCTTGTCGCTGCCGGCTTTTTCGGTGAGGGTGGTGGTGACGATGTCCTGCCCGGGCGAGAGCACGAGCTGCGAGTATAGGCGTTGCTCACCCTCGTTTTCGCCGCGTTTCACGTAGTCGCGGCTCTGTATGGTTGAGATTGTGGGAGCGTATGTGGAGGGTCGGCCGATGCCGAGTTCTTCCATTTTCTTGACGAGCGAAGCCTCGGTGTATCGTGCGGGGGCGAGGGTTCGCCGTTCGGTGGCGGTTATCTGCACGAAGTCGAGCATATCCCCTTCGTGGAGGGCCGGCAGACGTGTGGAGTCGGCCGAATCGGCGGAGGCGTAGACTTTCAGGAAGCCGTCAAAGACGGGCACTTCGCCCGAGGCCTCGAAGTATTCTCCGGCGAGCGGGGCGTGGAGTTGGCCGGGCTCAATGTCGATGTGAACGGAAGTCTTTTCGATTTCGGCGTCTGCCATCTGGCAGGCCAGCGTGCGGCGGCGTATCAGCTCGTAGAGGCGTTTCTCCTGCGCGGTACCTTCGATGGTGGCGTGGCTTATGTAGGTGGGGCGTATGGCCTCGTGTGCCTCCTGTGCGCCTTTCGACTTGGTGTGCCACTGGCGGGTATGGAGATATTGCTTGCCGAAGTCGGCCGAGATGGTGTCGGCTATATCTTTCAGGGCGAGGTTGGAGAGGTTCAGCGAGTCGGTACGCATGTAAGTGATGTGTCCCTTCTCGTAAAGTTCCTGCGCCACCATCATGGTCTGGCTGACGGACATCCCGAGCCGGCGGGAGGCTTCCTGCTGCAGTGTGGAGGTAGTGAAGGGGGGCATGGGGGAGCGTTTCACCGGCTTTGTCTCCACCTTGGAAACGCGGAACGTGGCGCCGCTGCACTGCTCCATGAAGCGGCGGGCGGTTTCGGCGTCGGGGAGGCGCTTGTTGAGTTCGGCCTTCACGCGGTCCTTGGCGCCTTGGCCTGCGAAGACAGCCGCAAGGCGGTAATATTGTTCGCTTTGGAAGGCGGCGATTTCCTTTTCGCGTTCGCAGATGAGGCGCACGGCCACCGACTGCACGCGTCCTGCCGAAAGTGCGGGCTTGATTTTTCGCCAGAGTACGGGGCTGAGCTCGAAGCCCACCATACGGTCGAGCACGCGGCGCGCCTGCTGGGCGTTGACACGGTCGATGTCTATGCCTCGGGGATTGGCTATTGCTGCCAGGATGGCGGGTTTCGTGATTTCGTGGAAGACGATGCGGCGTGTGTTTTCAGGTTTGAGACCCAGCACCTCGTACAGGTGCCAGGCTATGGCTTCTCCCTCGCGGTCTTCATCGGAAGCGAGCCATACCATGTCGGCCTGCGACGCCTCTTTCTTCAGACGGCGCACCAGCTCCTTCTTGTCTTCCGGAATCTCGTAGACCGGGGTGAAATCGTTATCGACATCAATGCTGAAGTCTTTCTTCCGCAGGTCGCGGATGTGGCCGTACGATGAGGTCACCGTATAGTCTTTGCCAAGAAACTTCTCGATGGTTTTTGCTTTCGCGGGCGACTCTACAATTACTAAATTTTTCATTTCCAAACTCCTGCGGCTGGCCCCGTGTGGGACCCGCGGCTGCCGGAGCAAATTTTTTTAGTTAATACTGTTATTTCAGACGAAATGCGTATGCACCGTGGCATACCTGCTCTACAACTTGACGCTTACGGGAGGTGAAAAGTTCACGGTCCGAGGGCGCAATATAAAGAGGTACGGGTGTGAAATTCGGCGCAAAGTTAGTAACTTTTTCAGATTCCGCAAAAATTTTTTTCAGACTGAGACTTCCCCCTTGATTGCGGGCCATGGGTCGTAGCCCTCCAGGCGGAAGTCTTCGTAGCGGAACGAGAAGATGTCCTTCACGTCCGGGTTGATAATCATTTTGGGGCGTGGGCGCGGTTCGCGGGTGAGCTGGAGATGGACCTGGTCCAGGTGGTTGGTGTAGATGTGCAGGTCGCCGAAGGTGTGGATGAACTCGCCGGGTTCGAGGCCGGTCACCTGCGCCATCATCATGGTCAGCAGCGCGTATGAGGCTATGTTGAAGGGGACGCCGAGGAAGGAGTCGGCGCTGCGCTGGTAGAGTTGCAGCGAGAGGCGCCCGTCGTTGACGTAGAACTGGAAGAAGGCATGGCAGGGGGGCAGGTTCATCTTGTCGAGTTCGCCGGCGTTCCAGGCGCTCACAATTATGCGGCGCGAGTCGGGGTTGTGGCGTATGTCGTGGACGGCCTGCGCTATCTGGTCCACGTGTCCGCCGTCGGTCGTGGGCCATGAGCGCCACTGGTAGCCGTAGATGTGGCCGAGGTCGCCGTCGGGGCCGGCCCATTCGTTCCAGATGCGCACGCCCCTCTCCTGGAGGTATCGCACGTTGGTGTCGCCGCGCAGGAACCACAGCAGTTCGTGGATGATGCTCTTCAGGTGCACCTTCTTGGTGGTGACCAGCGGGAACCCTTCGCCCAGGTCGAAGCGTGTCTGGTATCCGAAGGTGGAGATGGTTCCGGTGCCGGTGCGGTCGTTCTTGCGGTGGCCGTTTTCGAGGATATGTCTCAGCAGGTCGAGGTATTGTTTCATTATCGTGTGGATGCTTTTTGAAATGTCAGCGCCCGGCACGCCCTACGCGGCGCGAGAGCGGCGTGGCCGGACGGTTGCGGTTGGATTGGTATCTTATGGCGTCGTTGGGGCATGCCGCCAGGCAGTCGAAGCAGAGCACGCAGCGCGAGTTGTCCACATATCGGCTCAGCACCTTGATGCAGCCGGCGCGGCATGTCTCCTCGCATTTGCCGCAGTTTACGCACAGGTCGGGATCTATCTCTATGTGCATCAGCTGGTAATTGTCCGGCAGCCCGAGTACCGTGCCGACGGGGCACACTGTGTTGCAGAAATCGCGGTCGGCGAACCATGCCCAGACGGCTATCGCGACGAGCGACACGATGCCGGCGGCCACTCCCGTGGCGGTCCCTGTTCCGAGCCGTATCCATGTGGCCTGCGTGGCGTCGGCGTTCACGGCCGAGGCTATGTTAAGAAACATGTTCCACGGTTCCAGCAGGTAGGGCACCGCCAGGAAGCCGGAAATCAGGCACACTATATATATTATGAGCAGGTGGTAGCGCACGTTGCGGTGCGGGCGGTAGCGGCGCGGGCGGCGGCGTGGCGAAATTTTGCGGCGCAGGAAAATCACGCCGTCCTGAATTGCGCCCACGGGGCAGAAGGCGGCGCAATATGCACGGCCGAGCAGGAAGGTAGCCGCCAGCCAGAAGAGGATGGCGCCTATCGAAACGGCAATCATCGAAGGCACTATCTGCGTGTATGGCATCAGCGCGGCGGCGGGGTGCGCCGGCTTCGGGAAGCAGGCGTAGGCTATGGCCGCGGCAAGGAAGAGCAGCGTCAGGATGATTCTTATGGTCCGCAGGTTTTTCATCGGCGTGTGGCTCCGCGGGGCGAATGTACGCCGCGCCGAGACTTGTTTTCCTGTTTTTCTCCTGTCTGCAAAATTAACGAACCTCGGCGGAATATGCAACTTTTCGGGGTTGAAAAATAAAAGTTCCGGCGTGGCGGGGGCTTTACGGTCTGACTGGGTCTCGGGGAGGTCGAAAAATCTTGTAATTTTTTTGGAGTTTAAATTGATGATTACCAATTGGTTGTAAGGAGGAAGTAAATTTTTTTGAAATTTTTCGGCGAAAAAATTTGGTGGGACCGGAAAAAGGTTGTAACTTTGCACTCGCAAA
>OGNF01000889.1_pt1 | contig 30591 bp, 29 predicted proteins | sample 1573321 | NCBI WGS metagenome assembly OGNF01 (sample SAMEA2581911, study PRJEB24529) | metagenome | biome: Human gut stool | place: China | collected 2011 | reverse complement strand
GTGGCGCGGCGCGTCCGGCGGCCGGGGCGAGGTCTCATTTTGGGGCAAGTGTCCCAAAAAAGAAAGGCCCCGCGTGCGGCGGGGCCCCGGAAAGCGAAGGGCTCCCTTTCGGGAGCCCCTGAGATATCCTGTCTACTTGCCGTCCACGATGGCCTTGATCTTGCGGGCCATGGGCTGCACCAGCTCGCGCATGCTGTTGAGCATGATCTCTTCCGCGGCGCCGCCGGTGGGGATGCCGCTGCGGTTCTGGCTGGAGTTGAGGGTCTCCTTGACCACGCGGCCGCTGCGGGGCGCCAGGCGGTAGGTGGCGCGCATGGAGGTGGCCAGTTCGGTGGCGGAGACTTCACGCAGCCAGGCCTGTTCCACGGTACCGGTGACGATGTAGTCGGGGTTGCCGCTGCGGGCCTGGTTCTCGTCCATGGCGTAGGAGACCTGCACGCCCTGGCGGCGCAGCTCGTCGGCCAGGCCGCGGCTCACCCACTGGGCCAGGTCGTCGCTGGCCACGAAGGCGCTGCCGTCACGGCGCACGCCGAGGTTGGTGGTGTCCTGACGGTTATCGGTGAAGGGCACCACGGTCACGCGCGGAGCATTGGGAGCGGGCAGCACGGGATTGACCGCAGGCGCGGGCGAAAGCAGGCGCACGGTATTGCTGGGACCGCAGGCAGTCAGGAACATGGCCAGCATGAGCGCCAGCGAAAGGAAAAGAAGGCGTGTGATACGGGCGGATTTCATGGCAAGGTCTCGCAGGATAGATGTTTTAAAAAGTTTTGAGACTTTTTATATACGCAATGCCCTTGTCTTGCAAGGTCTGGGGGCTCGTGGTAGCGTGGCCTCCACATTGCGCATGCTATGCAGGAGTTTTTATGATCGACCTCAAACTGGTGCAAAAACAGCCCGAAGTGCTGGCCAAGGCCCTGGCCGACCGGCAGTCGCCGCTGAAAGTGGATGAGTTCCTCGAACTGGACGGCCGCCGTCGTGCGTTGCTGGCCGAAGTGGAAAGCCTGAAACAGCAGCAGAACGCCGCCTCCCGTCAGGTGGCCCAGATCAAGCGTGAAGGCGGGGACGCCTCCCACATGATGGAAGAACTGGGCGCCCTGTCGGCCCGCATCAAGGCCCTGGACGTGCAGACCGCCGAAGCCAAGGCCGCTGTGGAAAACTGGCTCATGGGGGTGCCCAACATCCCGGACGCCAGCGTGCCCGTGGGCAAGGACGAGACCGAGAACGTGGAAGTGCTCCGCTGGGGCACGCCGCGCCAGTTCGATTTCGATATCCGTCAGCACTGGGAGCTGGGCGGCGCCGCCCTGGATTTCGAGCGCGCCACCCGTCTGGCCGGCAGCCGCTTTGCCCTGTACATGGGCTGGGCCGCCCGTCTGGACCGCGCCCTGGTCAACTTCTTCCTGGACCAGCATGTGAAGCTCGAGGACTACATCGAAGTCTGTCCTCCCTTCATGGTCAACCGCGCCACCATGACCGGCACGGGCCAGCTGCCCAAGTTCGAGGAAGACCTCTTCAAGATGCCCGCCTGGGACTACTACCTCATCCCCACCGCCGAGGTGCCCCTGACCAACATCCACGCCGGTGAGGTGCTGGACGAGGCCGACCTGCCCCGCGCCTACTGCGCCGCCACGCCCTGCTTCCGTTCCGAAGCCGGTGCCGCCGGCAAGGACACGCGCGGCCTGATCCGCCTGCACCAGTTCACCAAGGTGGAGATGGTGCGTTTTGCCCATCCTGACGACAGCTTCAACCAGCTGGAGATCATGGTGGGCCATGCCCGCACCCTGCTGGAAAAGCTGGAGCTGCCCTACCGCGTCATCACCCTGTGCACGGGCGACATGGGCTTCGGTTCCGCCAAGACCTACGACCTGGAAGTCTGGCTGCCTGCCCAGAACACCTACCGCGAGATCTCCTCCTGCTCCAACTGCATCGATTTCCAGGCCCGCCGTGCGGACATCCGCTTCAAGCCCAAGGGCGGCAAGAGCACCTACTGCCACACCCTCAACGGTTCCGGCCTGCCCACCGGCCGCGCCATGGCCGCCATCCTGGAGAACGGCCAGCAGAAGGACGGCAGCATCGTGCTGCCCAAGGCCCTGGTGCCCTACATGGACGGCGTGGAAGTCATCGAACCTGCGGGCAAGAAGTAGTCCACAGCCGAACAGCGAATCTGACAAGGCGGTGTCCCTGCGCGGGATGCCGCCTTTTTTCGTGCCCGTGCTGCGGAAAACGCCGGGCCGCTGGGGAAGCGGGCATCCCTGTCCTGTGGAGGGCCGGGATGCAGCGGGGGAAGGGGGGATACTTGCAGTGCCGGTCGTGGGGCAGACGGTCCGCCGGGAGCCGTATGGTGCGGGATCGGGGGCGCGCAGGCTTTTGTATGGACCGGAAGGCGGAAAGGGCCGAAGCGCTTTGCCCGAAGCCGGGCGTGCCGCAGGGCGTCGTGCAGTCCTTACCTTCGGCGGGGGTGTCCGGGTGCGCAGCAGGGCGGGGAAAGACGGGACACGCGGCCGCTGTCCGGTCGCGCATAAAAAAAGCGGCCTGCCGCGTGCGCGGCAGGCCGTGGAGTCCGCCCGTTGCGGGCGGTCCGGCTCCCCGAGGAGTGGGAGCCGGAGGAGGGTCCTTCAAGAGGGGGGATTACTGTTTCTGCACCGTGATGGAACGGGCGGCGGGGGCTTCAGGCTGTTTGCGGGGGATGACGATGGTCAGCACACCGTTCTTGTGGCTGGCGCTGATGTTTTCCACATCAGCATCTTCAGCCAGGCCGATCTGGCGGCAGAAGGAGCCGTAGACGCGTTCCTGCACATGGCAGACGGGTTCCTTGGCTTCCGCCTTTTCGCCTTCGGCGGCAGGGGCGGCGCAGCTTTCCATCTTCTTTTCACCTTCAACGGTCAGCATGCCGTCACGGACTTCGACCTTGACCTCATCGGGGTCCACACCGGGCACTTCCATGTGGATGGTGTAGGCCTTGTCGTCGCTGTGGATGTCCAGGCTGGGACGGATGTCGGCCTGCGGCTTGTCCATCAGGCTGGTCGGCCAGCCGGGCGTGAAGAAACCATTGAACAGACGGTCGATATCGTGATGCAGGCGGTCCAGGGGCTGGAAGCTCTGTTCGGGCTGCTGGGCGTTGCGGGGAGAGAACCAATGCTGGGGATATACACGGATAAGGCTCATTTCAATGCCTCCTGATATTTTTCCTTGTTGACATAGAAGTAAGGTGGGACGGCTAGTTGTCAACATGCTGTGGAAAACTTTTTCCAAAAATGGGGAAAGGTAGCCCCATGCGCTTCGACCATACGTTTTGGTCTGTTCCCGGCAGCCTGGGAGGTTTCCGGTTTTTATGGCCGGGGATTGCCAAACGTGGGAGGCGGGCGTATGGTGGCTCCATTCTCAGGGCGGGGTGCAAGTCCCCACCGGCGGTGATGGCGGTTTTCCGCATGAGCCCGCGAGCGCCGTACCATGCAACGTGGTGCGGGTCAGCAGATACCGGTGAGATCCCGGAGCCGACGGTAACAGTCCGGATGAAAGAGAACGGTTCGTTTTTCTGCCGTGTGGGGCGCAAAAAAGGACGGTCTTGGCGGCCGCCCCGCAGCGCGCACGGCAGCCGTGCCCTGATGCACATCTTCCGGCCCGTCCGGGCCGATCAAGGAGACGATGATGCATCAGTCCCCCGATATCCTGGCTTCTTTTGGTGATTGGGAAACGCGTATGGAACGCGCCCTGGCATCCGTGCGTGCGGGCAGGGGCGTCCTGGTGGTGGACGACGAGGATCGCGAGAACGAAGGCGATCTCATCTATCCCGCCCACAGCCTGACCGATGCGCAGATGGCCCGCCTCATCCGCCATTGCAGCGGCATCGTGTGCCTGTGCCTTACCGACGAGCGCGCCACCCGCCTGGGCCTGCCGCCCATGGTGGCCCACAACACCAATACCCAGCAGACCGCTTTCACCATCTCCATCGAGGCCGCCGAGGGGGTGACCACCGGCGTTTCCGCCGCCGACAGGGTGACCACCGTCAAGGCCGCCGTGGCCGAGGGCGCGCGTCCCGAGGACCTGCGCCATCCCGGCCATGTGTTCCCGCTGCGGGCCCGTCCCGGCGGCGTGCTGGAACGGCGCGGCCATACCGAGGCCACCGTGGACCTGATGTCCCTGGCGGGCCTGCCGCCCTGCGGTGTGCTGTGCGAGCTGACCAACGATGACGGTACCATGGCGCGTCTGCCGCAGGTGGCGGACTTTGCCCGTGCCAACGACCTGCCCCTGCTGGCCGTGGCGGACATCGTGCGCTGGCGTGAACGGCAGGAAGGCCGGGCCTGAGCCCCAGCCGTCTGATCCTCTTTTCCTGTCCCAGGACAGGGCTTGCCGTGGTCGCCGGCTGGAGTTGATGAATACCAGGAAAGAAAGCTGCCGGCGGCCGGCCGGGCAAGTATGAAAAAAAGGACGCTGTACAGCGTCCTTTTTTTATGCCCGGTTTTATCCGGGCCGGATACCGGCGGGGGACGGAGGAGGGGCGCCCCCGCCGGATCAATGCTGGCGGTGAAGGATGCGGTCGATGATGAAGGGGCGCACGGACAGGAGCGTTTCCCAGGTGGGGATCATGGAGACCTCGGAGGCCACGAGCATGAGGCCGATACCGGCCCACATGTTCCAGGGGATCTCCTCGCCAAGGATCAGCATGGCCAGGATGGGCGCCAGCACGGGCTTGAAGAAGAAGACCAGCGAGCCCTGCATGGCGGAGGTGGCTTCCATGCCCATGAAGTAGCAGGCATAGCCGCCCGCGGTGACGAAAACGCAGATATAGAGCACGTTGAGGAGGTTGCCCGTGGTATAGCCGCTGAAGAAGGGCATGGCGGCGAACATGGGCAGACCGGCGGCCTGCAGGGCATCGGCCACGGCGGGGATGTGGCTGATGAGCATGAGGACGATCATCTCGGCGCTGGCGGCCAGGCAGCTGAAGCAGGTGACGGCCACGCCGGAGTACTGGGCGCACTGCTTTTTGCCCAGCACGGCATAAAGGGCGAAGGTGGCGGCCGAGAGCAGCACCAGCGTGATGCCCACGGGATCGAGCGTGGTGTGCAGCGGGTCGATGATGATGAGGGCGGCCACCACTTCCATGACCAGGGCGGTGATGTGCTGGGGCCGGATGTCGGCGCGCAGGATGAGATAGGCGAAGGCCAGCACCAGCACGGGGTTGCAGCTGAACAGCACGCTGACCACCGAGGCCGGGGCGTAAAGGATGGACATCTGGTAGAACATCATGCTCACCACCAGGCCCACGAAGCCGAGCCAGGCAAAGCCTTTCCAGGCGGCGGCGGTGACCCGTGCCCCGTGCTGGCGCAGGCCGCGCAGGGCAAAGGGGATGAGCAGCAGGCCACCCACGAGGAAGCGGGTGCAGTTGAGCTGCATGGGGTTGAAATCATGGGCCACGGTCTTCAGGGCCACTTCCATGGAGCTGAAGAACACGGTGGCAAGAAAGATGAAAATGTATCCGCGGTTCATCGTTCAAGGTCCCTGGTTGGAAATCTGTTGCTGGAGAAGTGCTGCGCTTGCCTATAGCAAGGGGCCCTGATACGGTAAAATGCTTAGTTGATATCGTAGATATATCAAAAATGCATAACAGGAGAGCGCATGGAGCTGAACTGGGAGCTTTGCCGGATATTCTACCAGGTGGCGCGCTGCCGCAACTTCAGCCGGGCGGCGGCCATGCTGTTCACCAGCCAGCCCGCGGTATCGCGCTCCATGGCGGCCCTGGAGCGCGAGCTGGGCTGCCGTCTGTTCATCCGCAACCGGCGCGGCGTGGAGCTCACGCCCGAAGGCCGCATGTTCTACGCCCATGTGGAGGCGGGCTGCGAGCAGTTCCGCCGGGGCCGGGAAGAGCTGGAGCAGGCCGTGGGCCTGCAATCGGGCAGCATCGCCCTGGGGGCCAGCGAGACGGCCCTGCGCCACTGGCTGCTGCCGCGGCTGGACCGCTTCCATGCCCTGTATCCGGGGGTGCGGCTCCGGCTGTTCGGCGGTACGTCCCGGCAGGCCATCGATGAACTCAAGTCCGGGGCCATCGATTTTGCCGTGGCCGCCGTGCCCGGCGGCGGTTTCCGGGCCCTGAAGGAGACGCGCCTGTGCCCGCTGCGGGACGTCTTCGTGGCTTCGTCGGCCTTCGGGCAGCTGCGCGGCAGGGACGTGCCCCTGGATGAGGTGATGCGGCATCCCTTCATCTGCCACAAGCAGGGCAGCCTCACCTTCGAATTCCTGGAGAGCATGTGCAAGGCGCGGGGCGTGGACTTTGCCCCGGCCATGGAGCCGGACACCACGGGGCTGGTGCTGGATCTGGCCCGGCACGGCCTGGGCATCGGTTTTTTGCCGGAAGTGGCCGCCAGAGAGGCCCTGGCCGCCGGGGAGGTGTTCGCCCTGCGGCTCGCGGAGGAGCTGCCGTCGCGCAGCATCAGCCTGCTGGAATACGACGGCCATACCCTGAGCCTGGCCGCACGCCGCCTGCGCGACATGCTCACCGAAGACGCGGCGGCCGGGGACGCGCTGTGAGGACTTGAGCCGACAGGGCTCAGGCCGTCCTGCCGCAGGGCGGGGACGTTGTTCCGGGGTCGCTTTGCCGGAGCATAGTGGCTCATGGCCGGCTGATTTTGTTGGGGGATGCCGTGGTTACGGGCTATGCTGCCGCAAAATCATGCAAAGGAGACATCCATGAACGTCACAGCCCTGTATTTTTCTCCCACCGGCGGCAGCAAGCGCTCCGCGCTCAGCCTTGCCGCGGCCCTGGCTCCTGAAGGTTTTGCCGAGCTGGACATCACCTGTGGCGCCGTTGCCGGGGATTTCGGTCCGGGGGACGTCGTCGTGTTCTCGGTGCCCTGCTATAACGGCAGGGTGCCGGGAGTGGCCGCCGGGCGTCTGGAGCAGGTGCACGGCCACCGGGCCCCCTGCATCATCAGCATCACCTACGGCAACCGTGACTATGACGATTCCCTGCTGGAACTGCAGGACATCGTGCAGCGTCAGGGCTTCATCGTCCAGGGCGCGGCGGCGCTGGTGGGGCAGCATACCTTCGGGGAGATCCAGGTGGGGCGTCCCGATGCCGGGGATGCCGCCGAGAACCGCCGCTTCGTGCAGCAGCTGCTGGCAGCCAGGCAGGGCGATCTTGCCTCGCCCGTGGTGCTGGCCATCAAGGGGCAGCGTCCGTACCGGGGAGAGGGCAGGGGCGTGGGCTTCGTGCCGCTGACCTCCGAGGCCTGTACGGACTGCGGCCTGTGCGCCTCCCTGTGCCCTGTGCAGGCCATCGCGGCCGACCATCGCAGCATCGACGGCACGCGCTGCCTTTCCTGCTTCCGCTGCATCCGCAGCTGCCCTGCGGGGGCCAAGCACATGGATGTGGAAAGCTACCTCGATTTCGCGCGGGATTTCAGCCGGCGCCTGAAGGCTCGGCGGGAGAACGAATACATCTTTTAGAAGAAGCCCGGAAACGGGCAGATGCGGAAAGGGGCGGGAGACCGCCCCTGTTTTTTTACAGAGGGCAGCCCCCGACCTTTTTGCAGGGGGGCAGGGATTCTTCCGGCAGGGGGCAGTAGCGCACGGCCCAGCAGCAGATGCTGCGCAATATCTTGTGGGCGGAGGCGCCCTTTTCGCTCAGGGAGTATTCGACGCGCGGCGGGATCTCGTTGTACTGGCGCCTGTCTACGATCCGGTCGTTCACCATGTCCCTGAGGGTGGCGGCAAGCACGGCGTCCGTCAGGCCGTCGAGGTTGTCCCTGATCTCCTTGTAGCGCAAGGTGCCGCTGGCACCCAGCAGGCAGATGATGCGGGTCTTCCATTTCCCGTTGAAGATGTCCAGCCCGTATTCGAGCGGGCACAGGGGCTGCTTGCCTTCCTTGTTCCTGGCCATGTCATGTCCTGCGGCTTCATGGTTCGCGATGGCGGATTGTTCCATGATTTCCTGCCGGAGCGCAAGCTGTCCGGTGATCCGGGAGCATCGCGATCCGGCAGGCAGGCTGGAGGAAGGGCAAAAGAAGAAAGATCCCGGGCAGGCCTAGGCCTTGCCCACGGCTTCCAGAAAACGCTGGCCGAGGATGGCCGGAGCCACGGAGCGCAGGGCCGTACCGCCCAGCTCCAGGCTGTTTTCCTCATGCATGGGGCGGCTGGCCCCGGCCCGTTCCAGTTCGCTGGCAAAGGCTTCGCGCAGCAGGCGGAAGGAGGCCTCCACTTCGGGATAGCTGTTGTCCTCACGCCAGGGCAGGCGCAGGCTCTGGCTGCCGTGCCGTCCCTTGTGGGACGGGATGGAGAGCTGGTAGCAGGGCCGCTCGCCTGCATCGTCCTGCCCGGCCCGTTCGTGCTGCCCGGGCCAGCAGTGTTCCTGCCAGGATTCCGGCGGTTCGGGGATGAGCGAGGTGATGCTCAGCGGCGGCGTGGCCAGCTGGCGTTCGAAGTCTTCCAGGGTGACGGTATAGGTCAGGACGGGGCGCAGGTTGCCGCGCTTTTTTTCTATTTTCCAGGTGATCCGCATACAGGCTCCTTGATGGTCAGGCTCCGGCGGGCAGGCGCAGCAGCTCGCCGAAGGGGGGCTGTTCCCCTCCCTGTCCCCAGACGGCCCAGAGCAGGGGGCAGGCGGGCTCGTCGGGAAAGGACGAACATTCCAGATCCGTGAACCAGAGCAGGCAGGCCGGACGCAGGCCGTTGTCGTCCAGCCAGCGGCCCACGGGCCTGAAGTCCGTACCGCCGCCGCCCACGGGGGCCAGATGCAGGGGCAGGTCCTGCCGCCGGAAGGTCTGCACGGCCTGCACGCGGCTGTCGTGGAAGATGACCACCAGCTCCGTCTCGTAGGCGGCGAGGATGGACGACAGCTCCTCGCAGAACAGGGAAAGGGCGGCATCGTCCACCGAGCCCGAACAGTCCACGGCCACGGCCAGCTGCGGGATGCGCTGCTCCTGCCGTCCGGGCAGGTAGATGCCGTGATGCAGGTAACGCCGGTTGGGCGCGCTCCAGGTGTAGTCGTTGAGGGCGCAGTTCTCCAGAAAGCGGCGCAACAGGCCGCGCCAGTCCGTGCCGCCATCGTGGCGGCCGCCGCGCAACAGGCGGCTGAAGCCCGCGGGCTCGCGGCCCATGTGCCGCGCCCGTTGCAGGGCCTGCTCCAGACGCAGCTCGGCCTCCTGTTCCGCCTTGCGGCGCGCGTCTCCTTGGCCGTCTTCCAGCAGGGGATGGTCACGGACCTCACCGGAAAAATACGGGACAGGCTGCTCCCTTTCCGGCTTGTCCCCGGCAGGGCGGGCGGTGCCCGCGGCTTCCGGGGCGGCTGCCTCGTCAGTCTCTCCTGCACGGGAGGGCGCGGCCGCGGGGGCGTCCTGCCGCTCCCGGCCGTCATGTCTCTGCTGGTCGGAGCCCTTTTCCCGGGGGCTGCGTCCGGCGGCCTGCTGTTGCGCGCCGCCGTGCAGGGGCGTGTCCTGCAGGGAGGCAAGACGGATGTAGACCTCGTCCACGCTGAGTCCCGCATATTCGGGATGTTCCAGATGGCCCTGCGGCAGCCGGAATCCGGCACCGAGCAGCAGGGCGTCCACCACCACGTCGCAGGCCTCGTTCCAGATCCGGGCATCGCGTCCGTTGCGCCGGACATGATGGGCGCAGGCCAGATGCATGACTTCGTGGGCCTGGGCCCCCACCAGCCGCTCGTGGGGCAGGGTGGCCGCCCAGACAGGATTGAAGCCCAGCGTGCGGCCGTCGGTCCAGAGGTGGCGGCAGGTGCTGTCCGGTTTCAGGGCCAGATGCAGGGCCAGGGAGCCGAAAAAGGGCTGCCGGAGCACCAGGTCCGCCCGGGCCCGGATCATGGCTGTGAGGGCGCGCTGCTCCAGAGGAGGGGCCGGAACGTCCGCCGCAGGGCTGTGGCGCATGCCCTGTGACGCGGACGGGCGCTCCGGCCGGGGATCCTGCCGTGTCGTCCCGGGCGTTTCCGGGGAAGGCGGGCATACCGCGGCGTCTGGTGTGGAGCGGGTGTCTTTGGCCGCGGGGGCGGGAACCCGGCGGCTGACGGAGGAGGGGACACGCACGCCCCGGGAGAGGGGTGCACGGGGCAGGGCAGGAAGATCGTCCCTGTTCACATCAGGACCTCGGCATTGTCGCGGGCCCAGCGGGCAAAGGGCTCGCTTTCCACCACGGCGGGATCCTGCCGGACGGCATCGCGCATGAGCAGCACGCCGAACTCGGCGGGCAGGCGTCCGGCATAGGCGGCCAGGGCTTCCATGGTGGCGGGCGCGGTGCGCAGGGCCAGGGCCTCGCACAGGGCGTAAAGGGAGGCCGGGTCGGCAGGTACGGGGGCTTCTTCGGGATCGCTGAGGACGCTCTCCACACTGGGCAGATGGCGCCATTCCCGCAAAAAGCCGCTCAGTTCCGCCGCGGCCGCCTGACCTATGGTCCCGGCCAGCAGCTCTTCTTCCAGCGGGCCGTCCGGGGCGGCATCGAGGATGCGGGAGGCGAACTCCCAGGAGCGCGGCGAGGCGAAGGCCCTGTCCGACGAACGGGGATCGAAATCATGCAGCAGGCGCGGCCGGAAGCGCAAAAAGGCCTGGATCTCCTCGCGGATGCCGTTGTCACGGGCCCAGTCCAGCCAGTCGTCGATATGGCATTCCACATCCAGATGCACCATGCGGTTGGCCAGGGCCGAAGGCATGCGGTAGGTCACGGCCCGGTCGCTCTCGCGGTTGCCCGCGGCCACCACGGCCCAGCCGTCGGGCAGGCGGTACTGGCCCACGCGCCGGTCGAGGATGAGCTGGTAGCAGGCGGCCTGTACCAGAGGGGGCGCGGCGTTGAGTTCGTCCAGGAAGAGGATGCCTTCCTCCGTGTCCTGCGGATGGGGCAGGAATTCCGGCACGCACCAGGAGGTGATGCCCTCATCGCTGATGCGGGGCAGTCCGCGCAGGTCCACCGGGTCCAGCAGCACGGCGCGCAGGTCGTAGAGCTTGCGGCCCTGGCGGCGGGCCACGTCGGCCACCAGCCGGCTTTTGCCTACACCGGGCGGCCCCCAGAGGAACACGGGTTGCCGGATGCGCACCAGATGATGCAATGCCTCACAGACGTGGCTGGGTCTCATGCAGGGGTCCTTTTAAATAAATTGAATTTCATTTTCAATTAAGATATACGGGAAGGGCATGCAAGGCAAGTTTTTTCTGGGGGGCGGCCGCATGCAAGGAGCAAAGCATGGATATCTGGCAGCATATCATCCGCCCCGGGGACGTCTGGGGGCGTTTTACCCTGTACCTGAAGCAGAACGGGCAGGCTGCCGTGCAGCGGGAGGTCGTGCGTTCCCTGCGGCTGCGGGTGCGCGACGTGGTCCTCGATCTGGGCGGTGGCGGCCGTGCCCTGGCCCAGCTTGCCCTGTATTCGGGGGCCGTCTACGGCGTGGCCGCCACCGCTGCGGCGGTATCGGCCGCCACGGTGCGCAACCGCCATGACGTGGCCCGGGGCAGGGTCCGCATTTGCCGGGGCGCGTTCCCCGCCCTGCCGTTCCCGGCGGAGATGTTCCACGTCATCACCGCGTTCGAGCCCGCGTTCTGGGCAGGCGATCTGTCCGCCTGCCTGCGCGAGATCCGGCGTCTGCTGCGTCCCGGCGGCCAGTGCGTGCTGGTGTGCGCGGATGGACAGGAAAACGGCCGCCCCGTACCGGCCGGGCATACGGTGGACGAGCTCAACGCCCTGGCAGACAGGGCCGGGCTGCTGTGCCTGCCGCCCCTGCGTTTGCGGCGCAAAGGTCGTGTGGTCCTGCACTGGTTGCAGCCTGCCTGCGACCTGTGCCGCCCCATGCCGCTGGACGTGTTCCCGGCGGGCTGGGCCCAGGCCTGCTAGGGGGAACGCTCGCCGCATTTGCTGGGGGAAGGGAAAGCCCTCATCGCTGCTGCCGATGCCCGTAAAGCGCCTTCGTCGCTCACGGCTAAGGTCTGCAGCCGCCTCCGGTCGTCGCCCGTGCGCGAGGGGCCTATTCCCCCACGCTCCCATCCTTTCCCCGGCGCGCTTTTTCAGATGAGCGCTGGACCTGCGGCAGGCCCTTCACTGGAGATATGTTCGGATGTTGTCTATCTAATTGAAATAATTTGTTGATTTTGTATTTTTCGCCCTTGGGCGGGGCGTATTTTTGAAGGGGAGGGAGTCCCTTGCTCCGCTGCCGTCTGCCGGGACTGCGGGCAAACGGGGACGGGCCCTGCACCACCCGGAAGGCGCTGTCCGGGCGGGCGGCTTTCCACGGCTCCTTCCCCGCATCTTCAGGAAGGGAGAAACCCGGCATGAGCCCGCCGCAGGGATGCGGGGACAGCTCCACAACAGGCGACCGGCGTGACACGAAACATCGATGGGGGACCATGTCCCCCTTTTTTTGTGCGTCGCCAGCGTGTTCCCTGCCGAAAAAAAGACCGGGACCGCCTTTCCGGCGGCCCCGGTCCCGTCATTGCCGGCGGCATCCTCCAGCACTGTCAGTGCTGAGCCCGCGGCAGGATTTCCTTTGGCCTAGCCGCCGATGAGATAGCGCGAGCGTTTGCCCATGACCTTCTTGATGCCCAAGATGCAGAGGATGCAAAGGGCTATCTCCACGGTCACGGTGAGGTTGGCGATGGTGAAGACCTGTCCGGGCAGCGCGGCGCCGAGCACCTGGAACAGGGGCGCCTGGAAGATGCCCTGGAAGATGGCGTGCAGGAAGAAGAGCGGGAAGCTGTAGCGGGCCAGGAAGTCCAGGGCCAGCACTTCCCTGTCCATGCCTTCCAGCAGTTCCAGCACCCAGGAGCCGATACAGAGTTTCTGCACATAGTAGGCCCCTTCGATGTTGGGCATGAAGCTGCCGAAGTAATGGTCGGCCACGATGAGCAGGGAGGTCAGCACGGCCGTCACGCGGATGGCGCTGAGGTGGCGGCGGATGAAGGCCATACAGGCGTCACGGTTGCGGGCGCAGTACACGCCCATGAGGAAGATGGGCACGAAGAAGCAGAGGTTGCGCAAGGGCGAGACCAGCAGGCGCGGCACCATCAGGGGCAGGACGGAGGCCGGGAGCAGGATCTTTTGCAGCAGCCCGGTGGGCATGTGGAAGATGAGCGGCCCGACGCTGAACACGGTCATGATGAAGGGGATGTACCAGTAGGGCACCAGACTGGCCGACCCGTAGGCCAGACAGCGCAGGACGTCCCACAGGGAGGCCACGGGCGTGCCGTCGTTGATGAAGGGGATGTCGTAGCCGAACCAGTGGTGGGAGATCCAGCCCGCGGCCAGCAGGAGCAGCGACAGGATGAAGTAGGGACAGAAGACGTTGACGATCTTGGACTTGTAGAAGCGCAGGGGGGAGAACTGGCCTTTCCTGCGGTTCACGAAGTCGAACAGATAGCCGGAGATGAAGACGAAGTAGATGGTGGCGGAGTGGAAAAGACACAGCCGCAGGCTGTCCTGGAGCTTGGCGGCGTCCTCGCTGCCCGCGAGGACGGGGCCCACCCACATGTGGGTGAGCATGACGGAGACGATGGCGAAGGCCCTGAAATAGTGGAAGGTCAGGTCATAATTTTTTGGCGTCATGCAGTACCTTTGATCCGGCCGGTCATCCGGCGCAGGAGTGGCGAAATTCCTTACTTTGCAGATAAGGATTATTGCCTCCTAAACCGGATGGCGGGCTATGTCAACGGTTGCAGACGCAGGGCAAGGCGGGTGTGGCGGGTGCGGGTCTTGTTGTTCTTGACGGCCATGTGCAGGGCGCGGCTCTCGCCCACCAGCACCACCAGCTTTTTGCCGCGCGTGACGCCGGTATAGACCAGGTTGCGCTGCAGCAGCACGTAATGCTGCATCATCAGCGGGATGACCACGGCAGGGTATTCCGAGCCCTGCGATTTGTGGATGGAGATGGCGTAGGCGGGCGTCAGTTCGTCCAGCTCCTCGAAGTCATAGGGCACCACGCGGTCGTCGTAGCGCACGCTCAGGGTCCGCTCCTTGCCGTCCAGAAAGACGATGCGGCCCACGTCGCCGTTGAAGACGTCCTTGTCGTAGTTGTTGCGGATCTGCATGACCTTGTCGTGCAGGCGGAAGCTGCGTTCGCCGCGCCGCACTTCCAGCCCGTTGGGGTTGAGGCTGGCCTGCAGGCGCAGATTGAGCTGCGCCGCGCCCACGGCGCCCTTGTGCATGGGCGTGAGCACCTGGATGTCGTTGACCGGGTCCAGGCCGAAGCGGCGCGGGATGTGGTTGCGCACCAGATCCACCACCATGTCGGCGGCGCGTTCCGGGTCGTTCTGGTGGATGAAATAGAAATCCGAGAGCCTGTCCTTGCTGGATTCCAGCGAGGGCACCTGCCCCTTGTTGATGAGGTGGGCGTTGCAGATGATCTCGCTTTCCGCCGACTGGCGGAAGATCTCGGTCAGCTCCACCACGGGCACCGCCCCGGAGGCGATGATGTCGGCCAGCACGTTGCCCGGCCCCACGGAGGGCAGCTGGTGCACGTCGCCCACCAGCACCACGGTGGCGCCCATGGGCACGGCCTTGAGCAGGTGGTAGAAGAGCAGGGTGTCCATCATGGAGGCCTCGTCCACCACCAGCAGGCCGCAGGCCAGCGGGTTGTCCTCGTTGCGGGCAAAGCCGTCCTCCTGCGGGCTGTATTCCAGCAGGCGGTGGATGGTGCGGGCCTCGCGGCCCGAGGTCTCGCTCATGCGCTTGGCGGCGCGGCCCGTGGGCGCGGCCAGCAGGATCTTGGCCTTGACCTCGGCGAACAGGCGGATGATGGCGTTGATGATGGTGGTCTTGCCCGTGCCGGGGCCGCCGGTGAGCACCATGACCTTGCTGCGCGCCGCGGTGTGCACGGCCTCCAGCTGTTCCGGGGCCAGGCTGATGGACAGGGATTCCGTGACCTTTTCCACCAGGGCGTCGGGCTCGGCGAAACGCACGGCCTTGGGCGAGTGCAGCAGTCGGTGCAGATAGAAGGCCGTCTTGGATTCGTAATGATGGTAGCGGCGCAGGTAGACGGCCACTTCCGGCGCTTCCGCCTCCTCGCCGTCCTCGCGGAAGACAGCGGGCAGGCGCCCGGGCAGCTCGTCCAGGCTCTCGCGCACCACGCGCTCTTCCTGCTCCAGGGCCAGCACGGCCTGCCGGGCCAGGTCGCGGTCCACGGCCAGCTGCTGGCAGGCCTGATCCAGCAATTCCTCTTCGGGAAGGAAGACGTTGCCGTCATCCGTGGCCTTTTGCAGCACATAGAGCAGCCCCGCCTGGATGCGCAGGGGATGATCCTCGGCAAAGCCCAGCTTGCGGGCCGCGGCATCAGCCGTCACGAAGCCGATGCCCCGGATGTCCATGGCCAGACGGTAGGGGTTCTCGCGCACCACGTTGAGGGCCTCGCCGCCGTAGGCGCGGTAGATGCGCACGGCATAGGCGGGCGTGATGCCGTGGGGCTGCAAAAAGAGCAGCAGGTCGCGGATGCCCCGGTGCTCGGCCCAGCTTTCCTTGATCTTCTCGAAACTCTTCTTGCCCACGCCCTTGATCTTGAGCAGGCGTTCGGGCTCTTCGTCCAGCACGCGGATGGTGTCCGTGCCGAAGGCCGCCACGATGCGCCCGGCCATCTCCTCGCCCACGCCCTTGATGAGGCCCGAGGCCAGGTACAGGCGGATGCCCTCGCTGGTGGCGGGCAGCATCTCCTCGGCCATGTCGAAGGCCAGCTGGCGGCCGAAACGCGCGTTGTTGACCCAGCGGCCGCTGACCTGCAACTGGACGCCCACCTGCGGGTTGACCATGTGGCCCACGCAGGTCACGGGATCGCGGCTCACCGTGCGGCTGGGCGCGCCCTTGACCTTGGCCTCCACGGGCAGGGCCCTGTCGGGCAGCAGGCGCAGCACGGTATAGCCGTTCTCTTCGTTGTGGAAGACCACACGTTCCAGCGTGCCGGTGAGCTCCACGGCATCGGGATCGCGCAGCAGGGGAAGATCGTCAGACATGGCAGACCAGGAGAGCGGTTTTTGGAGGGATGGGGGAGTTCGAGGGGAAGGGAGACCTTTTTACCGCAGGAAAAAGGGCCCCTTCCCCCTCAACAAACACTGCTAAAACCAGTCCACGCCGTCGGGCACGGGCAGGACGGCCATGCGCTCCTGCAGCAGCAGGGCGTCGGCCAGCACCAGGGCGGTCATGGCCGTGAGCACGGGCACGATGCGCGGGATGGCCGCCAGGTCGTGACGGCCGCCGATGAGCACGCTGGCGGGCTGGTCGTGGACGTCGATGGTCTGCTGTTCCTGCGCGATGGAGGCGATGGGTTTGACGCCCACGCGCAGCATGATGTCCTGGCCGCTGGAGATGCCGCCCAGGATGCCGCCCGCATGGTTGCTGGCAAAGCGGCCGCCGGGCAGCATGGGATCGTTGTTCTGCGAGCCCGTGAGGCGCGCGGCGGCAAAGCCCTCGCCCACTTCCACGGCCTTGACCGCGCCCACGCCCATGAGGGCGTAGGCCAGCCGGGCGTCCAGCTTGTCGAAGCAGGGCTCGCCCAGACCGGCGGGCACGTTGCGGGCCACCACCTGCACCACGCCGCCCAGGGTGTCCCCGGCGGCACGGGCCGCGGCGACGCGCTCTTCCCAGAGCGGGACCACGCTGTCGGCGGCGGCGAAGAAGGGACGGCTCAGGGCCGCGTCCGGATCGCACGCTTCGGGGGGAACGGCGATGCCGCCCAGCTCCACGGCCCCGGCCACGATCCGGATGCCGCGCGTGGCCAGCAGCTTTTTGGCGATGGCCCCGGCCGCCACACGGGCCACGGTCTCGCGCCCGGAGGAGCGGCCGCCGCCGCGGTAGTCGCGGATGCCGTGGAACTTTTTGAAGAAGCCCCAGTCCGCGTGCCCGGGCCGGAAGACCTGGGCCAGGTTGCCGTAATCGCGGGAGCGCTGGTCCTCGTTGGCGATGTGGAAAGCGATGGGCGTGCCGGTGGTCAGGCCCTGGAACACGCCGGAAAGGATGCGGACGGTATCGGATTCCTTGCGTTTGGTGGCCGTGGCGCCCTGTCCGGGCTTGCGCAGGTCCAGCTCGCGCTGCAGGTCTTCCTCGCTCAGGGGCAGGCCTGCGGGGCAGCCGTCCAGCACGCCGCCCAGACCGGGCCCATGGGATTCGCCGTACGAGGTGAGGCGCAGGATGCGCCCAAAGGAATTGCCTGCCATATCACGCCTCCGTGCTGCGGGCCTTGATGCGGGGCAGGCCCAGGATGATGGCCAGGATGCCGGCCACGGCCAGCAGCATGCAGTACCAGTTGTTGATGGTGATCTCCAGCGGCGAGATCTTGGCCAGGGAACCGGCCAGCAGCAGCTGGGCGGCCCAGGGGATCAGGCCCTGGAAGACACAGGAAAAGATGTCCAGAAGGCTGGCGCTGCGGCGCGGGTCGATGCCGTTCTTGAGGGCGATCTCGCGGGCCAGGCCGCCGGTGAGGATGATGGCCACGGTGTTGTTGGCCGTGCAGATGTCGGCCAGGCTGGCCAGCAGGGCGATGCAGGATTCCCCCACCCGCGAGGAGCCCTTGCCGCCGCTTTTCCCGGCCAGGCGGCGGGCCAGGCCGTCCACGCGGGCCAGCAGCCAGGCGATGCCGCCGTGGTAGCGGATGAGCTCGCCCAGGCCGCCGATGAGCATGGACAGGACCATGATCTCGTTCATGCCGGTGAAGCCCTTGTAGATGTCCTGCCCCCAGCGGAGCAGGCTGTAGGGCACGATCTGGCCGTCCGCGCCGGGGATGCCGCAGAACAGGCCCACCAGACCGCTGAGCAGAATGCCCGTAGCCAGGACGATGAAGGCGTTGAGCCCGGTCAGGGCCAGCACCAGCACGGCGATGTAGGGCAGGACGCGGATCAGCTCGAAGTCGTGCAGGGTCACTTCGGTACCGCCCGAGGCCGAGAACCAGAGCAGGGCCACGGTGAGCAGAGCGGCGGGCAGGACGATGAGGAAGTTCATGCGGAACTTGTCGCCCATCTCGCAGCCCTGGGTGCGGGTGGCGGCGATGGTGGTGTCCGAGATCATGGACAGGTTGTCGCCGAACATGGCCCCGCCCAGCACCACGCCCATGAGCACGGGCACTTCGATGCTTGTCTGGGCGGCCACGCCTAGGGCGATGGGCGTGATGGCGGCCACGGTGCCCATGCTGGTGCCCATGGCCGTGGACACGAAGGCGCCGATGAGGAACAGGCCGGGCAGGATAAAGGCCGGCGGCACCAGCGAAAGGCCGAAGTTCACCGTGGCATCCACGCTGCCGATGGCCGTGGCCGTGGCGGCAAAACCGCCCGCCAGCAGGTAGATCATGCACATGGTGATGATGTTGATCTCGCCCACACCGGTGAGGAAGATGGTGATCTTTTTGGACAGGCGGGCCCGGCCCTGAATCAGGGCCAGGGCGATGGCGGGCAGGATGGCCACCGTGGCGGAGAGCTGGTAGAAGGCCATGTCCACACCGGCCAGGCTCAGGCTGACGCCGGTACCGATGAAGATGAGCAAAAAGAGCAGCAGGGGCAGGATGGCGGCAAAGGAGGCCGGCGCCTCCTGCTGTTCCTGCGGGGCCGTGTAGGTTTGCGGGTTCATGATGCCTCGGCACGCGGAAAGGTGGATGGGATGGCGGCAGGCCCGCGGGCCCCGCCGGTCTTGCGGGTCAGTGGCTGTGCCGCGCGCCGGGCGCGGCGGCGGATGTCACGGCATCCGTAATCGCTCAATGTACTTAATCCGCACAGGGCTTGCAAGTTGCAGGCCGGACGCGAGCGCCCGGGAGGAGCCCGGTATCCTGGCCGGGGCGGATGCCCTGCGGCATGGCAGCGGCCGAAGGTGGAGCCGGTACGAGGTCTGCCCCATCCCGGACCTGCAGGAGGATCGGCAGGGGAGCCCGCAAACGCCGGTGCCCGCTGTCGGTGGCGAGGATTCCGGGGAGGGCCGCTACCTCTCCTTTGCGGTCATCGCGGCGGCCGTCCGCGGGAAGGGCGGGACCGGGCTGCGGATACAAAAAAGGCCGGGGAAAGCCCCGGCCTTCAACAGGATCAGTCGTGCGGACTAGACCTTGGCGGCGGTGCGCAGGTCGGCCACGGCGTCGGTCTTTTCCCAGGTGAACTCGGGCAGCTCGCGGCCGAAGTGGCCGTAGCAGGAGGTCTTGGAGTAGATGGGACGCTTGAGGTCCAGACGCTTGGTGATGAAGTAGGGGCGCATGTCGAAGACTTCACGCACGGCCTTGGTCAGCACTTCGTCGGGGATCTCGCTGGTGCCCTGGGAGGAGACCAGCACGCTCACCGGATCGGCCACGCCGATGCAGTAGGCGATCTGGACTTCGCACACCGGGGCCAGACCGGCGGCCACCACGTTCTTGGCGATGTAGCGGCCCATGTAGGCGCCGGAGCGGTCCACCTTGGTGGGGTCCTTGCCGGAGAAGGCGCCGCCGCCGTGATGGCCGCTGCCGCCGTAGGTGTCCTGGATGATCTTGCGGCCGGTGAGGCCGCAGTCGCCCATGGGACCGCCCACCACGAAACGGCCGGTGGTGTTGATGAAGATCTCGCAGTCCTTTTCATCGAAGTAGCCGGAGGGCTCCAGCACGGGGCGGATCACGTGCTTCTTCACGGCTTCGATGATGTCGGCCTGGGAGGCGGAAGCGGCGTGCTGGGTGGAGACCACCACGTTGTTGATGCGCACGGGCTTGCCGTCCAGGTATTCGAAGGAGACCTGGGTCTTGCCGTCAGGACGGAAGAAGGGCACGGTGCCGTCCTTGCGCACCTTGGTCAGCTGCTGGGAGAGCTGGTGGGCCCAGAAGATGGGGGCGGGCATGAGGGTGGGGGTCTCGTTGCAGGCAAAGCCGAACATCATGCCCTGGTCACCGGCGCCCTGGTCTTCGGGAGCGGCGCGCAGCACGCCCTGGGCGATGTCGGGGGACTGGTGGTCGATGGAGGAGATCACGGCGCAGGTGTCGGCGTCGAAGCCCATGTCGGAGCTGGTGTAGCCGATCTCGCGGATGGTCTCGCGCACCACGTGGGGCAGGTCGGCATAGCCCGTGGTGGTGATCTCGCCGGCGATGACCGCCATGCCGGTGGTCACCAGGGTCTCGCAGGCCACGTGGGCGTTGGGGTCCTGGGCCAGCAGGGTGTCCAGGACGGCGTCGGAGATCTGGTCCGCCACCTTGTCGGGATGGCCTTCGGTCACGGACTCGGAGGTGAAGAAATATTTGCCCTTGGTTTGCATTGGTCTGTTCTCCATGGTTCAGTATGGCCCGCGGCCGTTGCCGGACCGCAGGTCGCCTGCACCGCCCGTGCGGGCGGCCGGGCAGGCATGGGGAAGCCGGGCCGGGACATCAGCCCCGGTCCGGCCCCTGCCGAAAAAACATATGGCCTGTCCGCTAGTCCCTGAGCAGGATATTGTCGATCAGGCGGGCCTTGCCCATGCGGATGGCACAGGCCATGAGGGCCGGGCCATCCACGGTGTCCAGGGGCTCCATGGACACGGGGTCCACCACACTGAGGTAGTCCAGACGGCCCAGGGTCAGGTGGTCCGCCCAGGTGCAGAGGGCGGCCTCACGCAGGATCTTGGCGTGGGTCTGTCCCTTCTGGGCCATGTCGCGGGCCAGCTGCAGGCCGCGATGGATCCAGGGGGCCTGGCGGCGTTCTTCCTCGGTGAGGTAGACGTTGCGGGAGGAGAGGGCCAGGCCGTCTTCCTCACGCACGATGGGACAGGTCTCGATGCGCACCGGCACGTTGAGGTCGCGCACCATGCGGCGCAGGATGGCCTGCTGCTGCCAGTCCTTCTGGCCGAAGACGGCCACGTCGGCCTGGGTGATCATGAACAGCTTCAGCACCACCGTGCAGACACCGCGAAAATGGGTCGGCCGGCTCAGGCCGCACATGATGCGGGAAAGGTCCGGCACTTCCACCCAGGTGGCGTGGTCTTCCGCGTACATGGACGCGGGTTCGGGGATGAAGATGGCGTCCGCGCCGTGGGCGGCGGCGATCTGCGTATCGCGCTCGATGTCGCGCGGATAGGCGGAAAGGTCTTCATTGGGGCCGAACTGGGTGGGGTTGACGAAAAGGCTGACCACAAGACGCTTGGCAAGGCCGCGGCCCTGGTCCATGAGCGCCTCGTGACCGGCATGGTAATAGCCCATGGTGGGCACAAGGGCGATGTCCTCGCCGGCCGCGTGCCAGGAGCGGCACTGGGCCGCCAGATCTTGGGGATTGGTGAATATCTGCATATCAAGGTATGGTGATATAGTTAGTGGGGATTCCCTTATACCTGCTGCGGCAGGCCTTGTAAAGCCGCAAAAGCCCCGCAGCCGGGCCGGGGAGAAAAAACTTCTGTGCTGTCCGGCGTTTCCGGTTGCCTTGCCCGTGGGGAACAGGCATAACAGCATGCGGAGGTTCGTATGCTCAAACCTTTTTTCCAGGGGAAACTGGATACGTTTTGTGCCATCTATGCCGTGCTCAACGCCCTGCGCCTGACCCACGGCATCCAGACGCTCAAGGCGCGCGACATCCTCAACGAGACCCTGCTTTCCCTGGCCGGGAAGCCCGGTGCCCTGCGGGCCGTGCTGGAGCAGGACACGGACTACATGCAGCTGGTGGACGACATGATCCAGGCCCGCCAGCAGCGCTACCCCCTGCTGGTGGAAAAGCCCTTTGCCGAAGGCGAGGCCGTTTCGCCCGACGCCCTGTGGGAAGCCTGCCGCGAGTGGCTGGCACCGGGCGAGGGCCGCTGCATCCTGTTCCGCTTTTTGCGGCATTTGACGCCCGAGACGCCGCCCATGAACCGGCACTGGACCTGCGCCGACCGCATGGACGGGGACCTGCTGCATCTTTTCGACTGCAGCCACGAGGACGAAGCCGTGACGCTGATCCCGCGCGAGAGCTTCGTGACCCGCAGCGCCGACGTGCAGCGGGAACGCCTGTTGGTCATCCAGCCCAACAGCCTGCGCTTCCTGGCCCTGCCGTGGCGCGTCCACGCCTTCTAGCCTGACATCTTCCCGTTCCGCCCCGTTCCTGCGGGGCGGTCCCGCACGGCGGCGCTTCTGCCGCCGGACACAGCCTATCCCGTTGCCTGCGCAACCATATCGCGCAATTTGTGATGACAAAAAAAACAGAGACGGATAGGCTATCTCCATGACTGTCCATTCCTTTTCTTCCGCAGCCGGAGCGGCCGCGCCCCTGACGCGCGCCCGTGTGTCCGGCTCTTTGCCGGTGTGGTCCCTGAGCCTGGGCTGTCCCAAGAACCGTGTGGATACCGAGCATCTGCTGGGCTCGCTGGGCATGCCCGTGCACAGCGTGGAACACATGGGCCGGGCACGTCTGGTCTTCATCAATACCTGCGGCTTCATCGAGCCTGCCGTACGCGAGTCCATCCGCTCCATCCTCGATGCCGTGGAGCGTCTGGGCCGCTGCAAGCGCCGCCCCCTGCTGGCCGTGGCCGGCTGTATGGTGGGGCGCTACGGCGTCAAGGATCTGGCCGCCGACCTGCCCGAGGTGGACCTGTGGCTGCCCACCGGCGAGCTGGAAAACTGGCCCGCCATGGTGCGCGAGGCCCTGGGCCTGCCCGCGGCTCCCGCCGCGCCGGGCCGCCTGCTCTCCACGGGCCCGTCCTATGCCTGGCTCAAGGTGGGCGAAGGCTGCCGCCACAAGTGCGCCTTCTGCACCATCCCGTCCATCCGGGGCCCGCTGCGCTCCGTGCCTGCGGCCGACCTGCGCGAGGAGGCCCGCGGCCTGCTGGCCGGCGGGGTGCGCGAACTGGTCCTGGTGGCCCAGGACCTGACCTCGTGGGGCAGTGACTTCGACACGCCCCAAAGCCTGCCCCACCTGCTGGACGAGCTGCTGCCCCTGGACCGCCTGAACTGGCTGCGCCTGCTCTACCTTTATCCCAGCGGCGTCACACCCGAACTGCTGCGCTACATGCGCGAGGCCGGGCCGCAGCTGCTGCCGTACTTCGACATCCCCCTGCAGCACGCCCATCCCGAGGTGCTGACCCGCATGGGCCGCCCCTTCGCCAATGATCCCCGCCGCGTGGTGGACCGCGTGCGCGAGGCCCTGCCCGAGGCCGCCCTGCGCACCACCTTCATCGTGGGCTATCCCGGCGAGACCGAGGAGCATTTCCAGGCCCTGTGCCGCTTTGTGGAAGAGACGCGCTTCCGCCATCTGGGCGTCTTCGCCTATCAGGCCGAGGAAGGCACGCCCGCGGCGGCCATGCCCGACCAGGTGCCCATGGAAGTGCGCGAGGAACGCCGCGCCACGCTCATGGAGATCCAGGCCGAGATCAGCGAGCGGCAGTTGCAGGAAGCGGTGGGCCAGACCATGCCGGTGCTGGTGGATGCGCCGCATGACGAATGGCCGGGCCTGCATGTGGGCCGCGTCTGGTTCCAGGCGCCCGAGGTGGACGGCATCACCTACGTGAGCGGCCTGGGCGTGGCCCCCGGCGCGCTGGTGCAGGGCGACATCGTGGAGAGCAGCACCTACGACCTGACCGCCCTGGCCTGATCCTTTTCTCGATAGTGTTCGACAGGGGCGCTTCGGCGCCCCTCCTGATGACGGCCCCCGGTCTCCGGGCCGGGGGATGACAACGCGTGTGCCGTGAGGCCGCGCCCAACCCTTGCAGCATGCATCTGGAGCAGCGCATGACTACCCCTTCGCAGACGGAAACGGCCCGCCCCCTGGACGGCGCCATGGAAAATATCCTGGACGACGGTCAACGCCCCGGCTGGTGGCGGCATTTTGCGGGTCACGAGGACACGGAATGCGTCATCCGGCCCATGCATCTGGCCTCGTTGCTGGACAGGGCCGCCAGGACACACGGCAACCGTCTGGCCATCCGTTTCCAGAATTTCCAGATGACCTACAGCCGTCTGCACGAAGCGGCGGAACGCTTTGCCGAGGCCCTGCGCCTGCGCGGCGTCAAGCCCGGCCAGCGGGTGGCCGTCATGCTGCCCAACATCCCGCAGACCGTCATCGCCTTCTGGGGCATCATGAAGGCCGGGGCCGTGGCCGTGATGACCAACCCGCTCTATATGGAAAAGGAGCTGCTGCATCATTTCAATGATGCCGGGGCCGAGGTGCTGGTGACCCTGGACCTGCTCTGGGCCAAGCTGGAGCCCCTGCGCGACCGTCTGCCCCTGCGCCTGACCGTGGTCACGAACATCTCGGACGGTCTGGCCTTCCCGCTCAACTGGCTGTATCGCATCAAGGCCCGCCGTCAGGGCCAGGTGCCGCAGGTGCCCTACGGGCAGGAAGTGCTGCGCTGGAAAGATTTCATCAAGGTCCGCGGCCGCTTCAGCGTGCCCACCGACGAGGACCCCGGTGACGCCCTGGCCCTGCTCCAGTACACGGGCGGCACCTCCGGCCAGCCCAAGGGCGCCATGCTGGGCCATGCCTGCATCTCGGCCCAGATGCAGCAGCTGCTGGCCATCCTCCATATGGACTGGGAAAACTGCAAGCCCATGTCCTTCCTGAGCATCATGCCTTTCTTCCACGTCTTCGGCCTGGTGGGCAACATCATCCTGCCCACGGCCCTGGCGGCCACCACCATCCCGGTGCCGCGCTACACGCCCGCCGACCTGCTGCGGACCATCGCCCGCTTCCGTCCCACCTTCTTCGTGGGCGCGCCTTCGGTCTACATGTCGCTCATGCAGCAGAAGGACATCAAGAAATACGACCTCACTTGTATCGAGATCTGCGTCTCCGGTTCGGCGCCGTTCCCCACCGAGGCCCTGCGCCGCTGGGTGAGCATGACCCACGCCAGCATCACCGAAGGTTTCGGCCTGACCGAGGCCTCGCCCTGCGTCACGGCCAACCCGCTGGACGGCCCGCAGAAGGAAGGCTCCATCGGCGTGGCCTTCCCGCATACCGAGATCCGCATCGTGGACATCAACGACAGCAACCATGTCCTGGGCCCCAATGAGGAGGGCGAGATGCTGGTGCGCGGCCCGCAGGTCATGCAGGGCTACTGGAACCGTCCCGAAGAGACGGCCGCCACCCTGACCGACGGCTGGCTGCATACCGGCGACATCGCCTACTACGACGAAGAAGGCTACTACTACATCGTGGACCGCAAGAAGGATCTGGTCATCGTGGGCGGTTACAACGTTTACCCCCGCGAAGTGGACGAGGTCCTGTACGAGCACCCCAAAGTGGCCGAGGCCGTGGCCGTGGGCGTCAAGCATCCCACCCGCGGTGAAGTGCTCAAGGCCTATGTGGTGCCCCGTCCCGGCGAGACCCTGACCACGGCCGAGCTGACGGCCCATTGCCGGGCGCGTCTGGCCAATTACAAGGTGCCCAAGTTCTTCGAGTTCCGCGAGGAACTGCCCAAGAGCCTCATCGGCAAGGTGCTGCGCCGCATCCTGCGTGACGAGGAGGCCGCGCGCGTGGCCCAGGGACAGGGGGACGAGGACCGTCTGCTGCCCACGCCGGACCAGCCCGCGGCCGCGCCCACCCGTGCCCAGGCCCTGGGCCAGCAGGCGGGCGAGCTTCTGGACGAGGCCCGGGAAAAGATGGACTCCCTGCGCGGCCAGGCCGGAGAGATGATGGAGGAAGCCCGTCAGAAAGCCGGTGAGCTGCGCCGCCAGAGCGGCGAAGTGGTGGGCGAGGCCCGCCAGAAGGCCGGGGAACTGCTGGACGAAGCTCGCGGCAAGGCCGGCGAGATGATGGAAGAAGCGCGCCAGAAAGCCGGCGAACTGCGTCGCCAGAGCGGCGAGATGGTGGACAAGGCCCGCGGCAAGGCGGGCGAACTGGGCCAGCAGGCGGGCGAGCTTCTGGACGAGGCCCGGGAAAAGATGGGCTCCCTGCGCGGCCAGGCCGGAGAGATGATGGAGGAAGCCCGTCAGAAGGCCGGTGAGCTGCGCCGCCAGAGCGGTGAAGTGGTGGACGGTGCCCGCCAGAAGGCCGGGGAACTGCTGCAGGAAGCTCGCGGCAAAGCCGGTGAGCTGGGCCAGCAGGCGGGCGAGCTGCTGGACAAGGCTCGCGGCAAGAGCGACGACGAGAAAAAGTAAAAAGCGATATGTCCGGGTGGGGCCGATACCCTGTTTAAGGGATTGGCCCGACTCCCGTTTTTTGAAAAAAGCGAAAAGCCCTTCCTGCCATGGCAGGAAGGGCTTTTTACTGATGGGTCGGGAAGCGTTTGGAGGAGGAGACTTCGCTGATGCGCGGGATGGCTCCCCCACAACACGCTAGATCCGCACGGACTGGCCGGGCAGCAGGTCGATGCAGGTACAGCCGGGAGCCACGCGGGCCAGTTCGGCCTTGAAGGCTTCCGTATCCTGGGCCAGCACCGGGAAGGTGCCCCAGTGCATGGGGATGACCTGTTTGCAGCCCAGCAGCTTGCAGGCCAGGGCCGCCTGGCGGGCGTCCATGGTGAAGACGCCGCCCATGGGCAGCAGGGCCACGTCGATGGGGTAGAGGCGGCCCCACAGTTCCATGCCCGCGAAGATGCAGGTATCGCCCGCATGGTAGATGTGCTTGCCGTCAGGCGTGCGGATGATGTAGCCCGCCGGGGAGCCCGACTCGCTGGAGTGATACGCCTGGGTCATGGTGAATTCGAAGCCCGCGTGGGCCACGGTACCGCCCATGTTGAAGCCGATGTAGTTGAGCAGCTGGGCCGAGGGCACACCGGCGGCCTCCAGCTTCTGGGCCGTGCCCACGATGGCGCCCAGCATGGCGCCGGTGTTCTTGCAGATGGCCACGGCATCGCCCACATGGTCGGCATGGTCATGGGTGACCAGCACCACGTCCACCGGGCCGATGGTCTCGGCCGTGGTACCGGAAGCGGGCGTCAGGAAGGGGTCCACGACGACATGCTTGTCGTCACAACTGATATTGAAGGCCGAATGGCCGTACCAGAGGATCTGGCTCATGATCGTTCTCCTTGTTGGGGGGCGCCCCAAAACGGGGAAAGAAAGTATAGCGCAAGACTAGGAGACTGTCACGAAAAGAAGCAGGCCTGCCGTGATGCCGGGCGGCGTCGCGCCCGGAAGAGGGGCACGGACCATTTTCGGGACTGAGGCGGGATGCGCCCGAAGCTGGCAGGGGCAGGGCTTGACAGCGGCACGCCCTTTGCCTAGAAAGACACGTGTGCGCCCGTAGCTCAGTCGGATAGAGCGTTGGCCTCCGGAGCCAAAGGCCGTGAGTTCGAATCTCGCCGGGCGCGCCAAATATTTCAGGGACTTGCGGAAATACGACTGCAAGTCCCTTTTTCTGTCCCCACACGATTCTCCGCACAGACCTGCAAAATCCGTTTTTTGGCGGAAATTTTCCCGTACGGATTGCCGCCGCTCCCCTGACGAAGCACGCCGCCGATACGCTGGACGGCCAGACCATCCCTGTCAGCATCCTCACGCTGGAAGATTTGGAAGCCGCCCCCGTAGACTGGGCGCAATTTTCCATATTTAATTGATACCCTCAAAAATTTCATATAATTTTTCCAGCAGAGCAATTCTATATACAGAAGGAGGAAAATAAAAATGCGTAACTATTTTATATATTTTATTCTTGTTATGAGTCTATGTCTTATTGGGTGTGAAGGCCAACAAGCGAAACAAGAGCTTGAAAGGCTCAGAGCAGAAATTACTCAGAAAGATGAGCAAATCGTCATGCTAGGTAAGCGTCTCGCCACTGCAGAGGAAGAACTTGCCAAGGCGCAGAAGTTAATCAAAGATACTCTTGAGGCTCCAGAAAAACGCTTTCAGGAGATACAAGCACATATAGAAGCTGGTCACTATGACCAAGCCATGCCGTTACTTTCCCACTACCTCAGCGAGTTTCCTAGCTCTCGACATGCGACTAAGGTAAAGGAGCTTCAAGGGAAGCTACCCCAGTTGATAGCCGACCAGAAAAAGGCTGCTGAAGAAAAAGCAAGAATACTTCAGGAAGGATTCAAGACAATCAAAGTTCAAAGCACTTTTACTTGCCCAAATAATACAAAAATTCACTGTAAAAAATTTCAATCGGGAAAGAAATTCATCTTTGATAGAAGAGACTCTCGATATTATTATTACACAGCAGATAAAAATAATATCTACATAAGTGCTGATATATCAATAACTTCTAAAGACTCAAACCCTCTTCTTCCAGCTATCTTTGTGGGAAAAGTAAACAATGAAGGGAAACTTACAGATATAAATATTATGAAATATATGTTTTACCGTTGGGAAAGCTATGCTTCTTATCTTGGTAATGAAGGCGATAACGGCAACGATTTCTCAAAAACAGATACTGTACTCTTTTCTATTGGTGTTGAAGTGCAAAATAAAAAAGGTATCTATGTTATATTCACGGAAGGAACTCCTTATTTTGCACGTCAATACGATCAGTTTAAGAATCCTCCCGTGTACTATATACTCGACCCTCGCCAGCCTTTCCCTATACCAGAATCTCCCCTCTCTATTGAAGACTTCATTGCCAAGTACACAGCACTGGCCATAATAACACGCTGATATCAAACGGCCCGCCTCTTGAGTGGGCCGTTTTTATTTAATTCCCCCCTCAATTTTTCTTGCTTGGTTACAAAAACATTCGTAGTCCTGAAAACTGCATCCATCGCTATGGATGCGATTCCAGACGTTGACATAGCAAATAGGTAGGAATAATTTCAGGGAACAGGATGACGGAACGCTTTCCGCCATCGCATGGCAAGGCTTGGCCGCTCGTTATATGCCCTCTTACCGCTGGAAGCTCCGGTTTTCAGCGGTAAAACTTTTGGGAATCCCTCAAAAACGGCTTTCCCTTTGTCATCTTCCCAGATTTGCTTAAAAGTCCAGTTTCCTCTAGCCATAACGTCAAAGGCCCACCAGCAAAACGCCGATGGGCCTTTTTTTGTGCCTCCTACAGAGGAATATCTGCCAAATCCAGACCGTGGCACTCCCTCGCGATCTTGGCCTGACTTGCCGCCGCTGTTTTGAGTTTTGCCGCGTCCATGAGCTGGCCCGCCGTTGCCGGAGCTATGATACCTTCCCGCACGGCATCCAGCACCGCGTCCGCGAAGGCGGGCAAATCTTCCACACTGCTGACAGGCGGCAACTCCAGCAGGGGCAAGGGCTGTTCCCGTATTTCCGGCAGCAGGCGCGGCACCAGCAGTTTCAGCGCATGGATGTTCCCGGCGGCGGCAAGGCTGATTGCGCGGTCAAGGATTTCATCCGCCCGCCCGGCCAGCTTGGCTTGCATGGCCCGTGTCAGCATGTTTGGGGAGCCTTTCGGCCTGCCCGCCGGATTGCCGCTTTGCCCCGGCTGAAAGCGCCCCCCGGCCTGTTCTTTCCTGCTGTTTTCAGGCATCGTTTTCGTCATGCTTTTTCCTTTTGGCGGCGGCCCTGGCCTTTTGGGCTGCTTCCGTGGCCGTGCGCTCCGCAAGCCAGTTTTCAAGATAGTCCAGCATAGATTTTTCCCGCGCTGTGAGGCCCCTGTCATGGCAGCCCGTTGCGCGGCGTTTAGGGGCAATTCCGGCCCGTTTTTCCGTATGTCTATTGCTCATGGCATTTCCTTTTTGGTGGACGGCGCTTGCCCCCCTCCCGGCGTGCCCTCCGCAGCACACCGGAAAACGTCAGCGGCATTTTTCCCTGCATCATCTGGCGAATGCTCAACCATTCCTTCGTTGTGACGCCTTCCGGCAGTTTCAGGGCATACGCTGCAAAACGGGCGGTACAGACGAAACGCCACAGCTCGGATACATAGACCTCCCCGGACGGGAAACAGCGCCTCACAAGCAGCACGATCTCTGCCGGAAGGGCATCATACCGGAACAGTAGCAGCAAATGGACATGGAGATGAAACGCTCCTGTATCCGCTGTGCTAGTTTCGATGCAGCGCGCCGCCCCGGCAATGCGCCGGAGATAGGTTTTTGACCTGTAAAGTCTGGCACAGCCCGCAGCCAATTCTGCATAACGCGCCGCCATGCCATCCGCTTCGGTATCCGGCATCGTGATGGTCAGCAATTGCGAGTTGAAACCGCTTTCCTTGAGAACAGCGTCCATCCGGGCCGCCTCCGCTGCCTTTCGATAGGCCCGCCGCCGGTAGCACAGGGGGCATTCCCCTAAGCCACATTGGTAAGTCCATGTGTCCATCCCACCGGGGACAGGTCGTCCGCATTCCAAAAGCCGATGCTGACGATAGAGATTCCCTGCCCTCGCATAAAAGGCTGCAAGTTCATCCCGCAAGGCAAGTGCCTGCTGCCGGGAAGGGGGGCGAAAATCTAAGCACTTATTTAGATAAGGTAGGCGGCTCCCCTCCGCCGTATCCCATGCCGCCCCCCCGCCATGTAACGACAGGGAGACCATCGCCGCTATCCCTTGTGCATCGGTTCTATTGTGCAAGCGTCAAGATAGGCCTGCAAATCGCTTAGACGATAGGCAATCTTGCGTCCCAACTTCAAAAAAGAGGGCGGCTGGCGCTTCCAGCGGCGATTTTGAAGCGATTTTATCGAAAAGCCCAGAATACGGGCGGCGGCTTTCTCGTCAACAAGCTCAAGATCAAAGTTCGGCATAGTTCATTCTCCTTTGAAATAAAAAAGGCCGTTCCGGGAACATCCGGGAACAGCCTAGAATTTCGCAGGAGGCTCTGCCTACTGGGGAAAAAATTTTTCAATCTACCATCGGCCAAACCATGCGCGGTGCCGTAGCAAATCATTAAACCACCATGCGGCGGCGTCCATGTTTGGGGGGAGCTTGCCCGT
>OGNF01000885.1_pt1 | contig 30633 bp, 26 predicted proteins | sample 1573321 | NCBI WGS metagenome assembly OGNF01 (sample SAMEA2581911, study PRJEB24529) | metagenome | biome: Human gut stool | place: China | collected 2011 | reverse complement strand
GTGAACTTGATACTTGCTCTTTTCTGCGCTTCTCTTTACCTACAAATACCGAACCACAAGAGTCCGCTGTTTTCAATTCGACCGAAGCCGTCCACGGATTGCCCCCCCCGAAAGTTCCGTCGTTTTTGATCAGCGAGGCATACATCGTAAAAACGGGACGAATGGAGCATACGTCATCCATTCGTCCCGTTCGGGGGGATGATTGCGGCGGATGCGCCGCAATCATCGAAAATTACAGCCGGCGCGAACCGTCGGAGATCACGACGTCGTAAACCTTCGGTTCGTGGCCGTATTTGGCGTTGAACTTCTCCTTGGCCGTGGCGATGAAGTTGTCGTAAAGCTCGTCCTTCACCAGGTTGATCGTGCAGCCGCCGAAGCCGCCGCCCATGATGCGCGAACCCGTCACGCCGCACTCCTCGGCGACCTCCGCCAGGAAGTCCAGCTCCTCGCACGACACTTCGTAGTCCTTCGACATGCCCCAGTGGGTCTCGTACATGCGCTTGCCGACCGTCTCGTAGTCGCCCTTTTCGAGCGCTTCGCATACGTCCAGAACGCGCTTCTCCTCGCCGATCACATAGCGGGCGCGCTTGTAGTCCTCCTCCGAAATCCGATCCTTGACGGCTTCGAGCTGCTCCATCGTAGCGCCGCGCAGGAACTCCTGCCCCAGCACCTTCGCAACGCGCTCGCAGGAAGCGCGGCGGTCGTTGTACGGAGAGCCTACCAGTTCGTGCTTCACGCGCGAATCCAGCAGAACCAACTTATAGCCCTTCGGGTCGAACGGGAAGTAGGCGTATTCCAGCGAACGGCAGTCCAGACGGATCAGGTTGCCCTTCTTGCCGAACACCGAGGCGAACTGGTCCATGATGCCGCAGTTCACGCCGCAGTAGTTGTGCTCGGTCGACTGACCGATCTTCGCCAGTTCGAACTTGTCGATACCGCAGTTATAGAGGTCGTTCAGCGCAAAGGCATAGGTTGACTCCAGCGCTGCCGACGACGACATGCCGGCGCCCAGGGGCACGTCTCCGGCAAACACCGTGTCGAAACCGCCGATCTTGCCGCCGCGCTTCTGAATCTCGCGGCAGACGCCGAAGATGTAGCACGCCCAGCTCTCGGCCGGTTTGTCCGCCTCGTTCAGGCCGAACTCCGAGCTTTCGCCCAGGTCGAGCGCATAAGCGCGCACCTTGTCCGTGCCGTTGAGCCGGATCGCCGCGACAATACCCTTATCGACCGCCCCCGGGAAGACGAAACCCCCGTTGTAGTCCGTATGCTCGCCGATCAGGTTGATGCGGCCCGGAGAAGCGAACAGGATGGCTCCTTCGCCGTAAAGTTCATTGAATTTCTTGCTGACTTTTTCTTTCATGGCTCTTATTTTGTGGTTTTAAGTTTGAGTATCCGGATTCGGATTGCACGAAGATAGGAAAAAATCCGTGACGCCCGGCATAATTTTGCTTCAATTAACAATAAAAATCAACCATTTCATGCCCGGAATCCCCGAAAACGGCTGCGGCGACATCCTTATGCAAACGAAAGTTTTGCCTTCCTTTCGACTTGTAAATCCGGAAATGTTTGCTACCTTTGTAATGGTTTCGTTTCAGAAGTCACCAACTAACATTTCAAACGATATGACAAAAAACCTCATTTTGGCCGCCGCCATGCTGTTAGCAGGAGGCGCCGTCGCAGCCCAACCCAAGGTAATCGCACACCGCGGTTACTGGACAGCCCCCGAATCGGCGCAGAACTCGATCGCTTCGTTCACGAAAGCCGACGCCGTCGGTGTCTTCGGCTCGGAAATCGACGTATGGCTCACCGCCGACGACAAACTGATCGTCAACCACGACCGCATTTACAAAGGCACGGACGTCAACATGGAGAAAGCCACCGCCAAGGAGATCACGGCCATCGTGCTGCCCAACGGCGAGAACATCCCCACGTTCGACGCCTACCTGAAACTCGTCGCCTCGAAACCCGACACGCGCCTGATTCTCGAAATGAAGTCGCTTTCGGATTACAACCGCGAAGACCTCGCCGCCAAAAAGATCGTCAAGCAGCTCAAGAAATACGGCGTGCTGGACCAGACGGAGATCATCGCCTTCTCGATCAACGCCTGCATGGCATTCAAGAAGCTCATTCCCGACACCAAAATCTACTACCTCAACGGCGACCTGGCTCCCAAGAGCATCAAGAAACTGGGGCTGGCCGGCATCGACTACTCGATGAAGGTGCTCCGCAAAAACCCCGAATGGGTGAAGCAGGCGCACGATCTGGGTCTCGAAGTCAACGTCTGGACCGTGGACGAGGAAGCGGACATGAAATACTTCATCGACTTGGGCGTGGATTACATCACCACCGACTATCCCGAGCGTTTGCAGGCCCTGCTGAAGAAATAGGGTTCCTGGACCACAAAAAAACGAGAGCGGCAAAATCGGTTGCCGCTCTCGTTTTATATAATAAGGTATCTGTCAGACATCCACCACCGTCACCTCGATGCCGCGTTCACGCAGACGCTCCAGATAGAGGGGCTGCACACCGCTGTCGGTGATGATTCGGTCGACAGCCTCCAGATCGCAGATCTTGCTGAACCCGCGGCGGCCGAATTTCGACGAGTCGGCCAGCACCACGACCTTCTGCGCGGCATTGATCATCGCATCGTTCAGCGAGGCTTCGAGCACGTTGGTCGTCGTCAGTCCGAACTCCGTGTCGATACCGTCCACGCCTACGAACAGTTTGCTGCAATTGAAATTGCGGAGCATCGCCTCGGCAAAGGGCCCCACGACCGACACCGAACTGCTGCGGGTGATGCCGCCCAGCTGGAGGACATCCACATCGGCGTGCTGCGAGAGGATCTGGGTCACGGGAACCGCAGCCGTGATGACCGTCAGGTGGCCGACGGGCTTGATCTCCCGGGCCAGGAAAGCCATCGTCGTTCCCGAAGCGATGATGATCGAATCGTCCTGCGAAATCAGCTCCGCAGCGGCCGCGCCGATGGCCCGCTTCTCGGCCACGTTCTTCTTCTCCTTTTCGTTGACATGACGGTCGCTGATATAGGGACTTATGAGGATGGCGCTGCCATGGGTGCGGTAGAGCTTCTTCTGCTGTTCGAGGTAGGACAGGTCCTTGCGGATGGTCACTTCCGAAACCTTGAAAAGTTCGGAGAGCTGTGTCACCGAAATCGAGCCGTTCTGCTGCAACAGCGACAAAATACGGCTGTGCCGTTCCGGAAGGCTCAAAAGTGGTTCTTCACCTGGTTTGTTCATGCGCAATTAAAATTTTAAAGTTTTGAGAGACTAATATACGAAAAATATTCGAAACACGAACATTCCGCCGCGATTATTTTCCCTCCCGCAAGAAATTGCATGCCCGATCAGAATATTTCAAATTAAAAGGTTTTTTATTTTGAAATCGCCGAAATGATTTGTACTTTTGTTCCGAAACGAAATCAATCATCAAACCGATATTTATGGAAAGAGCATCACAAATCAAAAAGTTGTCCGACAAGGGCAAAATCTGGGACATGGTAGTCGTAGGCGGCGGTGCGACCGGACTCGGCGTCGCGGTGGATGCAGCCACGCGCGGCATGAGCGTAGCCTGCCTGGAGAAGACCGACTTTGCGAAATGTACGTCGAGCCGCTCGACCAAACTCGTGCACGGCGGCGTGCGCTACCTGCAAAAGGGCGACGTGATGCTGGTGCTTGAAGCGTTGCGCGAGCGCGGCCGCATGAAGGCCAACGCCCCGCATCTGGTGAAGGACCAGGCGTTCGTCATTTCGAACTACCGCTACTGGGACAATTTCCTTTACTTCTGCGGCCTGACCTTCTACGACCTGCTCTCGTTCGGCTTCGGCTACGGACGTTCGAAGTACATCTCCGCCAAGAAAGTGATGAAATACATCCCCACCTCGGTCGAAAAGGGGCTGAAGGGCGGCGTGGTCTACCACGACGGACAGTTCGACGACTCGCGCATGGCCATCAACCTCGCCCAGACCTGCGTCGAGAACGGCGGCACGGTCGTCAACGAGGCCACCGTGACGGGCATCCTGCACAATGAGGCGGGCAAGGTCGCCGGCGTGAAGTTCGTCGACAACACCACCGGCGAGGAGTATTCGATCAAGGCGCGCAGCGTCGTGAACGCCGCCGGCTGCTTCGTCGACGACATCATGCACATGGACAGCCCCGAACACCGCAAGATGGTCACCCCGAGCCAGGGCGTGCACCTCGTGCTGGACATGAAATTCCTGCAGAGCGACTATGCGATCATGGTTCCCAAGACCTCGGACGGCCGCGTGCTGTTCGCCGTGCCCTGGCACGACAAGGTCGTGGTCGGAACGACCGACATCGTGCGCCCCACCCCGGAGGAGGAGCCGCGTCCGCTGAAGGAGGAGATCGACTTCATCCTCGGCACCGCGGGACTCTACATGAACCCGGCGCCCACCTACAAGGACATCCTCTCGGTATTCGCGGGTCAGCGTCCGCTGGCGGCGCCCAAGAAGGAGGGCAAGAACACGAAGGAGATTTCGCGCAGCCACAAGGTCATCACCTCGGACAACGGTCTGGTGACGATCACCGGCGGCAAGTGGACCTCCTACCGCCTGATGGCCGAGGACACGGTGGACAAGGCCATCGAAGTAGCGGGACTTCCCCGGCGCAAGTGCGTGACCAAGAAATTCCACATCCACGGCTACCGCAAGAATCCCAACCTCGCCGACCATATGTACGTTTACGGTTCGGACGAGCCGAAGATCCTGAATCTGATCAAGGAAAACCCGGCGCTGGGCGAAAAGCTCTCTCCGAAGTTCGGCTACACGCTTGCCGAGGTGGTTTGGGCCGTGCGCGAGGAGATGGCCCTCACGGTCGAGGACGTACTGGCGCGCCGCGTGCGGCTGCTGTTCGTCGACGCCCGCGAGGCGATGGCCGCCGCTCCGAAGGTCGCCGAAACGATGGCCCGCGAACTGGGCCGCGACCAGGCATGGATCGATGCGCAGGTCGAAAGTTTCACGAAGATGGCGAAAAATTATATCTTTGAAGCTTAAACGGACTTTAACCCAAGCTTAAAATGTTCAATTTTTTTAATCCTCCGGCTCCCAAACCGAGGCTCTCCCAGGACAAAATCCCGGCCAAATACGCGCAGATGCGTCTGCGCGTATTTTTGGGTGCGTTTCTGGGATACGCAGCCTACTATCTGGTGCGCAAGAATCTTTCGCTCGCAGCGCCAGGCATGATCGAGTCGGGACTCCTCGACAAGGCCAGCGTAGGACTCGCGGGTTCGGCGATCTCGATCGCCTATGCCTTCAGCAAGTTCATCATGGGCAGCCTTTCCGACCGTTCCGACGCACGCAAATTCCTTGTCGTAGGACTTATTCTCTCATCGTTGCTGATGATTTGCACGGGACTGATCCCTTACAGCCACACAAATCCCGGCATCAACGTAAGCATTATCTTCGGTCTGATGCTGCTGGTGGGCTGGCTTTCGGGCATGGGATGGCCTCCCTGCGGGCGTATCATGGCCCACTGGTTCTCCCAGAACGAACGCAGTTTCAAAATGTCGGTATGGAATACGTCGCACACGATCGGCAGTGGCTCGCTGGGACTGCTCGTAACCGCCGGAATCGCCATCTTCGCCATGCTGGGATGGGGCGACACGTGGCGTGCAGCCTTCATCTTCCCGAGTTGCGTGGCGCTTCTTCTGGCCGTTTTCTGCTGGTGGGCGCTGCGCGACACGCCCCAGGCCTGCGGGCTGCCTCCCATCGACGAATACCGCAACGATTACTCGGCGGTAAAGGCCGCCAAGGGAGAAGAACAGAAAATCCCCTTCAAAAAACTCTTCGTCGACTACATTTTCAAGAACAAGATTCTCTGGCTCATCGCCCTGGCCAACGCTTTCGTCTATCTGGTGCGTTACGGCATCAGCGACTGGGCGCCGGTCTACCTGCAGGAGATGAATATCATGGATGCCTCGCAGAGCAACCTGGCCTTCTCGCTGCACAACTACGCGGGCGTCCCCGGAACGATCATCTGCGGATGGATCTCGGCCAAATTCTTCAAGGGACGCTGCGCCCCGGCCAACGTGATCTACATGGTGTTGGTGCTAATCGGCATTCTGGTCTATTGGAAAGCCGCTCCCATTGCCCAGTCGCTGGCTGAAATCTTCGGCGGCGACCCTGCCGCCATCGGCCGCACGGTCGTCTACACGGCGCTCTGCGAAATCGGGTTCTGCATCTACGGTCCCGTGGCGCTGATCGGCATTCAGGCGCTGAACCTCGTGCCGAAGAATGCAGCCGGAACGGCCGCAGGATTCGTCGGGTTGTTCGGCTACCTGTTCGGCGACGCCGTGCTGGCGAAAATCGTCATGGGTTCGGTCGCCAACGACAACTCGCTGGGATGGAACGCCACCTTCTGGATGTTCATTGTCGCCAGCCTGCTTGCCACGGCATTCTGTGCCACAACCTGGAAACGCGAGAAACAGGCTCTCTCCCGATAGAAAATTCCCGCTAACGAATCGTGAAAGCCCTTAACTCCCGGTTAAGGGCTTTTTCACGCCCTCCGACCAGACGGTCGACCAAGGCATGGAAACGGGGCGAATGGTCGTGGTGAACCGTGTGGCAGAGTTCGTGGACGATCACATAGTCGCGCAGGTGCTCCGGAAGAGTCATCAGAAAGAGGCTCAACGAGATGTGGTTGCACCCCGAGCAACTCCCCCACTTCGTGCGCGAGGCGCGGATCGAAAGTTTTTCGCACTTCAGGCCCGTCGCCTCCGACAGCCGCCCGATGCGGCCCGGCAGGTCGGCTTTCGCCGCACGGCGCAGCTCCTCGATGCGGGCTTTCCGCTCCTCGGGCGGCAACTGCGGAGGCAGGGATGCCCGCTTGCGGGCGAGCCGTTCGCGCGCCGCCCCGATCCATTCCGCTTTTTGCTCCAGAAAATCCAAAGCCCGTTTTTGCGGCACCCCGCAGGGGAACGAAAGCCGCACGGCGCCCGTGGCGCGCACCGAAATCGAAATGCGGCGGGCGCGCACGGTCTGCGAGAGGGTCACCTCGCCCAGCCGGGGATGCACATAGAGGGAGGTCATCGCATCAGCACAGCATTGATCGCCATTCCCTGTATTACAACGGCAGAATCCGTACGTTCCAACTTAATATTTTCGAACAGAATCCGGCAACGGTCATCGCGGTAATCCAACAGCCGCAGCAACTGCTCCGGCGCAGGCTCGCACGCTTCGGCCGGATCGAATCCACTCCTTTCCAGCTGGCGTTCCAGCAAATCCCGACAGGAAATCCGGTACACGGCACACTCCTCCCCCAAAAACAGACGAAGCGTATCGTTGCTGACATCATAACTATGATCGTTGTACCAGTTCCGGAGATTCGTATAATAATGCGGATATTCCGCATTTACCTCGAACCGGACATTAACAGGCGCCTCCAGTTCAATAATATTGGTATCGACACATGTATCGACACAGCTCCAATCATAGCCCCACCTCACGTAATCGCGCATCGCTTCGGGGAAAATCGCGGCCAGATCGTCGAGGTCCTTCACGCCGAAACGGGCGAAAGCCGCGCTGTCGCGGCGGATATAGTCGAGCGACTCGTAGAGTTTCCGGTACTCCTTCTTATAAACGGTATCGGCCAGCGGCATCGGCGTCAGCAGCAGCCGTCCGTCCCCGCCGAGGCGTCCGAGCCGCTCCGCCACCCGCTCCGCGCGCTGCGTCTGCGACTGCACGGCGATACGCTCCGGCTCGAGGAAGGGAACGTAAGCCAGCGCGGCGAAGCTCACCCATGCCGCAAGACACACCCACAGGTAACGGCCCGTACGCTGCGAAAGGAACAACAGCACGCAGAGGGTCATCAGACCGCCGCACACCACGAGGTAGACGCGCGGTTCGGTCAGGCCGTATTCGTTCGTGCGGCGCACCACGCCGATCCAGAACAGCGTCAGCACGGGCAGCGACACAAGGCTGAAACGGTCGAAAAACCAGTCGTAAATCCGTTTTTCAAGCAGCCGCCCCAGCGCCTTCACGGCCAGCGCCGTCATCGTGAACCCGAAGACCAGATAGGCCACGCCGCCCTCGGGCAGCGTCCACGTGACGAGGATTTTGGCCATGTAGAGGTAGAGGATTGCGGCGTAGATCAGCAGCGCGGGGGTCACGATGTAGTTCAGCAGCATTTCGAGGATGCGGCTGCCGCGCAGTTCGGCGTCCCGCCAGCGGTCGGCCATCATCAGGAACAGCAGCGGCACGGCCAGCGTCTCGCAGATCGTCACGGCCCACACCGCGACGTGTTCGATCCACGCTCCGTCGAGGCCGAAGATATAGGTCGCCGAATAGAGTATCGCATAGAACAGCCCCAGCGCGACATTGGCGAACAGCAGGGCCAGCGCACCCGAGCGCAGCCAGACGAGCGCGCCGTTGACGAACCGGTCGTTGCGCACGGCCCGCAGGCTCAACAGCAACAGCAGCGGCGCCAGTATGCCGAGCGAAATGCGGAAAGACGCGCTTTCGATCCAGTCGCCGAGACCGCTCCAAAACGTCAGCGGCACGATCGGCGCCCACACGACCCAATAGACTTTCCGCCACGGTCCGCGCCCCGCCAGGTTGTTGACGGCAAGCGCCAGGGCGAAGAACAGCGGCACGAGACCGAGTCTATTAAACAATTCCTCCTCGCTCCAGTCGAGTTCGTAGGTGAGCAGGCACCGGATGCAGGCGTAGAGCGCCAGGAGCGTTTCGACCGGGTACGACCGCACGACCCGCACGGCCCCTTCGCGGAGCCAGCGCAGGCAGTATTCGAGTTTGGCTTTCACAGAATTATGATTTTGATTATCGGCTTTGCATATTCGTTCGTCATGGCGAGGCGTCGTCAGATGCCGCGGCCATCTGCGGAGAGTGTCGTAACGCCGCAAGGATTGCCGCGTCGCTGCGCTCCCCGCAATGACGGGACTCCGTCTCCTCCTTTCAGTTCTCCGGCCCGATGCGCTGGCGCACGACCTCGAACAGCATCACGGCCGCCGCAGCCGAGACGTTGAGCGACTCGATGTGGCCGATCAGCGGAATGGCCAGCTGCTCGTCGCAGAGTTTGAGCACCTCTTTCGAGATGCCCGTATCCTCGGCGCCCATCACGATCACCGTAGGACGGCGGAAATCGGCATCGTAGAGCAGTTTGCGGCTCTTCTCCGTGGCGGCCACGACCTGAAAGCCCTCCGCCTGCAATGCCTTGAGCGTATTGCGGACCGAGCCGACGCGGCACACGGGAATCGTCGTCAGCGCACCGGCCGACGAACGGATCGCCTCGGCGTTCACGGGCGCCGAGTTCTTCAGCGGCGTGATCAGCCCGTGCGCCCCGGCACACTCGGCCGAGCGGGCGATGGCCCCGAAATTCCGCACGTCGGTCACCCCGTCGAACAACACCACGAGCGGCGTCTCGTCTTCGGGCACACGTTCCAGAATGTCGGTCAGCTGCACATACTCGATGGCCGCGGTCTGCGCCACGACGCCCTGGTGGTTGCCGCGCGTCAGACGGTTGAGCTTCTCGACCGGAACCTCCTGATAATGCAGACGGTGGCGCATGCAAAGATCTTTCAGCTCCTGCATCAGCTGCCCTTCGGCTCCCTTGCGGATGTAGAGTTTCTCGATCTGCTTTCCGGCCTCGATCGCTTCGGCCACGGGACGAATCCCGAAAATAAGGTTGCTATCCATAGTTAGGTATATTTGCTTTGTTCGTTCTTCGCCATTCCCGATTTCCGATTATCGCGGAGCATATTTTGAGTTTCGCGAGTCAGGCAAGGCAGGAGCATACTCCACGTATGTGACTGTCCCGACCGGCGAGGGAAGTTCGAAAGGTGCCCGAGAGAATTGGGAATCACTCGTTTTCGATGATTTCCAGTTCGTACGACGCCTTCTCCCACTCGTGCATCTGGTGGTCGTAACGGGTTTTCAGTTCGTTGTAAGCCTTGTAGTCGGCCTCGTTGTATTCGGTCGCGGCGGCGAACCGCGCATCGTACTCCGCGATCCGCTTCTCGATGTCGGCCAGCTCCGCCTCGATCGTCTCCACGACCTTTTTCGCTTTGCGCAGCTGCTTCTCCTGCTCCTTCCTCTGCTCGTAGGAGAGCTTTCCGGATACGGCCGGCTTCGGTTCGTCGCCTTTCGCAGGCATTTTGGCCGGAGCGTCGCGCCGCTCGATCTCCTGCAACGACTCCAGCTTGCGCTTTTCGAGGAAATAGTAGATGCCGCCCAGATACTCCTTCACCCCGCCGTCGCGGAACTCGTAGACCTTCTCGACCATGCCGTCGAGGAATTCGCGGTCGTGCGACACCACGACCACCGTGCCGTCGTACTTCATGATGGCGTTCTTGAGAATGTCCTTCGAGCGCATGTCCATGTGGTTCGTCGGCTCGTCCAGCACCAGCAGGTTGCGCGGTTCGAGCATCATGCGGGCCATCGCCAGACGCGCCCGCTCGCCGCCCGAGAGGACCTTGACCTTCTTGTCGATGTCCTCGCCGCGGAACAGGAACGCCCCCAGAATGTCGCGCAGGCGGGTCCGGATGTCGCCCACGGCCACACGGTCCAGCGTGTCGTAGACCGTGAAATCGCCGTCCATCAGATCGTCCTGATTCTGGGCGTAATAGCCGATATTGACGTTCGCCCCGAGGCGCACCGACCCTTCGGTGGGCGTCAGCTGGCCGATCAGCATGCGTGCGAGGGTCGTCTTGCCCTCGCCGTTGCGGCCTACCAACGCAATCCTGTCGCCCTTCTCGATGACGAAATTCGCGCCGCTGAAGACATGTTTCTCGCCGAACGACATGCCGGCCTCGCTGATCTCCGCGACGATCTGCCCCGAGCGGGGCGCGGGCGGGAACTTGATGTTGAGCGTGGCGAGGTCCTCTTCCTCGATCTCGAGACGGTCCAGCCGCTCCAGCTGCTTGATGCGCGACTGCACCTGGTTCGACTTGGTGGGTTTGTAACGGAATTTCTCGATGAACTCCTCGGTCTTCTCGATCATCCGCTGCTGGTTCTCGTAGGCCGCCATCTGCTGCGCCCGGCGCTCGGCGCGCAGGACGACGTATTTCGAATAGGAGACCTTGTAATCGGTGATCTTGCCCAGCGACAGTTCGACCGTGCGGTTGGTGACGTTGTCCAGAAAGGCGCGGTCGTGCGAAATGAGCAACACCGCGCCGTTGTAATTCCGGAGATACTCTTCGAGCCACTGAATCGACTCGATGTCGAGATGGTTCGTCGGTTCGTCCAGCAGGAAGATCGAGGGCCGCCTGAGCAGCAGCTTCGCCAGCTCGATACGCATGCGCCAGCCGCCCGAGAACTCGCTCGTGGCGCGCCCGAAATCCGACCGTTTGAACCCGAGGCCCAGCAGCGTCTTCTCGATGTCCGCGTCGCGGGTCTCGCCGCCGAGGATATGATAGTGGTCCTGCGCGTCGTTCAGACGGTGCAGGAGCTGTTCGTATTCGGAGCTTTCGTAGTCGGTGCGCTCGGCGATCTCGCGCGTCAGGGCCTCGATCTCGGCCTCGAGCCGCAACACCTCCTCGAAGGCCTTGGCGGTCTCCTCCGCGAGCGTCGTGGTGTCCGCCACGCGCATCGTCTGCGGCAGGTATCCGATCGTGCAGTCGCCGTTGAGCGTCACGGCGCCCGACGTGGGCTGCTGTTCGCCCGTGATGATGCGCAGGAGCGTGGTTTTGCCCGCTCCGTTCTTGCCCACCAGTCCGATGCGGTCCTTCGGGTTGATCAGCAGCGAAATATTGTCGAAAAGGGTCCAGCCCCCATAACTGACGGTAAGGTTGTCTAATGAAATCATGGCGAATCTAAAAACACCGCAAAGTTAGCGATTTAATCCGACATATCGTATCTTTACGGTCCCGAAACAGAATCCCGGAGATGGAAAAACTGGAACGATACCTGCAATTCATGCGCGAAGCCGAACGGCTGAAAAACGTCCTGCGCTCGGCCCGCACCTCGACCGGACGGCACGAAAGCACCGCCGAACACACGTGGCGGCTGGCCCTGCTGGCCCTCGTCCTTGCGGACGAAAAACCGGAACTCGACCTGCCCCGGGTCCTTGCGATGTGCCTGGTCCACGACCTCGGGGAGGCTTACGAAGGCGACATCCCGGCCGTTGCGCAGTGCGACCCCGCCTCCAAGGCCGCGGCGGAACTTGCGGCCATGGAGCGGCTCACGCCCCTGCTGCCCGCAGAAGCCGCAGCACGCATCCGGACGCTCTGGGAGGAGTACGAAGCCTGCGCCACGCCCGAAGCCCGCTGGGTCAAGGCGCTCGACAAGGCCGAGACCATCCTCCAGCACAATCAGGGAGCCAATCCCGCCGATTTCGATTACGAATTCAACCTGACCTATGGCGCGGAGTGGTTCCGCGACGATGCGCTCCTGCGCCGACTGCGCCGCCTGCTCGACGCCGAGACGGCCCGGCACGCCGGACGCTGACGGAGTGTTTTTTCCGAAATGAAATCCCCTGCGCTCTTCCGGACGGACCCTCCGGTCAGGCGTTGAGCATCTTCACGACCTCGGCCTGCGGATCTTCGGCTCCGAAAACGCTGCTGCCGGCCACCAGCACGTCGGCGCCCGCCCCGTAAACCGCTCCGGCGTTGCGGGCCGAGATGCCTCCATCGACCTCGATGATCGTTTCGAGACCCATCTCCCGGGCCATCGCCCGCAGCTGCGCGATCTTCTCCAGCGACCCCGGGATGAACGACTGTCCGCCGAATCCCGGCTCGACGCTCATCACCAGCACCAGGTCCACCAGCGGCAGCACCTCGCGCAGCGCCTCCACCGGCGTCGCCGGCTTGATCGACACGCCCGCTTTGGCTCCGGCCCGGCGGATCAGCGCGACGCACCCCGCGGGGTCGTCCGTCGCTTCGAGGTGGAAGGTCACCAGATCGGCCCCCGCCTCGGCGAAGCGCGCGACGTATTTTTCCGGGCTGACGATCATCAGGTGCACGTCGAGAAATTTCGCCGTCGCCTTGCGGATGGCTTTCAGCACGGGAAACCCGAATGAAATGTTAGGGACGAAAACGCCGTCCATCACGTCGATATGAACCCATTCGGCCGCACTGGCGTCGACCATCCGGGTATCGCGCTCCAGATGGCCGAAGTCGGCCGAGAGCATCGAAGGGGCTACTATACGTTGCATGAATCAAAGAGTTTGTCGGTCAAAGATACGAAAAATTCCACGGAAAATTCTACCTTTGTCAGTATGAACACCGCATTCATTCTTGCAATCATCGTGCTCGGCGCCCTCTCGGCGGCGCTCGGGGCCATGCTCGCCGCCGACCGCCGCGAAGCCGGCCACCTGCGTGCCGACAAGACCGCCGCCGAGCAGGCCCGCCTGCAAGCCGAAGCGGACATCCGCGTGCAGATCGAAACGCGGCTGCGCACCGAAACCGAACTGGCCGCCCTGCGCGCCTCGTCCCAGACGGAAATCGCCGGCCTGAAACAAAAGAACGCCGAGGAGCGCGCCGCCGAGAAAGTCGAACGCGAACAGCTCGAAGAGCGTTTCCGCCTGCAATTCAAAAACCTCGCGACGGAGATTCTGGGCGAGCAGTCGCTGCGGTTCAAGGAGACCAGCAGGGAGTCGATCGACATCCTTCTGAAACCGTTCAAGGAGAACATCGTCGACTTCCGCAAGCGCGTCGAGGAGATCTACACCACGCAGACCTCCCAGCGGGGCGAGCTGAAATCGGAACTCAAACGCCTGATGGAACTCAACCAGACGATCTCCACCGAGGCCCGGAACCTGACCGACGCCCTGAAAGGCAATTCGAAGGTGCAGGGCGACTGGGGCGAGATGCTGCTCGAAACGATCCTCGACAGTTCGGCCCTCTCGAAGGGCATCCACTACCAGACGCAGTACAACATCAAGGACGAGGAGGGGCGCAACCTGCGGCCCGACGTGGTGCTGCACCTGCCCGAGAAGAAGGACATCGTCATCGACTCGAAAGTCTCGCTCACGGCCTTCGTGGGTTACTCCTCGGCCGACACGGAGGAGGAGCGGCGGCGTTATCTCGCGGCGCACATCGCCTCGGTGCGGCAGCACGTCACCGAACTGGGGCGCAAGGAGTACCAGCGGCGGCTCAATTCGCCCGACTTCGTCATCATGTTCATCCCCAACGAACCGGCGTTCCTCGCGGCGTTGCAGAACGACACGGCCATCTGGTCCGACGCCTACGACAAAAAGGTGATCATCTCGTCGCCGACGAACCTTTTCGCCCTGCTCAAACTCGTCGCCGACCTCTGGAAATACAACGACCAGGACAAGAACACCAAGGAGATCGCCGCCTGCGGACTGAAACTCTACGAACAACTGGTGGCCTTCACCGCCTCGCTCGAAGGGGTCGGCACGGCGCTGGACAAGGCCCGCGACGCCTACGAAGACGCCCACAAACGCCTCTGCACGGGCAACGACAACATCATCCGCGTCGGCGAACGCCTGCGCAAAACCGCCCGCCTGCAAACCAAGCGGCAGCATGCCGCGCGCACGCTCGAAATTGCCGGCAGCGATGCGGATTCGGACGACCGTTCCGAGGCCCCCGCCGCCCTGCCGGACAGCGGCGCATAGCCCCTCCGCAAAAAAAATCGCGCCGCAGGCTCATCGTTTTGCCTGCGGGATGTGTCTATTCAGCAAACTAACCCCATAAACTTATGAAAAGAGCGACAATTCTTTTTACGGCCCTGTGGCTGACGCTGGGCGCAGCCGCGGCCGGGAATCCCAAGGCCGACCCGCGGGCCGTCGTCGAGGCGGGCAACGCACGCTTCACGGTCCTCACCCCGCAGCTGATCCGCATGGAGTGGAGCGAGGACGGCCGTTTCGAGGACCGCGCCACGCTGACCTTCGTCAACCGTGAGACGCCCGTGCCGGACTTCAAGGTCCGCGACACGAAATCCCGGCTGACGATCACCACCCCGGCCCTGACGCTGACCTACACCAAAGGCGGCAAGTTTTCGGACAAAAACCTGAAAGCCGTCTTCCGGCTCAACGGCCGCGAGGTCGTATGGACCCCCGGCACGGAGGACCCGCAGAACCTCATGGGCACGACCCGCACGCTCGACGGATGCGACGGCAGGAAGCTGGGGCGCGAACCGATGGAGCAGGGGCTTCTTTCGCGCGCAGGATGGTCGGTGGTCGACGACAGCGGCCGCCACGTGCTGACGCCCGACGGCTCCGCCTGGAAAGAGTGGGTCGAGGCGCGCCCCGCGGGCGACCGCCAGGACCTCTACCTCTTCGCCTACGGGCACGACTACAAGCAGGCGCTCGCCGATTTCCAGCTCGTCGCAGGCCGCGCGCCGCTGCCTCCGAAGTACACCTTCGGCTACTGGTGGAGCCGCTACTGGCAGTATTCGGACAACGAGTTCGTCGACCTGGTGCAGAAACTCAAGTCGGTCGACATTCCGATCGACGTGCTGATCGTCGACATGGACTGGCACGAGACCTGGGGCCTGCGCAAGAAAAATCCCGCCAAGGACGAGTACGGACAGCGCATCGGCTGGACCGGCTACACCTGGCAGAAGGAGCTGTTCCCCTCGCCCGCGAATTTCCTCCGATGGACCGAAAACGAGCAGCTGAAAGTAGCGCTCAACCTCCACCCCGCCTCGGGCATCCAACCCTACGAAGACGTTTACGAGCCGTTCACCCGGGAGTACGGATGGACCGAAAAGGGCAAGAGCGTGCCGTTCCATATCGACGAACAAAAATGGGCCGACGCCTACTTCAAGACCGTACTGAACCCGATGGAGCGCCAGGGCGTCGATTTCTGGTGGCTCGACTGGCAGCAGTGGATGGAGTCGAAATTCACCCCGGGACTTTCGAACACCTTCTGGCTCAACTACACCTTCTTCCACCACGCCGAGCAGCAGAACCCCGCGCTGCGGCCCTTCATCTACCACCGCTGGGGCGGCCTCGGATCGCACCGCTATCCGCTGGCATTCTCGGGCGACACCTACGCCAAGTGGGAGACGCTGGCCTTCCTGCCCTATTTCACGGCCACCTCGTCCAACGTCAACTACGGCTACTGGGGGCACGACATCGGTGGCCACATGTTCAAGAAGGAGACGAAAGCCACCGATCCCGAACTTTACACCCGCTGGCTGCAATACGGCGTCTTCACCCCGATCTTCAAGACCCACTCGACCAAGGACCCGCGCATCGAGCGTTACCTCTGGTTCTTCCCCGACCACCTGTTCGTCATGCGCGACGCCATCCGCCTGCGCTATACGCTGGCGCCCTACGTCTACAACGCCGCCCGCGAGAACTACGACACCGGCGTCGGCATGTGCCGTCCGATGTACTACGACCATCCCGAACGGGACGAGGCCTACAACGTCCCCGAGCAGTTCATGTTCGGCAACGACATCCTCGCCACGGCCGTCGTGGAGCCGGTCGACAGCGTCACGGGGCTGGCCGCGCGCCGGATCTGGTTCCCCGAGGGCCGGTGGTACGACTGCGCCACGGGAGCCATGTACGAGGGCGGACGCACCGAGGAGCTGCACTACACCCTCTCGGAAAATCCCTGGTACGCGCGGGCCGGAGCCATCCTTCCGATGAACCCACAGACGGTGAAAAACCTCCAGCAGCCCTGCGACACGCTGGTGCTGACCTTCATCCCCGGGGCCGACGGCGAGCTTGTCCACTACGAGGACGACGGCGTCAGCCAGCAGTACGCCACGGCCTACGCCACCACGAAGGTCGCCAAGAAGCAGGAGGGCAACACCCTGCGCGCCGTCGTCGCGCCCCGCGAAGGCACCTACGCCGGCGCTCCCGACAGCCGCAGCTACGAAATGCGCTTCCCGGCGACCTTCCCACCCAAAACGGTGCAGGTAAACGGCCGCGAAATCCCCTACGCCCGCTTCCCGAAAGCCGGACAGTGGACCTACGACGCCTACACGCTCGCCCCGGTCGTCTACACGGACGCCGCGCCCTGCGACCGTCCGCTGGAGGTCGTGCTGACCTTCGACGACCACGCCGCGGCGCACCAGGCCGACCTCTACGGCAAAAGCGGAGTCTTCAAACGCTGCATCGACCTGACCGTCGAATTCAAGACCGAACAGGGCAAGACGGAACCCTACCTCATGCTGCCCAAGGAGTACCTCAACGTCTCGCAGTGCCCCAATTTCATTCTCGAAGACCCGGGCCGCATCGCCGGCTACCTGGCTGCCTACGAGAAGAACAAGGCCGCGCTGTTCGAGACCACGGACAAAATGACCATCATCGGTGAAAATTTCAAAAAACGACTGCGCGCGCAGATCGGCGGCGTGAAATAGCCGCCCGCTCTGAACGAAAAACCCCGCTGACATCAGCGGGGTTTTTATTTTGCTCCGACCCAGTTACGACCTCGTTTTCCAGCTTTTGCGCATCCGGCTTTCGATGCCCGGCGTAGCGTCGAGGGCCACCGTCTCCACGATGTCGTCCCACAATTCGGCGACCCAGCCGACACGCTCCCGGCAGCGTTTCAGGACCTCCACGGCCCAGACCTTCACGGCGACTTTCGCCTCCGGCGACACGGCCCATCCGGCGGCCGTTTCGGCGATCCGCTCCAGATCGCCGGACTCGGGCGCATAACGTCCCAGCAGGTCGGCCATGATCTTCCCGAAATGACGCTGCGCGCTGGCGTTGGCGCACGCCGCGAAATCGACCCGGCAAAAGGATTCGGCACGGGGCATGAACGCCTCGGGGGCGTCGAAATAGATCCGTTCGAGCACATAGGCGCCGCGGAACAGCACCTTCTGCCGGACAGGTCCCGGCAGCTCCGGATGCGGCGCGGTCGCCACCTCGTACAACAGATCCACAGCCCCGGCATCGCGCACCCTCCGGGCCGTCTCGTCGGCGAAATTGCCGTGGAACCGCTCCGACAGGAGCCGTATCAGGTCAGCCTCGGTCATACTGCCGGAAACCGCTCAAAACAACTTCTTGCGGGATGTCGTAACGACGAAATCCTTCAGATAGAACGGCTCGAAATAGGCGATGTCCTCCGTGCGGCCTTCGTCGAGGGCCTGCTGGGCGAGCCGGGCAAGCCCGCGGGCCGACGGGGTCACCTCCACGCACACCGCGTCGGAAAGGATGCCGGCGCATTTGCGCGCCCCGCTGCCGAAGATCACGAACGGACGCCCCTGACCGCGGAAGGCGGCGAAACTCCCGGCGTCGACCACCTCGGCCGAAACTTCGCTCTGCGGACGCCCTTCGGCGTCGAAAACCTGCGCATAGACCTCCATGCGCCGGGCGTCGACCATCGGACACAGCAAGGCGTTCGACCAGTCATCTACGGCGAGAATCCCCGCCTCGTAGTCCTCGCGGGCCACCTCGGCCAGCGCATCCAGCGACCCGACGGCCACCAGCGGCTTCTGCAACCCGTAACACAATCCCTTGGCGAACGACACGCCGATGCGCAGTCCCGTATACGATCCGGGGCCCTTACCCACAGCCACGGCGTCGAGTTCGTCGGGCGCAATGTCCGTCTCGCGCAGCAGTTCGTCGACGAACACGCCGACCTTGCGGGCGTGGTCGCGCCCCTCGTCGCTCTCGCGCAGCGACAGCAGTTCGCCGTCCTTGGCGATGCCCACGGAACAGATGTCCGTTCCGGTCTCAATAGCAAGTATTAAACTCATAAGTTATCCTATCGTTTTCTCGCCACCATCGGCGGTTGTCGCCGCCTTCGGCGTCGTTTGCAAATCTGCCCTCCCTCGGAAGGGACTCGTCGCGACGCAACCCGGATTATCCGCCGGAACGCAGACGCTATATCACCCCGAAATGCTCCAATGCGCGCCGGATTCCGTCGTCATCGACCGAAGCCGTCACATAGTCCGCGGCGGCGAGCGCCTCGTCGCATGCGTTGCCCATCGCCACGCCCGCGCCTGCGGCCCGCAGCATCGCCACGTCGTTGCCGCCGTCGCCGAAAGCCATCGTCTCGCCGTTCGCAAAGCCGAAATGCGCGGCGAACTCGGCCATGCCCGTCGCCTTGTCGACACCCCAGACATTGACGTCCGCGAAAATCGGGCACCAGCGCGACGCCACGAGCGACGGCAGTTCGGCCATCACCCTCTTTTCGAGTTCGGGATCGAAATAAAAGCACATCTGGCAGCAGTCGCCCCGGTCGAAAAGCGCCCGCAGATCGACCTGTTCGGGGACCGGATGCGCCACCATCTCCGCCAGCCGTACCACTTCGGGCGTCACGCGGTTGACGAAAACCCCGTCGTTCAACTCCAACCCGACCGGAAAATCCAGCTCCGCCGACAAGGCGAGCGACTTCTCGAAGTCGGCGCGCGGAATCGGATGCCGGGCCACGACGCGGCCGTCACGCATCAGGCAGTCGGCGCCGTTGAGCGCCGCCACGCCGTCGTAGGGAATCGCCTCCAGATCGGCCAGATCGGCCGCCGCGCGCCCCGTGGCGATGAACAGCTGCACGCCGCGCGCATGGGCCTCACGCAACGCATCGAGCGCCGAAGCGGGCACCCGGTGGGTCTTGAAGCTGATCAGCGTTCCGTCGACGTCCAAAAATATAGCCTTTATCATTACCGGTAGTTTTTCATCGCCTTGTCCATCTCGCGCCGGGCATCGTTCTCCTTGAGGTATTCGCGCTTGTCGTACGACTTGCGGCCGCGGGCCAGCCCCACGACGACCTTCGCCAGGCCGCGCTCGTTCAGGAACAGCCGCAGGCCCACGATCGTCAGGCCCTTGTCCTGCGAAGCGCGCTGCAACTTGTCCAGTTCGCGGGCCGTGAGCAGCAGCTTGCGGTCGCGGCGCGGCACGTGGTTGTTGCAGGTCCCCCAGGCATATTCGGCGATGTTGATGCCGCGCACCCACAGTTCGCCCTTGTCGAAATAACAGAACGTATCGACCATCGAGGCCTTGCCGGCGCGGATGGACTTGATCTCCGTTCCGACGAGCACGATGCCCGCAACGTATTCTTCCAGAATCTCATAGTCGAACGTCGCGCGCTTGTTCCGGATATTTATCTTTTTCTGTTCACTCATAATACTCAAAAACGGCACACAAATTGCGATTTTAATTGCGGGGGTGGGAATCGGTCAAGGTAACTAATTCTTTTATCTTTGATATGTTTTACACATCTTTCTGTTTATTTTCTGTTTGCACACGGTATGCGCAGTGATGCGTGTACGACCCGAGACCCGCCCCCTTTTTCTTTAAAAATCCTTATCCCGAAGTCTCCCTTCAATGCGGCCCGTCCAATACGGGTTATAAAATCAATCGTTGTATCTTATTTGCAATCGTTACTTTGACCTGATTGTAGGCCGTAAGCCGCTGCACCACGTCGCGCATCTCCTCGTCGGAAATGTTCTCGTCGCCCAGCCGGCCCTGCAACTCCTTGATCAGCGCCTCGATCACCTTCGACTTGTAGAGCGTCACGGCCTTCGGAACCCCCACGGCCAGCATCTCGGCGTCGGTGTCGATGTGGATCTCCTTACGCCGCCACAGCTCGCTGGCCACATAGTTGTCGTCCGAGGTGAGGATGTCCACCGACATGTTGCACACCTCGGGGTCGATATGGTTCAGGAAGACGTGCGCCGGAACCTCCACCCCCGTCCCCAGCTGCGCCCACTGCTCGCGGTAGGCCGCCATGATCTTGTTGTAGACCGGATTGCGGAAGGCGATGTTGTCGTCGCTGAGCTCCGAGAAAATCACCTCCGCGACGTTGCACGCCACCATCGTCCGGCCCTCCTTGAAATCGAACGAGCAGTGCCCGTACTTGAGCAGGTATTTCACGATCTCGCGCTCCAGCGTCTCGAAACTGCTCCCCGCCTCGACCTGTTTGACGAACTCCACCCCGGGCTGCTGCGCCTCCCGCTGCCGGAGGGTCGTCTGACGGCGCAGGAACTCGTCGGTCTCGCGGTCGCCCGACGTGGTCATGCGCTTGCGCGCCACCTCCGAAATGAGTATCTGCTCGTCGATGTCCATGATCCGCGCGCACTCCTTGATGTAGACCGAGCGCTGAATCGGATCGGGAATCACCGACACCGACTGCACCATGTCGGCGATCAGCGCCGCTTTGCGGATCGGGTCGCCCTCGGCGTCCTGCAACAGCAGTTTGGCCTTGAACTCCAGGAAGTCCTGCTCGTTGGCGCGGATATACTCCTGCAACTCGGATGCCGTATGGCTGCGCGCGAACGAATCGGGGTCCTCCGGCTCGGGCAGCAGCACCACGCGCACGTTCATGCCCTCCTTCAAGATCATGTCGATACCGCGCAGCGAGGCGTGAATGCCCGCCGAATCGCCGTCGTAGATCACCGTGATATTCTTCGTAAAGCGGTTCAGCAGGCGTATCTGCTCCGTCGTAAGCGACGTGCCGGACGAAGACACGACGTTCTCGACCCCTGCCTGATGCATCGAAATCACATCGGTGTATCCTTCGACCATGATGGCGAAATCCTGCTGCTGAATGGCCTTCTTGGCGAAATAGAGACCGTAAAGTTCGCGTTTCTTGCTGTATATCTCGCTCTCGGGGGAGTTCTGGTACTTGGCCACCTGCTTGTCGGTGCGCAGCGTGCGGCCTCCGAACGCCACGATGCGCCCCGAAATGTTGTGCACGGGGAAGATCACGCGGTCGCGGAAGCGGTCGTAGAGCGACCCGTCGCTCTCGCGTTGCAGCGAAAGCCCCGTCGAGACGAGAAACTCCTGTTTGTAACCCGCCGCCAGGGCGTCCTTCGACATCCGGTCGCCTTTGGCGGGACAGAATCCCAGTCCGAATTTCTTGATCGTGGCGTCGGTCATCCCGCGCTTCTGGCGGAAGTAGGCCAGTCCCACGCTCTGTCCTTCGGTCTCGCGCTGGAGGTAGTTGGCGAAATACTCCGCGGCCCAGCCGTTCAGGGCGAACATCGACTCGCGGTCGTCGTTGCGGCGCACCTCCTCTTCGGTCAACGCTTCCTCCTTAACCTCGATGCCGTAACGCTTGGCCACCATCTTCAGCGCCTCGGCATAGGTTGTGGCTTCCTGATCCATTACGAAAGTCACGGCATTACCGCCCTTCCCACAACCGAAACATTTATAAAGGCCTTTCGAAGGAGAGACTACGAACGACGGGGTCTTCTCGTTGTGGAAAGGACAACACGCGACATAGTTCACGCCCTTTCGTTTGAGCGTGACGTATTCGCCGATAATATCCACGATATTGGCGGCGGCGTAAATGCGGTCTACTGTTTCCCGGTCGATCATAGCCTACAAAGATACGAATAATTCGGGAAAAGGAACGGGGAAAACAGTTCCGAAGCGCAAAAATCCCGAAAGAGAACTACTCCTGCCTTTGCAGCAGACAGAAACAGGTCGTCGCAAAGAAATCGCGCAGCCAGGGAACAACCTCCAGAAGCCGCGGCAGGCACCGGGGTTTCAGCCCGAATTTAGCTTCGTAATGTGGATTTATCAGGAAAAACCGTTCGGTGACCGTCCGCAATCCCGCCCCGGCAGCCAACCGGCGGAATTTCCGGACAGAAATGCGGGTATCGCGGATTTCAAGCAGTCCTGCAATCTTCCCCGGCGTTTCCCCGGCCAGCCGCAGCGCCCAGGGATAGAGCGGTCCGGGCAGCAGGTGGAGCCAGGGACAATGCGCGGCAAAGCGGCTGACCGCCATCTGCTGATGTCCGCCGAAAGGCATTCGCCAGGGCGGATAAGCCACGAATAAAACGCCGTCTGGCGCAAGCAATTCCGCCAACCGCGCCATCAACCGGGGCTGGTCCTCAACATGTTCGATGACATCGCGGAGAATAATCAGATCGTAAAGGTGATTCGGGGGGGGGCAAATTCGAGGATGTCGGCCCGCAGAAACACTCCCTCGAGTCCGCGGGCTTCAAACAGTTCCCGGGCGGCCTCCAGAGCTCCGGCATTCAGGTCGATGCCGACAACACGGCATCCCGCTTCCGCGAACGGCTTCAGATTCCCTCCTTTGTCACAGCCCGCTTCCAGCACGCGGCATGCGTCTCCGAGAGGTTTCGCCAAACGGGATTTCAGCCACGGAAGGTAATAACGGGCACATGTACGGGCGCATTCATCGAAATAGCGTCCGGCATTTTCATGTCTTTCCTGCATGGATTCGGAAATTATGCCGGCCGGCAATGCCGCCGGCAGTCGTATATGCAAATATAGGGATTTTGGGCGACTAATCATCCGTCCGGCAATTTATTTCGGATTTTATCGTTATTTTTGCCCTATGGATTTCAAGTTAGTATCGGACTATGCCCCGATGGGCGACCAGCCGGAGGCGATCGGGCAGCTCGTCAGCTCGATCGAACACGGGTCCAAACACAACACGCTGCTGGGCGTGACGGGTTCGGGAAAGACTTTCACGGTGGCCAACGTCATCGCGCGGCTGAACCGTCCGACGCTGGTCCTGAGCCACAACAAAACCCTCGCGGCGCAGTTGTACGGGGAGTTCCGCAACTTCTTCCCGGAGAACGCCGTGGAATATTTCGTGTCGTATTACGACTACTACCAGCCGGAGGCCTACCTGCCTTCGACGGACACCTATATCGAGAAAGACCTCCAGATCAACGCCGAGATCGAGAAGATGCGCCTCGGCACGGTCGCCACGCTGCTGTCGGGCCGCCGCGACGTGATCGTCGTGTCGAGCGTCTCGTGCCTCTACGGCGCGGGCAACCCGGCGGACTTCCACGCCACGGCCATCAACATCAAGGTGGGGCAGGTCGTCAGCTACAAGCATTTCCTCTACAAGCTGGTCGAGGCGCTCTACACCCGCACCGAACGCGAGCTGGAGCCTGCGACGTTCCGCGTCAACGGCGACACGGTGGACATCATGGCGGCCTTCGGCGAGTTCGGCAACCAATGCTTCCGCGTGATGTTCTTCGACAACGAGGTGGAGGCCATCCAGTCGATCGACCCCGTCACGGGACAGCGCATCGCCTCGCTCGACAGCATCACGCTCTACGCCACGAACCTGTTCGTGACGACCAAAGAGCGCATCAACGCCGCCGTGCAGCAGATCTACCTCGACCTGGGCAAGCAGATCGAGTTCTTCGAACGCGCCGGGCGTCCGATGGAGGCGCAGCGCATCAAGCAGCGCGTGGAGTACGACCTCGAAATGATCAAGGAGCTGGGCTACTGCCCGGGCATCGAGAACTACTCGCGCTACTTCGACGGCCGCGCCGCCGGGACGCGCCCCTTCTGCCTGATCGACTATTTCCCGAAGGACTACCTGATGGTCGTGGACGAGAGCCACGTCACCCTGCCGCAGGTCCACGCCATGTTCGGCGGCGACCGCGCCCGCAAGGAGAACCTCGTGGAGTACGGCTTCCGCCTCCCGGCGGCCAAGGACAACCGCCCGTTGACCTTCTCGGAGTTCGAACAGTTGCAGGGCACGTCGATCTACGTGAGCGCCACGCCCGCGGACTACGAGCTGATGAAGAGCGAGGGCGTGATCGTCGAACAGCTGATCCGCCCCACGGGGCTGGTGGACCCGCCGCTGGAGGTGCGCGTGACGCTGAACCAGATCGACGACCTGATCGGGGAGATCGACAAGCGCGTGAAGAACGACGACAAGGTGCTCGTGACGACCATCACCAAACGCATGGCCGAGGAGCTTTCGAAATACTTCGACCGCGTGGGCGTACGCAACCGCTACATCCACTCGGACGTCGACACGCTGGAGCGCATCCAGATTCTCGAAGACCTGCGGGCCGGGATGTTCGACGTGCTGGTAGGCGTGAACCTGCTGCGCGAGGGACTCGACCTGCCGGAGGTGGCGCTCGTGGCGATCCTCGACGCCGACAAGGAGGGATTCCTGCGCAACGTCCGGTCGCTCACGCAGATCGCCGGACGCGCCGCGCGCCACTCGCAGGGCAACGTGATCCTCTACGCCGACACCTGCACCGACTCGATGCGCTACGCCATCGAGCAGAGCAACCGCCGCCGCGAGAAGCAGGTGCGCTACAACATGGAGCACGAAATGCTGCCGCGGCAGGCGCAGAAGAGCGGCTCGGGACAGAGCGCGCTGCTGGCGGGCCGCGTCGACACGTCGGAGGTCAACATGACGGCCTACCCCATCGCCGAAGACCACTACGCGGCGGCGGCCGACGTGCAGAAAAGCTACACGGCCAGCGAGAACATCGACGCGCTGATCGACAAGGCCCGCGAGGAGATGGAACGCGCAGCCAAATCGCTGGACTTCCTCGCCGCGGCGAAATTCCGCGACCGGATGTACGAACTCCAGAAACTGCGGGAGGAGAACCGGAATCAGAATTCACAATTCACAATTCACAATTCATAATCGGGCATTCTGCAAAAATCGGCCTGAAAGTCCGCTCCCGACGACACGAAAAGTCGTTCGGCTATGAATGGAATTCAGATTCTTGTCTATTCCGGTTTTTCCGCGTGGCGGAAGGTGAAATATTTGGCTGCGAGGAAACTGTAAACCGTCGTCAGCAGCGTCGTGACCATCTTCGCCGGCGTGGGCCACACGCCGCAGACTTCCACGAAGAACTTCAGCCCCGCATAGGTCAGCAGCACCGACCCCGCCACCGAAAGCAGGTAGCGCAGAAGCTGCGTCCCGGCCCCGATCGGCGACCGGCGGAACGCCACGTAACGGTTGAGCCAGAAGCCCACGAAGAAGGTGAACGGAAAGACGAGAATCATCGCCGCGATGTGCGGGGAGACGACCACGAATCCCAAGTCGACGTAGCGGTGCGCCACGATGAAATTGTAAAAGAGGAAATAGCAGACGGGATCGAACAGGATGTAGGTCACACCGCCGCAGACCACGTAACGGAACACCTGCCGGGGCAGGACCGCGGCGACGGGCCGGATGTAAAACCAGTCGATCGCCCGGATTATCAACTCCGCAAGGGCCATCAGCGGGCGGTGTAGGTCCACATGTCGGGGAAACGCCCGTCCTGCACGCGGATGAACTGCGCACAGGCTCCGGCATCGTCCGACGAGAAGGGCGAAACCATGAATTTCCCCCCGAAACGGTAAATCCGGCAACGGAGCGCCGACTCCCTGGCCTCGGTCTCCCGCACGGCGCGCCGGGCGTTCTCTTCAGTGCTGAAAACCCCCAGCACGACATAGTGGCGGCCCGAAAGCAACGCCGTCGGGGCGTCCTGCTCCTGCGCCGGATGCGTTTCGGCGATCTCCGGTTCCGGGGCTGCGTCGGGAACGGAAGCCCCCGAAGCCGCGCCTCCCGCCTGCGCAGCGGACTCCCCGGCCACAGACCGTTCCGTCGGAGGAGCCTCGACCAAAGCATCGGGCGCTTCGACAGTCCCGAAGCTGTCGGACGCAGCGGGAATCTCCGTCACGGCCGCCGCTTCCGGCGCCTCCGGATAGAGCAGCAGGAACTCCCGCCCGCCATAGACTGCCGCAATCCCGATTGCCGCGATGCCGACCCACAGCGGCCAGTCGAAACGACGCTGCACACGAACCCGCACGGGTTCGCGCCCCTGCGGATTCAGCCGGAGGTCGAACGCCTCGTCGGGGATAAAATTCTTGAATTTCAGCTCTCCGACGCCCTCGACGGTCAGCAGGTCGGCCCGGTGCACCCGGGCGATCCAGCGGTCGTAAACGGCCTGCGCCTCGGCTTCGGGATTTTCGTATCCGCCGGCCTCACGCATGACGCGGGCAATCTCGTCGACCAGTGACACGCCCCGCTGCTGCGAGGTGAAGGCCACCGTGCGGCTCGGCGGCAGTACGGTTCGCCGGTTGAGCCGCCTGGCTCCCTGCCGCTCGGTGTAGAGCGAGCCTACGCCGGGCAGAAAAATCTCCCCGCCGCCGGCCAGCAGGTTGCCGACAAGCCTGCCGATCTGCTCTTCCATCGGGTTCGCGTTCATTTTTTCTTCTTTTTAGGCGTTGCGGCCGGGGCTTTCGGCACCGGACCCGGAACGGTTCCGGGCCGGGTCGCGCCCCGCCAGATCATATAGATTCCCAGCAGGATGAAGGGAATGCTGAGCCACTGGCCCATGTCCAAAGCCCAGCCCACTTCGAAAGGCTCCTGCTCGGTTTTGATGTACTCGATGAAAAAGCGCGTGAGGAACGTACCGATCAGGCCGATTCCGAACAGAATGCCCGGACGGCGGCGCGCAATGTCCCTCCTGTAATAGAGCCAGCAGAGGATGCCGAAAGTCGCCAGGTAGCAGAGCGCCTCGTAAATCTGCGTCGGGTGCACCGCCGCAGGGGCGAACTCGGCCACCCACTTGTGCGAACGGACGAACTCGAAGCCCCACGGCAGGGTCGTCGCCTGGCCGAAAATCTCCGAGTTGAACAGGTTGCCCAACCGCACGATCGCACCGCCGATGCCCACCGGAATCATAATGCGGTCCAGCGACCAGATATAAGGCAGTTTGTTGCGGCGCGAGAAGAGCCACAACCCGATCAGCAGGCCTATGGCCGCGCCGTGGCTGGCCATTCCTCCGTCGCGGAATCCCGTGATGATGGTCCACGGCTTCGAAAGGTATTCCATCGTGTCGTAGAACAGACAGTGGCCGAGCCGCGCGCCGAGGATCGTGGCGAGTGTTCCGTAAATGAAAATCGACTCCGAGACCTTTGCGGGAAGTCCTTCTCGATTGACGAAGTTATCGAAGAATTTCGCGCCGATCAGAATGGCCAGCGCCCACATCAGCCCATAATAACGGATGTCGAGCGACCCGATGCTGAACAGCACCGGATCGAAATTCCAGACAACGGAAAGAGGTTGTAGAATCATTTATTTAAGTTGTTTCTTTATTATTCAGCCCCGATTCCTTTTCGGGCGGTCACAGTCGCCGTCTCCGGCGTCGCATTCGAATCTGCCACCCCGCCCCTCTTTCGGGGAGGGAGACGGCGTACGCCCCGCGCCTCTCGTCCGAAAGCCGTCTCTCAAACGACCCACGTAAAGGACTTGTCGCGACGCAACCGGAATTCAGACCGAAATGCTAACGGATCTTACTCCGGATTTTGTACATTCTATTTCATCTCCTGCAAATTCACCTTCTTCAGCGTGAAGGAGAACGTGCTGCCCACGCCGAGTTCGCTGCGGACCGTGATCCGTTCGCCGTGCGCTTCGACGATATGTTTGACGATGGCCAGCCCGAGTCCCGTGCCGCCCTGCTCCCGCGACCGCCCCTTGTCCGTACGGTAGAAGCGTTCGAACACACGCGGCAGGTCCTCCTTGGCAATACCCGAACCGTTATCCTCCACCTCGATCAGAATTTTATCCAGCATGTCGCGGAAGCGGATGCGGGTCTGCCCGCCCTCCTTGCCGTAGCGGATCGAGTTGATGATCAGGTTGACGAACACCTGCCCGATGTAGTGTTTGTCGGCCAGCACCCAGAAGGGCGAAGGCAGGTTGTCGGTCCCCTTGACCGAAATTCGGATCTCCTTCCTGTCGGCCTCCATCTCGGCCTGCTCGGCGATCTCCTTGGCCAGCGCCACCACGTCGAATCGCTCCAGGTTGAGCTTGTTCATGCTGCTTTCGAGTTTCGAAATGGTGTCGAGGTCGTTGACGATGTTGATCAGACGGTCGATGCTCTTCTCGGCGCGTTCGAGGTATTTGCGGTTGATCAGTTCGTCCTCCAGCCCTCCGTCCAGCAGCGTCGAAATATATCCCTGGATATTGAATATCGGGGTTTTCAGTTCGTGGGCCACGTTGCCCAGATATTGCTTGCGGAAACACTCGGCCTCTTTCAGCCGGGCGATCTCCCGGTCGTTGGTGTCGGCCCAGGCCGTCAGCTCCTCGCCGATGTTCTCGACGCGCTTGTCCTTCAGTTCCGAGAAGATCTCATTGGTGTGCACGTCGCGCGAAAGCACGATCGAATAGATCGGCTTGAGCTTGTAAGCCACGTACTTGCGGATGATGAACAGCGCCGCGAGCGCCACCACGACGAACACCCCGACCGACGTGCAGAGCGTGATCCACCATTCGATATGCTGTATAACCATACCCACGGCGACGATCGCCGTGGCGAGCAGGGCGATCCACAGCGACGCGCCCTCCTTTGTCTTGATGTGTACCATAGGCTTACTTCATGTAGTTTTGCATCAGCCGGGCGATGTATTTGCCGACGATGTCGAATTCAAGGTTCACGACCGAACCGACTTCGATGCGGCAAAAATTCGTGTGCTCGAAGGTGTAGGGAATGATCGCCACCCGGAAACTGCTCTCTTTCGAGTCGCAGACCGTGAGGCTCACGCCGTTGACCGTCACCGAACCTTTCTCGACCGTGCAGAGTCCGGCGCCCTGCGGCTCGTACTCGAAGGTGAAGTACCAGCTTCCGTCGGCATCCTCCTTCGCCGTGCAGACCGCCGTCTGGTCGACGTGCCCCTGCACGATGTGCCCGTCGAGCAGGGCATCGGGTTTCATCGACCGTTCGAGGTTGACCAGATCGCCTTCGCGCAGCAACCCGAGGTTGCTCCTGTCGAGCGTCTCCTTCATGGCCGTCACGGTGTAGGTGTCCTCCGTGATGTCCACAACTGTCAAACATACGCCGTTATGTGCTATGCTCTGGTCGATTTTCAACTCCTTGCAGAAATCCGCCCGGAGCGTGAAATCCTTGTTCTGACGGTCCGTGCGGATCGAAACCACTTCCGCCGTACGTTCCACGATGCCTGAAAACATACTCTTCAACTGTTTATGATCAATTTTCCCTTCACTTTGTAGACCGAGACTATATCGTTGACGTTCAAAACGATGTCATCGTAATTCTCCCGATCCCCGGCCACCAGGCGGACTTTGCCCTCCTCGTCGGCGGCCCGAACTATCCGCAAAGTTACAATTTTTCGGCAGACTATCACATATTCACCCCCGGGAATAATTGCATCGCGGTCCACGGCTTTCAGCAGCACGACCGTTCCGGGCGGCACGATGTTTCCCATCGCACGCCCCGTATAGCACATCGCCAGGTCGCACGCCCCCACCGGAGGCACGACGAGGTTGCTCTCGGCGTCGAGATGCTCCAGATGTGCGATGCCCTGTTCGACATCCACATTATAATAAGGTATCTGCGCGCCGCGTATCCGCTCCTCGGAGAACATCTGCCCCTCCCCCGTCAGCAGCCAGAGTTTGTCGACCTGGGGGAATTTGCTGACGATACGGTCGGCGACGTCCAGCGAAATGCCGTTGTTGCCCCGCTTTATCTGATAGAGGTTTTCGCCGCGCGCCAGGCCGATATATAGCGCAAAATAGTTGGTCGACATATTCGCCCACTTGATTACGGCCTCGATTCTTTGCCGATTATTCTGCTTTTCTCGCATTTTTTTTTCGAATATTAAAAAAATTTTTGCATCTTTGCACACCCGGTCCCGTAGTTCAATGGATAGAATATAAGATTCCGGTTCTTACGATATGGGTTCGATTCCCGTCGGGACTACCAGGCACAGGTGCGCAACAAGCGCACTTGTGCTTTTTTTTATCGTATCTGGGCGAATGCAAAGTCGGGCGTCACTTAATTTATTCAACAAAAATAGTAACAAATTTCGATCATACAACAAAAAATAGCATATTTGATCGCCCGAATATCACTTTTAGACACACCTGTTCGTAATACGATAAAAGGAATCCGCACTCCCGGTGCGAACTCCTCTTATACAATAAATGTGCGATTTATAAAATCAGACACTACTGTCCCGTAAAAGCGGGCAAGTCGGTCTTTGAAATAATTGAAACATAGTCTATTAGAAGTAATTTTTCATGTGCGACGATTTGAATTTGTAA
>OGNF01000872.1_pt1 | contig 30809 bp, 33 predicted proteins | sample 1573321 | NCBI WGS metagenome assembly OGNF01 (sample SAMEA2581911, study PRJEB24529) | metagenome | biome: Human gut stool | place: China | collected 2011 | reverse complement strand
AGCAATGAAGATCTGTGCCGGCAGACTGAGTTTTTTCTTTTCCATAATATACACTCTCTCCTAAAATTTCTCCTATAAACGGCAGCTTATAGATGCGATTTATAAGAGTTTTTACATTTTACCGCATCTGAACATATTTTGCAAGACCGGGCGCAGGAAAACTTTCATTTTGAGCAATTTCGACAAAGCTATCCGAAAAAGCGGGAAGCGAATGCGGAAAAATATTTTTGCGTGACCACTTGCAATGTGCGCCGCTTTTTTGTAGGATGTAAAAAGAAACCGAAAGAAGGAACGGAAAACGGTATGAGAGTCATCACCGGCTCGGCGCGCGGGCGCCGGCTGAATGAATTAAAGGGTTATGATACCCGCCCGACCACCGACAAGGTCAAGGAGGGCATTTTCTCCGCCATCCAGTTCGAGGTGGAGGGCGCGCGCGTGCTCGACCTCTTCGCGGGGACGGGACAGCTCGGCATCGAGGCGCTTTCGCGCGGCGCGCAGCGCGCCGTGTTCGTGGACCGGCGCACCGACGCGGTGAAGCTCATCCGTGAGAATCTGGCGCTCACGCGGCTGGAGGAAGGCGCGCAGGTCGTCTGCGGCGACTCGATGGCCTATCTCAATGCCCTGCGTGAGAAATTCGACCTCATTTTCCTCGACCCGCCCTACGCGGACGATCTGCTCGAGCGCGCCGTCGCGCACATCGCGCGGTTTGACATTCTTGCGCCCGATGGTATAATGATCGCGGAGAGTCCGGCGGAAAAGGAGCTGCCCAAGCTCAGCGCGCCCTACCGCGTCGCGCGCGAGTACCGCTACGGCAGGATCAAGGTCACGCTTTACCGCCGCGACGGGGAGGAGACGACATGAGAGAGGAACGCATCGCCGTGTTTCCCGGCAGCTTCGACCCCGTGACGCTCGGTCACATGGATATCATCGAGCGCGCGGCGCAGCTCTTTGACCGCGTGTACGTCGCCATCGTGCCAAACGGCGAAAAGACGCACCCGATGTTCACGGACGAGGAGAAGCTGGAGCTGATGCGCGTGAGCGTCGCACCGCTCGGCAACGTCGAGGCGGCGCTGTGGAACGGGCTGCTGACGGACTTTGCCGCGCAGAAGGGCGCGCGCTTTCTCGTGCGCGGCGCGCGGAACAGTATGGATTTCGATGCGGAGTATCAGCTCTCGCTCATTTATAAGGATGTGTCCGGCGGCGCGCTCGACACGGTGCTTTTGTGCGCTGAGCCCGCGCACCAGCACATTTCATCGACCATGGCGCGCGAGATGGTGAAGTATCATCAGCCGCTCGAGAAGTATTTGCCGGCTGCGGCCGCGGCCCGGATAAGAGGAAAGGATAGGGGATAACGATGGCTGAAGAGAATGTACAGAAGCTGCTGGATATGCTGTATGAGATGATCGACGAGGCGAAGAACGCGCCGCTGTCGAACGACAAGTGCGTGCTCAACCGCGACGAGGCGCTCGACCTGCTCGACGAGATCCGCGCGCAGATGCCGGTGGAGCTCAAGCGCGCGCAGGAGCTCGTCCGCGCCCGCGACGAGTATGTGGAGGCTGCCAAGCGCGACGTTGAGCGCATGATGCAGAAGGCAGAATTCGAGGCCAAGAGCAAGGTCTCTGAGAGCGAGGTGCTCACCGCCGCGCGCGCCAAGGGCCACGATATCGTCACCCGCGCCGAAGAGCGCTCGCGCGAGATGTACCGCGTGGCGAACGACTACTCCGAGGACGTTCTGCGCCGCACGGAGGAAGCGGTCCAGATGGCGCTTGACGAGGTCAAGCAGACGCGCGTGCGCTTCCGCGCCGCGTCCAACGAGCAGATGCAGCGCCGCCGCGAGGAGCTGAACAAGTCTTTGGAGAAAAACGACAAAGAGGACAAGTAAAATTCGTTACATCTGACAAAGGCTTTTCGAACGTTTTTTAATTTGAACATATTTTGCGATGAAGGTAAAACGCGCCACAAGATATTGTGGCGCGTTTTTTCGTGCCCTTTCGACAATAAAACGTGCGTTTGAGTTCTGGTAAAAAACGCTGGAAGAATTTGGCAGAAAAGGGCGTGAAAGCCCTGAAAACAAAGAAAATTTCTGCTTGCATTTCAAAAGCGTTTTATGTATACTCAAAATACGAAGTGGGGGAAAGTGGTGCTAAGTGTACAAAAGTGGTGCTGCTGACCCAAAAGTGCAGGAGAGTGGAGCCGAGCGACTTCCCCGAAAAAAGAGGGAGCCGCTGCTTTGCCCTCTTCACAGCAGCTTCAAGGATCGCCGAAAGGGGGAAGCGCTTTGACCGGCCAGTATCAGCACAGCATCGACGCCAAGGGCAGAGTGTTCATCCCCGCAAAGCTCCGCGAGGAGCTGGGCGAGACCTTTTATGTCACCATGGGCATGGACTCCTGCCTGAGCGTCTATTCCGACGCGAGCTGGGCGAAGTTCACCGAGAAGTTCGAGAGCCTGCCCTACACCAAGACCAAGGCCATGCGTCCGCTGTTCGCCAATGCCGCCAAGTGCGAGCCGGACAGCCAGGGCCGCATCCTGCTGCCGCAGAAGCTGCGCGCCTACGCGGGGCTGGATAAGGACGTGGTCATCATCGGCGTATCGAACCGCGCCGAGATCTGGAACGCGGAGCGCTGGGCTGCGCTGGAGGCCGAGGAGCTCAACCCCGAGAACCTCGCCGCCGTGATGGAGGAGCTGGGCTTCTGAGATGGAAGAGATCAACTACGGCCACAAACCGGTGCTGCTGCACGAATGCTTGGACGCGCTCGCCATCCGGCCGGACGGCGTTTACCTCGACGGAACGCTGGGCCGCGCGGGCCACTCGCTGGAGATCGTCCGCCGCCTGACGGCGGGAGGACGGCTCATTGCCCTCGACCGCGACGAGACCGCCATCGAGGCGGCGCAGCGGCGGCTCGCGGACTATATGGATCGCGTGACGCTGGCACACTCCAACTTCAGCGCGCTCGACGACGTGCTGCGTGAGATAGGCGTCCGCGGCGTGGACGGGATGCTCTTTGACCTCGGCGTTTCCTCGCCGCAGCTCGACGATGCCGCCCGCGGCTTTTCCTATAAGCAGGACGCGCCGCTCGATATGCGCATGGACGAGAGCGCGAGCTACACCGCGCGCGAGCTGGTCAATACCGTCAGCTATGAGGAGCTCAAACGCATCCTCTATGAATACGGCGAGGAACGCTACGCGCCCGCCATCGCAAAGAAGATCTGTGCGTACCGCACGGAAAAGCCCATCGAAACCACGCTGGAGCTGGCGGATCTCATCCGCTCGGCGATGCCCGCCGCGGCGCTGCGCGAGAAGCAACACCCCGCCAAGCGGAGCTTTCAGGCCATCCGCATCGCGGTCAACGACGAGCTCGGCGAGCTTCCGCCGATGCTCCGCGCCGCCGAGAAGAATCTCAAGCCGGGCGGGCGGCTCGCGGTCATCACCTTCCATTCGCTCGAAGACCGCATCGTCAAGCGTGAGCTACAAGCGCTCGCCACGGGTTGCACCTGTCCGCCGGAGTTTCCGGTGTGCGTGTGCGGCAAGAAGCCCAAAATGAAGCTCATCACCCGCAAGCCCATCGTCTCGGGCGAGGAGGAGCTGAACGAAAATCCCCGCGCCCGCAGCGCCAAGCTGCGTGTGGCGGAAAAATGCTGAGAAAGCAGATCTTTTACGAAGGAGAGCGCTATGGCACGCACGAGCCGCAGACAACCGAATAGCTACCGCGGCGGACGTGTGGTTGGCAATCTCGCCTACGATGAGCGCTACGCCGAGCGGCGCGCGCCGCGCCGCGAGAGCGAGCAGCGGGAGCAGCCGCGCGAGGAGTTCATCCGCCCGCCGCGCAGGCAGGAGAAGAAGACCGCTCGTCCGCGCGTGCGCGAGCGGCAGAGAGTCTCCGGCGTGCTGGTGCTCGGCTTTGCCGCGCTGGCCGCGATGGTCGTGGTCGTGCTGATGAGCTACGCGCAGCTCACGAGCATTTCCGCCGACGTGGTCTCGATGCAGAAGGAGCTCAAGACGCTCGACGCCGAGCACGTCGCGCTGCTCACGCAGTACGAGCGCACCTTTGATCTCGAAACGGTCAAGGCGGCGGCTGTCGCCGCGGGCATGAACAAGCCCAGCTCTTCGCAGATCAATTACATCGACCTTTCCGCGCCGGACAGCGTGGAGCTTTGCGAAGCACAGAACGTCAGCGTGCTCAGCCGCGTGTTCACCTCGCTGGGGCAGGGCGTTTTCAGCGTGGTGGAATATTTCAGTTGAGCGAAGCCTATACATAAGGAGTAAGGAGCTTCCTTACTCCTTGTTTTGCCATTATGCCCCTTGCCGTATGAGGAGGAAAGACCGTGCCGACACCCCCGAAAAGAAAACCGGACAGCGCGCGCCGCGCCAACCGCATCATCCAGCAGCGGACGCTTCTGCTGCTGGCGCTGCTGGGCATCGGCACGTTTCTGCTGCTCTTTGCCCAGCTCTACAAGCTGCAGATCAAGCAGCACGACGAGCTCAAGACGCTCGCCGTGCGCCAGCAGACGCTGCGCACGACCGTGGAGGCGAGCCGCGGCACCATCTACGACAAAAACGGCGACATCCTCGCCCTCTCCTCCACGGCGGAGAACGTCTGCGTCTCGCCTCTCGACGTCGCCAAAAACGAGCAGGACCAAGACCTGATCGCAAACGGCCTCGGCGAGATCCTCGGTGTGGACCCGAGCGGCATCCTCGACGACATGAAGGATACCGCCTCGCAGTACAAGGTCATCAAGAAGAAGGTCGAGCAGGAGACGGCGGACAAAGTCCGCGTGTTTATCAGCGACAACGGCATCAAAGGCGTCTTTCTGGAGCCGACCTCCAAGCGCTACTACCCCTATTCCTCGCTCGCCGCGCACGTCATCGGCTTTGTCAACGCCAACGGCGGCGCTTACGGTCTTGAGGCCGTGTATGACGAGGAGCTGACCGGTGAAAAGGGCATGGTCGTCTCCGCGCGCGACGCCAACGGCAACGCGCTGCTCTATCAGTATGAGCAGTATTTCGACGCCGAGAACGGCGACAGCCTGGTGACGACCCTCGATAAGACGGTGCAGTATTACCTCGAAAAGGGCCTTGAGGAGCTCGAGAGCCGCTACGGCACGGGCGTGGGCGCGACCGGCATCGTCATGGACGTCAACACCGGCGGCATCCTCGCGATGGCGTCGCTGCCGACCTACGACCTCAACGCCCCCGCGAGCATCTACAACAAGGAGATGCTTGCCGCCGGCATGACCGATGAGGAGCTCGCCGCGGCGGCCGACACGCTGCAAAATATGCAATGGCGCAACAAGGCCATCAACGACACCTTCCAGCCCGGCTCGACCTTCAAGATCCTCACCCTCGCCATGGCGCTGGAGGAGAACAAGGTCAAAATGTCCGACACCTTCAACTGCCCGGGCTATGTCGTCATCGAGGGCGCGAAGATCAACTGCTCCAAGCGCGCGCCCGGTCACGGTCATCAGGACCTCATCACGGCGTTCGCCAATTCCTGCAACCCCGCGTTCATCAACATCGGCCTGCGCCTCGGCAACACGACCTTTTACAATTACATGAAGGCCTTCGGCCTCACCGGAAAGACCGGCGTGGACACCACGGGCGAGGCGAGCGGCTTTGTCAACAAGGAGATCGAATACTCCACGCTGGCGCTGGCGTGCTACGCCTTCGGTCAGAACTTCAACGTCACGCCGCTTTCGCTCATCAACGCGCAGGCGGCCTGCGTCAACGGCGGCTACCTCCGCACGCCCTACATCGTCTCCGAGGCGCTCGACCAGAGCGGCAACGTCAAGTACCGCCACGACACCACCCCGCTGCGGCAGGTCATTTCCGAGGATACCTCCAAGACCGTGCGCGAGATCATGGAGTACGAGGTCGAGCACGGCACGGGCAAGAACGGCAAGGTCGCGGGCTACCGCATCGGCGGCAAGACCGGCACTGCCGACCAGATCGACGGGAGCGTCACCGTTTCGTTCACCTGCTGCGCGCCGGCGGACGACCCGCAGATCATGATGCTCCTCACCCTCAGCAACGCCAGCGACAAGACCGGCACCTACCGCTCCGGTGGCAACATGGCCGCGCCCGTGGCGTCGAGCATCATGGCGGAGATACTGCCCTATCTCGGCATCGAGCCGACCTACAGCGCGGATGAACTCGTCGGCGCGGATCATACCGTGCCGAACGTCGTCGGGCTCAAGCGCGACGAGGCGGCGGCAAAGCTCAAGGAGGAGGGCTTCTCCTGCCGCACCGTCGGCGACGGCGAGACCGTCACCGACCAGACGCCGCTCGGCGGCGCGATCGTGCCGAACAACGCGGAGATCATCCTCTATCTCGGCGCGGAGAAATCCACGGAGCTGTGCATCGTGCCGAACGTCGTGGGCGACAGCGCCGCGGCAGCCAACCGCAAGCTCACCGACGCGGGGCTCATCATGTCCGTCTCCGGCGCGACCGGCGGCAGCTCCGCGAGCGTGCGCGCCATCTCCCAGTCGGAGACGCCGGGCACGGAGGTCGCGGCGGGCACGGTGGTGCGCGTCCAGTTCAGCGACAGCTCGGTGACGGATTAAAAACCGCAAAAGAGAGCAAGATTTGACGGAGAAAGGACGACGCGCCTACGAAGCTCGGCGAGCTTTTGAGCGCCCTCGATCACTTCCGACTCCTCCGCGCGGACGCGCGGACGGAGATACATGACCTCATCCTCGATTCCCGCACGGCGGGAGAGGGAAGCCTTTTCCTCGCCCTGCATGGCGCGCGGGAGGACGGCGCAGACTACGCAAAGGAGGCCGCCGCGCGCGGTGCGGTCTGCGTCGTGACCGAGCACGCGGCCGAAGGCGTGCCCTGCGTGCTGGTCCCCGACGCGCACGAGGCGGCGGCAAAGCTCGCCGCGAGGTGGTACGGCGATCCGGCGGGACGCATGACGGTGGTCGGCGTGACCGGCACGAACGGCAAGACGACCACAACGTATCTTCTCAAGCAGCTCCTTGAGCGCTGTCTGGGCGCAAAGGTCGGTCTGATCGGCACGAATCAGAACATGATCGGCGACGCCGTTCTGCCTGCCGAGCGCACCACGCCCGACGCGCTGACGCTCCAGCGTCTGCTGCGCGAAATGGCGGACGCGGGCTGCACCCATGTGGTGATGGAGGTCTCCTCCCACGCGCTCGTGCAAAGGCGTGCCGGCGCGATCGACTTCGCGCTCGGCGTGTTCACCAATCTCACGCAGGACCATCTTGACTACCATGGTACAATGGAAGCCTACTGCGACGCCAAGGCGCGTCTGTTCCGCCAATGCCGCGCCGCCGCCGTCAACGGCGACGATCCGTGGACGCCGCGGCTGCTCGAAAATGTGACCTGTCCGGTCACACGCTTCGGGCAGGGACTTGCAAACGATCTCGTCGGCTGGGACGCGCATTACTGCGCCGACCGCGTGAGCTTCACCGCGTGCAGCGACAGCGAGCACATCCCTGTGACGCTGCACATTCCCGGGGCGTTCTCGCTCTACAACGCGCTCGCCGCGCTTGCCGCGGCGCAGGCCCTCGGCATTCCGATCGAGGACGCGGCGCAGGCCCTCTCACTCTGTCAGGGCGTGCGCGGCAGGGCGGAGGTGGTGCCGACGGACACGGACTACACCGTGCTCATTGATTACGCGCACACGCCCGACGGGCTGAAAAATATTCTCTCGACCGTCTGCGGCTTTGCCGACGCGCGCGTGCTCGTCGTGTTCGGCTGCGGCGGCGACCGCGACCGGACGAAGCGCGCCGAAATGGGGCGCATCGCCGCGCGGCTCGCGGACGAGGTGATCGTCACCTCGGATAATCCCCGCACGGAAAACCCCTACGCCATTCTGCACGAGATCCTCGCCGGCATGGCGGACAGCGCGACGCCGTTTGCCGTGCTGGAAAGCCGCCGCGAGGCCATCACCTACGCGCTCGACCACGCCCGCACCGGCGACGTGGTGGTGCTCGCGGGCAAGGGACACGAGACCTATCAGGTGGTCGGCGCCGAGACGCTGCCGCTCGACGAGCGGCAGGTGGTGCGCGAGCATCTGAGCCAATAAAAAACGAAAGAGCCGCGCTCTGCGCGGCGGAAGGAATACGCTATGAAACTGATCGCTGCCTGCATTGTGAGCTTTCTCATCACGCTTGTCACCGGACGCTTTCTGCTCCCCGAGCTGCGCAGGCTCAAGGCAGGGCAGAGCATCCGCGAGGACGGCCCGACCTGGCACGCCGGCAAGTCCGGCACGCCGACGATGGGCGGACTGATGTTCATTTTCGGCATCCTCGTCACCATTCTCGTGTTCGGCTGGGACGCCATGCGCGCGGGCAGCTTTGCGCACCTCTATGTGTTTGCCTTTGCCGCCGTGTTCGGCCTGATCGGCTTTCTTGACGATTTTCAGAAGGTGAAAATGCACCGAAATCTCGGCCTGACGGCGATCCAGAAGTTTGCCCTCCAGCTTGCCGCGGCGGTGGTGTTCCTCTGCCTGATGCGCTATGAGGGGATGCTGACGCCGAACCTCTACGTTCCGTTCGCCAATACCTATGTCATCCTGCCGTGGATCGTTTATATGATCTTCGCCGCCTTTGTCATCGTCGGCACGGTCAACGCCGTCAACATCACGGACGGCATCGACGGTCTGGCCGGCAGCGTGACGGTGCCGGTGGCGCTGTTTTTCGCGGTGGTCGGCTCATGGTGGGGCTATGAGAATGACCTCGGCGTTTTTGCCGCGGCGATGGTCGGCGGACTGATCGGCTTTCTCGTCTATAACTTCCATCCCGCCAAGGTATTCATGGGCGACACCGGCTCGCTCTTTCTCGGCGGCGCGGTGGCGGGACTGGCGTTCGCCTACGATATGCCGCTCGTGCTGCTGCTCGTCGGCATCGTCTACATCTGCGAAACGCTCTCGGACATCATTCAGGTCGCCTACTTCAAGGCGACGCACGGCAAGCGCATCTTCAAGATGGCGCCGCTGCACCATCACTTTGAGCTGTGCGGCTGGAGCGAGGTCAAGCTTGTGACCATCTTCACGCTCGTCTCCGCCGTGTTCTGTATGCTGGCGCTCTGGGGCGTGATCGGAAGATACCACTTCTAAAGCACAATCATAAAAACGATAAGGGGAGGTGAACCGGTATGACGAAGGAGGAGCGCGAGCTGCGGCGCGAGCAGCGCGAGCACATGAAGCGCATGGAGGCTGCCGCGAAGGAGGCGGGCCGCGGACCCATCGATGTGCCGTTTCTCCTGCTCGTGCTGCTGCTCACCGGCGTGGGGCTCATCATGCTGCTCTCGGCGAGCTTTCCATCTGCCTATTATGAGTCGGGCGACCCGCTGTACTACTTTAAGCGGCAGGCGGCCTTTGCCACGCTCGGCCTTGCCGCCATGGTCGTCATCGGGCGCATCAACTACGCGCGCTTCCGCGGCGTGGCCAAGATCGCGCTGGGCGTTTCCATCGCCCTGCTCGTCGCGGTCATCATTCCCGGCGTCGGTATCACGAGCCACGGCGCGACGCGCTGGCTCGGTATCCCGGGCACCACGATGCGGTTTCAGCCGTCGGAGATCGCCAAGCTTGGCGTCATCCTTTATTTTGCCGACAGCATCTCCAAAAAGAAGGACAAAATGAGAACGCTCCGCTACGGTATCCTGCCCTACGGCTTTATCCTTGTCCTCATTGCGGTGCTGATGTACTTCGAGCCGCACCTTTCCGGCACCGTGCTCATTCTCGGCATCGGCGCGGCGATGATGTTCGTCGGCGGTATCCGCGGCTACTGGGTCGGCATCGGCATCGGCGGTATCGCGGCGGTGGCGTATGCGTTCCTCTCGGGCCTGATCACCTACAACTCCTCGCGCATCGCCATCTGGCTCGACCCGCTCAACGACGCCTTTAAGACGGGCACGGGCTATCAGACGCGCCAGAGCCTCATCGCCATCGGCTCGGGAGGTCTCCTCGGTCTCGGTCTCGGTAAGAGCCGGCAGAAGTTCCTTTTCCTGCCCGAGGAGCACAACGACTGCATCTTCTCCATCATCTGCGAGGAGCTGGGCCTGATCGGCGCGACGCTCATCATGGCCATCTTCGCGCTGCTCATCATCCGCGGCTACTGGATCGCGCTCCACGCGCGCGACCGCTTCGGCAGCCTTCTTGTCGTGGGCATTACCACGCAGATCGCCTTACAGGTTTTCTTAAACATCGCGGTCGTGACGAATCTTGTGCCGAACACCGGCATCTCGCTGCCGTTCTTCAGCTTCGGCGGTACGGCGCTCGCCATCCAGCTGGCGGAGATGGGCGTGGTGCTGAGTGTTTCGCGGCAGATGCCGCCAGGCTGAAAAGCTCAAAAATATGCCGCGGCGGAAAACAGACCGCCGCGAGGAAGAAAGGGGGACGGAAGGCATGAACGTTATTTTCACCTGCGGCGGCACGGCGGGACACGTCAACCCCGCGCTGGCGCTCGCAGGCTTCCTGCGGGAGAGAGACCCGAAGACCCGCATCCTCTTCGTCGGCGCGGAGCGCGGACTGGAGCGCGACCTGATCGCGCACACGCCCTATCCGTTCCGCACGGTCAACATCTCGTCCTTCCACCGCTCCCTTCGGCCGAAGGAGCTGCGCCATAACCTCGTCTCCGTGCGCAATCTGATGCACGCGAAGCGTGAGGCGGACGCCATTCTCGATGAATTTCAGCCCGACCTCATTGTCGGTACGGGCGGCTACGCGAGCTATCCCATCGTGCGCTACGGCCACGCGCGCGGCATTCCGACGGCGGTGCACGAGTCGAACGCCGTTCCGGGGCTGACGACCCGACTGCTCGAAAATCATTGCGACCGCATTCTCGTCGGCTTTGAGGACTGCCGGCGGTATTATAAGCACAAGGACCGCGTGGTCGTCACCGGTACGCCGGTGCGCGGCGACTTCTTCACGCAGACGAAGGCGCAGGCCAAGGAAAAGCTCGGCGTGAACGACGGCCGCCCGCTCGTCGTTTCCTTCTGGGGCAGCCTCGGCGCGGGGAACATGAACCGCGTCACGGCGGAGCTTCTTTATCTTGAGGCGGCAAAGGAGCCGTTCCACCACATCCACTCCGTCGGCTCGCTCGGCTGGCAGAAAATGCACGAGTGGGTGAGCGGGTACGGCGTGGACCTGCGCGACCATCCCTCGCTCGACGTGCGCGAGTATATCTACGACATGGCGGACGTCATGCGCGCCGCCGACCTTGTGATCTGCCGCGCGGGCGCATCCACGCTCAGCGAGCTGACGGCGCTCGGCGTGCCGGCCATCCTCGTGCCGTCGCCGAACGTGACGAACCACCATCAGGAGAAGAACGCCGCCGTGCTCGGCGAGCACGGCGCGGCGCTCGTCCTGCCCGAGGAGGGGCTGGACGGCAAACGCCTGTTCACGGAGGCCGCCGCGCTGCTGCGCGACGAAACGCGGCTCGCGGCGATGCACGAGGCTTCGCTCCGACTCGGCGTGCGCGACGCGACCGAGCGCATCTATGAGACCGTCATGGCGCTTGTCAAATAAAAGCCTGCGGCGCAAGCCGCAGGCTCAGAGCATATTCATTTGAGCGTAAAATCCATCCACACGGGATTGTGGTCGGAGTAGAGGAAGCCGGCGTCCAGCACGGCGCTGTCCACGACCTCCACATTGTCGCTCACGAGGAAGCCGTCCACCGTCAGGCGGAAGGTCGTCTCAATGCTGTACGGCTCGGATGCCGTGCGGCAGGAGGCGGCGGGCGCGGTCTCGTCAAAGGGCGCGACGAGCGTCAGCCCCGCGGGGATCGTTCCCTCCGGGATGGGCTGCGCCCAGGTGTCGTTTTCCCCGGCGGCCACGCCGAAGATCTCCGGCGAATTGCCGAGCAGGTCCTTGTTGAAGTCGCCGCCCGCGACGCAGTAATTGCCCGCCTCGTATTCCGCAAGCATATCCGCGCACAGCAGCTCAAGCTGCTCGGTGGCGATGGCGCCGTCCGAGGTGTAGGCAGAGAGGTGGAGATTATAGAGGACAAGCTCCTTGCCGCTCGCCGTCGGGATGCGGCTGACCGAATAGCAGCGGTCGAGGTCAAGGAGCTTCATAAAGCCGCTCTCCACCGGCAGCTCCCGCCGCGCGGCGGAAGCGATGGGGTGGCGCGAAAGCGTCACGATGCCGGACTGATTCGCTCCGTGGGGTTGAATGAGCGGGTAGAAAAGATAGGGGCTGTCGTAGTTCTGCGCGAACACCTCGTCAAATTCGCATCCCGTCATGGCGTCGCTCAGATAGGCGGTCTCGTCGATGTGCCAGCTGCGCGTGCCGTCGGTGTCGACCTCCTGAAAGAGGGCAAAGTCGGGCGAAAGGTCTTTGACGAACGCGACGATGCCGCTCATATTCCGGTCGACCTCCTGCCGGCTGCGGGCGCGGCTCTCCCTGCCGCCGTCCATAAAGAAGCTGTAGTCGGCACTGTACGCGCCGAAGCCCGCGTTCGCGGACGAAACGCGGTAGACGGCGCCGGTCTCGACCGCGCCCTCCATGGGGACTGCGTCTCTGCTGCTGCAATGCATTACGCTGAGACTCTGGTCGCCGACGCGGTGATAGCTCGCGAACACATAGACGACGTATAGCACGACGAGAATGAGCAGCGCGAGCAGTACGAGCCCAAGCGTTTTGCAGATCGTTTTTCCCTTCATGATATGACCTCGCTTTTGGATTTTTTCGGAATTTTACCATAAAACACCGCGAAAGTACACCCCCTTTTCCTCCCGCGCCGGAACCACGGCGCACCGTGGGCGCATACTATGGCTTAGTTTATTGACCCATCTGGAAAGGGAGGAACGGCACATGAGCTATCTGAGCATCGAGGGCGGCGCGCCGCTTCACGGAGAACTGACGATACAGGGCAGCAAGAACAGCGTCCTGCCCGTGCTGGCGGCGACGATCCTCGCGCGGGACGTCTGCCGCATCGAGAACTGTCCGCGTCTGCGCGACGTGGACGCGTCCGTCGCCATCCTGCGCCACCTCGGCTGCTGCGTGCGGCGCGACGGCACAGCGCTGGAGGTGGACACTGCGCCGATGGCGCGCTGCGACATTCCCGACGAGCTGATGCGCGAAATGCGCTCGTCCATCATTTTTCTGGGCGCGATCCTCGCGCGGCAGGGAGAAGCGGTCTTGTCCTACCCCGGCGGCTGCGAGCTCGGTCCGCGGCCCATCGACCTGCATCTGGCCGCCCTGCGTGAGCTGGGCGCGGAGATCACCGAGCGCTACGGCGAGCTGCGCTGCAAGGCGAAATGCCTTCGCGGCACGGACATCACCCTCGCCATTCCGAGCGTCGGCGCGACGGAGAACGCCATTCTCGCCGCCTGCGGCGCGGAGGGCACAAGCGTCATCTACAACGCGGCCCGCGAGCCGGAGATCGTCGATCTTCAGGCGCTGCTGCGAAGCATGGGGGCGCGGGTGAACGGCGCGGGCGGCTCCATCATCACGGTCGAGGGCGGCGCGGCGCTGCACGGCTGCACGCACCGCGTCATCGGGGACCGCATCGTCTGCGCGACCTACCTCTGCGCCGCGGCGGCGGCGGGCGGTGAGGTCCGGCTCACCGGCGTGGACTACCGCGCGGTGTCCACCGTGGCGCTCTCGCTCGCCGAGAGCGGCTGCGAGGTGAGGAGTGAGGCGGACGCCGTTTCCCTGCGCTCGACCGGAGCGCTGCGCTCTGTGCGCCCCGTGCGCACTGCGCCTTACCCGGGTTTTCCGACCGACGCCCAGCCGGTGCTGATGGCGGCGCTGCTCAGGAGCGAGGGCTGCACGGTCTTTGTCGAAAACATTTTTGAAAACCGCTACCGACACGTTGACGAGCTCTCGCGCATGGGCGCGGAGATTCGCGTCGCGGGGCGCGTGGCGGTGGTGAACGGCGTGAGGACGCTGCACGGCGCGGCGGTCAAATGCACCGACCTGCGCGGCGGCGCGGCGCTGGTGATCGCGGGACTTTCCGCCGAGGGCACGACCCGCGTGACGGAGCTCACGCACATCGATCGCGGGTACGATGCCATCGAGCGCGACCTGGCCGCGCTCGGCGCACAGATCCGCCGGGAGACTACATAGAAACGAAAAGGATACAAAAGCTATGGCACGAAATCGCAGCACGAATCGCAGACGCCGGCGAGGAAGATTTTCTTTCCTGACGAAGCTCCTGTGCATCCTGCTCATCGCCGGCGCGGTCGTCGCGGCGCTGACCGTTTTTTTCAAGGTGCAGAGCATCACGGTGAGCGGCAACGCGCGCTACACGAGCGAGGAGGTCGTCGCGGCCTCGGGCATCGAGATCGAGGATAACCTTTTCCTGCTCAACAAGTACAGCGCCGCGCAGGCCATTTTTGAAAAGTTGCCCTATGTGGAGGAGGCGACGATCAACCGCGCTCTGCCTGACACCATCGTTATCACGGTGCGGGAGTGCGTGGCGGCGGCGGGCGTCGTCACGCCGGAGGGTTATTGGCTCATCAGCGAAAACGGAAAGCTCCTCGAGCAGACCGACACGCTGCCGTCCGGCTGCCCGAGCATCACGGGCGTCGTGCCGGATGCGCCCGCGCTGAGCGCGCAGCTCTCGCTCGGTGAGGAGAAAACGCTGACGACGGAGACACTGCTCACCCTCGTGCGGACGGCGGGCGGTTACGGTATGCTCGCGGGCATCGGGAGCGTCGACCTGTCTGATGCCGAGGCGATCATCTTTACCTATCTGGGCCGCTTCACCGTGCGCCTCCCATGGGATTCCGACCTCGACTATATTTTCCGCAGCGTGCAGGATCTGGTAAACGGTCTGGAGTCGAACGAGACGGGCGAGATCAACTATATGCTGCTCAAGTCCAAGGGCGAGATGCACTTTATCCCGTCCGCGCCGGGCGCGTAAAAAAGTTTTCGGGAAATCGCGCGCGGCTATTGACCGCGAGAAAAAAGCGTTATACAATAGACTCGTTTCAGAATACACTTGATGTTGTGGCGGCACCGACATGATCCGCCCGCATTCTACAAGAGATAGTAGGAGGAACCGATATGGCATTCGGATTGGATACCGGCGTTGAAAACGTCGTCAGGATCAAGGTCATCGGCGTCGGCGGCGGCGGCAATAACGTGGTCAACCGCATGGTGCGCTCCGGGACCCGCGGCGTGGATTTCGTCGCGGTCAATACCGATAAGCAGGCGCTCAACGTTTCCAGCGCTACCTATAAGATCCAGATCGGCGAGAAGCTGACCCACGGCCAGGGCGCGGGCAGCGATCCCGAGGTGGGCCGCAAGAGTGCGGAGGAGAGCCGCGCCCAGATCTCTAAGGCGCTGGAGGATACCGACATGGTGTTCATCACCGCCGGCATGGGCGGCGGCACTGGCACGGGCGGCGCGCCCATCGTGGCCGAGATCGCCCGCGAGCAGGGCATCCTGACCGTCGGCGTCGTCACCAAGCCGTTCGGCTTTGAGGGCCGCCGCCGGATGCAGCAGGCCGAAAAGGGCATCGAGGAGCTGCAAGGCAAGGTCGATTCCCTCGTCATTATCCCCAACGAGCGCCTCAAGCATGCGACCGATCAGAAGATCACCTTCGCCAACGCCTTTGAGATCGCGGACGATGTGCTGCGTCAGGCGGTGCAGTCCATATCCGACCTCATCCGCGACACCGGCTTCATCAACCTCGACTTTGCCGACGTCACCGCCATCATGAAGAACGCCGGTATGGCGCACATGGGCGTGGGCCGCGCGGCGGGCAAGGGCAAGGCCGAGGAGGCCGCCCGCATGGCCATCTCCAGCCCGCTGCTCGAGACCTCCATCCACGGTGCGCGCGGCGTGCTCATCAACGTTACCGGCTCCATGGATATCGGCCTTGAGGAGGTCGAGCAGGCCGCGTCGCTGGTGCAGGACGCGGTGCATCCCGACGCGCTGACCATCTTCGGCGCGACCTTCGACGAGTCGATGGACGACGAGATCCGCGTCACGGTCATTGCCACCGGCTTTGCCGACGGTAAGAGCGCCGCGGCTGCCGCGCCCGCCGAGGAAAAGAAGGCGGCGGAGGCGAAGCCCAGCATCGAGCCCATCAATTATGAAGAGGACAAGGCGGCTGCCGAGGCGGAGAAGAAGGCTGAGGAGGAAGACGATCCCTTTGCCGACATTTTCAAAATTTTCAATCGCGAACGTTGATTTTTCCGAATTTTTCCGAAAACCGCAGGTTTTGACCTGCGGTTTTCTTTTTTTGTCTCCCTGCCGCGAAAGCAAGTCATTTCCATGCCAATGCCGACAGATTTTGTGCGGGCTATTTTTTGCGCTTTTGCAAAAAGTAACGGGGCCGCAAGCAAAAACGCGGCAAAAAAATTTCAAAAGGAAACGATTTCCTTTTGAACAGGAGAGGTGATGGGATGGATGAAAGGCGACGGAAACGGAGCAGGCGGCATGGCGCTGCCGCCTGCGCGGCATTGGCCTTTGCACTCTCCGCCCTGCTCGTGCCGGCGGGAGCCGTGAGTGCGCCGGACCCGGGCGGAGAGACGCAGCTGCTCGTGCCGGTCGGCAAGGCGATCGGCGTGAAGCTCTTTGCCGAGGGCGTGCTGGTCGTGGGGCTTTCGGAGAATGAGGGCGCCGTCTCTCCCGCGAAGAAGGGCGGCATGAAGGCCGGCGATCTGATCTTGACGATGAACGACGTCACCATCGGCTCGACGGAGCATTTGCAGTCGCTTCTTGCGGAGAACGGAGAGCGGGAGGCAGCCTTCGGCGTGCGCCGCGGCGGCCGGCTCGTGAAGCTCGCCGTCTGTCCGAAAAAAGGGCAGGACGGCGTGTGCCGCCTCGGCGCGTGGATCCGCGACAGCATGGCGGGCATCGGCACGGTGACCTTCTATGACCCGCAGACGGGCGCGTTCGCGGCGCTCGGCCACGGCATTACAGACGTGGACACCGGTAAGCTCATGCCGCTCTCACGCGGCAGCGTGATGGCGGCGAGTGTCAAGGCGGTCAAGCGCGGCGCGAGCGGCGCGCCGGGCGAGCTGCGCGGCGACTTTGATCTGACGCGCGACCTCGGCTTGCTTTACGCGAACACGGAGTGCGGCATATTCGGCGTTTTGCCGCAGGAGAACCGGCCGGAGGCCGTCGGGGAGGCGATCCCCGTCGCGCGGCGCACGGAGGTCCGCACCGGCAAAGCGGTCATTCTGGCAAACTGCAGGGGCGACGAGGTGTGTGCCTATGAGATCGAGATCGAAAAGCTCTACGGCGGCTCCGCGCCCACGCGCAATCTGCTCCTGCGGGTGACCGACCCGGCGCTCATCGCGCTCACGGGCGGCATCGTGCAGGGCATGAGCGGCAGCCCGATCGTGCAGGATGGGAAGCTCGTCGGCGCGGTGACGCACGTCCTGCTGGACGACCCGCAGAGAGGTTATGGCATTCTCGCGGAAAATATGCTTTCCGCCTCCGGCATGACGGCGCAAAGCGCGGCGAGCGCCTGACGGAGGACTTAACGGCAGGAGATGTTATCCTGCTGTTAAGTTTGTGCTAAGAGTCCAAAAAGCTCGAACGATGTCGTATAAAATTTGTGCTAAACGACAAAAATCTACTTGAAAACATTGTCCAAATGTGATAGTTTATAGCCAAGGCAAAACGAAACATCCGATTCGCGTCGGAATGCGGTTGTCGAAGCCCAAGTATTGAGGAGGAAGGAAAAGGAACAGGCAAATGGAGAACAGGATCAAGGTCGTATTGGCGGATGCCAACGAAAATTTCCGCACGATGCTGCAGCAGACGATAGAAAATACGGGTGAATTTGACGTGGTGGGGAGCGCCGGGGACGGCGCGGAGGCATGGAAGATGATCGAACGGGAACGTCCGCAGCTTGTAATTACAGACGTGATCCTGCCGGAGCTGGACGGCTTCGCGCTGCTCGACCGGATGGCAAAGCTGCCGGCACGGCCGAAGACGATCCTGGTTTCCGCCTTCTACCGCGAGCAGATGGTGATGCAGGCAATGGAGCAGGGCGCGGCCTACTTCATGGCAAAGCCCTGCGAGGCCGGCTCGCTGCTCGAGCGGATGCGTCAGGCCGTCCGGAACGGGGAGACGGAGGAGGAAAGCCCCGTCGCGCTGGAACGCCTTGTGACCTCCATCATCCACGAGGTCGGCGTGCCGGCGCACATCAAGGGCTATCAGTACGTTCGCGAAGCGATTATCCTCGCCGTGCAGGATATGGACGTCATCAACGCCGTGACCAAGGTGCTCTACCCCGAGGTCGCGCGACGCTACAACACCACGCCCTCGCGCGTGGAGCGCGCCGTGCGCCACGCCATCGAGACTGCGTGGGACCGCGGCGACCTGGAAACGCTCCAGCGCTACTTCGGCTACACAGTGTCGAACACGAAGGGCAAGCCCACCAATTCGGAGTTCATCGCCATGATCGCCGACCGCATCCGCTTGCAAAGCAAGGGCAAGATCGCGTAAAAAATGAAAAAACAGAGCCGCGGCTGCGGCTCTGTTTTCCGTATTGGGGCTCAGAGGACCTTATCGAGGAAGCTCACGAGGCGCGGGCTCTCGGGGTGAGCAAACAGCTCGTGCGAGGGCTTATCCTCCTCGATGTGACCGCCGTCGAGGAAGATGGTGCGGCTGCTGACCTCGCGTGCGAAGCGCATCTCGTGCGTCACGACGATCATCGTCATGCCGCTCTCGGCGAGGTCCTTCATCACGTCGAGCACCTCGCCGATCATCTCGGGGTCGAGGGCGCTGGTCGGCTCGTCGAAGAGCATGACCTCGGGGTCCATCATCAGCGAGCGCACGATGGCGATACGCTGCTTCTGACCGCCGGAGAGTTGGCTGGGATAGGCGTCGGCGCGGTCGGCAAGGCCCACGCGGCCGAGCAGCTGGAGCGCCTTGGCCTCAGCCTGCTCCTTGTCCATGCCCTTGATGCGTGTGGGCGCAGCGGTCAGGTTGTGCATCACGTTCATGTTGTTGAAGAGGTTGAACTGCTGGAACACCATGCCCATCTTCTGACGGTGCTGGTCGATGTGCTTGCTCTGCCCCTTGGCGCAGATGTCCACGCCGTCGAACAGGATCTGGCCGGAGGTCGGCGTTTCCAACAGGTTCAGGCAGCGCAGAAAGGTGCTCTTGCCGCCGCCCGAGGGACCGATGATGGACACGACCTCGTTCTTTTCAAAATCAACGCTGATGTGCTTGAGCACGTCGAGCTTATGGAAGCTCTTGCACAGGTCAACGACCTGAAGGATCTTCTCATTTGCCATGATTCATCTTCCTTTCTGCCAGAGCGATGAGGCGGCCGCCGGTGAAGGTCATCGCAAAGTAGCACAGCGCCGCGATGGCAAGGCACGCAAGGCTCTTGAAGGTCAGAGCGATGACGTCGTTCGTGCGGAACATCAGGTCGGCAAGACCGATGACCGAAACGATGGACGACTCCTTGATGACCGTGACGAACTCGTTGCCGAGCGCGGGGAGAATGTTCTTGATCGCCTGCGGCAGCACGACGAGGCGCATGGCCTGGCCGTGGCTGAAGCCGACGCTGCGCGCGGCCTCCATCTGCCCGACGTCCACGGCCTGCACGCCGGAACGAATGATCTCAGCGACGTAGGCGCAGCTGTTGATGCTCATGGCAATGATACCTGCGGAAAAACGCGAAAAGTTCGGGATCCACGAAATGTCCGGCAGCGTGAAGCCGACCATGGGAAGTCCGTAGAAAATAAACATGAGCTGCACCATCAGGGGCGTCCCGCGGATGAACTCGATGTAAGCGACCGCCAGCCACTTGAGCGGCAGAATTTTGCTCATGCGCATACTGGACATGAGCGTGCCGAAGATCGTGCCGAAAAACACGGTGAATGCGGCGATGATGAGCGTATTGACAATGCCTTCCTCAAAAAAGCTGTGGTAACGGACGATGAGCTTGCCGATCGTCTGAATAAATTCCATGGGGACTCCTCCTCAGTACACAGCGGGCTTCGCCGCCGAAACGGCGAAGCCCGTAGGTTGCTTTTTATGTTTTTTTCTGCTTACAGGCCGAGGCTGGCAGCCAGTTCAACGGCTTCGTCGTAGGCCTTCTGATAGCTGCCGTCGGCAGTGACCTTGTTGATGACCTCGTTCACGACCGCGACCAGATCCTCGTTGCCCTTGGCGATGACGACGGATTTACCGAAGGAGGCTTCCTCGGCGGTAAAAGTGAAGTTGGAGACTTCAAGCGCGCCGTTGCTGGAGGCGACGAGCGCCTCGCCGACTGCCTGATCGACGACCAGACCCGCGATGTTGCCGTTCTGGACCTCAAGGGCGAGGGCAGGGTACTTTTCAAGCTCGAACAGCTCGCTCTCGGGCAGAGCGGACTGGATCAGCTGGGACTGAATGGTGCCCTTCTGTGCGCCGACCTTCAGACCCGCAAGGGATTCCTTGGTGGAATAGGTGTCGGCGTTGCCGGCCTTGACGATCAGCAGCTGAGCGCTGGTCTCATACAGGTCGCTGAAGTCGATCTCCTCGGCACGCTCGGGGGTGTTGGTGAAGGCCGCGATGCCGAGGTCCACCTGACCGGACTGGACGGCGGGGATGATTCCGTCGAACGCCATGTCCACGACCTCCAGCTCAACGCCGAGGCTGTCGGCGATCTGCTGGGCCAGCCACATATCGCAGCCGGCGAAGTTGGCGTCGAGATCCTTGAACTCATAGGGAGCGTACTGGGCTTCGGTGCCGACGACGACCTTGCCCTTGGCCTTGATCTGCTCAAGCAGGATGGCGGGCTCGGCGGGCTGCGGCTCTTCCTGTTGCTGCTGCTGATCGTCAGCGGGCTCCTGCGCGGTGTCCTTCTTGCCGCAGCCGGTCATCACGGCCAGCAGCATCGCGGCGCCGAGCGTCAGCGCCAGCAGCTTCTTCATCATGTTAAAGTTTTTCATCTTTTCCTCCGTTCCGTGCATTTGTATGCGCGATTTCGTATTTGATGTGGATAATTATACTCTGCGGAACGGATTTGTAAATAGCCGTCTCAACCGATGATAGTGAAAAGTTATTCAGATTTATTGTGCAATTTATGCAAAAAGGCGGAGAAGCTGTCAGAACGACAGCTTCTCCATGCGGTCAAACGCGGTTTTGAGCTGGTCGATGCCGACGGTGCAGGCGATGCGGAAGTGGCCCGCGGCGCTCACGCCGAAAGGCGTGCCGGGACTGACGAGAACATGGGCCTGATCGAGCAGGACCTTACAGAAGGCTTTTTCGTCCAGTCCCGTTTTCTCCACGCCGGGGAAAAGGTAGAACGTGCCCTTCGGCCGCACCAGACTCAGGTAGGGGATCTTTTCGATGCGGTCGGCGGCGTAGAAGATGCGGTCGCGGTAGGCGGTGACGTATTTCTCCCGAATCTCCTTTCGCATGGCGAGCGCCTGAATGGCGGCGCGCTGCGAGACGGACGGCGCGGAGTAGATAAGCGAGCCGTTGATGCGGTTCATCACCGCCAGCAGCTCCGGCTCGGCGATGATCACGCCCACGCGCCAGCCGGTCATCAGGAAATTCTTGGAAAAGCTGTTGAGCGTGATGGTGCGCTCGGCCATGCCGGGCAGCGTGCGGATGGGGCGGAAGTCGCCCTCGTAGAGATAGGTGGTATAGATCTCGTCGGCGGCAATGAGCAGGTCATGCTCCTGCGCGACGCGGGCGAGCAGCTCGAGCGTCCTGCTGTCGTAGCCCATGCCGGTGGGGTTCGTGGGATTGTTGAAAACGATGGCCTTGGTGCGCGGGGTGATGGCGGCGCGCAGACGCGCTTCGTCGATGGCGTAGTCCTCGCTCGCGTAGGTCGGCACGTCCACGCATACGCCGCCTGCCAGCTCGATCTGCTCGCGGTACATGGGGAAGTAGGGCGAGAAGACGATGACCTCGTCGCCGGGGTCGAGGATGGCGAGCATCACGAGCGCCATGCCGAGGCAGCTCGACGCGCTCACGAGCACATGGCCGCGCGGGAGACGCTGACCGAAGTCCTCCTCCCACGCGCGGCAGACCGCGTCGATCAGCTCGGGGTCGCCCTTGGGGTCGCCGTAGTGCGTGTGACCGGCCTTCGCGTCGCGGAAGGCGGCATTGATGATGCTCTCGTCGGTGGTGAAATCGGTGTCGCCGATGCTCAGGTCGATGATGTCCTTGTATTTGGCAAGCGCCTCGGTGTCGAGCGACAGTCCGGCGCCGCTGCTCTGAAATCGCTTGGCGATGTAGCTACGCTTCATGCTTGGAGGCCTCCTTGACATGTGGAATGACGGTCGAGCCGTTCGGAATGACATAGATGGACTTGCCCTCCAACTGCGCGGCGTCGAGCAGCGCGTTGACGTCGGAAAACGCCTTTATGCCCATGGGCGCAACGTCCTCCGGGGCAATGCTCGAATAGAGCAGGATGTTGTAGCGCTGCGCCTGCTCGCAGTTGAGAAAGAAAATGTAGCCCGCGACGGTGAAATGCTCGCGCAGCCGCCGCTCGATGGTACCGGCGACGAGGTCCTTCGCCCAGTCGAAGTATTCGACGGGGCCGCCGCCCTCGCGCGCCTCGATGATGAGGATGAGCGTGCCGCCCGGCTTGAGGCCGGACTCAATGTTGTCGATGGTCTTGGTGCCCTGGTAGAGCGAGATGTCCTTCGGGAAGCCGCCGCAGCTGGCAACGATCACGTCCGCCTTTTCCGGCACGTCCACCTGATAGATGCGGTCCACCATGCGGCAGGCCGCCTCCCACGAGGTGAGGTAGTGACCGGAGAGAATGGCGGCAAGCTGCATCTGGGCGTTCATCACGAGGTTGACGATGAAGAGATTTTTCACCAGCCCCGCCGCCTCGCACATATCCTCGTGCAGCGGGTTGCCCTTCAAAACGCCGTTGCCGATGGCGGGGTTGGAGCGCAGCTGCGCCGCGTCGAGCGAGAAGGCGTGGTTGTGGAAGATGGTCTCACGCCCGCTGATGCCCGGCAGGATGCTCTTGCGTCCGCCGCCGAAGCCCGCCATCACATGATGCGTCACCGCGCCGAGACAGACCACGAGGCCGGCCTCGGCCGCCGTGCGGTCGATGGAGACCGGCGTGCCGTGCGGCGTGGTGCCGAGATAGACAAGGTCTTTCGCTTCGCAGTCGTGGTTCTTGACCTTGACGCGGTCGTAGACCGCGTCGGTCACGAGCGTGCGCAGCTCCTGCTCGTCGCCGCCGATGTGCGTGCCGTTGGCAATGACGATGGTGATGTCCTCCTCACGCACGCCGCAGCGCTCCGTGAGGTAATCCACCAGATGCGGGACCACGAGATCCTGCCGCATCCAGAAGCGCGTCATGTCGCTCACGACCAGCGTGACGGTATCGCCCGCCCTGGCGCGCTCGCACAGCGGCGCGCTGTCGATCGGAGCGTCGAGCGAGGCCCACAGCGCCGCGCGGATATCGGCAAGCGGGGCGACGGCGTTGCCGTGCAGCTCGCCGATCACATTTTTCTCGTCCAGCGGCAGCTCCACCGTGCCGCTGCCGTAGGCAAATGAATAGGTTTTCATACGGTTCCATCCCATCCTACTTTGAAATAATATAGGAGTATACGGCAAAGCAGCGGAAGATGCAACAGCCAATATTCATAAGATTTGAAAGATTATTGATTAAAATATGGGGAAAGCAGAAAATTCGAATACCGGCAGGCGGCAGAGCGCACCTTGACAACCGAATACCGGCACCGTATAATGCAAGACAAGGGGGAGAGAAAAATGTTTGATGAAAAGGAAATTGCTTACTTGCAGGAGATGGAAGAAAGAATTACCCGCAGCATGGCCGTACTTATTGAGAGTGATGTCACGCCGAAGTTCAACCTTTTGGCGGACGGCATTAAGGACATTCAGGAAAAGCTCGTGCCGCGCTCCCGCATGGACGATTTGGAGGACGAGGTGAAATTCCTCAAGCTCATGTGCCGCCAAATGGCGGAGGATATTGCAAAGCTGAAAAAGGCAAACTGAATACACGATACAGCAGGACGGTGCCGATGTTCGGCATCGTCATATTTTATCCGGCAGGGCAGCCCATAAGGAACAGAAGCGGAGCGGAAAAGTGCCGCATGCACGGAGTGCCCTGTTGCCGTATTTCCGGCTAAGAAGCCAATAAGGGTAAAAATAAGGGTTTTTTCAAAAAATGAGGGCAAAAAAATCCCTGTAACCATTGAGATTACAGGGATTCCCTCTGGAGGTGACACCCAGATTTGAACTGCAAGGACGCGTTCTTCGGGGCGTAAAGTCTTGCGATTTTGTGCCGCTTTGCGGGCATTCCGTGGCGTTTCATGGTATGCGCTGACAGGCTCAGCGCGTCGGCGTAGGGGAAAAAATAGGAGGAAAAAATTGCGGCTCTCGGTGGTGCATTTCGGCGCTCCGCGTGGGGAAAAATTCTCGCGTGAATGGGGGGCCGCGGTTTTCACATAGGCCGTTCAAACTTTCTGACCGTGGGGGAGGGGTGCAAGGATACCGGCGCACGCGGGAGTGCGTACCTGCGCGCCCGAAGCTGGCCGAGCTTGTGCGTTTGCGCCTGCCATTTTACGACTGCTTTTTGCACGCTTTCGGCGCTGTGCCTCATGCGGGCGCGTCGTTCGCGGGCGCGTTGCCTGCACGCGGCACCGCGCAGACGCGAGACGGCGGGATTGTCCTAAACCCCAGCGATTGGCGGGAGAGCGGCACGCCGCGTTTTTCCAGCGGGGGGCCTGTGCGCTGCGTGTACCCCCTCGCCTTTTTTGGCATCGTCGGAAAAGGCGGCGGCTCCGGTCGCAGGAGGACGATCTGCGTTGTGGGCCAAGGAGGGGGGATAGCATCAGCGCCCGCGCGTTTCGTGTGCGTTTTGTCCTGCTGCGTTTAGAATACTCCGCCGCGGCCTGTTGCACAAGGCTCTTGCGCAAATTTCTCCCCTGTCAATCCTAAAGATATATTCTACTACAAGCGGGGAAACAGGCACTCACGGCCCTGTGGCCTGTCCTGCTGCCGTCGAGATCGTGCGCGATCATAGCGGTGCGGCAATCGGTATTTGATGTAACAGTAGCTCCCGAACTCGGTCATGCGCTCCTCTTTTTCGAGGATATGACAGCCGAGCGGAACGGCAAGCGCGGCGTCGTTGGCGACGTATTCGCAGCGTACAATAGGCTTTTCAAGGTTCCGGCTTGCCGTCCACATCTGCGCGCCCACGGGCCGCTGCTCGACGCTCTCCTTTGTGATGTAGCGTGCAAGCTGTTCATAGTCGTATGATCCGACAGGCTCGAAGTCTAACACGTCGCCATAGGGCCATAGGCTGCGCACCGTCTCAATGTCGTCGCCGGTGGCATTTATCACAAGGTGATGATGCAGTCGCCCGCCGCCGTGCTTGTCCTCGGTGGTGTATATGTACTTGAGCGCTTGCCCTCGCGCCCTGCGGTGCTCGCGCAGATGTTTCAGAAAGCTGCGCACATTCTTGACTGCACCGGCGCGCTTGGCCGGTAGGTCTTTATCTCGATATGTTACCGTTACGAAGAGGTCACGCGGGCCGAAGTTTGCCGCAAGCAGCATTTCCAGCTTCACGCGGGCCGCCTTATCGTTCATGGCCTTTTGTGCGGCGGTCGTCATGCGGGACTTGACCGCGCGCACCTTGGGGACGTCCTGCGGCTCCGGCGCGGTGTATATGACCGTTTTAACGAGCTGTCCCGCGATGATCGTCTTTTTTCGTTTTGCCATAGATGCCCCTTTCAAATGGAGATGGGAACGCCTCCGGCGCATAGCCGGAGGCTCCTTTATGTGGTTAGATCAGCTGTTTTTATGTGCGCAGCTCGGGCATTGTCTCAGGTGGAATGAGGAAGTCTGGCATTGTAGTCGGCCTGTCCGCTGCGCTTTCGTGCGATGCCATTAAGTAGGCGTGCGCAAGCACAGCGGGCGGAAACGACAGGCCGAGAGCAAGAGAGGCCATTCTTGCATTTTCGCTGTCGGCGGCCTGCGGGCTGTCCATGCCACCGATGAAGAAGCCCCACGGCTGCCCATCAGGCAGCTCACGGCGGAATGCCGAGACCTTGCGCGGGTCAAACGGTTTGTGACTGCCATAGGTCAAAGCGGCGTCCTCGTAGGCAAAGACCGTGCGCCCGCGCTGCCATACGAAGCATAGAAGCCTTTCCATGCACGAGCTGACGAGAGCTGCACCCTTTTCCGGCAGCTCGCCGGTCTCTGACTCACTTCTGGCCTCCTCGTGCTTCTTGAGCTGTGAGAGCAAGGCCCGCCGCTCCTTGTCACTCATTCTCTCAACGTATGCCATGATTTGATCTTTGCGGCTGCTCATGCTGCGTTCTCCTCCTTTTCGGCGGTGAGCAGCGCGCCGTAAACCGCTTCGCCGTACTCCTTGATTTCCCACAGAAGCTTTTCGGAAACGCTCAGCAAGTCCTCCACGCGCCTGACGTCGCCCTCGTAGAAGTCGGCATAGGTGCCCATAAGCTCGCGCTTGATGGGGCTGACGGAAATTTCCTTGCGGATACAGTCGAGCAGCGTTTGCAGTGTTCCGGCGTCCGATATGATCTCATCGACGGCGGAAGCGGGGCCAAGATTTAGCTTGTTCATACGGCTGCACCTCCCGCTGCCTGCTGCTTTACCCAATCGCGCAGGCCCTCGGCGGAGATCACGACGCGAGCGCCGCACCGAAAGGCGGGGAACGAGGGTGTGCGCGACAGCTCATAGACGCGCTTTGGATTGAGGCCGAGCAGCTCGGCGGCCTCCGGTACAGACAAAGCGAGCTTTTCCATTATCCTTGTGCCTCCTCTTCGCGCTGGCGGAGCAACAGAAAGTCAAGATATATCATGACTTTCTCCTTGTTCTCCGGTGTTAGTTTCCGGTACATTTGTAAGACGCTCTCACGATCAGTCGTTGTGTCTCTATTGGTATTCGTCATTGGGTTACTCTCCTTTTGTTTTGATTTCGGCGGCGGTTATGCGCTGCGCGCGGGCGTGCCGCCTGCGCCCCCGTGTGCCCGAATCGGGCACGGCCCCTGCGTTACTGCTGCACGAGATCAGCGACGGCGACGCCGAGGCCCTCCGCGAGCTTCTTTGCAGTATCGGATGCACAGCTCTTGCCGCTTTTGATTGCCGAAATGGTTACTCTGGATACACCTGTGCGGCTGGCTAACTCCTTTGCACTCACGTCTGCGCGAGCAAGTTCTGTAGCAAACTTCACTTTATCAATCCTCATATACAGGCTCCTTGCAAATTAGCGTTTGCTATGTTTATAAAATAACGCAAGCTAATTCAAATGTCAATACATTTTTTATCTTTTGCTTGTTTTTTTCTTTTGCATGTGCTATTGTAAAAACATGCTTAACAACAAGGAGGAATTTTTTTGACGACGGGGGAAATTGGGGATAGGATAAAAGAGCTTCGTAAAGAGAAAGGTATGACGCAAAAGGAACTTGCTAATGCAATGGGGGTTACAGCTTCGATGATAGGGCAGTACGAAACAGGAATTAGAATACCAAAGTATGAAACCCTCGAACGGATTGCAAAGGCACTATCTATTTCGGTTGAAACCTTGATGGGCAAAGGTATTGAGGTCGATTTAGGGCTACTTGCCATTGACCTGATAAGGAAGTATGGCCTATCTGTAGAAACTGCGGAGAAAATAGTTAGTGACTGTGTTGACACGTTGGACCTTTCTTTCAAAAGCGGTGATTGGGCTAAATTTAGTTCTCTGTTTTGCCAGCTTAATGCAGCAGGAAAGGAAACGGCCTACGAGCGAGTTCGAGAGCTTACAGAAATTCCGCGGTATCGAAAGCAACCCTCACAAGAAGAATAAAAAAATCCCCGCCGAGGTACTGCGAATACCTCGGCGGGCGGCTGCAAAGTTCCCAATGACGAATAAGGCTCCTTGCGCGCGTGTTTATTATAGCACGCGGGGCCAAAAAAGAAAAGAGGTTTATTCATGGCGAAGCGTGCAAACGGCACCGGCACGGTGCGAAAGGTTACTCGCATGATCGGCGGGAAGAAATACGAATACTGGGAGGCCCGCTATACGGACGGCGTAGACCTCGGTACCGGCAAGCAGCGGCGGCGGTCCATCACCGGCAAGACGCAAAAAGAGGTCATGCAGAAGCTCACGGCGGCCACCGCTGCCATTGACAGCGGCACCTATATCCAGCCGAGCAAGCAGACGCTCGGGCAATGGCTCGACGTATGGGAAAAGACCTATCTCAGCGGCGTTAAGCCGCGCACGCGCGCGATCTACGCCGATAATATCCGGCTGCACATCAAGCCTGCGCTCGGCGCTGTGCGTCTGGAGGCGCTTAATACGCACGAGATACAGCAATTTTATAATGCTCTGGGCGAGCCGAGCCGGACGCGCAAGGCGGGCCTTGCGCCCAAGACCATCAAGGACATTCACGGTGTGCTCCACAAGGCGCTGCGGCAGGCCGTAGAGATCGGCTATCTGCGCTTCAATCCCGCCGACGCCTGTAAGCTGCCGCGCGTGGAGCGCAAGGAGCTTGCGCCGTTGGACGACGCACAAATTACGGCATTTTTGCAGACCATCAAGGGCAGCCGCTTTGAAACGCTGCTGACGGTCGCGCTCTTCACCGGTATGCGTGAGGGCGAGGTGCTCGGCCTGACGTGGGATAACGTAGACTTCAAGGCCGGTACGGTCACGATCAGCAAGCAGGCCCTCCTCCACGAGAGCGAGGCGGGCGGCGGCTTTCAGCTCGGCAGCACGAAGAACGGCAAGAGCCGCACCATCGCGCCCGCATCGGCGGTTATGGCCCTCCTGAAGCAGCACAAGAGCGAGCAGGCAAAGCAGCGCCTCAAGGTCGGCAAGCTGTGGGGGAATACCGCGCTTGTCTTTACCGACGAGATCGGACGGCCTCTCACCAAGGCGACGGTATACCGTGCTTTCAAGAAAGCGGCGGCGGAGATCGGACGTCCGGACGCCCGCTTTCACGATCTCCGGCACTCCTACGCCGTGGCCGCGATCCGCTCCGGCGACGATATCAAGACCGTGCAGGGCAATCTGGGCCACGCCACGGCAGCCTTTACGCTCAATGTTTACGGCCATGTGACCGAGCAGATGAAGCAGGAGAGCGCGGCGCGCATGGACGCCTACATCAAAGCCGTTTCCAAATAAGCAGGACGCCCCGCAGCGTGCCCGAATCGGGCACACGGCGGGGCGCTTTTCTCTCTGTTCGTGCCCGAATCGGGCACGCTGCGGCGGTCAAGGCTGCGCGCTGCGGGCGTTGTCGCGCTCGATGGCCTCGGTGATCGCACGATTGATAAAGGCGTTGACGCTTTCACCCTGCGCTGCTGCGTGGGCTTTCAGCTCCTCCTTGCGGCCCTTTGGCATGGTTAGGTTAATGCGGTCGAGCTTTTCAGCAATCCATGCGTTTTTATACTCATTCTTATTTGCTGTCATGTTATCCCTCCAGCGGGCAAGCAAATTTATGCTATACCTCTTCCATTATGGACATATTATAGCACAAAGTAAAGTCTTGCGCAATACATGAAATAAACAATATATATTGCGCAAGATTGTGCATGCGGTCAATAGACATATTGCGCAAGATGTGCTATATTATAATCACAGCAAGGGACAAGAGATCGAGCGAAAGTCGATAGCCAACGCGACAACATGAGAGCCGGAACGGAGAAGCTTGATAGAAATTCCCAAAGGGATAGATACTCAGAGCCACCGGCCGCTTGATGGAAAGTCCACGATGCACCTTGACAACCGAATACCGGCACCGTATAATGCAAGGCAAAGGGGGAGAGAGAAATGCTTGACGAAAAAGATTTACAGGCGATCCAAAAAATGATTGATGCGTCCGAAGAACGCACGCGGCGCTATATGAATGTTTTGATTGAATCAGACGTCACGCCGAAGTTCAACCTTTTGGCAGACGGCATTAAGGACATTCAGGAGAAGCTCGTGCCGCGCTCCCGCGTGGACGATCTGGAGGACGAGGTGAAGTTCCTCAAGCTCATGTATCGGCAGATGGCCGAGCGCGTCGCTTCTCTGGAAAAGGCGAACTAAATACACAGCAGGACGGTGCCGGTGCTCGGTGCCGTCTTATTTTATCTTTCAAGAGGTCACACAATGAGCATCAACGAAATGGAAAGCAAGGCCCGCGAGCTGCGGGAGCTGCAAGCCCTCATCGACGAGGCCACGGCAGAGGCCGAAGCCCTCAAGGACGCGCTCAAGGCTGCGATGGGCGACGCCGAGGAAGTCCGCGCCGGTGCGTATAAGATCACATGGAAAGCCGTCACGAGCGCCCGCATCGACACCGGCGCGCTGCGTAAGGCTCTGCCGGACGTCGCCGCAGCGTTCACCAAGGAAAGCACCGTGCGCCGCTTCTGTGTGGCGTAGAACGCGCCGAGAGCGCACAGCGGGTAAATCCCCCTCATCCCTCTCCTGCCGACGCGCTGCGAACGCTTCGGCGGGCTATGCAAGGCTCCCAATGACGAACAAGGGCAAAGGACTGCAACACGAATTGTTAAAATCTTGGCAATCTCCGCCGAGGTGTAGGCGCATATACGCGCCCCGCTCGGCGGCTTTTTCGGCCCTCCGGCGTGCTGATTTTCCCCACCGTCGAGCGCGTAGGGGAAAAAATAGGGGAAAAAGGCACTTGCAGGGGAATAGGAAAAGCCTTGCAACCACTGGCTTAACAGTGATAAGGAAGTAATTTAAACATGCCTGTTAGCTGACGGATTCGGGTGCTAAAAAGGACACCTATTCTTTTGAATAGATGTCCTTTTTTGTTGTGCCGGGGGGCTGTTTTGAATTGGGTCAGATGGCCCAGCTCTGGCTTTCGGTCTGCAGATCCACCATGTGGGTGTACTGGCCGTTCCGGGCATAAAGTGCATCGGGTGCGCCCTGTTCGGCCACCACGCCGTCGGACAGCACCACGATTTTGTCCGCCCCAGCTACGGTGCGCATCCGATGGG
>OGNF01000869.1_pt1 | contig 30908 bp, 21 predicted proteins | sample 1573321 | NCBI WGS metagenome assembly OGNF01 (sample SAMEA2581911, study PRJEB24529) | metagenome | biome: Human gut stool | place: China | collected 2011 | reverse complement strand
GACGCCGACGAGCAGGAACTCTTCTACAAGGTGCTCAAGGAAGGGTGCGACAAGGGCAAGTTCCGCATTGACGACATCCAGCTCATGAGCGACATAATGCACTATTCGCTCAAGGGGCTCGAGGTGCCGTACATCTACGGCCGCCTGGGCAAAGGCATGAAACTCGACCGCAGCCGCCCCATAGTGGCCGGCCTTGTAAGGCGTGCGCTCGGCATGAGCCCCATGTTCTGATACATACAAAAATGAAACGAACAATATAACAAACCAAAAGTAAAATGGGATTATTATCAGGAAAGACGGCTCTCATAACCGGAGCCGCACGCGGCATTGGCAAGGCCATAGCCGTTCGCTTTGCCGAAGAAGGCGCTAACATTGCTTTTACCGACCTTGTAATCGACGAGAACGGCAAGGCAACCGAGCAGGAAATCGCAGCCAAGGGCGTTAAGTGCGTAGGCTACGCATCGAATGCGGCCGACTTTGCGCAGACGGCCGAAGTGGTAAACAAGATAAAGGAAGAATTCGGTTCGATAGACATACTTGTCAACAATGCCGGAATAACCAAAGACGGCCTCATGATGAGAATGACCGAAGCACAGTGGGACGCAGTAATTGCGGTGAACCTCAAGTCGGCATTCAACTTCATACACGCCTGCACCCCGATAATGATGCGCCAGCGCAGCGGCAGCATTATCAACATGGCGAGCGTTGTAGGCGTACACGGCAACGCCGGGCAGTGCAACTACGCGGCTTCTAAGGCCGGCCTCATAGCCCTGGCCAAGTCGATTGCGCAGGAAATGGGTTCGCGCGGCGTTCGTGCAAACGCCATCGCCCCGGGATTCATCGAAACGGCCATGACGGCAGCCCTGCCCGACGACGTGCGCAAGGAATGGGTAAACAAGATTCCCCTGCGCCGCGGCGGTACGGTAGACGACATCGCAAGCACGGCCGTTTTCCTGGCTTCCGACATGTCGAGCTACATAAGCGGACAGGTGATACAGGTGGACGGCGGCATGAACATGTAATTTGCCATACAAACCCTGAAGTAAAAAACAGCATAATGTGCCGGAGCCGCAAGGCGCGTCGCGCCCTGCGGCTTCTTTTTGCCAAAGAATGGAAAAAGCGTGCCTTATGCAAGTAGTTTACGAAGACAACCATATAATAGTGGTCAACAAAAAGCCCGGCGAAATAGTGCAGGGCGACAAAACCGGCGATAAACCCCTCTCCGAGATGGTGAAAGAATATCTCAAAGAGAAATACAATAAGCCCGGAAACGTGTTCTGCGGCGTGGTGCACCGTATAGACCGCCCCGTCGGCGGACTCGTTATCTTCGCAAAGACTTCCAAAGCGCTGACGCGCCTCAACGACATGCTGCGCAAAGGGGAAATACATAAAACCTATTGGGCGCTCGTAGAGGGTAAACGCGACTTGCCGGAAGGGCGCCTCACCGATTATCTCGTCTCCGACGGACGGCTCAACAAGACGTTCCGCGCGCGGCCGCGCGACAAGGACCAGAAGAAATGCGTGCTCGAATACAGCACCGTGGCAGTAGGGGAACGCTACACCTTGCTCGAAGTGAAACTGCTCACCGGGCGCAAGCACCAGATACGCGCCCAGTTGTCCCTTTCCGGAACACCGATAAAGGGCGACCTGAAGTACGGTGCGCGCCGCAGTAACCCCGACGGCAGCATCTCGCTTCTGGCTCGCCGCATAGAGTTCATCCACCCCGTCTCTAAACAGCCCATAGATCTCCAAGCCGCCCCGACTCCCGAAATGCAGAAAATCCTCGGAGCAGAGTAGGGACATTATATACTTATAGGTTGAGCAGTAAATATAAATGTGCATTTTGCGGTAGAAAGAATTGCGCCAGCGCTTTCTGACGGTAGCAGATTTTTCCGTAACCCCGTACGCCGCGAGGCGTGCGGGGTAAGAGGTGATACATAATATATAGCCTCCGGAGGAGGCTGATTTACAATCATTTATGCTTCCAATGGTTCTTTCTGAGTTAAATCGGCCTCCTCCCGGAGGCCCGTATTCATGTACGCTTTGGTCCCCGCACGCCTGGCGGCGTACGGGGTTACGAAAAAATATGCCTCCTGACGGAGGCGCTGACGCAATTCGGACTACAGTAAAATGCACATTTACTTACTTTGCTTATTATAACAGAATGCACAGATATTTACTGTGTTTAGTATAATTATCTTGCTCTAATTGTTACCAACTATTTAATTATGTTAAAAACTAATAAATTAATTGTGTAACTAATTTTTTAGTTTTAACTTTGCGCTGTAACTATTCGCTTACGATTATGAAAGATAGTGATAATGATATTATTTCACGGGAAGAGGAAGCGCGCCAAGGCGCTAATTCGCGGAAGCCGGGTGCTTCCGGCTCGCTTTCACCCGAGGTAGAAGGGGGGGACGGTCACCGTGGCGCAAGGTCGCCGAAGCGTGGTGCCATCAAGGCGCTGTCGCCAAAGGAGGAGGCTATCATGTCGTGTTTCTGGCAGCAGGGCCCTATGTTCGTGCGCGAGGTGATGGAGAAGCTGCCCGAGCCGAAACCGCATTTCAATACAGTCTCTACTTTCGTGCGCTCGCTGGAGGCCAAGGGATGGCTCTCGCATGAGCAAATTGGCAACTCTTACCGCTATTTCTCCACTTCCGACGGTTCGGAATACCGCGACCGTTCCCTCAAAGGGCTGGTCAACCGTTTCTTCGGCAATTCCTACCTGGGATTTGTCTCGGCTCTCGTTTCGGAGGAGAAGATAACCACCGACGAGCTCCGCGAACTCATTGAGAAAATAGAATCGCAACGCACCGGGGAGGGGTGACCGCCATGTCCGATGTAATAATTTACCTCATCGAGAGCGCGGTGGTGATGACGTTCCTTTACCTCGCGTACAAATGGCTGATGGCAGGCAGCACGTTCCATGCCTTCAACCGCACCGTGTTGCTGCTCGTTTACGCCATATCGTGGCTGTTGCCGGCGCTCTTGCCGCTGATGGTCAGCGTTGATTCGCCGACGGTCGAAGTCGGCTTTCCTTTAGTAGCGATAGGTGACAACGCTCCGTCAGGCGCTGTTCAGGAGTCAGGTTTCTCCATCCATTGGCCGTCGGTGGTAAAGTGGCTTTACCTTTGCGGTGCGGCAGTTGCCGCGGCGTTTACGCTGGTCGGCGCGGTGAAGCTTTTCCGGTTGATATCAGGCGGAGAGAAAGAGCGCTGCGAAAGATATACGCTGGTGATAAATGATAAAGCGCCGTCGCCGCTGAGCTGGGCGCGGTTTGTAGTGGTGCGACCCGGCGATCGTGACGAGGATTTCGACATGGTGCTGGGCCACGAGCTACGGCACAAGCGGTTGTGGCATTGGATAGACCTGATACCGGCGCAGCTGACCGCCGTATTGCAGTGGTTCAGTCCGGCGGCGTGGCTTATGATGCGCGAGCTGAAGTTGGTGCATGAGTTCCAGGTAGATGGCGCCGTGGACGCTTCGCGCCGCGTGGAATATCAGATGATGTTATTAAAAAAGACCGTCGGCAGCAGTTTCCCGACCATTGCCGACAGTCTGAATCACAGTCAAATAAAAACACGTATAACTATGATGATGACAAAAAAATCAAAAGGAATCCGCCGCATGACGGCGATGATGCTTCCGGCTGCCGGAGCATTGGCACTCTTGGTGCTCTCACAACCCGTGGTTGCCGACTCACTCGGAAGCCTGAGCCCGGCCGACCAACCGGCCATGACCTCCTTAACAGTTGGCAAAGTTACGAAAATTTCTGTTAACGGGCAAATTTCCGCCACCGACGAGCATGCATCCGTTGCCGAAGAAACCCTCTTTGACCACGCTTCTGAAGAACCCGCTACAGTGGAAACCGAAGGAGGGACAGCGGCTCTGGAGGAAGCCGCTTCAGAGACCGCAGACTTGAATCCGGCCTACTTCGTGGACGACAAACTGTTCACCGGTTCTATCTTGGATATTTCCCCGGAGGACATCGTGACGATGAACATCGTGAAGAACGACCCCGCTTATCCCCAGGGCAAAATCATGATTTACACCAAGCAGGGCGGTAAAGCGCCCGAAAAGGCTGTAGCGGCGGCAGAGAAAATAGCCGAGTACAAAGGGGGTATGCAGGCGCTCCTGAAGTTTATGAACGACAACATCAAGTATCCTACGGACGTGCAGTTGGAGAAGACGGAGCGGGTGATCGTTCAGTTTGAAATATGCCCGGACGGCAGTGTCCGCAACGCCAGGATTATGAAAGGGAGTTCAAGCCCAGAGTGCGATGCCGAAGCTCTCAGGATAGTAAACCTTTCGTCCGGCAACTGGATTCCGGCCGAAAACGACGGTAAACCCGTTGCCTCGAAGTTCACGATTCCTATTTCTTTCAAAAGCACGAAGTAATAATAATCCCCGCTATTTCCCATAGGAGCAACGGCAATTCCCGTAGTTCCCAAGACCTCGAAGTAAAACAGTTTAATCCATAAAAGAAGCCGCCGCGCAGGAGTCATTTCCCGGTGCGGCGGTTTCCGTTGTGCTGTATTTCGCTTTAGAAAAGCTTGATGCTGATGTAGCGTTTGGGATTGCGCTGTATGTCGAGAATCAGCGAATCCACGTCGGCCGACATGCGTGTGAGGCGGTTGTAGAGCTCCGGGTCGCTCATGAGCAGGCCGACGGTAGAGTTCTTGTCGGTGAGTGCCGTGTTGAGTTGCGCGGAGAAAGCTTCGAGATTTGCCGTGAGGCGCTGCACGTTTTCCATGGACTGTTGCAGCGGGAGCTGGTTCAGCGAGTATCCGAAACGGCCGAGGCTGCGTGTCAGTGTGTCGAGGTTGTAGACCACACCGTTGGCGTTGCCGAGAATCATGGGCACGTCCCGGTTCATCGTGCGGTTGAGGCCGTCGGTGGCGTAGAGCACGTTCTGCGTGATGCCGTCGAGCCTTTCCATGGAAGCCAACAATGCCTGGTGGCGCATCAGGGCGTTCATGTTGAGCGTAAGCATATTCAGGTTGGTCATCAATGTGTCCACCTTCGGGAGGATGGAATTGACCGACGGCATTATGTCTTTGCTGAGCGATGCCATGAGGTCGGGCGCGGCGTTGGTCCCTATCTCGCCGCCCACGGGAATCATCTTCTTAGATTTGCCGAGCGTCAGGTTGATGGAGCCCCCGCCCAGCAGGCTGCTGCCGATGGTGGCCACCGAACCTTCGGGAATCTGCAGGTCCTTGTTAAGCGCGAGGAGCACCTCTATTTTCCCGGGATTCTCGTAGTTGAAGTTGATTTCGCGTACCTGGCCCACCTTGTAACCGTCGATGGTCACCGGCGACGCTACTTCCAGTCCGGCCACATTGTCGTAGTTGGCGACGTAGAAGTTGGCCGGTTTGAAGAGGTTTATACCTTTCAGGTAATCTATTCCGAAGAACAGTATGACGAGGGCTACGATGACGCAAAGCCCGATAATGAACTCTTTTGACGATAATTTTTTCATTTCCTGTGGGTGTGGATGTGGTTATGTTTAGCAGCTTCTCACCATTGGTTTTAACGAAATGCTTATAGGAGAGGTTTACGCGTTCTCTTGCTTTTCAGAGAGCGGGGAGGGTTGCTTTCGCTTTTCCTCTCGATGATTTCCCGGTATTTCTTTTCGTTTTCAGTTTTTGCTGCTTGCTGATGTTTGTTTTCTTTTTCGGTTTTAGCTGCCTGCTGCTGTTTGGCTTTCTTTTCAGGTTTCACCTCCTCGGCGGGTTCTTCGTCCGGCTCTTCGGCAGGAACGTCGTCGGCTGAGATTTCATCAGTGGAGATTTCCTCTTTATTTGCTGTCTCCCGGCGTGTGCGTGGCTGGGCCGAGGGTTGTGCCTGCTGCGTGGTGCCGTTTTCTTTTCTCGATTTAAGGGAACGTGTGTCGTCGCCCGGTTCGGTGTGGCTTATCACCACTTTGTGGCCGTTGACGATGCGGGTCTCCTCTTCGTCGCCGTTATTCTTATTGTCTTTCTTTTTCTCTTCCTTCTTCTTGTCCTTTTTGTCCTCCTGTTTTTTGTTCTCCTTCTTTGCTACCGTTTTTGTTTCATTTGTGGCGGGAGCTGGAGTCGCGGCTTTCTTCGCAGAGGCGGCCGGGGCGGAGTCGCTGGTGAGCTGGCGGGAGACGCGGCCCTGGGATTCTTCATTTTCCAGACGCACTTCTATGTGGTCGGTCGCAAGGTTGCGTTCCGCCGAGGCGCGGCATGCTTCGGCGGAACGGCGCCGGCGAGGCTGGGTGCTTTGGCGGTTGCGCGAAGTGGTGGCTGAGGCTGTAGGCGCTGAGGTGCGTCGCGAAGAAGACTGGCGGTTTCTCAGCACAAAGACTTCGCCGGAGTCGGTGTCTTCGCCTACGTCCTGGAAGGCGCGGTCGCCGTATTTCCTGAGTTGCTCGCGATACTGCGCTACGGCGGTGGCGATACCTTGCGCTATCTTTTTCTGGCCAGACGAGCTGCCCAGATATTTTGCCGAGTTGGCGTTGCAGAGGAAGTCGCACTCCACGAGCACCGCGGGCATTGCCGTTTCGCGGAGCACAAGGAAGCCGGCCTGCTGCACGCCGCGGTCCTGGCGTCCCGCTGTGCCGAGCAGGTTCTTCTGAATCAGTTCCGCAAGGCCGATACTGCGGTTAAGGTCTTCCTTATGAGCCATTTCGAAGGCTATGTGGGACTCGTCGCTGTCAGGATCGTAGTTCTCGTAGACTTCCTTGTTTTTCTCTATTTCGATGACCATGTTCTCGCGTCTCGCCACTTTGCGGTTGGCCTCCTCGCCCGTCGGGCCGAGGGTGAAAGTCATGGCGCCTTCCACTTTGCTTCGGTTGGCGTTGTCTTGGTCCAGGGAATTGCAGTGTATGGAGATGAAGAGGTCGGCTTTCGCCTTGTTGGCTTTTTCGGCACGTTCTTTCAGGGTGACGGCCTTGTCGTCCGTGCGAGTCATGATTACCTTGTATCCTTTTTTCTTTTTCAGGTTCTCCTCGAGCCGTTTGGCTATCTGGAGGTTGACATCCTTCTCGAGTACACCGTTATCTTCGGCGCCGACGTCCTTGCCGCCGTGGCCGGCGTCGATTACCACGACGAAATCCTTGGATTTCTGTTTGGCGGTGATGGAGAAAGCGAATGCGGCGACGCATCCTACGGTAAGCAACGTGAGTAGGCGGGTTATATTTCTTTTAAAGAATTTTGACATAATATTTATTTAAAAACAGCAGGTTCTTGAACACGGTGAAGCGGCGAATACGGCACACCGGGCGAACCCGAGGGAGAGCCTATTTCGCGGCAAAGTTACAAAAAATGTTTGTGACAGGCAAATTTGCAGTCACACTACGGGCTGCAAAAACGTGAAACAGACGAATAATTCCGACAAAAAGAAATATTCCGCCACATCTCCGTTCCGCAAACTTTTTCGCAAAGTTACGTCAAAATCCCCACACCCCGAAATTAATAATGTGAATAATTGCTAACAGCGCCCCGAAGCCGCCCGGATTTCCAACCTTTGCAAAAGAAAACAAGGCAGCGGAGCGCGGTGTTCCGTTGCCTTGTTTGCGGGGTTGAAAAATGTTACTCGGCCGGGTGTTCCGGTGTTGTGGAGGCAGTTTCTCCGCCGGCAGGTTGATGCGGCGCGTCTGCCTGATTGTCCGGAGTTTCTTCCGGTTCGGGAACCACGAGCGGACGGTAGTTGAAGGTCAGTTTCTCGTCACCCTTATTGTAGCTGACGTCCACGTCGCCGCCGAGGCTGCCGGTGGCGTTGAGTTTGAGCATCAGTTCCGCCAGGTCGTCTTCAAGATACTTCTGGATGGAACGCTTCAGCGGCCGGGCGCCGAAGTTGCGGTCGTAGCCCTTGCCGGCGATGAAGTCCTTCGCCTCCTCGCTGAGGTGGAGGTTGAAGCCCAGCCCCTTGATGCGGGTGAAGAAGCCGGCCAGTTCGATGTCTATGATCTTGAAGATGGCGTCGCGGTCAAGCTGGTCGAACATCACGATGTCGTCCACGCGGTTGAGGAACTCGGGCGAGAAAGCGCGGTTAAGCGCCTTTGAAATCATGCCGTGGCTCTGTTCTTTCGAGAGTGAGGCAGTGTTGAAGCCCACTCCGGCGCCGAAGTCCTTGAGCTGGCGGCTGCCGACGTTCGACGTCATGATGATGATGGTGTTCTTGAAGTCGATGCGGCGTCCCAGCGAGTCGGTGAGGCGTCCCTCGTCCATCACCTGGAGAAGCAGGTTGAAGACATCGGGATGCGCTTTCTCAATCTCGTCGAGAAGCACCACGGAGTAGGGGTGGCGGCGCACTTTCTCGGTAAGCTGTCCTCCCTCTTCGTAGCCGACGTATCCCGGAGGCGCACCCACGAGGCGCGACACGGTAAACTTCTCCATGAACTCGCTCATGTCGATGCGGATGAGGGCATCGGAGGAGTCGAAGAGGTACTCGGCCAGTTTCTTGGCCAGGTGTGTTTTGCCCACACCGGTCGGGCCGAGGAACATGAACGTGCCGATGGGTTTGTCGGGGTCCTTGAGGCCGATGCGGTTGCGCTGGATTGCCTTCACAATCTTGGCTATGGCGTCGTCCTGGCCGATGATGGCTTTCTTCAGGGTGTCGCCCATTTTAAGCAGACGTGTACCTTCGGCCTGCGCTATCCGCTGTGTGGGGACTCCGGTCATGAGTGCCACGACTTCGGCCACCTTTTCGTCATCCACTTCGCGGCGTTCGGCGTCGATGCGTTTCTCCCAGTCGCGTTTGGCGTTTTCGAGTTCCTGCTTTTCGCGGGCTTCGCGGTCGCGCAGGGCGGCGGCGCGCTCGAAGTCCTGGCTCTTGGCGGCGGCCAGTTTCTCCTGGGTGAGGAGGTCTATCTCCTTCTCTTTCTTTTCGATTTCCTCGGGAACCACGATGTTGGCGATGTGCACGCGCGAGCCGGCCTCATCGAGGGCGTCGAGGGCCTTGTCCGGGAAATTGCGGTCGCTGACGTAGCGTTCGGTGAGCGAAACGCAGGCTTCCAGGGCATCGTCGGTGTATGTCACGTTGTGATGTTCCTCATATTTATCCTTGATGCGGCGCAGAATTTCAAGCGTCTCCTCCGGAGAGGTGGGTTCCACCATCACTTTCTGGAAACGGCGTTCCAGCGCGCCGTCTTTCTCTATGTTCTGGCGGTATTCGTCGAGCGTCGTCGCGCCGATGCACTGGAGTTCGCCGCGCGCCAGAGCCGGTTTCAGCATATTGGCGGCATCCATCGACCCCGGGGCACCCCCTGCGCCCACTATGGTGTGGAGTTCGTCGATGAAGAGGATGATGTCCGGGTTCTTGCCCAGTTCGTCGAGCACGGCCTTGATGCGTTCCTCGAACTGGCCGCGGTATTTAGTTCCGGCCACCATCCCGGCCATGTCGAGGCCCACGAGCCGTTTGTCCATGAGGATGCGGGGCACCTTGCGCTGCACTATGCGCAGGGCAAGGCCCTCCACGATGGCCGACTTGCCGACGCCCGGCTCGCCGATGAGCACGGGATTGTTTTTCTTGCGGCGCGACAGGATTTGTGCCAGACGTTCTATCTCGTTGTCGCGTCCCACCACCGGGTCGAGACGTCCTTCGCGTGCGGCCTTGGTCATGTCGTAGCTGAACTTGTCGAGGGCGGGAGTGTCGGAGCCGGGTTCCCCTTTGGAACGGCGTGAGCCTTTCTCGTCGCCGGCGCCTCCGGAGCGGGGCATCCCTTCATCCTCTTCCTCCTCCTCCTCGTTGCCGAAGTTGGGACCCGCCACGGGGCTTTCCCCGATGTTCTGCACCGAGATGTCGAAGTTCAGGTATTTGCCTTTTATGTCTTTCAGGAAGCTGCTGTCCATACTTCTTTGGTCGTGAATAAGAGCTAAAATAATGTGTTCGCCACGCACGGAGGGAACGCCCATCTTGCGGGCTTCGGAGGTGGCGAGCTGGAGATGACGGATGGCCGGGACACAGATTTTATACTGCTGCTCGAAGAGGGTGGTGACGTCGGCCGTCGGTTGCGGGCCGCGGAGATGTTCCTCCACTTCGCGCACCAGTGAGTCAACGTCCACGTTGAGGCGGCGCAGAATGTCCACCACGTAGCTGCCGGGCTGCTTGATGGCGGCAAGCAGGAAATGCTCGCTCGTTATCGCGCTGTTGCCCAACCGGTTGCACTCGGCAAGCGCCATGTCCAGAATCGGTTTGAACTGTCTTGAAAAGTCGTTTCTCATTAGCTTGTATCTTGTACCCGGGCGCCATAGCGTTGCTCCTTTGTCCGGGATTTTTATACATTAACAAATTTATGGCTGAGGTTATTGCAAGATACGTGCCAATTTTTGCTAACAATCCTTTACCTCTCACCTTTTATAGTGATTTTTAACAATTAAATATCCGCCCGGGAAAATTTGCCGGACGGATATTAAAATTAATGTGTAGAGGTTTCCGGGGAAGTTACTTGCGCACTATTACGCTGCCGGAAGCCTGGTGAGTGGCCAGCACGAGCACCTCGGCTATCTGGACATGCTCGGGAGCCTCCACGGCGTATGCCACAACGTCGGCGATGTCATCGCCTGTCAGCGGCTTGATGCCTTTGTAGACATTGTCGGCGCGGGCGTCGTCGCCGTGGAAACGCACGTTCGAGAAGTTGGTCTCCACCAGTCCGGGCTTTACGTTGGTGACGCGCACCGACGTTCCGGCCACGTCTATGCGCAGGCCGTCCGAAAGGGTCTTGACGGCCGCTTTCGTGGCGCAGTAGACGTTGCCCCCGGCGTAAGCGGCGTCGCCGGCAACGGAGCCGATGTTCACCACGTGGCCGCGGCCGCGTTTCACCATCTCGGGCACCACGAGGCGCGTCATGACGAGCAGTCCCTTTATGTTGGTGTCTATCATCGTCTCCCAGTCTTCCCATAGTCCTTCGTACTCAGGTTCGAGGCCGAGGGCGAGTCCGGCGTTGTTGACCAGAACGTCGATTTCGCGCCACTCTTCGGGCAGCGATTCGAGTGCCAGGCGTGCGGCTTCCCGGTCGCGCACGTCGAAGACGAGTGCACGGGCTTCGGCGCCGGAGTCGGCGAGCTGCTGCATTACATTGTCAAGTTTTTCGCTGTTTCGGCCGGTCGCGATGATGCGGTAACCGGCGCGGGCCAGGCGCAGAGCGCAGGCGCGGCCTATGCCGCTGGTGGCCCCTGTGATAAGTGCTGTTTTCATCTCTTTACAAAAGTTTTCGGCGAAATTAACAAATAATTTTCCACTATCAAATATTTTTCGTAACTTTGTAGCTTGAGAGCGGAGCGGTTGTCGGATTCCGATTTTCCGTTTTGCTGCGAAATTTAGACTAAACAAGAGAAAATGCAAGCAGAGGATAAGATAATTCCGGTCAATATTGAGTCGGAAATGAAAAGCGCTTACATAGACTATTCGATGTCTGTAATCGTGTCCCGTGCGCTGCCCGACGTGCGTGACGGCTTCAAACCCGTACACCGCCGTGTGCTCTTCGGTATGGGCGAGCTCGGCAACTATTTTTCCGGCGACACCAAAAAGTCGGCCCGTATCGTGGGCGACGTCATGGGTAAGTACCACCCGCACGGCGACTCTTCAATATATCTAACCATGGTGCGCATGGCCCAGGACTGGTCCCTGCGTTACCCCCTCGTCTTCGGACAGGGCAACTTCGGCTCCATCGACGGCGACTCTCCGGCCGCCATGCGTTATACAGAGGTTAAACTTTCCAAAATGGGTGAGGAGATGCTCCGCGACCTCGACAAGGACACCGTCGACTTCGTGCCCAACTTCGACAACACCCTCTCCGAACCCTCCGTGCTCCCGACGCGAATCCCCAACCTCCTGGTCAACGGAGCCTCGGGAATCGCCGTGGGTATGGCCACAAATATGCCTCCCCACAACCTTACGGAATGTCTCGACGCCTCCGTGGCACTCATCGACAACCCCGGGCTCGAGGTTGAGCAGCTTATGGAATATGTAAAGGCCCCGGACTTCCCTACCGGCGGCGAAATCTTCGGCCTTCAGGGTGTGCGCGACGCATTCATGACCGGACGCGGCCGCATCATTGTGCGCGCAAAAGCCGAAATAGAAACCGAAGCCAACCACGACGTCATCGTCATCTCGGAGATACCCTACGGCGTGGTTAAGAACGACCTGGTGCGCAGCATCGCCGACCTTGTGGAGGAGAAGAAGATAGAGGGTATCGCCGACATCACCGATACCTCCGCCCGCGGCCAGATGCACATCGCCATAGACATAAAGCAGGACGCCAACGCACGCGTAATCCTCAATAAGCTTTACAAGATGTCGCAACTCCAGACCTCCTTCTCGGTCAACAACGTGGCGCTCGTCAACGGCCGTCCGAAGACCCTCAACCTCAAGGAGCTGCTCATGGCATTCGTGGAGCACCGCCACGAAGTGGTGATACGCCGCACACGCTACGAACTCAAGAAGGCCGAAGAAAGGGCACACATCCTCAAAGGCCTGATGATAGCGGTCGACAATATCGACGAGGTGATAGCCATCATCCGCTCGTCGCAGACCGCCGACATAGCCCGTCAGCGCCTCGGCGAACGCTTCGGCCTCGATGAAGCCCAGACCCGTGCCATAGTGGAGATGCGCCTGCGCCAGCTCACCGGTCTGGAAATGGACAAACTCCGCGCCGAATACGACGAACTCATGAAACAGATAGAGTTCCTCAACTCCATCCTCAACGACGACGCCGTATGCCGCAAGGTGATGAAAGACGAACTGATAGAAATCCGCGACAAATTCGGCGACGAACGCCGCACACGCATCAACCAGTTCTCCGGCGACTTCAACGCCGAAGACTTCTATCCCGACGACGAGATGATTATAACCATCTCCCACCTCGGCTACATCAAGCGCACGCCGCTGAGCGACTTCCGCGCGCAGCACCGCGGCGGCCTCGGCTCAAAAGGCAGCACCACGCGCGACTCCGACTTCATAGAGCACATCTACCCGGCCTCGAACCACAACTACATGCTCTTCTTTACCCGCAAGGGACGCTGCTACTGGCTCAAGGTCTACGAAATACCCGAAGGCTCCAAGAACTCCAAGGGGCGCGCCATACAGAACCTGCTCAACATAGACAGCGACGATGCCGTGAACGCCTACATCCGTATCCCGCATCTCGACGACGAAGAGTATGTCAACACCCACAACCTCGTCTTCGCCACCAAGCAGGGTATCATCAAGAAGACGTCGCTGGCCGCATATTCGCGTCCGCGCGCCAAGGGTGTCAATGCCATCATCATCCGCGAAGGCGACGACCTGCTCGAAGTGCGTCTCACCGACGGCTCCTCGCAGATTATCATGGCCAACCGCAACGGACGCGCCATCCGGTTCCCCGAAGACAAGGTGCGCGAAATGGGCCGTGTCTCCACCGGCGTCAAGGGCATGACCCTCGACGAAGACGGACAGGACGAAGTGGTAGGCATGATCACCATGAGCGGCACCGCAGAGGAAACCGTGATGGTGGTTTCCGAGAAAGGATACGGCAAACGCTCCGCCCTCGACGACTACCGGATGACCAACCGTGGCGCAAAAGGTGTAAAAACCATGGAAATTACCGACAAGACGGGTAAACTTGTCGCCATTAAAAATGTCAATAACGAAAACGACCTGATGATCATCAACAAGAGCGGTATCACACTGCGTCTTCCGGTCGAAGGAGTCCGCGTCATGGGCCGCGCCACCCAGGGCGTCCGCCTCATCGACCTCACCAAGCGCAACGACAGCATTGCATCTGTCTGCAAGGTAGACTCCGAACCCGAAGAGGAAGAAGTGACCGAAACGGCCGAAGATACGGCCGACGAAAACGTACAGCTCCCCGAGGTCAAGGACGTCGAAATGCCGGATATCGACGAAATAGATATGGAACTCTCCTGAACCTGACGCGTCGTTTCCGCATTAAAAAGGATAGAAATAAATTAAACTTAACCGATATGAAGAAGCTTTTCATTATGGCTCTCTGTGTAGCGTCGCTCACAGCTGCCAACGCTCAAAAAGCCCAGGTCGACGCCGCCAAGAAACTCGCCGGCAAGACCGAAAAAATTTCCGAGGCCCGCTCAGCCATCAACGCCGCCATGCAGGACCCTTCCACAGCCACTGACCCCCAGACCTACGTAGTGGCTGCCGACGTGGAGTTCAAGGCATACGACGCCGCCCGCAAAAAACTCGGCCTCGACATCAGCAAAGCCACTCCCGAAGAGAAAATGGCAATGGACGGTTTCCTCCTTACCGCTTATCCCAACCTGATGAAGGTAATCGAATTCCAGGCCAACGATCCCAAAGGCAAAGCAGCCGGCGAAGCCGTGAAACGTATGAAAAACTACGTCGAGAACTACTATCAGGCCGGCGGCAGCTATTACGACAACAAGAAATACTACCCCGAGGCTTATCAGGCATTCATGGACTTCGGCGACATCGTCACCAACCCCATGATGAAAGGTCAGGTCAACATCCCCGACTCCATAGCCGCTACTTCTTATTATTATGCTGGCCTTTCGGGCTGGGCAGGTAACAACCTCCCCAAAGCCATCGATGCTTTCGTGAAAGCTCGCCACGCCGGTTTCCAGGACCCCGACTGCTACATCCGCGAACTCGCTTCCTGGCAGAACCTCATGCGCGAAGACTCCACAATCACTGCAAAGGCCCAGAACGCTATCTTCGAACTCTCGAAAGACGGCTTCGGCCGTTTCGGCCTCGAACAGCCCATCTTCATCTCCAACATGGCTAACGTTCTTGTGGAGCAGGGTAAGGAGAAACAGGCCATCGACGAGCTCACCAAACTGCTCCAGCAATATCCCAACTCCGGCTTCATCTACGGTCTGCGCGGATATGTAAACGACCGCCTCGAAAACACCGACGCTGCAGTTGCCGACTACCGCAAGGCTGTGGAGAACAACCCCGGTTACGAGACAATGGTGAATGCCGCAAAGAATATCTATCACGCAGGTATTACCAAATGGAACAACCTCGACGCACGCAACGCCAATGTACAGCAGGAACGCGAGAATATCCGCAACAACTACTTCAACTTCGCCCAGCAGATTGTTGACGAAGCCAAGAAGATAGCTCCCAACGGCGACGCTTCCGCCCTCGACTATCTCCAGGAACAGCTCGACTATGCCAAAACTTCCCTCAAATAAATAATAGAGGACACGGCATAATCCACATCTAATAAAGTAAAGCAACCGGCAGGCACCGCGCCCGCCGGTTGCTTGCGTTTAACCCCACAACAGAAGAAGCCCTGCAACACACCGCGCAGCCACAGGGGCGGAGGCCTCCTGGCCTCCGTAAGGTGCCGGACTATACCATATTTCATCCCGGGCTGCGAAAACCGAGTCGCTTTCGATTTACGGTAGGCCGGGAGGTCTGCCCTCCATATTCGTTTGTCGGGTAAGTGCAAAACTTTTTTGCGGAAAATGATTGTGGAATGAAAAATTATTGCTAACTTTGTGGCGTTCGCGACTATAGTTGTGCACAGAGGTGCCTTCTCCGCGAACGCTTTTTTATAGATGCGTTACTAATCGCTTTGGTTTTGACGGTATAAGAACTTCGCAAACTCTTTCATCAAGTCAGAAACATAGCAACGAAAAACGCTTCATTGTAGCATTGTATGCTTATGGCTGCTTCACTTGCTCCTTTGGAGAAAGTGTTGTGGCTATGGGTATTATATATGCGTCTACGTGGAGTCTTCTTCGTTGCCCGTCTTGACTTGATGAGCATGCGAAGGCTTTTATACTGTGGACGGGCAATTAAGTTCTGATTCCACGTTTTCTATGTGTAATCACTGACTTTCTTATCGGCCACGGAGGGGTCACTTGGCCGGACTAATTTATATCATGATTTCCAAAAGATTTTTTGTGATGCTTGCGCTGGCGGTGTGTTGCCTGTCGGCGTTGGCGCAGGATGTCCTTGTGAAAAAGGACGGCTCCTCGTTGCTCGGAAGGGTAGAGGAGGTGACGGAAACGGAGGTGAAATACCGCAAGGCCGACAACCCCGACGGCCCGCTCTACACCATCAAAGTAGCAGATCTCATGCGCATCAACTACGCAAACGGACAGTCAGATGTCTTCTCCCAAGACGGAATGACTCCCGGCTCCATTCTCCCCGGAGCAACCATAGGATCAGGAGCTGTCACAGATACAGATTTGATGAATCTTTATAACACTCAAACAGTTGGCAATAATATGCCAAGAAACTTGAAATTAATAGGATTTATCGGAGTAGGGGCATTGATAGCGGGGGGTATAATCATGATGATTCTCGATAAAGATGGATGTTCAGGCACAATGGTACCGGGAATTGCAGCAACAACTTTGGGTGCAGTTGCTATGCCAACTTTTTACTTTATTGCCAAGCACAAGCAGAAGCAAATCGACGAGTTGGCGTGTGCTCCCTTGTTCCGTCAGCAACTCTTTGCCGCCAGTGGCAATTCATTATCGATGGGCGTGGATTATATCGGCGACCGCTTCAAGACGCACACTCTTGGCGTTGGCATGACTTTCAATTTCTAAGCCATGAAGAAAGGTATCCTGATTTGTACGGCCGCAGTGTCGGCGTTGCTGGCATTGACCTCTTGCAACGTTACGCGCACCGGCTCTCGCGAGGAGAACAGCCACGCTACCGTAGCTCCCGAAATCGTGAGCTACAACGAACTGACTATGGACCTCGACCCCGAAGGAGTCACTTACACGATAGACATCTCCACGCCGGAAGGAAAGTTGAAGCTCTCCAAAATAACACTCGAAGAGGCTCAGCAGTTGGCGTTGGTAGAATGTCTGATGAAGTATAACTGCGCGACGCTTTTCAATCCGCAATTCACTCACCTCAAGAAAGGGAAGGACATATTGCGCGTGACGGTCTTCGGATTCCCGGCACGCTACAAGCGCATTGACACCGAAACCGACACGGAAACCGAGACGGTAGAGGAGAAGCGCACCGAAGGCGGCCGTGAAGTGACCACGCAAAAGAAAACCACGCGCCAGAAACCGGCCACGAACCGCCGGCGCACAAAAACGCGCCGCTGAAATACAAAAAATGACAAAAGGAGCGGACGTCCGGTTTCCGCTCCTTTTTAATCACAATGGTTTCTTATCTGTGTCCCGATTGATGTGGTGGGTCAACTTGGCTCAATTACCCTCCGTCGTAATGTTAAAAATAATAAGGAAAGGGGCCATGTTTGGCAAAAATGGTAAAAAACTTTTTCTCATAGGGGTAAATTTATTAACATAACGGAAATTTCATTTTAACTTTTCGTCAAAAAACACTAACTTTGCAATCTAATTGAGTTATGTGATGAATCGCACCGGCCTGACGGGTTCCCCTTCCCGTTGTGTTCATGCAATGTGAAAGGTTGGATGAAGAGTTTTCCGCCGTTTTGTAATGGTTTGTGATTCATTGGCTTTCTTATTCGTAAACAGGTATAAACTACTTCAATATTATGGAGTCAACAAAAAGAATCAAGTCAGCTTTAATCTCGGTCTATCACAAGGATGGACTGGAAACCATACTTAAACTTCTCCATGACAATGGCGTACGTCTGATTTCGACCGGCGGCACGCACGATTTCATCACCTCCAAGGGTTATGAGTGCGACACGGTAGAGTCCCTGACGGGTTATCCTTCGATTCTCGGAGGGCGCGTCAAGACACTGCATCCCACCATTTTCGGCGGCATCCTGTGCCGACGCGAGCTGGAAGGTGACCGCCAACAGACCGAGCGATACAATATCCCGGAAATAGACCTGGTGATAGTGGACCTCTATCCGTTCGAAGAGACGGTGGCATCCGGTGCCTCCGAGGCCGACATCATCGAGAAAATAGACATAGGCGGCATTTCGCTGATACGCGGCGCGGCAAAGAACTTCAACGACGTGGTGATAGTTGCCTCCAAGGCTCAGTATGCGCCGTTGACGCGCCTGCTGGAAGAATACGGCGCCGAGACCACGCTGGAGCAGCGCCGCGACTTCGCACGCATGGCCTTCGGCGTTTCGTCGGCATACGACAGCGCCATCTTCAATTGGTTCGACCGCTCCAAGGAGTCGGCCCTGCGCCTCTCGCTCGACGGCGAGAAGACGCTCCGCTACGGCGAGAACCCGCACCAGAAGGCCCGCTTCTTCGGCCCCTTCGACGAACTCTTCACCCAGCTCCACGGCAAGGAAATCTCCTATAACAACCTGCTGGACATAGACGCCGCCACGCAACTTATGGCCGACTTTACAGAGCCGACGTTCGCCATCCTCAAGCACAACAACGCCTGCGGCATAGCGACCGCCGACAATATTCTGCAAGCGTGGAAAACGGCCCTGGCGTGCGATCCCGTTTCGGCATTCGGCGGTGTGCTCATCTCCAACCGCCCTGTGGACCGCGAGACTGCCGAGGAAATCAACAACATCTTCTTCGAGGTAATCATAGCCCCCGAATACAGCGACGAGGCGCTCGCTATTCTCGAAAAGAAGAAGAATCGCATCATCCTCATCCAGAAGAAACCGGTGGAGACCGCGCGCCGCTACCGTTCGGCCGTCAACGGCGTACTCTGCCAGGAGACCGACCTGCAGACCGAGACAGTGGCCGACCTGCGCATGGCCTGCAAGCGCCAGGCCACCGACCGCGAACTCGCCGACATGGTCTTCGCCCTCAAGGTGGTGAAACACAGCAAGAGCAACGCCATAGTGCTGGCCAAGGACGGGCGTCTGCTGGCTTCCGGAGTGGGGCAGACCTCGCGCGTGGACTCGCTGAAACAGGCCATAGAGAAGGCCCGTTCCTTCGACTTCGACCTCAATGGTGCAGTTATGGCGTCAGACGCTTTCTTCCCCTTCTCCGACTGTGTGGAGATAGCCCACGAAGCCGGAATCACCGCCGTGGCACATCCGGGGGGCTCCATCCGTGACAACGATTCCATAGAGTTCTGCGACGCCCACGACATGGCCATGGCCATCACCGGCTTCCGCCACTTCCGCCACTGATTTGGAACTCCTAATCTCCTCACCACAAATACACTTCTTACTCCTCTAATTACAACACACGCAAAAAATGACAAAAAATCCGAGTAATAAAAAATCATGGTTCTCGCGCCTCTTCTCCTTCACGCAGGAGATAGCGATGGACCTCGGAACGGCCAACTCCATCATCATCCACAACGACAAGATTGTGGTAGACGAGCCGTCGGTCGTAGCAATCGAAAATAAGACAGACCGTCTCCGCGCCGTGGGCACGGAAGCACACATGATGGAAGGCAAGGAGCCGCCGGGCCTGCGCACCGTGCGCCCGCTGCGCGACGGCGTCATCGCCGACTTCCAGGCCGCCGAGGCCATGATACGTGGTATGGTGAAGATGGTGGGCTCCAAACGCTGGAAATTCACCCCGTCGCTCCGCATGGTGGTCTGCATCCCCTCAGGCTCTACCGAAGTGGAAATCCGTGCCGTGCGCGACTCCTCGGAGCACGCCGGCGGACGCGACGTCTACATGATATATGAACCCATGGCGGCTGCCCTCGGAATCGGTCTCGACGTCGTGGCGCCTGAAGGCAACATGATAGTCGACATAGGCGGCGGTTCCACCGAAATCGCCGTAATCTCGCTGGGCGGCATCGTCAGCAACAAGAGCATCCGCGTGGCCGGGAACGCCCTGACAGAGGACATCAAGGAGTACATGCTCCGCGAGCACAACCTGAAGGTGGGCACCACCATGGCCGAACAGATAAAAATCAACGTCGGCTCGGCACTCACGAAGCTCGACGACGAGCCGGAACCTTTCATCGTCACCGGCCCGAACCGCATGAGCGCGCTGCCGATGCAGGTGGCCGTCACCTATGACGAGATTTCCCGTTGCATCGAGAACACCATCTCAAAGATGGAAGACGCCGTGCTCGAAGCGCTGGCCCAGACACCTCCGGAACTCTATGCCGACATAGTGCGCAACGGCATCTACCTGGCCGGCGGAGGCGCCCTGCTGCGCGGACTCTCCAAGCGCTTCACCGACAAGATAGGCATCCAGTTCAAGATAGCCGACGATCCGTTACATGCAGTAGCCCTCGGCACCGGCGTGGCTCTCAAGAACATAGGCAGCTTCAACTTCCTTATCCGCTGATTCCCGGCGCCCTGAAAGGAATATATAGCCCGATAAAACAGTGCGGACGGCGTCCCGGGAGATGACCCGGGACGCGTGTCCGCGTTGATGATAAGAAAGTGCGAAACCTACTTAACTTCATACTGCGATACAGCACATGGTTCGTATTCCTGTTCTATGTGCTGCTGAGCTGTGTGCTGATATTCAGCAACTCGCTTTACCGGCAGAGCATCTACCTTACGTCGGCCAACTCCGTGAGCTCGACGCTCAACAGCGGCGTAGGGGAGGTGACAGGCTATTTTGCGCTTAAAAGCCGCAACGCGTCGCTGGAACAGCGTGTGGCCCGGCTCGAGGCCGAAGTGCTCAACTCCCGGCGCCAGATAGCCGCCTACCGCGCAGTGCTGGCCGACTCGCTGGGTACCAACGCCGACATGAAGTCGTACCGCTTCGACTACATAATGGCACCGGTAATTACCAGCAGCACACACCGCAAACGCAATTACATCACCGTGGAAAAAGGGACGGCCGACGGCGTGCGCCCCGGAATGGGAGTCGTGGACCACAACGGCCTCGTCGGAGTGGTGAATGTGGTCGGTCCGCACACGGCGCGCATCATTTCGGTGCTCAACGACGCCCAGAAATTTTCCGTGAAGCTTAAGGGCACCGACTTCGTGGGTACCCTGGTGTGGAAGGGGAACGACCCGCACGTGGCATACGTGGAGGAGATTCCGCGCCATGTGCGCTGCCATCTGGGCGACTCCATCGTCACCTCCGGTTTCTCCACCTCCTTCCCCGGGGGGATACCCGTGGGGATAGTGATGGCGCAGGTGCGCGGCGACGACGACAACTACTTCACGCTGAAGGTGCGGCTGGCCTCCGACCTGGGCAACCTCCGCTCCGTAAGCATCATCCGCGACATCTACGCCGCAGAACTCGATACGCTGGCTAACTACGACTTGAAATGAACAGGACAATATTCACAACCGCGTTGCTATTCATAGCCCTGCTGTTGCTGCAGGTGCTTGTCTGCAACCATATCGTGCTCTTCGGAGCGGCGGTCCCCTTTATCTTCATCTATTTCATAGTGCGCCAGCCGATAAGCATGTCCACCAACCTGTTGCTCACCCTCTCGTTCCTGCTGGGCCTGGGGGTGGACCTCTTCAGCGACACTGCGGGAATGAACGCACTGGCCTGCACTGTGCTGGCTGTCTGCAAGAAGAAGGTATTCTTCAGTTTCGTGCAGAAGGACGACTTCTCGGTGACTTTCACGCCCGGCATCGCCTCCATGGGATTCGGCGCTTATTTCCGTTACCTCTTCTCGATGGTGGCTATTTATTGCGTTTTGATTTTCTCGATAGAATATTTTTCGTTTTCCGACGTTAAAGAAATAATATTGAAAGCTTCGGCGAGCTGCGTGCTTACAACCGCGTTGCTGCTTGCCGTAGACAGTCTGGCTTTTTCGAAACGTGAGAAAAGATTATAAGTTAGAAAAAAGAAAATACGTAATCGGGGGATTCCTCTGCCTCATAGTCCTTATCTACATCGTACGCCTGTTCAGCCTTCAGGTGCTCGACACCAAGTATAAGGCCAACGCGGAGAGCAATGCCCTGCTCGAACGTATCATATACCCGGCCCGCGGCCTTATCTACGACCGCAACGACAAGCTGGTGGTTTTCAACCAGCCGGCCTACGACGTCATGCTCATACCGCGCGACGTCGGCAACTTCGACACCCTGGCGCTCTGCCGCGTGCTCAACATCACCCCCGCCGAACTAAAGCAGAAGTGGGACGACATGAAGAACCCGCGCCGCAACCCGGGATACTCGGCCTACACGCCGCAGAAACTGATTTCGCAACTATCGCAGGAGGATTACGGGCGTCTGCAGGAGAAACTACACAAATTTCCCGGCTTCTTCATCCAGAAACGTACCGTGCGCCAGTACAACTACGAGTGCGGCGCCAACGTGCTGGGCAATATCCGGGAGGTCTCGGCCGAAGACGTGGACCGCGACCGCTATTACCGCCGCGGCGACTACACCGGCGACCTCGGCGTGGAACGCTCATACGAGCAGGCACTGCGCGGCACCAAGGGTATGGAAGTGCTCATGAAGGACGCCCTCGGCCGCATAAAGGGCAAATATGAAGACGGCATCCACGACGTGCAGCCCGGCTCGGGACGCAACCTCAAGCTCTCGCTCGACATCGAGCTACAGGAGTACGGCGAGCGCCTCATGGCCGGCAAGATAGGCGCCATCGTGGCCATAGAACCGGAGACGGGCGAGATACTCTGCCTCGTCTCCTCACCGGGCTATAATCCTTCGGAACTCGTGGGCCGCGAGCGCGGCAACCACTACGCCGAGCTGGTGAAGAACCCCTACAAGCCGCTCTACGACCGTGCCATACAGGGCGCATATCCCCCCGGCTCCACTTTCAAGCCGACGCAGGGACTCATCTTCCTGCAGGAAGGGGTGGTGACCGAAGGCACGCAGTATCCCTGCCACCGCGGCTACGTGAACGGCCTGCGCGTGGGATGCCACGGCCACGGTTCTCCCATCGCCCTGCTTCCGGCCCTCGAAACCTCCTGTAACGCCTACTTCTGCTGGGGATTCAAGAACATGATTGACAAAGCCGGCACCACACCGGCGGCGCAGTTCGAGAAGTGGAAGAAGTACCTTGTGGAGATGGGTTACGGCTACCGTCTGGGCATCGACCTGCCCGGCGAGGCACGCGGTTTCCTTCCCAACAGCGACTATTACAACAAGATGCTGAAGGGAGACTGGTCGGCCAACTCCGTGATTTCGGTGAGCATCGGCCAGGGCGAGGTTCTCGCCACTCCGATACAGATAGCCAATCTCTGCGCCACGATAGCCAACCGCGGATGGTTCATAACGCCGCATGTGGTGAAGGAGGTGCAGGATACCGTCATCGACAAGAACTACCGTACGCGCCGGCAGATACACATACGCCGCGAATACTACGACATGGTGGCGCGCGGCATGCGCATGGCGGTACTCGGCGGTACCTGCCGCAAGGCCAATCTCGGCGACATTGAGGTGGCAGGAAAGACCGGTACCGCACAGAACCCCCACGGCCGCGACCACTCGGCGTTCATGGGCTTCGCTCCCTTCGACAAACCGAAAATAGCCGTCGCCGTCTATGTGGAGAACGCCGGTTTCGGCGCCGCTTTCGGTGTCCCCATCGGCGCCCTTATAATGGAAAAGTATCTCAAGGGCGAGATTTCACCGGCCCATAAAGCCATGGAGGAATCTATGCTGCACTCTAATACAATTCAGAACAGTGGAGTTAAGAAACACTGAAGCCAACACCTCGATGTTCCGGTCCATAGACTGGATGACAATCGTGCTCTACCTGATGCTGGTGGTCATTGGCGCCGTCAGCATCTACGCCGCGAGCTACGACTTTGACAACGCGTCGCTCTTCGACTTTTCGGAGTTCTCCGGCAAACAGTTCGTGTGGATAGGCCTTTCGCTGGTCATCGGCTGCGCCATAATGCTGCTCGACTACCGCCTCTACGAGGCTTATGCCTACCCGATTTACGGCGTGGTGATTCTTGTGCTGATACTGACAATCTTCATTGCGCCCGACATCAAGGGGTCGCGCTCCTGGCTCTCTTTCGGGCCGGTGAGCCTCCAGCCCGCAGAGTTCGGCAAGTTCGCGACGGCACTGGCGCTTGCCAAACTGTTTGACTCCTATAACTTCCGGCTCAATCAGAAACCGAGCAACTACTTCCGCGCCCTCATCATCATCTTCGTGCCCATCATCTTAATACTTTTGCAGAAGGAGACGGGTTCGGCGCTGGTCTATTTCTCTCTTGTCTTCGTGCTTTACCGCGAGGGGATGAGCGGTATGATACTCTTTGCGGTGGTATGTGCCGTCACTTATTTTGTGGTGGCGGTGAAGTATGCCACGCCGTTGCTGCTGGGTATGCCCGTGGGGCAGTTCACCGTCTTCATCTTCATAGTGGCCATCTTCATCGGGATGCTGTGGTTTTATTGTCGCGACCGCTTCGTGGCACGCAACGTGCTTTTCGCCTTCCTGGGCGGCGGCGCGGTAGTCACCGTCCTGGCGCTCTGCGGCGTGAATGTCCCCGGCGTGGCCTTCTTCCTGATAATGCTCGGCGGAACGGCCGTATACGTTGCCCTGGCTATGATGCGCCACCGTATGCAGAAATACGCCATTACGCTCGGCTTCATGCTCGTCTCGGTATCGTTCCTCTTCTCCGTAGGCTACGTCTTCGGCAGTGTGCTGCAGCCGCACCAGCAGGTGCGCATCAAGGTCGCCGTCGGCATCGAGGACGACGTCAGGAAGTCGGGCTACAACGTCAACCAGTCGAAGATAGCCATCGGCTCGGGCGGAGTCACCGGCAAAGGGTTTCTCAACGGCACCCAGACCAAGCTGAAATATGTGCCGGAACAGCACACAGACTTCATCTTCTGCACCATCGGCGAGGAGGAAGGATTCATCGGCACCGTGACTGTGCTCGTGCTTTTCCTGGCACTGATACTGAGGCTTATACACATAGCGGAGCGACAACATACCCCCTTCGGGAGGGTTTATGCCTACTGCGTGGTGTCGTTCCTGATATTCCACCTTGCGGTGAACGTGGGGATGGTCATCGGATTATGCCCCGTCATAGGCATACCGTTGCCGTTCCTGAGCTACGGCGGCTCGGCTTTGTGGGGCTTTACCATACTGATATTCATACTGTTGCGCATCGATGCCAGCCGCAAGGAACGGCATTGACACGCTACATTAACGGCAAATAGCAGACTTCCGGTTGTTTTTCTCATCCGGAAGTTTGTCATTTTAAAGAAAAGTGTGTAACTTTGCAAAAGGGATGTAAGGCTTTGTTGCTTTTATTACCCTAGTCATAAATTTTTTCTGCTATGCCACGCATCGAAAACGAACTCCCCAATGGCTTCGAGTTATCGGGCAATTCGCGTAAATATACCATTATCAAAAAGTTGGGTGCCGGAGGTTTCGGTATCACTTATAAGGTGAAGGCTCCCGTGACGGTAGGCACTATCCGCATGACGGCCAATTTCTGCATCAAGGAATTTTTCCCCGCCAGCGACTGCGAACGCCTCGCCGACTCGCGCATCAATTACTCCAATCCGGCGCGCGAGCGCGTGGAGAATGCACGCCGCGACTTCATATCCGAGGCCTCGCGGTTGAAAAAGATAGGATTCACGCACCATAACATCGTGGGCTTCGACGAGGTTTTCGAGGCCAACAATACCGCGTATTACGTCATGGAGTTTGTCGACGGCGAGAGCCTGCGCGAGTATGTGGAGCGGCACGGCGCACTGAGCGAAGAGGAGACGCGCAGCCTGATGTGGCCTATCCTCGACGCCATGAGTCTCTTGCACAAGTCGCACATCTGCCACCTCGACATAAAGCCCGGAAACATCATGCTCGGGCATGAGGAAAACGGCGAACTGCGTCCCGTGCTCATCGACTTTGGCCTTTCCAAACATTACGACCAGGCCGGACGTCCCACCACCACCGTCAAGACGCTCGGGGTGAGCGAAGGGTACTCGCCGCGCGAGCAGTATTCCGGCATATCGGCGTTCTCGCCGGAGTCGGATATCTACGCCCTTGGTGCCACGCTATGGTTTTGCCTCACGGGGCTTCAGCCTAAATCGTCGCTGATGCTGCGCGACGGCGAGCTGGCCGCCGAACTGCCGGAAACCGTCTCGCCGCAGATGCGCCGCCTCATAGAACGCATGACCCTCGACATCCATACGCGCCCGAAATCCATCGAGGAACTTGACATCAACGGCGAATCTGACGCGGCCATCGAAACGGTTGAGGTAATCCCTCCGGTCGTGGAGAGCGAGGAAACGGTTATTATCAACCCGGACCGCAAGCCACGGAAGGAGGAGAAAGCCGAGGTGAGGAAGCCGGATGCTGCGAGTCCGCCGCAACCGCCGGTCGCTCCCGTTGCTCCTCCTGTCGTTCCTTCTGTTCACGCGAGACAGGAGAGGAAGAAGCCATCGCGGATAATATATGTCATCATCGCCGCGGCGCTTGTAGTTGGAGCTGTGATTGCCTTGGCTGCCATTGGTAGCGACGAGGAGAGTTCCGATGAAGGTGTGGCTGTGGAATCTGCCTCGAAAACCGTTCCTGCCCAGGAAGTTGCGGATGAACCTGCTGTGGAAGAGCCTCAGTCCGAGCCTGCTGTCGAAGTGCGGCAGCAGACGCAAACCGAAACTCCGGGCGTTCCCGCCCCGACGGTGAAGAAGAAGGACGAACCGAAGGCCCAATCTCAGGTAAAACCTACCGTTACAAATAAAGCGGAATCCCAAAAGAAGGAGCCGAAACCCAAAAATCACAATCAGGAACAGAAAAAGGACTCGAAGATAGGGAATAGCGATCACCCTGTAACCAATAACTTCTAAGACGCCCGAACATGACTACCAGACTCCCCGTCATCATATTTGTACTATTGTGTGCATTAGTGATTCCCGAAACGGTGCAGGCGCAGCGCGGCTCGTATGCCGCCGTTGCGGCCGGCGAATACCATGGCCTCGTGCTCAAAAAAGACGGCACGCTGTGGGCTTTCGGCAACAACGACAGTGGAGAGATAGGCGACGGCACACGCCGCAAACGCTCAACGCCCGTTAAAGTGCTCTCAGGCATAAAGGCGATGGCCGCCGGTGGCCAACATTCCATGGCAATCACCGATGATGGTTCCCTCTACGCCTGGGGCGACAACAGCAAAGGTCAGCTTGGCGACGGCACCACGGCCAACCGCCTGAAACCGGTAAAGGTGCTCTCCGATGTAAAGCAGGTGGCCTGCGGAGGCTGGCACACACTGGCCGTCCTCAACGACGGGTCGCTCTACGCCTGGGGAAGCAACGATTACGGACAGCTCGGCGACGGCTCCAGACGTTCCCACAATACCCCCGTAAAGGTACTCTCGAACGTCAAAGAGGTGGTGTGCGACAAAGGGAACGGCAGCACCTTGGCCATGCTCAACGACGGGTCGCTCTACGCCTGGGGCGACAACCAGTGGGGACAGCTCGGCGACGGCACGAAAATCATCCGCACCTCGCCGGTAAAAATCCTCAGCAACGTGAAATCGGCGGCGATGGGCGGACGTCACGGCATGGCCGTTCTCGACGACGGCTCGCTATATGGCTGGGGCGTCAACAACTGGTACCAGCTCGGCGACGGCACCAATACCGCACATTTTAAGCCCGTGAAAATCATGTCGGACGTAAAGCAGGTTTCGTGCGGCGAGTTCTTCACCATGACGGTGCGTGGAGACGGGTCGCTTTACGGCTGGGGTATGAATGAAGAGGGGCAGATAGGCAACGGCTCGAAGCAGACGGCCCGCAAGCCCACAAGGGTGGAAGGCGGCGTCAAGGAAGTGGCCTGCGGCCGCGAGTTCACCATCTACATAACCAATGCCGGCGACTTCAAGAGCGTAGGCAAAGTCTATTGGCGTTAACCCGTAAAAATAATGAAGAAAACCTCCGATTCCACTACGAAGAAAAAAGGGAGTAAGAAACAGGCCAAATCCGAGAAGAAACTGAAAGTTCCTTTCGCATACAAGCCCGAGAAGATGACGCTCGAAGAGTGGCAGACGGCGCTTCGCCGCCAAGCCGCCGAACGTGAATTTTTCGCCATAGAGCCATTGGGCGAAGATACGGACAGCGAAGATGCCTGCACCTCCGGGGAGACTCTCTCGCAAGGGAGCTTCCGCGTGACCAACCCGCAGACTAAGAGTACCTACAAGGTAGTGTACCGCGGCGGGGGAAGCGAGTGGAACTATTGCTCGTGCATGGACTTCCGGACCAACGGTCTGGGCACCTGTAAGCACATAGAGGCCGTGCACCTGTGGTGTAAAAACCACCGTGTCAGGGTTCCGCAGGAACGCCCCGAATACAGCTCTGTTTATATCTCTTACCGTGGCGGTCGTAGCCTGAGGCTCCGCATCGGCACCGGACACGAGGAGGAACTCCGCGAACTCTCGAAGCCATATTTCACGGAAGAGGGCGTGTTGCGGGAGGAGAGCTTAAGGGACATTTTCAAGTTCCTTTCGGAGGCCGCGCGCATAAGCTCGTCGTTCCGCTGGTATTCCGACGCCATGCAGTACATCTGCGAGCGCCTCGACCGCGCAACCCGCGAAAAGATGCTGGCGGACATCGATGACACGGCACTGAATACCGTATTGAAAACGGAACTTTATCCTTACCAACGCGAAGGGATTAGGGCGGCGTTCCGGGCCGGCCGTGTCATTATCGCCGACGAGATGGGTCTCGGTAAAACCGTACAGGCACTCGGTACAGCCGAGTTATTGAAGGACAAAGGATTCGTGGGCGGTGTGCTCATAGTGTGTCCCACATCGCTGAAATACCAGTGGAAAAGGGAAATCGAAAGGTTCACCGGCTCGTCGGTTCTCGTCATCGAGGGCAACCACCTGAAGCGCGCCAAGATGTACGGTGCCCCTGAGTTCTACAAGATAGTTTCGTACCACGCCATGAGCAACGACATCAAGCAGCTCGGCAAGCTCGAAACCGATATGCTCATCATGGACGAGGTTCAGCGACTGAAAAACTGGAACACGCAGATTTCAAAGGCTGCCCGCAAGATTGAGTCGCAATACGCGGTGATGCTCTCAGGGACGCCGCTTGAAAACCGCATCGAGGAACTCTACTCCATCATGCAGTTCGTGGACCAGTATCGCCTCGGCCCGTTTTACAAGTTCCGCGAGGAGTCGGTCGTCACTTCCGACAACGGGAAAGTGGTGGGTTACCGCAATCTCCATGAAGTGGGGGAGAAGTTGAAACCGGTGATGATACGCCGCCGCAAGGCCGACGTCGCCATACAGCTCCCCGCGCGCATGGACAAGGTGGTATTCGTTCCAATGACGCCCAAACAGATGGGGATGCACAACGAGTTCAAGACATCCGTGGCGCAGCTGGTGCAGAAATGGCAGCGGTTCCATTTCCTCAGCGAGACCGACCGCAAGCGGCTGCTCCTGTTCCTCTCCCAGATGCGGATGGTATGCGACAGCACTTTCATCCTTGACCAGGAGTCGCGCTATGACACCAAGGTGGAGGAGGTTGTTAACATGGTGCGCAACGTGGTGGAATCGGGCGACGAGAAGATAGTGGTTTTCAGCCAATGGGAACGCATGACGCGCCTCATCGCGGCAGAACTCACAAAAGAGGGGATAGGCTTCGAGAACCTGCACGGCGGCGTCCCTTCGGTAAAACGCAAGGAACTCATGGACCGCTTCACCGATGACCCCGAAAGCCGCGTCTTCCTCTCCACAGATGCCGGAAGCACCGGCCTCAACCTCCAGGTCGCCTCAATAATAATAAACGTAGACCTGCCGTGGAACCCCGCCGTGCTCGAACAGCGCATCGGGCGTATATACCGCATCGGCCAGCAACGCAACATCCAGGTTATCAACCTTGTGGCAAGCGGAACCATAGAGGAGCAGATGCTTTCGACCCTCAAGTTCAAGAGTTCGCTGTTCGAAGGTGTGCTCGACAACGGCGAGGATTCGGTATTTCTCGAAACCAACCGCCTCGACAAGATTATGGAAACGGTGGAGACGCTGACCGAGGACGTCGAAGATGTCGTGGCCGAAGAGATAACCGACGAAGCCAACCTCGATGAACCGCAAGAGTTCGAAACCTCCGTCGCAGAACCGGAATCCGAAGAGGAGGAAGACTACTACGATGACTATGATTATTACAGCGACTACGGCGGCTATTACGAGGACTACGGGTACGAAGAAGAGGAGGAAAGCGAAGAGGAGGAAGAAGCCCTGCAAGACAGTGACACTAAGTCGGTTCCACAAGATTCCGAAACACAGCAAGAATCCGTCACTGAAAACGACAACCCGGAAGAGCCTAAAGCAGCAAGAAGCACGGAACGTGTAAAATCTACAAGTAGTAGCGGTGGAACAGAACCAAGCTCTGCAAGTGTTAGCCGCGGGGCAAAAGAGCCGCGAAATGCCCAAGAACTGGTATCGCAGGGAGTATCATTCCTGAGCGGATTGGCACGCACGCTCCAATCTCCGGAAGACACTAAAAAACTTGTAGACGAACTGGTAAACGAGGACGCAGAAACCGGCGAAACCACCCTGAACATCCCGGTCCCCGACAAATCCACGGTCCTGACCCTCTTCACCGCCCTCGGCTCCCTCCTGACGGCAGCGAAGAAGTGATACTTTGAGGATTTAATAACATAACGTCATGACTTGTATTGGAAAAGAAAACCGTTTCCGGCTACATTTGCGAAGGGCGTTGCACACTGCTCCCGAACGCACTTCGAATCTTGTCAGTTTTTTGTCGGAATTACCCGATGAAGCAAACCGCTACAGATATATCTTGGAAAATTATGCCAACGAGTTGTTTTTTAGCAATGGTTATTATTGGCGTGTTTCCACTGACCATTATTGGGAATATATTAACCGCCGGAACGGAGTTGGCGTAAAAGTTTCCCATTAAGATTGTAGGAGTCCAAAACATAATGAACATAAAGGGAATACTGCGACTGCCTTCCGAGATTCCTCTACCGGGACTCACTCTCGGTGTAATGACTCTGGTAGGGATTTCCTACATTCCGGAAGTTTCATCATTTTCCAGATGATAAAATAAAATATGAGGTATATAAAGATATAAATATTTGTGGTGCAGAGGTAGAGGAGTTGGAAATTCCTGATACTGTGACCACGTTGGTCAATATCTCCCATCTCAAGAATATTACGCATTTTAAGTTCCCTCGTAATTTCCAAAGAGGCTCCTCGTTTTTCAATCTATGCTATTGTCCGAAGTTGACAACGGTAGAGTTCGGAGAATACCCGTTGTC
>OGNF01000865.1_pt1 | contig 30972 bp, 43 predicted proteins | sample 1573321 | NCBI WGS metagenome assembly OGNF01 (sample SAMEA2581911, study PRJEB24529) | metagenome | biome: Human gut stool | place: China | collected 2011 | reverse complement strand
ATATGAGGCACATCTGCGACCCCTGCGTTAACATTTTTTGTGGGATGGGGTCTTAATATTTTAACGCCGCGCATCCCCCTCGGGTTCGCATTTTTTAATATATGGAAAGGGGGCAACCGGACTTTCATAGAGCGATTTGAGTGATAATATTTGGCGGGATGCGGAAAATTGATTAAATTTGGGCAAAATTTAACAACCTAAATCTAAAAACCTAACCAACATGGAAATACCATTTGCGGAATCTTGGAAAATCAAGATGGTTGAGCCCATTCACAAAAGCACGCGCGAAGAGCGTGAGAAATGGCTTAAGGAAGCAGACTACAACGTATTCATGCTCAAGGCGGAGCACGTATACATCGACTGCCTCACCGACTCCGGCACAGGCGCGATGAGCGACCGTCAGTGGGCCGCTATGATGACCGGCGACGAAAGCTATGCCGGCGCCCGCAGTTTCTACGAGCTCAAGGACACAATCACACGCATCACAGGCTTCGAGTATGTGATTCCTACTCACCAGGGCCGTGCTGCCGAGAATGTGCTTTTCTCGCATCTGGTGAAGGCCGGCGACATTGTGCCCGGTAACTCCCACTTCGACACCACAAAGGGTCACATCGAATCCCGCAAGGCATTCGCAGTGGACTGCACCGTAGACGAAGCAAAGAACACTCAACTCGAGGTTCCCTTCAAAGGCAACGTTGACCTCAACAAACTCGACGCCTGCCTCGCTGAGAACGCCGACAAGGTGCCCTTCATCATCGTGACCATCACCAACAACACCGCAGGCGGCCAGCCTGTTTCGATGGAGAATCTGCGCGGCGTGCGCAAGATTGCCGACAAATATGGCAAGCGCGTGATCTTCGACTCCGCCCGTTTCGCTGAGAACGCATACTTCATCAAGATGCGTGAGCCCGAATTCAAGGACGCTACCATCAAGGAGATCTGCCGCGAAATGTTCAGCTATGCCGACGCGATGACAATGTCGTCGAAGAAGGATGGTCTCGTAAACATGGGCGGTTTCATCGCCACACGCTGGGAGGATATCTACGAAGGCGCAAAGCGCTTTGTGATTCCCTTCGAAGGCTTCCTTACCTATGGCGGTATGAACGGCCGTGACATGGCTGCCCTCGCAGTCGGTCTCGACGAGAACACAGAATTCGACATGCTCCAGACCCGCATCAAGCAGGTGGAATATCTCGCCGCCAAACTCGATGAATACGGCATTCCCTACCAGCGTCCCGTCGGTGGCCACGCCCTCTTCATCGACGCCGACAAGGTGCTCGACCAGGTGCCCAAGGAGGAGTTCCCCGCCCAGATGCTTACCATCGAGCTCTATCGCGAGGCCGGCGTGCGCGGCTGCGAAATCGGTTATCTGCTCGCTGACCGTGATCCCGTAACCCGTGAGAACCGTTTCAGTGGCAACGACTTCCTGCGTCTCTGCATCTGCCGCCGCACATACACCAACAATCATATGGACGTGATTGCTGCCGCCCTGAAGAATGTTTACGACCGTCGTCACGAAATCAAGCGCGGCGTGAAGATTGTATGGGAAGCGGAACTCATGCGCCACTTCACAGTAAAACTTCAGCCCCTTGGTGAATAAGCCAATCTGAAGTTTAATGGTTGATAACTGAATGGCTCCGATCCGCGAGGATTGGAGCCATATTTTGTTTTTGAAGCCGAAGATTCGGCTCTGTCCCCTGAGGGCAAAATAAAAAAACTGCATCGCATTTCTGCGACGCAGCTTTCTTTTCCTCAGTCGGGGTGACAAGAATTTGGCCTGCGCTAAATTGGGGCTTGTCAGTCTGTTGATATTTTGTTTATAAGTTCATTTGTTGTCGGAGGCGTCCCGATTTTGTCCCGGTATCTCAATCCCTGACCGGGCCATTAGAATCTGGATGGTTCGCTCCTTCTCTGCAATCAATCTATCTTTCTCTGCAATCAGTTCACGGAGACTAACATTTTCATTGATCTGAACCTGAGCATTGCCTATTATAGTCTGTGCCCAGATGTCCTTGAATGTGCTGTTAACTTCGTCGGGTACGTCGAAAAACACAGCCGGATGCAGGCCGGCAGCAACGCACAGCCTTTCAAGCAATCCTGCATCCACACTCGCTTGCTTAAAGATTGTCGAAAGGTAGTTATAACTTATTCCAGCTTGTTTCGCTACTTCACCCTTCACAAGATGGTGAGATTCTATGTGTTCCTTTAGAGTCTTGCCAATGTGCTTCATATCTACATGTGTTAAAAAATATTAACATACACAGAATATATTTCTGAGATTGCTAATATCTCGATTTTTTTACGTTACTTTACGGTCGTAAATATACGACATTATTGACTAAACCGCAAATTTATGACTACAAATCAGAGTCTCGACAGTTATCTCTCTTCGCTGCCAAACAATATCAGAATCGCAAAGTCTCGCGATATCCGCGAAGAACTTAAGATTTCTAAATCTGTGCTCTCTGCATGGCGAACAGGGCGCACTCCGCTGCATCCAATATTCCTTCATGAAATTAGTGAAATAGTGGGTGTGGACCTTATGGTAAATGTCGAAAAATAATTAAATTACTATGAGCAGGCTATTAATTAACACAGAATTTTTCACCTACGATAATGAGGTGATGATTCGCACGGCAGATGGCACGGTTCGGACATTGACGCCAACAGATTATGATCTTGTCGGATCAATGTGCGAATATATCGCTACTTTCTATCCAAAGGCATATTCGGCACTCTGCGAGGAATACAAGCAGAGCGCTTTGAATCAGTCTTACTTCAGATTCCGCATTGTAAGCAGATTTGTGCGCTGCAATTTCGGTGGCCTTGACGATGTTCCCGACATATCGTCTTCAATGCGCTGCAATTTCGAATATGTGCCATGCCCTCTCCGTGGCGAATGCCACCTCGATCAGATTGTATGCCATCCGGAATTTGACCACAGGATTAGCCAGGCGGAAATGCAGGTGCTTCGGTTGGTTTACGAAGGACTGACAGAAACCGAAATCGGCGAACGCCTACGGCTCTCGCCTCATACCATTCACACCCATGTGCGCAATGCTTACGCCAGGCTTGATTTGCATTCAAAGGCAGAGTTCGTAAGATATGCGGCTGATAACAACCTGTTCTCATGAAATACAGCGATTTTGAAGTCAGAAAAGTAAAAGAGGCAGATATCCGGCTCTTCATCAGCGGTGCGAATGAGACAAAAAGGGCCCAGGATATCAAATGCCCGTTTTGCGGAGCAGAGAAAAAATTCCGAGTCCTGCACGGAGGGAAATATAACTATGCGCGGTGCTGGGTTTGTAACGAAGGCTTCTCCGGTCCTCTCGAGGCATATGCACATCTTCAAGGGCTCGACATCAAGCGTGATTACGTGCGCTGCATCGAGGGTGTCGCTTCAATGGCAGGGATTGTGATCACTCCGGAGGAAACAATCCGCAAAGAGAAAATCAAAGAGGAAAAGACGTCGCTTCAGAAGACTTTCACGCATCAGCAGCTTGAAGGCTCAGGACTCACCGTAGAGGACGTGATGGCTACCGTGATGGAGAAAGGGCAGCCTTTGACGATGTGCCCGTTTCAGCCGGGCACAGTAAGGGATGGCAAACCCGTAAGGCAGGGCGATGACATGCTTATCTACTATTACGACCTTTACGGGAATCCTGTGCAGTATACGGCTAAAGGTTCACGAACGCTCCGCAATTACATACGTGTTCGTTATGCAAATCCGGACATTCACACAAGCGGAGATGGCGAGCCGATGAAGTATCAGTCGCCGGCAGGATCCTCTTCACCGGTTTATGTGCCGGAGGTGATGCGTCGGATGTTCCGGAGTAAGACACAGGTAGAAACGCTTTTCCTGCAGGAGGGTGAGAAAAAAGCGGAGAAGGCCTGCAAGCATGGGATGTATTCTCTGGGTCTTCAGGGAATTCAGAATATCGGCAATAAGGAGAATGGGTTGATTCAAGCGATACAGGATTTTGTGAAACAGTGTGGGGTTCGCAACATAGTCCTCGTGATGGATTCAGATTGGAACGACCTTTCACGTAATCTCCGTGTTGGCGAGCGCGCTGACATGCGTCCTCATACATTCGCATGTGCGGTTATAAAGTTTCAGCAATATATCCGCACATTCAAGAATTTGAAGATTGATGTGGATACATGGTGGGGGCATGTCAACGAAAACGAGAACGGCGACAAAGGTGTCGATGACCTACTTGTCGGTTCTTTGAAGGGGCAGGAAGATGAGTTGATGAAGGATATCGAATTCGCCATGAATTCCCACGACGGCAAAGGGAAATGGCTAGATATCCACAGGATCACAACAATGTCGGAATCAAGGATCCGTGATTACTGGTCACTGAACGATTGGCAAAATTTCTTCGAATTGCATAGGGATAGGCTTTCTGCTGTCCCTACATTCAAACTTGGTCAGATACGGTATAAAGTTGAGGATGGAAAACTCGTAAGAAACGGCAGTTATTCTTCCGACATAGACATCTTCACAATTGAGAAGGATTCCAAGGAAAATGACAAGGTGCAGATGAGTTATACGGAAACATTCCGTTTCCTTACATCTTCCGGTTTCTACCGTCTGGCCAACAATGATGAGGGAGGATCCGGTTACGATTTCATCCGCATCGATGATGGGATAATCGACCGCTCGGCGCCATATGAGGTTAGAGATTTCATCCTTAACTATGTGATGACAAACTGCAAGAATCCATTGGTGCACGAGTATTTCAACTCAAAACTCGATGTGCTACTTCCAGATAAGAAATTGGAACGTCTGGAATTGCGCAAGGATGATTTCAACAACTTCGAACCGGATGTGCAGCGCTCATATTACAACAACGGGCAGGTAGAGATCACGTCACAGAAAATCACGCCGGAACAGCCGATTTCAAATGTGTGGCGCTCAAGAATTGTGCCGCGCAAGTTCAAGCGGATGAAGATTATAGAGGGCATCGACCACACCGGCGATTACTACGCCGTCAAATTCACGGAGGATGGGGAGAAATGCGAGTTTGTGAAGTATCTGATCAATACGTCAAACAATTTCTACTCGCATGATTCGCCGAGAGAGGTGACGATAGATGAACGTCTGGAATGGGACCAGCACATGGTCAACAAAATCACCGCTATCGGATATCTCCTGACTGACTGGAAATATCCTTCTGACCGCAAAGCGGTCGTGATACAGGACCACCGGATTTCAGAGGTCGGCCAGGCATGGGGTGGCGCCGGTAAGTCTATCCTTGGAAATGCGCTCAGCCATGTAATTGCACAGGCAGGATTCGACGGGAAGAACTTCAATCCCACCGAGGACTTCGCCCTCGATGGCGTTACAAAGGCTACCCGTAACATCTTCATCGACGACATCAGGACGAATTTCAATTTCCAGGCGCTCTTCAATTGGGTGACGGGCGATTTGTCGGTGAATCCAAAAGGCAAGTCTCGATACACCATCAAGGCTGAGGATTCACCGAAAATCCTGCTTACCACCAATCACGCAATCAAGGACGCAGATCAAGGTTCGGTGAAACGCCGCATTGCCTATATGGAATTTTCCTCATGGTACAATCAGGATCATACCGTAGTGGATGATTTCGGACATCAGTTTTTCTTTGATTGGGATGAATACCAGTGGCAGCTCTTCGATAATTTCATGGCGGAATGCGTCATGTATTATCTCCGTTCGTTTGAACTCGCATGGAACAAGAAGGGAGAGGGAGTGGTGCCGCCACCAATGAAGAATATCGAACTGCGAACGCTGCGGCAGTCGATGTCGGAAACACTCCTGCAATGGGCGGAAGAATACTTCGACCCGACAGGCGAACATATAAACAGCCGCATCTCGCGGAAAGAACTTTTCAATTCTTTCCGCGAATATGCAGGGGGGATGCAGGGACATGGAGTTACGAGCTCGAACTTCAAGAACAAGATCAAGGACTTCTGCAAGTACAAGGGCTATGACTTCAATCCTGACAAGCCAATCGAAAAACCGAACGGAGGGAAGGTCTATTTCTCCGATTGGAAACCGAAGCATGAGGATGAATCATTCCTCGGTGGAGATGACAAATCCAACAGTTGCGAATATTTCAAGATTTGTGATAATTCAAAAGGGCAGATCAAATCCATACCGGACGATGATATGCCATTCTAAACAAGATAAGAGATGGAGAAAATAACATTAAACATCACGGGCGTCGGTTCTTCCGACAGGGTTTTTGCCGCAGTCTCGAAGGTGACGGGCATGAGCCATTCTAAGATCATTTCGTCTTCAAGGCTGTGGCAGATTGTGGAGGCGAGGACAATTTCTATAATCTCATTCAACAGGCTCGGGCTTGTCGACGAGAAGATTGCACTGCTCATCAACAGGGCAAGACCTACTGTCTGCAAGAGCAGAAAAGTAGGGGAAAGGCTCCTAAAAGACTCGAAGACATTCAAGGAAAAATTTCAGAAAGTACAAACATTACTAACAAATCAACAACATGGCTAAAGACAAACTCATCATTCACCGCTTCATGAGCCGTGAGGAATACAACGGTTATAAGTCGGGAGAGGTCCTGCACAACGACACAGATCATTACCGCGATGGCAAAGGGGGCTCGACGTCAAAAGGGTTCTGCTTCTTCATCGGCAACGTCGGTGAATGGGCGCACAGGCTGAATGGGCTGGTTACATTCGAGGTCCTGCTTACTGTGGAAGTGGATTTCGATAACACCGATGCAGACATATGCATTTCCACCGGAATGTATGCCGACAATCCTTCCGCAGAATATCCGCGCCGCAAACCCTTCCGAGAGGTCTGCACAACGGCATACTCAAAGCAATCTATGCGCTTCATCAGCGCCGATTTCTCCTGGGGCTACAATCCTCGATTCTACTCCAAGGATCAATGTATGAAGATGATTCTCTGTCGCATCCCGCCAATCGTAAAGCACAACGCCTGTCAATATCCCAATATATGAAACAGTGTCAGAAAATATTATACCGAAACGGTACGGCATACGTCACCCATGACGGCATCAAGTTCGTCAAAGGCGACAACCCTGAATGCATGAACAGCATTCGTCTTGATTTCAAAAGAATCAAAATCATCGATTCCATAAGTCGCAATGAGTATGGTTTTGAAGTGATTTTCACTCCGAAAGGAATAAAAAGCGATTTCGTTGAATTTATCCTGCATACTTCAGACGATTTGTTGGATGATTTCAATCACGCAACGCACTTTCAGCTTGTTGTCAATAAAATTACCGCGCTGGGATATCTGCTGACCGGTTGGAAGACTCCGACAGAGGCTAAGGCTGTCGTGATACGTAACCGCCATCTCGGTCAATACCAAAACGGAAAGTCCCTGCTTGCAAAGGCTGTTGGCATGATCCGCGATCTTGATTCATCCAACAACTGGGATGAATATGGATTTCAGGATATGAATCCAAATGCCGATGTCATCTTAATAGATGATGTCGATCGCAACTTCAAATTCCAAAGTTTGTTCCTCGCAATAACTGACGATTTAGTAATTTACCACAGGGCGGCACCGAAGATAGTTGTCGACTGGGCTGATTCTCCGAAGTTCGTGCTGACGACAAACGACTACATCAAGGGCGCGAATGAGGGTTCCGCAAAACGCCGAATCGCCTATGTCGATGTTTCCGGTCACTACAACATCGGACATACCCCAATGGATAAATTCGGACATCTGCTCTTCAAAGACTGGGATATTAACCAGTGGCAGCTCTTCGACAACTTCATGATGGAATGCATCATGTGGTATTTCCGCTCTTACAACAACAACTGGGGAGGACCGGGACAAGGCATTGTCCCGCCTCCGGAGAAAATCTAACAAATCCACCGATATGAACTACGAGAATTACACATCCAGTCAGAAGGTGCTGGCTTATACCATCGCCCGCAAGGTAGAGCATTCCGGGTGCAACACAGATGAATGCGTACAGGTGTTGTCCGACATGGTCGGCTCCCTGCTGGCATTCATGGCACCATCTAAGGCAGAGCTTACCGAGTACCTCGATAACAAGCTGATGCCATATCTCCGCAACACCTCCATCGAGGCACACTACCTTCTACACCAAATCATCTGAATCATGACCAAAGAACAGTATGAAAAAGAGATGGAATGGCGTTGGAAAGAATTCTGGGATGCTATCGTAATCAATGAGATTGACAATAATTATTGGAAATCCATATTTCGTGACGCATTCGAGACAGGATTCAACAGGGGATTTGCATATGCGAATGACAAACCATATTCAGATGCAGTATTCGAACATCGCAATTTATCGCAAGATTCCGCAAATTTAGATAACCATATCATGCAAGACCAAGGATTGGTCGAGCATTTTTCGGAAGCCCGCAATATGCTCCGTCTGAAAATTGCCGCACAATTCGCCATCGTAATAATGACTGGCCCGGGCGAACATTTCAGTTACTACCTACCGGGATCTCATTTTCCAAGCTTGATCGGCAGGAAGTTCATTAGTGAAGTCAACCGTGTGGCCCTAATGTACGCTGATAATCTGATCGCTCAGTCCACGAAAGGAGGTGAATCATGAAACATCCAACATACACCGCAACAATCATCCCGGACGAATCAATGCTCAAGGGATACCGTGAATGGATTCATCCGCGGTGCCGCCCCCGCCGCATATCACCCAAAAAGCGAGTGAAGTGGCGCCTCATAAAGAAATGGTTCAACCGCTTCGAGAAGTCCAGATATAACGGGACTGTCTTGCGAGTGCAAGCCGTCTGCGGTCAAGTCCTCTGTATGATCACCGAAGTCAAGATCAAAAAAGGCGGGAAGCATAACATAGACTGCTGCATGACCGCCGAACCAATCACTGAATACAAAGAACTGGAAATCACGTAACCATGGAGACACCTCTTCTCCCGGCGGTGGAAGCCCTGAAGGAAATGGCTCGTAAACAAGCCGTAGAATGCGCCCGGGAACGCACAATCATCGGCTTTATATACGATATTCCTCCGGCTCAGCTCTCAGATGAGCAGATCCGCAAATATCGGCAGGAAATATTAATGCAGCAATACGCTACATTAATACCTGCCTTGAGACCACCAATATCAATCCTACACATCAAATAAAAATGAGTATGATGAAGAAATGCACCGTGCACGAGTGCTGGCAATGCCGGCTGAATACCGAAGCTAAGGAAGAAGTAGCTGACTGCAAATGGCTGTTCAAGCCAATGTGCGGTATCAAAGCAGTGCTCCGTATGTATGAGGGCAAGAAAAAATATAATCCTGTTTTCTTCAGATGGATTCACCCTTCATACTTACGTGTTCACCAGGACAGATTCTATGGGCACAAGTTGATATTGCTCGGCGACGACGGTTCTGTCCACTCCGGAGAAGCTATAAGGCTGCAGGAAGGCAAACTGTTGGCGTCAAGAATCAAGTTAATTCCCGCGGAAGACTGCAACAAAGTCGAGGAATATAACATCATCAATCTTTGCGCCTTTATCGACGTAGACCACTACTACGACCGAAACATTCATGACTGCAGGGTCGTCAGGCTCGAAAAAAACGGCTACAAAGTCGAATACTTGCTTCCATTCTAAAAACTTCAATCACATTATGGACCAATTCGGTAACATCACCATCATAAACAATGACTGCCTCAACGTTCTCCGGGCGTTGCCTGAAAACTCCTTCGACCTCGCTATCGTCGACCCACCATATTACTCCGGCCCGGAACGCCGAAGTTTCTACGGATCCGAGGTGAGTGCCGTGGGCGTTGCACGCCGGTTCTACCCTAAATCCCGTAAATGGGCTGTTCCCGGAAGCGATTATTTCAAGGAACTTGAAAGGGTCGCCAAGCATTATATCGTCTGGGGCTGTAACTACTACAGCCACCAGTTCGCGCCCGGGCGCATCGTTTGGGACAAATGTAACCAGTCATCATCTTTCTCGGACTGCGAACTGGCCGCAACTGACCTGTTCACGTCCGTCAGGATCTTCCGCTACATGTGGAACGGTATGCTGCAGGGTAAATCCATGACCGAAGGCTGGATCATGCAGGGAAATAAAAAACTCAACGAAAAACGGATTCACCCCACACAGAAACCTATCGCCCTCTATGCATGGATGCTTAGCAACTATGCAAACCCGGGCGATAGGATTCTCGACACTCACCTCGGATCCGGAAGCAGCATGATTGCAGCTTGGGACCTCGGTTTCGAGTTTACCGGCATCGAGATTGATCCAGTCTACTACAAGGCTGCAGTAAAAAGATTCAGTCAGCACATCGCCCAGGGTCGATTGTTCTGAAACATCAATTCACAAATAACGATTATGGCAAATCAGAATTTCATTTCAAAGATCAACGGGGTAGACATCATCACCGTTAACAAGGATGGAGAGACTTACGTCCCCATCAAACCAATCTGTCAGGCTCTCGGCATCGATGACAAAACACAGCGTGATAAAATCCAAGAGGACGAATTTTTCGCTTCAGTTGGGGGGATAATCCCCTCAACTGGATCTGATGGGAAGCGCTATGATATGTTCTGCATACGCCTTCGCGACGTATATGGTTGGCTCTTTTCGGTCGATACTAACCTGGTGGCGGAAGAGCGCCGTGAACTCGTGGAGAAGTATCAGCTGGAGTGCTATCAGGCGCTTTACAATCATTTCGCCGGTTCCCTGCGCCAACGCTGTTCTGACCCTCAAATCAGTAGCTCTGCAATTTTTTAAAATTTTTCTGTCAAATTATTTTGCTAATTTCTTATCAAAAATTTTCTTGATCAAGTCGTTTCCCGGTATGTGATTTATTTCGTATCTTCGCGGTATAAAGCGTTAAAATCATGGACGAACTCGCAGCCAACAATCCTTGCATAAAATTCATCGTAGACAACTACGACCTGCTTTGCCGTGCGCATCCAGGGAAGACAGTACTCGTCCTCGATGACGACAACTATGTCTCCAGAACATTCGATTCCTCAGACGAGGCTGTAATGCTCATCCATGCGATCGGACTGCAGAACCTGCCTTTCGCTATCGCCACTTGCAACGGCACTGACCTGTTCAACAACAATCTTATGTATTCCGACTCATGCAAATCCCAGTCCTGACGGTATCGGTTCCTGTCGATTCATTATCCGTAATATCCAAGGTTACGGTGGCGGCGCCTCCGGGTCAGCAGAAAGGCAGGTTGCTGTTCTGGACCGAGGCCAGAGCGAAATGGGACACCGGAGCGCAGATCTGTTCCATCTCCAGAAAACTTTGCAGCGAGATGGGCTTCTTGCCAAGAATCAATATGCCCGTCTCTTCCATCTCCGGGAAAGTCATGGCGCATCAGGATATAATCCTTATCGACGTGATGTTGGATGGATACTTCTTTCCGGTACTGGCATCCGTAATAGATACCATGCCGGGTGCCGACTGCGATATGCTAATCGGAATGAACCTTATCAGCCGGGGTGATTTCTCAATGTCTGTGGCCGAAGGAAAAATCAATATGACATTCAAGCCATATCCGGGCACCCTTAAAAAGTTTGTAGAAAAGTGATTTTTCTTTTTGGCGGTGTGCATTTCTTATCGTATATTTGCAGTCTGTAACGAAAAATTTCGCATCATGAAGAAAATTTTGCTCCTAATGGCTGCGCTGATGACACTGGTCATGTCATCGTGTGCGCCAAAATTTTCAACGGCGTTCTACTATACTGACTATTCGCAGTATATGGATAAGGGATTCTTTATCACGGAATCAAATACCGTTCCTTTTGATTACAACCCGGTAGGTTCTCTCTTCTTACGTCAAAAGGCTGGTGAGATGACTGAGGCGGAGATAACTCCTCAGAATGAGAAGGACACTAAAAATTATGACGACATTTACGGTCCTTCTAAGAAGAAGAGTCGCAAGATAAACAATATTGTAAGGCCTACCGAGAACTCCGCTCTTGACGCAGCTTATGATTTTGCAAAATCTAATGGCGCAGACGGGATAATAAACGTATCTTTTGATTATTACAGCGAAAACGGTTGGAAAGTCGTTGTGCTGAAAGGAATGCTGATCAAGCGAAAATAATTTCGCTGATTTGTTTGGCACTGTCAATAATTTGTACTACATTTGCAGTGCTTAACATTCACGGTGATTAGTTCACCCCGCACGAGCGCGGTTAATGCTCGACATATCAGCGGGCTTTTTTTATGCCCGAACATGCCAGCCATACGCGGCTGTCACCGATTCATTGAATGTGCTCTTAGGAGTGAACTACTGTGGATGTTAAGCAACGGTGACAGCCGTTCTTTTGTTTAACAGCTTAACATTCACAGTATGCAAAACGCATTAACACTTCAGGGCCAAGCGCCCGCAGTCCGCGCCTCCCGCGCCCTCCGTGCCATCAACGTACGGAAAATGTGCGCCCGTGCTATCTCACTCGCACGCCGCAAGTCAGTAACCCTCGCCGTCATCAGCGCAGCCTCCTGCTATGCAGGTGCGCTTCTCGGCTACGATCCGCTAACCTATACCGCCGCATTCGTCGCCCTCGGCTTCGTACGCCTCGCCGACTCAGCTCAGAAAGGAGGTGGGCTATGATGAAGTTCTTCCATCCGGTCTCCACATTCACCACCACCGGGAAATCCGCAAAGGGCCGTGCCCTTCAGGAGATGGCTCTCCAGTTCGATCGAGTTCTTCTCCATGGAGACAATTCCGCAATCCAGCTAACGCTCAGAATGCGTGAAATCGCTGCTGTTCTCGACGCCCGGTATCCGCGCACACGCCCCACGTTTGTAGAATGCAATATAGACAACGACGGATGCGGCATGATTACGGCAAGTCCTGCTTCCGATAACACACGGCGCGTTCTCGATCAGGATTACTTCAGGATTACATTCAACACAGTGGCTCATGCTGCCACCATCGATGAGGTGCTTGACAGGTTCACACTCGCAAGCATCAAGAAAGGAGGTGAGAAATGAGCGGCAACATACCGGAAATATCGATCTCAAAGGTGTTGCGCTTCAACGCTGCAGGAATCCCCGACTGCGAGCTGTTTGAGATTTCCGCCATCATCGACACTCCCGACGAGATTACACCGCTCGGTCGCATCCGCTTAGAGGATGCGGCAGACCTGGTGGCTCTCTACAATGCGCTCGGCACTTACATCCTGATGAACGGCCTCGACAATCATGTAGACGTCAAAGAGAAAGGAGAATCTGAATATGAATAAGGCAGTCGCGAATAAAGAAATGGTTAGCGCAAACACTATCATCATCGAGGAGTATCTAAAGGACTATACGCCTGCAAAGGAACAGGGGGGGGGTAATCATCCAGACTACAGCGGACATCATCTCGGCACTGGCCGACATGGCCGACGTTGAGGCAGATGAAGTCAACGCCATTCTCATCAAGCAGGGCTACCGCCCAGGACGTAATAATTCCGGGTCATTCGGTTGGCTGATGCGCCGCCGAAGCGACGGAAGTATTTAAATCAGCCTGTGTAGTATTCCAAGGGCCGCCACTACGTTTGTAGCGACGGCTCTTTTCTTTTGCTTGGCCGCCTGCGCCGCTCCCCGCGCCCCTGTAAGAATAGGATTCAGGGAGAGTGCATTTGTGCTCCAGCACTGAGGCACCGCAGTACAGATCCGGAACATGTCATCTGCAGGGGGCGCGGGGGAAGCCGCCTTTTTTCTTCTTCGTTAATCGGTATGTTGTTGATTTTTAAATATATAAGTTCCACGTGGAACAATTCTCTATTATTATTTTTTTCTTGTGTGTAATAAGTTAAAAAAGAGTGTGCTATTGTACTGAAACGCTTTATATTATTGATATTCAATAAAATATAAGAGTACAAAAATAGTACAATTACAGTACAACAGTACAGTAGTACAAACTTTATTCGGCAAAGTACACTTTCAGTACAATTTTTTTGACCCGATTGTACTGTGCTAATGCATTGAGCGATTGTTGATTATATGCCATCAGTACAGCAGTTTTCAGAAAAAGGTGGGGTTAGCTCGTAGATTTTTCTATAAGTGTTAAAATAATTTCTCGATTTGTTAAAATTCATAGGCCAAATTTGACGATTTTTTGATATTTTTGCATTGATTATCAAAACGCTTTTTTAGATCTATGTCGCAGTATAACATCTACATCAAGGTGCCGGCTTATCTTGAGCAGTGGCTTCGTCACGATTTCTGGAATCCTGCATTCGGTAGGGTGGAATTCGAGCGGGGCTCAAATTGCCACTCAATCCTCTCGAGATTCCTGCGTCGCCGGCCGGCAGACTATGAGGAACAGGACACCGCAGGACTTCTGCCGGTGGAGGTCCCTACATTCAAGGGGATGAATCCGGATACTCACAACTATCTGATTCCAGAGGGGGAGAAGGCTTTGATATCCGCAATAAAGAGAAATTTCAAAACCCTCATTGACCGCGAACTTTCTTGCTTCTACATCCGCGATGTGGTGATCACTGATATCATTTACGCGTTCATGGCAACTCACGGAATCGAAGCGACAGAGAAGAATTGGGAAACCATCCGCCAGATGTTCAAACGTCTCCGCGACAAGTCGTCAAAAGTAAATGTTAATGTTTGTTAATTGTAATTGACTATAAGTCACAAAATTACCAAACCGCCCAAACCGCCCAAAACGCCCAAGGCATACGGCGCATAAAATTCAACATTCAAAATTCAACATTCAACATTCAACATTAGATCATGAACACTCTACCGGGAATAGTTTCCATCCAATTCACCGATTGTAAATATTTGCCGTCGCACATCATGCAGCAGGCGCTTTCAGGAATGCCAGTAGTGCTCGCTATACCATTCGTGAAGGTTAATTTCTACGGAATTCCTAAATGCGAATGGTCAGGCTCGCTGTCATCAGGCTGCAGGCAGGAGGAAACGACGCTGGAATTTGCAACATCCGATGCACTCCCGGAGGGCAGGCGCCTCGCTTTCGTGGTGACTGTGGCTTCGGGCAGGCAGTATCTCATAGGCACAAGGGAACCGAAATATCCGCAGATCAAATACAGCGAAACCACCGGTTCGCCGTCGGGCGATGCCGCCGTCAGAACATACAAAATCACCCATGTGGCGCTGCAATCAGTGCTCACATGCCAGATGATATAGGTTTTATAGTCTTTTTAGCCATCCGGAGGGTGGATTATTTTTGTGACATAATTCTTTACCGAACTATGCCCAAAAATTACCACATCTTCCTCAAAGGTGAAGTCGGCTCGCGATGGTCGGGCAATTTCACATCCGATATGGTCGACTGGATTCTTGACAAGTACAAGGATTCAGAGGTCCATGTCCTGATCAATTCGCTCGGCGGATATACGCATGAGGGTCTATCCATATCCTCGCTTTTCAAGATACATGGCAACGTTCATGTCCACTTCATCGGCCAGTCGGCTTCGGCTGCCACCATCGCCGCGATGGGCGCGAAGCGCATTACCATCGACGCCGATGCAATGTTCCTCGTTCATCGATGCTCCGGTGTAGTGTTCGAATGGGACTACATGAACACTGAGCAGATTGATGAATTCATTCAGAAGCTCGAGAAGCAGAAGAAGGAGCAGACCACAATCGACCATGTCGTGGCAAGCCTTTATGCCCGTCGCTGCAAGAAGACGAAGGATGAACTCCTGCATCTGATGAGCAAGGACACTTGGCTCACGGCACAGGAGGCGCTCGAATGGGGATTTGTCGACGAGATCACCGACGAACAGGAAGACAAGGAACCTCTCACGGAATCAACGGCAGCAGCCATGTCTTCTGCAGGCATGCCGCTTCCTCCTGGTTATAAGGGAAAGAAGGGTTCGATGATGAACCGCTTCTTTGATTTTTTACGCTCATTCAATCACCCGGAATCGGAATCAGCCGCCACTGAGGGAGGAGAGCAGGCGGAAGATCCCGAATCCACAAATTCACAATCTATGAATACAGAATCCACCCAGACAGTGCAGGAACAGCCCGACACCGGCCAGACCGCTCCTGCACAGGCAGAGCCGGAAGCCGCCACTTCCGCCTCTGAATCTCCGGCCACCGACGGCAAGGACGCTGAAATTGAGTCGCTGAAGGCACAACTTGCCCAGCGAGATCAGACAATCTCGGAACTACGCAAGCAGCCTGCCGCACCGACCTCGGAAGTGGTCGACTCGAAAAAGGAGGACCCTGATCCTTACGCTCCTGTCTCGGAAGCCGAAGGCATTGCCGCCTCTAAGGCTTTCCTCAAACAATTCTCTTAACATTACATTTTTTAACTCTCTCCAATGTCACAGATTATCATTGACGCCGCGACGCTCGCGGATTATCAGAAGACAGCGGTCAAATGGAATCCCACTCTGCAGGATCTTCCCATTCGCGCCGCAAATGATGTGCTGCAGTTCATGCATGGAATCACCGGACTTCGCGGAGAAATGCAGCTCGGCGAAATCTCGGCTGATTCCCAGTTTGCTCCCTTCAAGAAAAACCGCACAGGATCCTCTAACGTAAACATCAAATACCGCGTTATCAAGAATTATCTTGGCAACGCAATCGATGAGTTCGCTCCGGTGGATTACGCTCACCTCACGATGGGTTACGATGACCCGATTGTTGGCGAGGCTATCAAGGGCGCTTCGACCACCGCTCTTGTGCTCTTCCACATCGCCAAGGCTTTCGGCCAGCACATCGCGCAAGCCGTGCTCACGGGCGTTCGCAATGAGAACGGCAACACTACGGAGGACCTCTGCGACGGCCTCCTAACAATCGCCGGCAAGGAGATCACAGCCGGAAACATCGCCGCTTCTAAAGGCAACTACATCAAACTCTCGGATGCCTTTACGTATCAGAACGCTTGCGACCTGCTCAAAGAGGAGGTGATCTTCAAACTCAATCCATTCATGCGCCGTGAGAACAACCTGCTTCTGTGCGATCCTGAACTCGTCGACATGTACAACGAGTCATATCAGGCCACTCACACCGGTCTGAACTACAATACCGCATACAACCAGCCCTACGTCGAGGGTTCGCACAACAAGGTCACCATCCTCGGTCTCCCCGAGATGGCTGGTCAGAAGCGAATGATCCTCACACAGAAGGACAATATGTGGTGGGCTACATACAACAAGTCGGACGAGACTGCCGTCGACATCATGCGCAAGGACCATTACACCCTCTCTTTCGCGGCAAATATGTGGCTCGGCACACAGTTCCGCACAATAGACAAGCGCCGTCTCACCATCATCGACCTCGTCGATGAGAAAGAACCGGTTACGCCCGGCACAGGCGACTCCGAAAATCCTGACAACGGTTAAAAATTCTCTGCGATATGTCTACAACATCAACAACGCCTAAGTGCACATCGATTCTGAAATCTATGCCCTGGTGCGAAGGAAAACCGGTGAAGCCCGGAATCCGTCGCAGGGTCTTTATAGTTGCAAAATCTGACGTCGCTACGTTCCCAACTCTGGAGCGTGACGATCTCGGACGTCCCACCACAGCCACATACAAGGGTAATTTCACTCTTGTAGAGGGCAAGAAGTGGCTTGTAATCGACCATCTCCCAGAGAAGGCCGAACCGAAATCCGACCCGCAGGGCGAATTCCCTTCCCAGACCTTCAACAATCAGCTCACAGTGGTTCACCCGGACGTAGGCCCGGACGCCACCGCCGCGATTTCTCCTTTCCTCAATACGGAGGTAATCGCTCTTGCTGAGGATATGTATGGCCGTTTCCGTGTGTTCGGTAACGAGGACTGGGGTGCCCGCGTCGCACCGTCTCAGGCTCTGGGACAGGGTGCCACAGGCACTTCCGCCACTACGCTCGCTATCACCGCCTCCGATGAATGTTCCATGCCGTTCTACGAGGGCGAAATCCCCACCGAGGATGGAACAATCAATGAGGCAACAGGTGTCTGATCCTTCCGAGAGCATGACCGATGCCTTTGATGCTATCCTGACAGATGTGCATCCGCTGGACATCGATCCTGCTCTCGGCGAAGTCTCGCCGGTGCGCAACATCTTCGCAGTTGACAAACGGCACGCATGGGATACGTCTACAGAGGCACGCTGCAATTTCGAGTATCGGCCACGTATCTCTAAACGCGGTGACGTCTGGTTCCTATCCATTTGGCAGAAGTCGCTGATGGGGCGCACGCTGACAGAAATTAAGTCCGACCCGGCTGAAATACCGCATTTCGCGGAGGCCGTGTCGGACTTTTTAATAGAAGTGCTGGGCAATTCGCTCGCTTCCGGGCATTGGTGCATCTGCACTTCGCCGAAGCGTCGCCACAAAGAGAGGAATTTCGCCACACTGGTAAGCATGGATATCGCAGAACGGCTCGGAATCCCTTTCTATGAAGATGTGGCCATGTGCCGCAATCGGCAGAGAGTGAACGCTGTTTTTGCGCTGAATGTGATGCCGAATGAACCTAACGTGATTGTGTTCGATGATTTCGTCACAAGCGGATCTACAATCAAGGCTATGAGACAGCTCCTTCTCCCGCTCGGTAAAAATCTATTGTTCGTCACAGGAATCAACAACAAATTATGATCAATCTTGAACTTACTCCAAAAATAAAGGAATGGCTCGATACCGCGCCCGAAGAGCGCGATATCCGTGCCGGTGCCGAATTGCTCTTGCGAATAAATCGCAATCGCATTCTTTACAACAACATCATGCAAAATCCGGAGCGCCATGCCGCTACCCTTGAATATCAGATGCAGAAGATTCTCAAGCAGCGTCTCGTCGACACCACTCATGAGGAGGTGGCCCAGATGATGACGCAGGTGGACGCTATCGCAGAGCAATATGGCTTCTCACGCCAGTCGCGCTCGGAGTTCCAGCGCGGAAAACGTGCGGACCATGACCTCTTGCCGACGGAGGTGCAGCAACTATATGTCGACAACGCCGACATCATGCGCCGCATGCGCGACGCGCATACGAAATTGCGCCTGATAAATTCAACAAACTCGACATGCCCGGACTCGGACAGATATCCTCTCGCCAAGGATATCATCCGGCTCGATCTCCAGTACCGCGACAACTGGAACCTTTACGACCACTACGTTAAGGGTACGCCTCTTTCAGCCACAGTTCGCGCTGTGGATTCACGAACCGCATCTAAGAATGCCGTCAAGACTATCAACCTGTTGCTCGGCAAATATGCAAAGAATCCGTCGGAGGCGCAGGCTGAAAGGATCAGGAATCTGTATGCACAGATTGACAATCCTTCCGAGAAAATCAGGGGGAAAATGGCAGCGCTCAATCTCGCATGAAGCATTCGGAGTTAATTCAATCGGTGCTTTCACCGCTGGCCGAGAAGTCGCAGCAGGCTTATATGTCGAATCTCCTGCAGGTGGCCGACATCCTGCAGTGGGTTCTCGATCAGACAGGCCCGGCTTCCGTCAAGATGGCCTCTTTCTCGATTTCCGAGGAGTTTCTCCGCAGGCTCTTCTTCATCGAGAAGTCGGGACTAATCAAGGATATTGACATCATCCTTGATTTCAAAGCCACCAACAAGACGCTCATCTTATGGCCCTTCATCGCGCAGACTGTGAAGAATTGCTATCTCGCTTCGAGCCATGCGAAGATCTTGCTGGTAGGTAATGAGGATTGGTCCGTTTCAGTGGTCATGTCGCAGAACCTTACTCGTGGCAACCGCTTCGAGTCCGGATTTATCTCTACGTCGCAGGAGGTGTACGACACTCTCCTGCATCAGGTGGAATTTGTAATCAATAATCAATCAGTGCCGTTCCATGAAGTATTCAGCCGAACAATTACAAAAAATTGAACAGTTCGCCCAACTATATACGAAGCCTTCCGAGATTGCTATATATCTTGACATTCCGGAGGAGGAATTCAAGGCAGATATCAATTCGGAGGGCCATGAAGCCCGCAAGGCTTACATAAAGGGCAAACTATCACAGAAGCTCGAGATCCGGAAGCAGATGGCCACACTTGCCCGCGTCGGTTCGCCGGCGGCTATCGAAATGTCTGAAAAGGCGCTACTCGATATGGAAGATGACGAATAATAATTTTGAATGTTGAATTTTGAATTCTCCATTAAACTATGCCTCTCCCCTCTGCACTTGATGCCTGCAAACTCGACCTCTTTTCTTCCGATGACGAATTGAAGGCGAAGTATCCCGTCGCTTTTGCTGAACGTGTGATGCGTATTCGCGATATGTATAACTACTGGTTGGCGAATCCGTCGATGAAGGACCGCCAATTGCGCGATCAGATTATGTCGCGCTATGAAGTTTCTCAGTCGTGCGCGTATTCCGACATAAACATCATTCATCAGCTTGCTCCGCTCGTCCAGCAGAACTCGCGCGACTTCCACCGCGTGCGTTACAATGAAATGATCCTGGAAACATACGCCATGGCGAAGGCTCGTAAGGATACTAAAACGATGGAACGTGCAGCGACATCTTATGCAAAATTCAATCGCGTTGACCTTGAGGATGAAATGGCTGTGCCTTACGATGAAATCGTGCCGCAGCAGTTCTCAGCTACTCTCGATGTGCGAGTCTTGGGTATAAAGCCTATCCCGGATGTATATAACCATATCGACAAACTTACGAAGGAGTTGTCGCGGGATTTCGCAGATATCACTGATGTTGATTTTGAGGAAGTCGACCTCGAGGAAGACAAGATCTTCCCCGACAAGGCTACGGATTTACCTAATAACTCTGACCTATGACTTCTGACATAAAGGTAAATCCGAAAGCAAATCCGGTGTATTTCAACCGGCCTCAATTGCTAACTCAATTGATTGCCGCACGAACTACAGTAGTGGTGGCAGGTCGCCGAACTGGTAAGACGGATTCCATCGCCGCTCCGTTCATCCTGAAGATGATCCAGCGGATGCCTGGATCTACAGGCGGAATTGTGGTGCCTACTTTCAAGCACGGCCTTACAAACACATTGCCGGGGCTTTTCGCAGCATGGGCGCGATGGGGCTTTAAAAAGGGTATTCATTATGTTGTGGGCAGGCGCCCGCTGAAGTCGTTCGCACAGCCTATCACAGAACCGCTGCAATGGGAGAATGTCATCGCATTCTATAATGGCTCCGTGGCTGTCATCCTCTCACAGGACCGCCCGGGCGCGGCAAACTCGCTAACGCTCTCTTGGCTGCTCGTGGATGAGGCTAAGTTTATCGACCCGGTTAAGCTCACAAATGAAACTCTTCCTGCTAATGGCGGTATCAAGACGCATTTCTCAAAGCATTCGTTCAATCACTCTATGCTTATCCTATCGGATATGCCGCAAAGTAAGAAGGGCTCTTGGTTTCTTGAATATGAGAAGAAAATGGATATGCGCGTCATCGACGCTATCGGCGCAGGCGTATATGAAATCTGGCATCTTAAACAAAAGGTCCTCGAATTGCGCAAGAAAGGTATAGAACCACCGGAATATCTCAAGGGACATCTAAGAAGGCTCGACCGGAATATCAACAGGCTGCGCTCTATCGCGACGTATTACAGAGAGTATTCCTCGGTTGAAAATGTTGAACTTCTCGGCGAACAATATCTACGAGATATGAAGCGCGACCTTGCACCGCTCACGTTTCAAACATCAATCATGTGCAAGAAAATCGGTATCGCGCGCGATGGCTTCTATTCTTCGATGAAGGAGGACCATAAATATAACGACTCAGATTTTGAATATCTGGATTCTTTCGGCTATGAATATATTCCGGAGGCTATGGATTCTCGCGCTGACCGCGATGTGAATCCTTTTGCTCCGATTTGCATAGGCATGGACTACAATGCAAATATAAATTGGATTGTGGCCGGCCAGCCGGACGAACGTCTCGGACGCCTGAACGTCCTCAAATCATTCTATGTGAAGTTCGAGCGGAAAATCCCTGCTCTTGTCGCTGAGTTCTGCCAGTACTACTCGCACCATCAGGAGAAGACAGTGGTTTTCTACTACGATACAACAGCGCTTGGTTCTAACTATGCCGTAAACAATATCGACTTCCGTTATTCTATCATTTCGGAATTCGAGCGCCACGGCTGGCGCGTAGTCCCGGTACCGCTGGGTAATCCTATGAGACATGATGAAAAGTATAATCTCATCAACCGTGGTTTCGCCGGAAAGAACCGCCTCACACCTTATTTCAACCGACAGAATAACGATGACCTGATACTCGCCATTCAGTCGGCTGGCGTGGAACGAGGAAGGAATGGTTTCCGCAAAAACAAGTCCGGCGAGAAGCTCGCCGAGTCGGAGGAAAACCTGCTCGAGCATCGCACCGATGGCACTGATGCTTTCGATACGCTTTACATAGGTTGCGAACGCCGTCCTTATTCGGGAGTCGCTCTGGTCGACACCGGCGGAATACTGTAAAGAAAATCCGATTTTCTTTACACATTCCAAAAACACTGTAAAGATTTTTCAATTTTCTTTACAGTTTTGCTGCTGTCTTTTTATTACCCGCGCACAGCCATTATTTTTGCATAGAATTTAAAAGCCTCTCATCATGCCTCATATAGCATTTCATCGCAAGATCACTACTCAATCGGTGCTCGCGTTCATTCTTGTGGTTTTCGGCATGGCGCTCGTCATGCTGGCTCTCTTCATGCCTCCCCGTGGCGAGATTCACCCGTCGGTGATCACAGTGTTCGGTATGCTGCTTGTTGCCGCAGGCGCGTTCCTCGGTATCGATTTGAATTTCCAGTTCAAATCATACCTCAATTCGCTGCAGGCTTCGGCCGAGAATATCAGCAAGAATGAAAAAAACCGCTCGGCCGCCGCGAAATATGATGGTGATACGGAATTTGTAAACACTCAATCAAATGAAGACAATTAAAAACGGGAGTAGGGGTTCTGAAGTCTTGATCCTTCAGGATAAACTCGGCTTGAAGGCTGACGGCATTTTCGGTAAAAATACCGATGCCGCCGTTCGCGCTTATCAGAAAACTCACGGTCTGACTCCTGACGGAATCGTCGGCGATCATACCTGGGAGTCGCTCGGTTATCCGTCACCTTCACGGCTTATCGATGAAATCATTATCCATTGCTCGGCGACAAAGGAGGGGGTCACATACTCGGCCGACAAAATCAACGCCGCTCACAAGGCTCGCCGATTTTCGTCGTATGTCGGCGCCGATGGGCGCCCTCGGTCCATAGGTTATCACTTCCTCATTCACCTGGATGGCACCATTGAGGCATGCCGGCCGATTTCTAAAATCGGCTGTCACACATCCGGCCACAATGCCAGATCTATCGGTATCTGCTACATCGGCGGCCTCGATGCCAGAGATACAAATGGGACAATGATCAAGGATACCCGCACGCCGGCTCAGAAGGAGAGCCTTATCCGGATTATAAAAAAACTCAAGGCGGAATATCATATAAAAACCGTAATGGGCCACCGCGACACATCGCCGGATCTGAACGGAAACGGAATTATCGACCCTTACGAATATATCAAGGGCTGTCCCTGCTTCGATGCTATCCCGGAATATAAAAATATCTGATATGAAAAGTCTCTTCTCGTTTCTCTTTCTTCTGGCAATGCTATTCATGAGCGCTTGCCACTCTGCAAAACATTTGGTTGCTTCGCCACCGGTTATCCTTAATCACACTGACAGCATACGCACGGAATATATCGAAACCGTGCGATTCGACACCGTCACGGTGACTGTCCCCGTGCCGGTGGAATCTTCTCGACAAATTGTGTTCGACAGCACGAGTCATCTGGAGTCTTCTCTGGCTTTCTCTGACGCATGGATCAATCCGGATGGCTCGCTCGGTCACTCGCTCAAAAATAAGAATTCCACATTAAAGGCCGATGTGCCTGTGGCGGTTAAAGAAACTCATGCAAATAGTTCATCTGAAAGTGTGAGAGAGGTGCCGGTGCCGTATCCTGTTGAGAGAACAGTTTACGTCAAAAAACCTCCCTCGGCTTGGGAGAAGTTCCAGATAGGTTCGTTCTGGGTCCTTCTGATCTCGCTGGGAGTATCGCTTCTCTACATATTCCGCAGGCCGCTGCTGCGGCTCTTATGCAGACTGAAATTATAGCTCTTCCTCTCTCCAAGTTGTTATTCATGTTGTTGGCGCCGTTCCTTGCCGGGAACGGCGTTTTTTCTCTGTGTTTGTCTTTTTTGCCATGAGTCGCAGTCGCTATTTTTGTGATATGGCAATTGGATTTTTACAGGCTCCATATTTCAGCAAGCCTTATGTTCTTACTTCCGAGGCTCGCTCTATCGGCGTTTCTACCGACGCCGATAGTGTAGCCGTGTCGCTTACCTGCAAAGGGGAGACTTTCTTCTCGGTGGACCTCTATGCTTTCGAAGGCGTGATTGAACTATATGACCCGGGGGCATTGGTTGAGGATTTCTTCATCCGCAAGGATCTGATTTGCGAAACGGTCACAGTGAAGTTCGGCTCAATGACGCGCGATATCACATTTCTCTATTGCGAGGATGTGATGCCGCCTACATTCAACCCTGCCCGAGATTTGCTTATGTCTGCAAACGCAAGGCGCGTTCATGCGGATTCTCAGATCACCGTCGCAGCATTGCCTAAAGATCCTTACGTGCCTTTCGTAATCAAGGCTGTTGGCCATGATTCCGACGGCAATGTCTCAAGTGTGCAGTATGCGAACAATATCAATCTCGCCACCGCAAAATATACCATTTGGTCGGTCGCTCAGATTGTGTCAATAGTCACGGGCAAAAATGCAAGCATGCCGATTGAGAATCCTTTGGCCGACGTGCTCTTTTTCTCGGTCAAGAATGGGGGAGGCATGGCGATGTTTTACATCACGCCTTCTCCTGCTTTCCTTACGTTCCGTTTCCGAAACATCTTCAATGTGCCGGAACTCTTAGATGTGGAGGGCGTGATGGAGATGAAGTCGGAGACTTCGCGCGAGAATGCCAGATGCTCAGGCGATATTGTGCAGTATGACAGACGCACAGATCGCACTTATCAAATCACCACCGGGCCTCTTCCTTCAGATGAGGTGGAGTCGCTTGTGCAGTTGATATCTTCGCATTCGGTGCAGATCTATGTGGATGGCGCTTTCTATGATGTGGTGATTGACGACCATACATGTGAGGATTCCACAGATGACGAGTCGCTGACCGTGATTAAGTTTACATGGCGCTTCAAGGGACGCCGACCGGTTATCTTCAATTCGTCAATGTTCGGAATCAGCTCACGAGCAAGTGGCGTCTTCTCCGACGAATACTCCCCGGAATATGAGTGACGCTATACACATATCGCAGGCCCGCGCTATGCTCGACGCCGGCCAGCCGGTTTCGCTAAGATACGTCAAACTGAAAGACGGATCCATCATCAATGCCGAAAATGTGGTTTCGCTCAGATACGATTACTACACCGGGATGCGGACTATCAAGTTTTTGCGCAACGGCCAGATTCGATCTATCCATGATTGCCTGATTGTAGGTATTAATGATTTCGATGTTTTCTTATGAAAAAGCAATTACAAAGAATCAGTTCTACGCCTCCGCCTCCTCCGGAGAATAAGGCGAGATTTTATGACTGCTGCTCTGTGGAGCAATTGCCCGCGTCTAATGCCAGAGTCTTGTTCGTCAACAAGACGTCGGAAATCTTTCGCGATTACGGAGTATACGACACCCGTACCACTCCGGATGGGAAGGAGTACAAGACTTGGGGTGGCGATGACCAGATGCCTTACAACATAATCAACCTGATCGAGAAGGATGAGACTGTTTCTACGTGTCAGGTGTTCAACGCAGAAGTTTGTTATGGTGCCGGTCTTACCTACGACACTTCCAAGGCTTCGGAGAATGTGGCGCAGAAAGTTAAGGATTTCGTCCTCGATAATCCGCTTCCGGATTATTTCCTCGGAGTGTGCCAGGATATGATGCACTTCAATTTTGCGGTGTCGGTGATAATACTCAATGCCGATGGCTCTGAGATTGTCGAACTGCACCGCAAACCGGCATGTTATTGCCGTTTCGCTCCGGTGGATACTGTTACGGGAAGGCTAACAAAAATAATCTTCGGGCCCTTCCGCGAAACACAGCCGGATGATAAGTTTGAGGAGATAGAATTGCTTGACCCTCGGTCACCATGGCGAGACCTCGAACAGCGCATGGGGCGCCGGGCTTCGCTCGACAGAAAGCCAACCGACTGCAGGAAATTTGCTATTCTATCCCGATTCCCGGGAGTGGATTCCCCTTATTACCCGATTCCTCACTATGCCGCGCTGTTCCGGGGTACATGGTACAACATCAAGCAACTAATCGGACAGGCGAAAATGTCGAAGCTCGAGAACGCTGCACCGATTAAGTATGTGATTGAGATTTCCCAGCGCTACTGGGACAATATATTCCTGCAGGAGAAGATATCGAATCCGGAAGATCAGCGCAAGCGCATGAATGAGAAGAAGCGCGAGATGATGGAATTCCTTACCGACCATAAGAATTCCGGTTCGGCGCTCTTCACAGGAAAATCAATATCTATCGATGGAAAGGGGGAGAGTGCTGACATAACTGTCGTCCCAATTGACTCCAAGACAAAGGAGGGGGGCGACTGGGAGTCTGACATCGCGGAGGCTGTCAATATGGTTTGCTTCACGATGCGCGTGCACTCGAATCTCGTGGGTTCGGTGCCGGGCAAATCGCAGACAAATAATTCCGGATCTGACAAGCGGGAACTCTACACTATCGCGCAGGCTTTGAAAAAACCTTATCGCGATTTGCTCTTTCTTCCGCATCAGATCATCATCAGATACAACGGATGGAAGGGCGTCAAGCCTGACTGCCCGTTCATCCAACTCACCACTCTTGACGAACACAAAGATGCTAAAACTGTAACCACTAATCATGCTCAAAATGTTGACTGATTCAATTGATTTGGATTTCATCCGCAAAACAATTCCAAATATCCTCTTCGAAGTGGATGGGGAGACTCCTATATCCGAAAAACTCGCACCGTTCATTGCCGATGCTTCTGAAAGGTTGCTTGCGGATTACCTTGCTTCGGATGATTTCCTTAACCAGGCTGACCGAACCATCGCTCAAAAGTATGTGGTTTATACTGCTTTTGCAGATGCCGTGCCGTCGCTCGATATCGTGGCGACGCCTACAGGTTTCGGTGTGGTTTCCACCGAAACTGTGGCGCCGGCCTCGAAGGATAGGGTAGAACGTCTGATAGATTCCTTGCGTAAACGCGCTGAATCTATTCTTGAGATTCTCATTGAACGTCTGCGAACTTATCCGCAATGGCGCTCTTCTGAAAGAGGCGCTTATTTCTGCTCGACGTTCCTCTCAAATCCGCGTGATGTGGTTGCCACCGGAGCGGATTCTTATGAGAATATGCGCTCGGAGGCTTTGCAGGCTGAGTCTTTCATCGCTCGCCATTTCATAGGCGCTAATCTTATGAAAATGCTTCGGAATGAGTATAATGCCCGCGATTCGTTCATGCTGCTCGAATTGCACGAGGCTGTGCGCTCGGCTGTGCTCGAAAGTGTCAGGTTGACTTTCAAGAATTGCATACCGAATCATAATGCCATTTGGAGGCTGATTCAGCCTGCTCTGCATCTGCTGCGAAATGATGCTAAGTATTGCAGACTCTGGCAGGAGGAAATGGGAATCCTATACGACAACCTGCAATTCAAGAATGACGTAAAGGGATCCTTCTACTTCTGACCTCATAACTCTGACCTATGACATTGAACTTAACCGCTCCGACTTCCTGGGCTGAACTGACACAGGACCAGCTCGTGTACCTGCTGAAGGTTATATCGGTTGTAAACCGCTCCTCGCTCGGGCATACTTTCCGCTCCCGGGAGGATTTCAGCGCTCAGGTGGCTGCTCAGGTGGCCGTGAGATGCCTGTTCTACTGGAATGATGTGCGCGTAGTTACTCCTTATGCCGACGGATGGCTGCTCGCTCATGAGGGCGCAGAGTTCCTCGTTTCTCCCGGTGACCTCGCGGCGGCTGCTTCTATGCTGTCGTGGATGTCGTCCCTTCCGGATGTCCCGGTCCGCATCGACTCAATCGACGGCGCTAATGCCGTCTCCGCTGATATCGATGATGACCTCTCTTTCGATGATTACCTCGCTTGTGAGGCTTGCTGGCAGGTCTGGCAGTCTACTCAGGATGACAGCATGCTGAGGAATATGGCGGCTATCCTCTACCGCAAGGAGGATATCTCGCTCAGAGAGTTCGAGTCGCTTTCTATCTTCTATTGGTGGGCTGGCCTAAAGGCAATGCTTTCCCGGAGATTCCCCAATTTCCTGCAAACATCACCCGTGGAGGGAGATGTGTCGCAGGTCGATAAGATGGTTCTTCGCAGAAGCATGGATTCACAGATCCGGGCGCTCACTAAGGGAGATATCACAAAGGAATCTACAATCCTTTCGCTTCCCGCTGTCCGCGCTCTTACGGAACTGGACGCGCTCGCCAGAGAATATGAGGAGTTGAACAGAAAGTATCCTACGAAGTAATGTTGAATTTCGAATGTTGAATGTTGAATTTCAGACTGGATTATGAGTAACGGATTTAATTGGGATGCCGCGGCTTTCTTTGAGCGGCTGACAAAATCTAACAAACTGGCTAACGAGAAAAATTTTAGATTTCAGAGTGTGTCTTCTCTCGAAGGCTTTCACACTCTTATTTCTCAAACAATCTCTATGAAGGCTTGTGTCGCTGTTTCCGATACCTCCGAAGGTGGCACCGAGATGAACAACACTCCACACACAAGACGAGTTAAAACCGTTTTCCTATTCATGCGACATGCCGCCGACAGAATGGACCTCCGACAGAAGTGCCTCGATACAATGAATGAATTGTTCCGACAGTTTCTGTCTGTGCTGATAAAGGAAAAAACTCGCCTTTCAGAGGATTGTATCTACATCGATCCTTACATAAAATTCACCGAGATTGACAAGTATTTCTATTCCGGTGGGGCATGCGCGTTCTTCCAGATCGCTATCGACACTTTCACTGACCTATCTTATAATCCCGACGAATGGCAGAAGTAGATCCGGTTATCGTCCGCAAAAAGTTCGTGGAGGCATGGAATAACACCATGATCACTATCTGGCAGGAAAGGATTCGCTTGCTTGGAGTAATTGACACAGGTAATCTTCTGGGTTCTACTATCTCTCTCCCGGTGCGCCCGGATGGTAGATTCTATAGTTTTGAATTATCACAGAAATTCCTCGAATATGGCTTGTGGCAGGATTTCGGCACAGGTCGCGAGAAGGCGATTGGTAACCCGGGAGATATTGGCAAGACTACTAAGAAGGGGAAGCAGCGAAAGATTCGTGAACGTCGCCCATGGTTCTCTACAAAATATTATTCCTCGGTTATGAAAATCCGCGACTTCATGGCTCAGTCGCTCGGCGATGAGTTCAAGTCTATGTTCTGTGATACTCTGGATGAGGGCCGTGCAAGACGGGCCACTGAACACTACAAGAAGAAAGGTCTCTCCTGATGTCTTTTCTCTGCTTCTATCCTATCACTATTTTCGCATAAAACTTATAACGAAATGGCTGATTTCTCATCTATCAAACAATCTATTGCCGACCTTAAGGCGAAAGTCGAACAGGCTTCGATTACGCCCGAATTGCTCGGCTCTATACTCGAAAACCTGCTATCTCGCACTGCCGCCAAGGTTCAGACCAGGCAGGTAGGCACTGATCTTTACCTCGACCTCATTGACTCCGGCGGCACAGTGCTCGGATCTTTCAAATTGCCTGTGTGTACAGGCGATAATGCCGGCATTGTCCCAGGGCCTCTATATACGTACTTGCAGACCGGCGCCACCGACGGCAAGAATGCTATGTCGCAGAAGGGGAAGCCATCCGGTTTTGCCACGCTCGGCACCGACGGCAAACTGCCGGTGGCGCAGTTGCCGGCTCTCACTTCCGCGATGCTTCCACAGGTCCCCGCATCCCTGCTGCCATTTGAGTTGCGCACGCATGTATGCGCGTTCGACGGCTTTGAGGATCTGGTGCCGGAGCAGGCGTTTGAGCAGATGGGATTGTCGCCGATGGGAGCGGCGAAGGTGCATTTTTCGCGGTCGAAGGGGGCGTTCTACTGTGTGAAGAATGCGGGGTCGCTGACGGACAGAAAGGTGTATCTCACCTGGGCAGGCAATTCGCTGATGGATGCCTCGGTGGCGATGGGCACCGAGGACAGCACGAGGGGTGTGGTGCCGGTGACGGGAAAGTTGTATTATTGCCGCGCCGACAAGGCTTATTACCTGTGGAACGGCTCATACATGCAACCGGAGTTGGCCGTTATGGAGGAGTACAGGCACCAGGTGTTCGATGACATGTGGCTGGCAGCCGTCGGCACATATGGCAGCATTGACTACACCCATGAGGAGGAGGGTGTGAAGCGCCCTTATTACCTCAATACTCTCTGGCTGACTTACGAGGAGGCAATAAAGGTCATGGAGGCAAAGCCGCCGAGAACGCCCATCCTCACTGATTATTTAAACGAGGATTCCGGGATTCGCACAAATCTGCCATTGAAAAATATGCCTTCAGGTGGAGGTGGTGTAGATACTGACCATGTGACAATATCAAGAGCATTCAACGCCCCCGACCTCGAGGTGGTGAATCTTAATTCTAACAGATTCCGATTTGTCGGATATCACGGATTTATCAACGCATTCTACGCTGCAAAACTACACACCATCATTGGAAATATTAATTTCTTTAATAGTAATGTAGTTGCAGATGGTTCATCATCCAATTTTACGATGTTCGGCCATGCGCTCGTGAATGTGAAGATAGATCAACTCGACAGAAATCTCCGGTTGGTTTCACCGGTAATTTCGCTGTATTCTTTGCAATACATGCTCCAGCATTCCAGCGCTCCAACAAATGGATTCACCCTCACAGTTCACCCGACAGTGTACGCGAAAATCACCGACACTACGAATACAGAATGGCACGCCCTTCTCGACCTCGCCGCGTCTAAAAATGTCAACATCGCCACCACGGCATAAACCGCTTAAAAACATACTTATTATGGAA
>OGNF01000852.1_pt1 | contig 31222 bp, 38 predicted proteins | sample 1573321 | NCBI WGS metagenome assembly OGNF01 (sample SAMEA2581911, study PRJEB24529) | metagenome | biome: Human gut stool | place: China | collected 2011 | reverse complement strand
CATCCGTGCTATCAGCCCAGTGCCGCACGTTAAGGCACCCTATGAATAATGTAGGTTAGAGATGTCCGTGTCGCGCTGGAGGGCGACAAAAAATGAGCGATCTGAAAATTGTCATCCCCTCCCACAAGCGGCACGACCGAGTTTTCTCAAAGAAACTCGTTAACAATCCTATCATCTGCGTGGCCGAGAGTCAGGTAGACCTCTATCGGGAATATAATCCCGAATGCGAGATAGTGACGCACCCCGACGATGTGATTGGCCTGATACCGAAACGAAATTGGATGGCCCGGCACTTCGGCAACCTGATGATGCTTGACGATGATGTTCATGTCGTCAAGACGCTCTTCGTTGAGAAAGGAGAACCGGGAGTCATCCGCGACCCCGACGAGATTACCCACATCATCGAGTCTCTGTATGAGTTGGCGTGTATGCTCGACATTCACCTGTTCGGCTTCACCTCTGCAATCTCCCCGGTGATGTATAACGAGTGGGGTTACTACTCGCTGATGAAGATGATCACCGGTTGCGCTTATGGTGTCCGCTACAACAAGAACGTATGGTGGAACGAGGAAATCCGGCTCAAAGAGGACTTCTGGATAAGCTGCTATATGAAATACAAGGAGCGCAGAGTTCTCACCGACTTGCGCTACAATTTCGCCCAGAAAGGCACCTTTGTCAATGCCGGAGGGCTGGCCGCCTTCAGGAACCAGGACGAGGAGCGCCGGAGCATTTTGTTTATCAAAAAGCATTTCGGCGACAGCATCAACCTCAAAGGAGCCACCAACAACGGCAAGGACAAAACCAAGCAACTTGTCCAGTACAATATCACGGCACAGTTCAAATTCTGAAAGGACGTATAGGTGAGTAAAAATGGTGTAAAAATGGTGTTCAATCTGATTGCATCTCTTGCTCATCTGTATTACCTTTACAGCATAAAACATAATAATATCAATTAGTTATGATTAAAAGAACTGTATCAGGATATAATTTCTTTGAGGTGAGCAGCGCGATGCAGAAGGCTATCCGACGGGCCGATGCCCGAGTGGCCGGTTTCTTCGCCCTGGAGCTATGGCACTCCGGCTTCCGCGACTATGTTTGGAAGCGTCTGTTCACTATCAGCGCGGAGGACTGCTACGGACTCATCACCTCAGAGATTGAAGCCTTATGGCAAGGGCATGAGTTAGTCAACAAAAACCATCCCGAAGGCAAAGGCCGTATTTTCGTGAGCAAAGCGGTGCTTCTCCTATGCGAGTGCCGCAAGAACCGAGACGCGGATCATCTTCAAAACTTCATATATGACCACAACATGGTGGACGTGGAGTATTGGATTGACGATGTGCGCCGCTATCCTATCCCCATACCTGATTATACCTACGATGTCCACACGGCAAAAGGCAAGAAGTATAATCGAACAAAGGAGGAATTCTTCAGAGATGAATATGAGGCGTTGCAGCCGAGGGTTCCCGGCCTGTTCGATGACCTCGTGCCTCCACCTCCTAAAAATCTTTTTGACGGTTCGGACTCTTAGTCCGGGCCGTTGCAGTTATTAACCCCAAACAATTCTGACAAAATGGATTTTGGTAAAGCAATCGAAGCCCTTAAAGCGGGCAAGAAAGTGGCCAGGCATGGATGGAACGGCAAGAATATGTTCCTTTGGCTGAAACCTGCTACTATCGTAAAAGCAGAGTGGTGTAAAGACCCTATGCTGAAACGTCTTGCAGAAGAGGCCGGAGGCGAAATCCCGGCACTCGGCACCATCTGTATGTTCACCGCCCAGGGTGAGATACTCAGTGGCTGGCTCGCTTCTCAGACCGACATGCTGTCTGAGGACTGGATGATTATCTACGAAGGAACAGACTGAAAGATATGCAGCTCCCACCCTTAGACAAAGGACTGCTGGCAAAGATTGGTATCGCTCCAGATGCGGTACCCATCATCCCGGCGCCGGCAGATACCTTCGGCATCAACATCAAGAAGTCACAGCCGCAGACCCAAAAGGCTCTCACATCTGACGAGTGCGTCAAGCTGTTTGGAGCGAGAGAGGCCGTGCTGATGAACTTCATACCGCAGATGCTTACGGCTCTCGCCCTGGAGCAGGCCGAGGCGTTTATCAATTATTGCCGGGACAATCGGCTCTCTGAGTATAAGCGGCACAACCGAGAGATGCGCAAGTGTATCGACGAGTATAACTTTGAACTCCGTAAGAGTTATGGCCGCGCATGGTACTCCTATCAGAACTATCTGGAGCGGTTGCGCAAGAGCGTTGAGTTAGACTTGTTCAAGTGCTGGTGTACGTTCACCAACGAGGCCGCCCGGCAGTATGTCGGCCACCCTCATAAAGAGATTCCGGCGCGTGTGGTCCTCGTCCGCATGATACTCACTTTCGTTGAGGACTTCGACAAGAACATGGATAAAGTCATTGCCGAACGTATCAACAAGCCGTGCAGTCGCAGGCAAGACCCATTTGTGTTCCTCATATCCGTACTCTGCATTGATATAGCCGAGAGTTTCGGCCACACCATGAAGATTACCGACACTATGGCACTATGTGTGAAAGTCCTCGCCAACCGGTGCCATAGCATTGTCGATGTTATCATGGCCGAAGAAGATGCCGCCGAGAGTGCCAAGTCTTGACACTTATTGACAAACGTTAAGGTGGAAAAATGGCGGCCAATCTGATTGCAAAACCAGTTTTGGTGCCCTAACTTTACAGGTGTAAGGGAGATAAAAACCTTACATAACAACAAAGTCAAACCAATAAAACCACCATAGAGATGAAAACAATATCCGACCTCAATGCTCTCATTCCTACCCTTGTGGATTTGCTCGCAAGCCAAGACCACGAAATCGGAGAGTCCTACTACGAACAAGACGAGGATGGATGGGGACGATGCGATGATTCAACCACCAACTACTTCTGCTATGAGGAAGATGGCTGGCTCATTGAAGTTACCTATGAGTGCTGTGGAGAGTGGGATAATGACCCCGGCGATTATTGGACTCCACCGAGCTGCGATCTTCGGAAAGCATGGGGCGAGGTTACGGAAATCACCGCCTCCCACTACGATGAAGATACCGATGAGGAAACCGAATTTAGCGAGGATGACGTGAAAGAGCTTTGGAGTTCTTTTGACAAAGTCCTTGAAGATATAGCATAAGTCAAACCAATAAAACCAAATCAAAATGGGAATTAAAGCTCATGTTGCCGAGGCATATCAGGTAAAACACCGCATCTACGACAACTTCAGTGGTAAACAAGACGTGATTAACCGATTGCTCTATAAGGAGTGCCCCGATCTTAATTGGCAGGGCGAGGATGTAGAGTGTGCTGAGCAACTTGAAATTACACGGGCAGACCTTGCCAATCTGATAGCAATAATCTGCTACAATCGCCGAGACTTTGAGCTGTGGCGCGAAAAGAATCAAATAAGCGAGACGCTTGATGACATCATCGGCATCTTTGCCAAGTGGATGGCTCACAGCGACCAGCGCAACGATTTCGTTGTATTAAATTGGTACTAACGATGATGACCGTGATTGAGAAACAGACAATGGATGCGATTATAGCTATCAATCGCAAAACCAAAGACGCCAATCAGATTGATTGGGAGCAGCGTCGATACGAGATAGCCAAAGAGATATTCGCCCGTTGCCTTTCAAGTGAAGACGGCGATATGAGAGCCTTCTGCGCACGAGAATTGAGAACACACGCCAACGACTGCGTCCGAGAGGCAAATGCTCTTATCAAAGCCTTAAAAGAACAGCCTCAGCCATGAATAAAGACTATGCCTATTGTGTCGGTCCTAACTACTTCGGAGGGCCGGCACTCTGCCAGAACTGTAAGCGACACATTCCATTTTGCACCGAAGTACACGAGACCTTAACGTGGACTATGCCGATGTACGATGAAAAAACCGGCAGTTGTCCGTTGCATGAACCTAAAAACGAGAACAAAGATGAAAGAAAAACTAACGCTGGAGAATGTCAAGATATTGAAGAAGCTCGGATTTGACATTGATGCACCAACAATCTACGATACGGCAAAATTTTTGCGAGAAGAATGGGGTGCAGACCTTGTTGTCAGCCCTCGTTTCAACAGTAAAACCGGCGACCGCATCGGCTATTTTTGGCGATGGTCTCAGCGAACAGACGTGATAGATAGCAAAACTTACAGAACCTTTGAAGGTGCGCTTTCTGCTGGCATCTCTGCGGTTCTGGAACCATTCAAAGAATACTACGAATGTCAAAACTAATATTATCCCCTGGTACTGCTGTAAGGCTGAAAAATCCTCAAACGTGTTGGCAAAAACTCGGAGGCACTATTATAGATGTTTGGCCAGACTATAATCATCCCGAAAAAAGCATTGTTGGTGTTATTTTTCCGAGAGGAGGATTCGTAAGAGAGCAAACGGCGGTTAAAGCCGTGGAACTATTGCCATTTGAGGAGGAAGGAGGCAATGATGAAAATCCTTGATTTGGTCGTAAAACACAAGTGGTACGACATGGAAGAGTCCGGCGAAAAGCCGGAAGAATACCGAATTCTATCTGACCATTGGGTCAAGCGGTTCCTCCGACTCAATAGCGGGCGAGATGGCGCTTTGAAATATCTCGCCATGCTTCCGACAGACCAAGTATGGCAGGAATACACTCATGTCCGCTTTCACAGAGGCTACACATCAACTACAATGCTCTTTGAAATCAAGAGTATGCACATAGGTTTCGGTAACCCTGCATGGGGCGCGCCAAATGAAGAAGTGTTCATCATTAAATTAGGAAAAAGAATATGAGACTGATTAAATTCAGAGGCAAGCGTATCGACAACAGAGAGTGGGTTTATGGACCGCTTTGTATGAGCGCAAAGTATGCACCGTATATTCTTTGGAGTGGAGATGACTCAGAGGTTATATCAACTCCTATAATCCAGCAGGACTCAATAGGCCAGTTCACCGGTTTGTATGATAAGAACGGCAAAGAAATTTATGAGGGCGACATCATCTTGTATGGAGGCACTATCCAACATGAGGTCGTTTTTCGTCATGGTTCTTTCGGCTATCTCCTTTATGGAGGTGAGTTTGTATCATACGCTGGAAATACGAACTTCACATTTAAGCCTCTTAATCGTTCCAAAGACCATGAGGTTGTAGGAAACATACACGATAACCCCGAACTACGACAACCCCAATACGATGATACAACTTCTATACATTGACCTATTTTGCGGTGCCGGCGGAACCTCCACGGGAGTCAACGAGGCCCGGCTGAATGGTGAACAGTGTGCCAAGGTTATCGCTTGTGTCAACCACGACCCAAAAGCCATAGCCTCACACGCGGCCAATCATCCGGGCGCTCTCCACTTTACGGAAGACATCAGGACGTTGAACCTGACACCGCTTATCCAACGCATCAAGGCTTGCAGACATGAAAATCCGCAAGCCTTGATTGTTCTATGGGCCTCGCTGGAGTGTACCAATTTTAGCAGAGCCAAAGGAGGCCAGCCGCGTGATGCAGACAGCCGGACTCTCGCGGAACACCTCTACCGCTACATCGAAGCCATCGACCCCGACTTTATCCAGATAGAGAACGTTGAAGAGTTCATGTCGTGGGGGCCGCTCGATAAGAATGGCCGTCCGCTTTCAATGGACAAAGGCCGTGATTATCTCCGCTGGATAAAGAACGTTAAAGGATATGGCTACAATTACGACTACCGCATCCTGAACTCGGCCGACTACGGTGCCAGGACCACCCGCAAGCGTTATTTCGGTATGTTCGCCAAGAAAGGCCTGCCGATCGTGTTCCCCAAACCGACCCACAGCCGACGGCCCACCGGCAATCTGGAGCGGTGGCGAGCCGTGCGCTATGTCCTTAATCTCGATGAGTGGGGACAATCCATATTCACGAGGAAGAAGCCATTGGCTGAGAAGACGCTGATGCGTATCTATGCCGGACTCATCAAATTTGTGGCCGGTGGCAAAGATGCCTTCCTGGTAAAGTTCAACAGCATGAGTCAGCGAGGAAAGTATGTGCCACCATCCATTGATGAGCCGTGCCCGACAGTGGCCACTCAGAACCGCCTCGAACTTGCTCACGTGGAGTTTCTGTCAAAGCAGTTCAGCGGCTCGACCTACGATAAGAACGTATCGTTGGATGAGCCGGCCGGAACGATAACGTGCGTTGACCATCATGCGCTCGTCAGTGCGCACTTCCTGACATCGTTCTATGGCAACGGCGGCTGTCGGGACATTGACAGCCCGGCGCCCACCATTCCTACCAAAGACAAGTTCGCGCTTGTAAATCCTCAGTTCATAGATATGCAGTACGGCCAAGGCCGCCCGACCTCCATTGAGGAGCCTGCCGGATGTATCACGGCCAATCCCAAGCATCACCTCATCACGGCCGAGCAATGGATTATGGACACGAGCTATAACAATGTCGGGAGCGGTATAGACGAGCCGTGCAAGGTCATCACAGCAGACCGCCATCAGTTCTACTTGATGAACCCACAGTTCTTCTCGGCCGGCAGCTCCATAGATGAGCCATGTTTCACTCTCATTGCCCGAATGGACAAGCGGCCTCCTTACCTCGTCTGTGTAGAGGGTGGAGGCATCGGCATAGAAGTCTATGAGACTGACTCGCCCATGACGGTAAAGATAAAAGAGTTCATGGCACTCTACAACGTCGTTGACATCAAGATGAGGATGCTCAAGGTGGTGGAGTTGAAACGTATCCAAGGCTTCCCCGATGACTATGTGCTGATGGGTAATCAGAGCGATCAGAAGAAATTCATCGGTAACGCCGTCCACACGAGCATCCCGAAAGCATGGTGTCCGGCCTTGTGTCGGGCACTTCAAGAATTACCAACCCAAATAATCAACAATGTTCAAGAAAAAGGAAATAGAACAGTTCATATCGCATGATACATTCGTGCCATTCTCGTATAATCCAAACGAGAGAGCTGCCAGCCTGATAGGGAACCTCGCGGGTTTCCTGCTAAAAGATGTAGAGAGCATGAAGCACAAAGTCGTTATCGAGGCAGACAAGAAGTCTATTGAAATCATAGTGTCAGTCGAGACACACAAGACCACCGAAGATGGTTGAGATAAACGGCTACAAGTTCTATGATGAGCCTTGGAGTTGTGGCAGTTGCCCCTGCATGAACACGGGGGCAACCCACCTCAACCCCGGTGTCAAGCGCGGCCACTGCATCCTATGGAATGAATGGCATCTGAGGTATCGCAATATCCCGGCGAGGTGTCATAAACTTTTCAAAAAGGCGATGACATATCCCGACGGGACAAAATTGGTCATAGTAGCAAATCAATCATAAATCAAATATGGCAAGACCAAACAGTAACGGCATAGTGGCACTCCACGATGACAAAGAGAGTGACAGCGGGTTTTTCTGTATGAAACTCGTTGGCTATCTCAACGAAGAGTCTGAGATGGGCACAGAGTTCTATGAGGTTCTATGGCATGAGCGTTTCGCCCAGGCAAAGGCAGGAGAATGTGCCTACCGAGATAAATGCCCCATTTACGCAAAATCTAAACCTCCATTTTAGATGGCTTAATTTCATTTCCGAGACAAGGAACCTACGATTCATTCATAACCCACTTAAATACAGATGACTATTGCGCTGAGAGCCCAAGTTGCCAAAGTTTGGTTTTTAGCGTAATCCGCTGAGTCAGACCAATCAGATAGTATTTTTGCGTATCATCATCACGCAAAAATGACATCATCTGAATTTTGCCCGGAGGATAGGATATATCCCTCGGATAATGTGTTTGAAATACCATGTCTGAGACTTGACAGACAGCCTAAAGCAGGGTTACTCCTTCCGTTCGCGGGCTGGGGTTCTGACACTCGTGTCCGTAAGACCGTATCGACCTATCATTTCTATGTGGATGATTACCGGTTCTCGGCTATATGGAAACACCCTCAAAGAGTGTTGAGCGGCGGATGCCGTGAACTCGTTGAGCCGAACTTCTCTCTTTACGACACAACGCCTATCGCATACGGACTCCAACTCATCTACATGAAGAGATGGATCGCTCGCTTCTGGCAAGAGTGCGGCGCGGCTGTGTATGCCGATTTGAATGTGTCAAAGAAGTTTGCCGAGTACAATCGCCTTGGAATACCTGAAGGGTATAATGCTTTTGCGACGCGAGGATATGCCGATAGAGAAGAATATCTTCGTGAAGAAATAAAAATCGCAAAGGAAATATCTGGAAAGGATGTTCCGAATATGATTGTTTATGGCGGTGGTGAGGAAATTCGGCAGATTTGTTTGCAGGCAAAAGTGCTTTATGTCGAACAGTTCATGACCAACCGCCGGAAAGGAGCTGTTGACAATGGCTAAAACATCAGGTGGGTTGAGGGCTGGGATTTCAACGATGACTCCAGTGCAAGCCTCGGAACACATTCGAAGCATCCTTGCTGATATAGCAAATGATGGTTTTTCCAAGGCGAGACCTTTCACTGTTGGTGAAGTTGAGTCTGAGTTGAGAGAATATGCACGCGAACATGGCATAGATTTGGCCGGTAAAGACATCGTGATGAACGTGAAGCAAATAACCCACACATTGCGAGACTCAAAGGTCGATAAAGGGATTGCCGTCAGTCCTGAACATCTTGCACAGTTCCCTCTCCGTAGATTAGGGATGGAATTGTATCACGATTCCACAAACAACAACTTCATTTATTATGACAGGACCAGGAATGAAAAATTTGTCATTCACCCGAATTACGAGATGAAGATAGGGCGAGCGAAAGGAAAGGTGGTTAATTATATCACAGCAAGCAAAACCAATCCTCAAGAATTTACGCTTACCAAACTCAGAAGAATAAAATAAGACCTAAGCGCAACGGGTAGGTCGAATACCTCATCATACGGTCTTTGAACCAAATGCCACCGTTCCACACATCGTGGCTCTATGCGCTTAAGTCTTATGGTGCAAAGTTACAAAATCCCAATCAATTATACAACACCTAATTAGACTATTTGGATTGAATAAACCAATATAAATCAATCATGAAACTCTACATATCAATACCAATCAGCGGCAGACCGCTCCATGAGGCCAAATATCATGCCAAGTGCATAAAAGCCGCGCTCACGCCACATGGCTGGGACTCTGGATTGATGTAAAACAATTCAAAGATGAAGAGGATCCCGACTTTGTCCGACGTGAGGCAGAGGAACTATTAGACAAACTCAACGAGAAATAAGACAATGAAAGTAATTATCACCGGCGGTGAGGGCTTTATCGGCAAGGCTCTCACCGCTGCTCTTAAAAAGCGAGGCGTGGAAGTGGCCGTCATCGACCGACGCGCCGGAATTGAAGTTGCCGACTTCTTCAGAACTGCCGACCTCTCGGACATCGACTGCGTGTATCATCTGGCTGCTCAGACCTCAGTGTTCAACACCGACAAAGATGCCGTCAAGGCCGACAACATCGACGCCTTCATGGTGGTGTGCGATGCGTGCCGCCGCTATAACGTGAAGCTCGTGTATGCCTCGTCCTCCACGGCCAACAGCTGTAACACGACGTCTCTCTACGGCATCAGCAAGCGGTTTGACGAACAGTATGCCGCCTGCTACCACCCCGGAGCCACGGGAGTGCGTCTGCACAACATCTACGGGCCTGACCCACGTCAGGGTACTCTTCTTTGGCATATTCTCAACGACAATCCTGTCAAGCTCGTAAATGCCGGACGCAACGTGCGCCACTTCACATTCATCTCAGATGCCGTCGAGGGCTTCATCTATGCCTACGGAAGCGGTGAGAAACTGCTGAACGTGGCCAACCCCGAAGAGACCTCCGTCTATGATTTCGCGTTAGAGGTGGAGAAATACAAACCTCTTGAAATCGTGATAGATAAGCACAAACGCGATTTTGACCGCAAGGCGCAGACGGTCGATGAGAGCATTCCTACTGTACCTTTGCAATATGTGTCGGTAGCCGATGGCATCCGCCGCTGTATGGAACATGAGACGGAGAAGTAAGATTATACGAATGGATGACTGGGACGCTGTCGCCAAGGGACCGAAACTCCTAAGCGACAACGTCCCTCGTTGCGACCTCACTCCAAGAGAGGCGTTGCACCGTATCGGCTCACTCTACTACATCTCTCAGTTCAAGAGGAGCAAGGAAGGATTGACATTTCGGGAGATTAAATCCTCGGCCGATCATGCCGCGATGTTTGCCGAGGTTGCGTGCAAATTTATCTCGACATTCGTCGGCAATACGGCAGACTGGTGCATCATCACCACACCACGGCGCCGGCACGCTGACGGTTTCCATTTCGCTACCGAGGTTTGCCGTATAATATCGGACACTATCGGCCTTCCGTTCTACGACGATGCCTTACAGTGTATCAACCATGACCGTCTGCACCCTGACTTTATGCTGTTGCGGCCCATCGAGGAGCGGCGGGTGATAGTCTATGATGACATCATCACCACCGGTTCCACGATGATCGCGACCAACGCGCAGCTCGGAGACCGGGACATGGTTCTTAACCTCATAGGCATCAGTAACAGATAAATCCATTCTCCCGGCGATGATTTTGAGACAATCCCCACCTCATCTGGGCGCAAAAACGGCTCATATCGCCATAATAAGCGGCAAAGCGGGTAGAATTTTACGCATTTGCCAAAATTTTTAAGGGAGCGGGAGAAATCCAAATGATGACTAATACCTCAACGGCATCTGTCTATCATCTGGAACTATTATTACGACAACATCATCAGTGACAACAATAGCATAATATCATTATCATCTATGGCAAGAGCAAAGAACAAACATGGCCTGACTCCTCAGCAGGAACTGTTCTGTCAGTATGTAGTCGATGCGTATGGCACCGACACCAAAGGCATACTTGTGGCCGCCTATCGCAAGGCTTACAACTGCAAGAGTGACGTGAACGAACCTTGGCATTACAGCAAAGCAAGTGCTTTGGCAGCTCAGGATAAGATAAAGGTAAGGATTGAGCAGCTTCGAGAAGAGCAGGCGCGCCTCGCGTCGATAAGCCGCGAACGCATCATCAGTGACGACGTGAGCATCCTTGACTTAGACCCTCTTGACTTGTGGACTATCGACAGCAAGACTGGCCGCTGGCGCATGAGGTACCTCCACGAGATACCCAAGAAGACACGCAAGCTGCTGAAGTTCGTGAGAGTCGGTAAGAACATCGTCCCGGAGGTAGATAAGGACGCCGCCAAGAAGCGACTGATTGATGTATTAGGATTTGCCGCCGCTAAGGACATCAAAGTAACCTCACAAAGCAACGTTGCAGGAGAACTCCGCATCGGTTTTGACGATGATGAGGAGTAATCAAAGTGAAAGCAAAGTTAAGATAATCCATTTCACTTTGTCGGTGAGGTTAGAAAATTCTCCGGAGAAATTCAAAACCGTGTAAGCGATACTGCCAAATCTCCTTACAAACTGTCAAATTCAATGGAAATAAATTTCAAGAAGCTGAATCCGGTTGGATTCTATCTGTTGAGATTCCTGCAAGACCTGACCATCCGCTTTATCATCTTGTTCGGAGGTTCATCATCCGGCAAGTCTTATAGCGTGGCTCAGATTATTCTCATATTTACACTATGGGAAGGAAGCAACACGCTCGTCATGCGTAAGGTTGGAGCCTCAATCCGAGACTCCATATACCAGGACTTCAAGACAGCCGCTGATCAGCTTGGAATAACGAATTTGTTCAGGTTTTCAGATGGAGCGAAGAAAATAACGTGCCTTAGCAACGAGGCGCGTATTGTGTTCAAGGGCCTTGATGACTCGGAGAAGATAAAAGGTCTGTCAAGTTTCAAGCGTGTTGTTCTGGACGAGGAGAGCGAATTTGAAGAGGAGGACTACAAGCAGATCCGTAAGCGTCTTCGCGGTATGAAAGGACAGCAGATTATAACTACATTCAACCCTATTAAGGAGACCCACTGGATAAAGGTGAAAGTGTTCGACACTCAGAAATGGCATGATATACCCAAAATAGTAGAGATAGCCGGGGAGCTAATTCCACCACAACTTACCGATGTGAAATCAATACGGATGAACGAGCCTAAGTTCATCCTCAACCCTCGCACCAAGCAGATAGTTGAACACCCCTCGGATACTGTCGTCATTCAGACTACCTACCTCAACAACTTTTGGGTTGTCGGCTCTCCCGATGGTACATACGGGTTCTATGATGAGCAGTGCGTTGCCGACTTTGAATATGACCGAGTAAATGACCCCGACTATTACAACGTCTATGCTCTCGGAGAGTGGGGTGTCATCCGCACCGGCTCTGAGTTCTTCTCATCATTCAATCGCGGTGTGCATACGGGAGTATGCGAATATGACCCGACATTGCCGGTGCATATCAGTGTTGACTCCAACGTGCTGCCTTATATTTCTATCACCTATTGGCAGATTGCGTTAGAGGGGGACAAGAAGCACATCCGGCAGATTGGCGAGACGTGCGCCGACAGCCCGAACAATACCGTCAGGAAAGCGGCCAAGCTCGTTGCCAAGCGTCTGCATGAGATGGGAGTTGATAAAGTCATCCTCCACGGTGATGCTTCAACGAGAGCGGCCAACAACATTGATGACGAGAAGCGTTCATTTCACGACTTGTTCATTGATACTTTGCAGAAAGAGGGTATTGAGGTTGAGGATAAGGTAAGCAACAAGAATCCGAGCGTGCCGATGTCCGGCGAGTTTATCAATGCGATATTTGATGTCATATTCCCCGGACTCCAGATAACGATTAATGAGAACTGCAAGGTCTCGATTGAGGACTACATGAGCGTTCAGAAAGATGTGAACGGCGGCATACTCAAGACCAAGGTCAAGAATAAAATCACCATGCAGACATACGAGGAACACGGCCATATATCCGATACGTTCCGCTATGTTGTCGTTGATATGCTCCGAGAAGAATTTCTTCTGTTCTCAAACCGCCGCAAGCGCAACCTGTATGCCAAAGACGGGGCCATTCATTTCTTCAATCCCGAAACCAAGTGCGCATATAGTCGAGAGATTGCCTATGCTATGCCGAATGTCAACGGCAAGTTCGCCCTGGTACATGGCAAGCTATGCGGCGAGAAGTGGCACATTCTTGATGTGCAGTTGACAGAGACAGCATCGACAGACGAGATAAAGCAAATCCTGATAGACACTGCCAGTCCTCAGACAATCATAGAGTGTGCTCCGGCCTATTACCGATTTGTCAAGGATCTGCGCAAAGAGCTGCCCGGAGTCCGAGCGATGCAAGAGGTGCCGGACATAGACCGACGCATAGCCGCCACATCCGATTTCGTGAAGAACCATCTCCTGTTCAATGAGGAGAGACTGAATGACGATGTTGTGTATTCCACGTTCATGGCCAATCTTCTTGACTACAATAAAGACAGCGACAGCAAGGAGGCGAGCGCGGTTCTGAGTGGCTTCATTCAGTTCGTTGTAAAGTTCGGTTTTTCTGGGAATATGGCTGTAACTGTCGGAGATACAAAGGATTAAGGCCAATTTTGAGTGAGTGGCAAATTTCAGTATTTCGGCATTTGGCTCAACTTGTGTTATTACTCCTTTTCTTTGCGCCAAAAGAAACCGCATGAAATTCCTACAAGGCATATTTGGCATCAAGGAAAAGACCGAGGCTCTGACAGTCCGGGAGGAAACTCCTCGGGAGGAAACTCCCCAGGCCGTCAGTCAGGCTAACTCGGACACAAATGTCACTGACGCATGGAGGTATCATCAGATTCTTGCCAAACTCGACGCGCTTATACAGCCCTCGGTTGTCGGCAACAACTTCATTGAGATGTTCAAGACAATTCCTGAGGTGTTCTGGCCGATAGATTTCATTGCCAAGCGTATCTCCGAGGCTCATTTTGACTTGAAGAGGACGAAAGATGACAGCATCGTATGGTGCAATCGTCTCGGAGCCGATGCCATTCTCAAACAGCCCAACCCTATAATGACATGGCGCGAGATTGTCTATCAGCATTTCGTGTATAAGCTCGCCACCGGCAATGCCTTTTTCAGAGCAGCTATGGGTGAGACCATCACGGCCGATGCCGTCAAGTTCCAATGGTGTTCAAACTACTGGAGCCTGCCGGCCCATCTCGTCAAGGTAGAGCCGATGGAGTACAGCTATGGCGTGCCGATGTTCGGTATTGCCAAGATCGACGAACTCATCAAGGGCTACACTCTCGACCTCGGCGCATACTCCGGCCTCACTATCCCATACTATCAGATATGGCATGATCGCGACGGTATTCCCGAACTCATCAGAGGCATTGGCTACATGAAGGCTCAGAGCCGTCTGTTAGCCGTGAAGAAGCCGATTGCTAACCTCCTCGCAGTCTATGAGGCGCGTAATGTGATTTATCTGAAACGTGGCGCACTCGGCTTTATCGTGGCTCAGAAAGAAGACCCGACTGGCACGGTGGCACTTGAACCGGACGAAAAGAAAGAGCTGAGAGATACCATCAACGCCAACTATGGTGTCGGAGAGGGCAAATCTCCATACGGAGTAACGGATATCCCTATCAACTTCGTAAGAACGAACCTCTCCATTACCGAACTCCAGCCCTTTGACGAGACATTGGAGGACGCTATCAAGATTGCTTCTGTCTTTGGTATTCCGGCTGTGTTGGTACCGCGTAAAGACCAATCCACATTCAGCAACCAAGACACCGCCGAGAAGAGCGTCTATACCTCGGTAATCATACCGGCGGCAAAGCGCTTCTGCGAGGCTCTGACAACGTTCCTCGGACTTGACCAGAAGGGTCTGTATCTCGATTGTGATTTCTCCGATGTGGCCTGTCTGCAAATCGGCCTCAAGGTGCAGGAGGAGGTTAAGAAGCTCGTCAATGAGCGATGCCTCACTCAGTTCAACAACGGCCTCATATCCATCAATGACTGGCGTGCCCAAATCCATGAGGATGCTCTTGATGGCGATATTTTCAATAAGGTCAAGTTTGAGATGACACCCGAAGAGATAGCCATTGTTGACAGCGTCATCAAGGCTCAGACTTCTCCCATACAGATTAACACGGGTCAGCCCGCAAACGGCAAGCCCGGAGATAATCAGGATAACGACGACAATCAATTCAATAATAAACCCAAACCCTCGAAAGGAGAAAGAAATGAAAGAACAGATGATTAATCTCCAGTACGAAACAAAAGCACTGGATGTCACTGAGAAGGGTATCGTCACCGTAGCGGTGAACGGTATAGGCATCGAGGACGCACAGCACGACATCTCGATGCCGGGGTCATTCGTGGACACCCTCCGCGATGACATAAGCAAAATGCGATGGTACCTCAACCACGACACGCGCCAGCTGCTTGGTGTGCCACTGTCAGGTGAAGAGAAGGACGGAAACCTCATCATGACCGGACAGATGAACCTCAACAAGCAGATCTGCCGCGATGTCTTTGAGGACTACAAGCTCTTCCATGAGGCAGGGCGCACACTTGAACACTCTATCGGTGTCAAGGCTCTTGCCCGTGATGAGGAGGACCGCCGCAAGGTAGTAAGATGGAAGATGCTCGAATATTCCACGCTGACTGGCTGGGGTGCCAATCCTCAGACGTTCCTCGTTGGATTGAAGAGCGCATCCGAGGACCAGATTCGGGATGCCGTCGAACTGCTCCGCATGGCTTTCAAGCAGCGCGGATATTCAGACGAGCGACTTAAAAACTACGATATGGAACTGAATCTGTTACTCAAATCCCTGGGTGGCGGCATGATAGTTACCTGTCCGTGTTGCGGTCATCAGTTCGACTATGACAACGAGCCGGAGCATACGTTCTCGCAAGAAGTTCAGGAAGCGGCCGGAGAACTCGTAATGTCCATTGGACGCAATGAGGCACGCCGACAGATAGAACGCTACCGCCCCGAAATCCAAAACGAAGTTTCCGCAATCATTGACGGCCTTACGGCGGCAAAGAAAGAAATCTCTACAAAGAGCATCGTAGAGGCCTTTGCATACGTCCGCTGTCCTTATTGCTGGAGCCGTGTATATCGTTCCAACAGCCTCCTTATCCCTGCCGATACTAACGAGACCAAGGAGAAGAAGCCTGAGGACGAGGAAGGTACGAAACCCTCAACCGAAAAGCCGACCGCAGGTGCCAAGCCTGAGGATGAAGAGAAGAAGCCCGGAAAGAAGGACGACACAAAAAAGAAGTCCGCTGAAGAGCCGATACCCTCTGCCTCGTTCTGGGCATCTCTGTCAGCTGCCACGAAGAAATAACAACCATTCAAATTCATAGTGCATTATGAAATTAACAGTCAAAGAAGTTCAGGAGATTGTAGGCGTAAAGACAGCCGGTCTCCCCGACGAGCAGAAACAGTTCGTCAACACGCTCCTCGGTGCTTTCACCGATGCAATCAACAAGTCGGTTGACGGTCTCGTTGACCCCACCGCCCTCAAAGAAGCCCTCAAGCCTTTCACGGCAGAGGACGGCGTAACCCTCACATCTCTTGCCAAAGAGAACAAGGACCTCATCGACCAGGTCAAGAGCCTGTCCGAAGCCCTCGAAAAGCTGAAGAAGCGCGGCATCGGCCTCGACTTCATCAGCAAGTTCAACGAGGCCTTCGACGAGATGTACGATTCGCCGAAGATGCAGGACTTCATCAACGACCGTGAGAAGTCGTCCGGCTCTTTCGCGTTCAAGGACATCTCTCTTACCGGCAATGTAGTTCCCGGCGGCACGCTCACCATGACACAGCAGAGCGACCGCATCGTGACACAGGCCACTGACAAGAAGCTCCACGTCCGCGACTTCGCCACCGTTCTTCCCGGCGATCCTGAGTTCCCCATCTTCGCGTTCCAGCAGATTCACCATGTGGACCGCAACGCCCGCTACGTTTCGGAGAACGGTATGCTCCCGGAATCCAGCCTGAAAGTAAAGGAGGCCACCGCCCAGGTTTCCCGTGTCGGTCATCACTTCAAGCTGTCGAAGCGTGCGCTCAAGTGCAAGACCTATCTCCGTGGTTTCGTCATGAACTGTCTGCTCTCCGGTGTCCGCGATGCCGAGGACTTCCAGATTCTTTTCGGTGACGGCTCCGGCGACAACCTTTTGGGTATTACCAAGTACGATGGCGTTCTGCCTATCGAGAAGATTATCTCCGACGCAATCTTCACTGTTGCCGCCGGTGGCGTGCTGTCTATCGAAAAGGTAGACAACGGACTCATAGTAGAACTGAAGGAACCCAACGACCTGCTCATCGAGGGCCTGAAAGTGACCGGCGCCGCCGCAGTCACCAACACCGACCTCAACAAGACTTACGATGTCATCAAGGTCAACGACCGCCGCATCTTCCTCGAAGGGGCCACCCTGGCCGCTACCAACACCGACACACTGCTGGCCGCCGATGTCGCCGCTCTGAAGCTGACGTTCACCAACGGCGCATATCAGAGCATCGAATCGCCCAACAGCATCGACGCACTGGAAACTGCTATCTCGGTGATGACCTACGCCCAGTTCGTTCCCACCGTTCTCGTGCTGAACCCGATCACCATCAACGCCATCCGTTGCGAGAAGGCCACCGACGGCAACCGTCTCGAAGTTGTCAAGGACATCAACGGCAACCCTGTCATCGGCGGTCTCCGGGTCGTTCCTTATAGCGGTATGCCGGTGGGCAAATACTTCCTCGGCGACATGCAGCGCGGCGCTCAGATCATCGACTACACTCCGCTGACCGCCGAGTGGGCCGACGACGTGAACACCAAGCTCAAGAACCAGGTAGTTCTGCTCGCCCAGGCCGAAGAGATTGTTCCGGTGTTCTGCCCGTGGGCGTTCTCCTACGGTAGTATCAGCGCCCTCAAAACCGCCATCAAGAAGTCGTGATCATGAACTACATTCTGAAAGGCGACCCCAAAGAAGTGGCGAAAGTCCTTCAGGAAAACCGTATCCGTGCTGACAGAGGTGTGATTGAGTTCACGCCCTGTCAGCCGGACTCGGCTCTTGATGCCGACAGCATCGCCACACTTCGGACAGAGTTGGAAGCCAAGACTAATGAGTGCGTGGAAATGGCCGCAGATCAGTTGGTGCTTGCCAACTTGGCAGAGGCCGTAGCCGATATAGTCGTAGAGAATGGTATTGTCATTCCTGATGACCTTTCGGCTCAGCTTGCCAAGTTCATAACCGTTCCCAAAGTGGCCGAAACCGTTCCCAACGATAGCCCAAACGTTGAAAACGCTGGCTCAAACGTACCCGAAACCGTTCCCAACGAACCCGAAGCCGTGGAAGATAACAAGACCGTGGATGCCGGAACCGACATGAAGGAAGTCAACCTTGATGACGTCAAGGACGCTCCCGAAGAGGAGGCGAAAGCCGAGCCCGCTCCGGCATCCAAGAAAACACGTTCCAAAAAATCAGAGTGATGTTAATCGACGTATCATATTTCACCGAAGGCCCGCGCCACATTCAGAACGCATCTCTCGGCAAACTGCCGAACGCCGATGCCGAGGCGGTCAATGCCACAATCAAGGCATACATCCGCCATTGGCAACGCCGTTTTCTTAACGGCGTTCTGACTGTAGCGTATGCTGGAGTTGTGGACAATTACCTCAAACTGATAGACAAAGACCCCGAAACGGAGCCTGAGGCCGATGCAGACATGGTGATTGAGCAGCTCCGTGAGCCGTTTGCAAACTATGTGTTCTACAAGATACTGCGTGATGCCAACACACAGCCCACTGTTACGGGCCTTGTGCGGCTTAAATGTGCCAACGAGTATGTTGCTCCCATCAGACGTCAGGTGAGTGCATGGAACGAGATGGTGGATATGATACGCGATTTCCATGTGTGGGCGAGAGCCGAAGGATATAGTTCCTGGCTTGGTAGTGAAGATAACTTCATTACCAAAATCAATCCGCTCAACCTATGAAGAAAAGCCGTGAGATAATCGAAATAATTGGCGATGTGGTAAAAGCCACAGCCGCAGGATGCAACATTCTGGTGACGCACCGTGATGGAACATCTGAGACTATCGAGTGTCCGAAAATCAACTACATATTCGGCAACGCCCAATATGTGAAAGATCAGCTGGATGCCATGAGTAAGGCGGTAAAGACCAATGACATGAAATTCCCCCTCATTGCATTGTTCTGTCCGTTCAAGGAACAGCGTGATGTTCCGGACTACTTCTCAAAAGCGACCGTCCGAATCCTCATAGCCTATTCCTCTAACAAAGAGTGGAGCAACGAGGAACGCCTTGTAATCTCATTTCAGAACATTCTCCGGCCAATCTACGAAAGGCTGAAAGCTGAACTGTTGGCCGATGGCCGCATTGATTTCGGCTATAAGGACCTCATACCGCACGAATACTCTGAAAACTACTCTTATGGCCGCTATGGCGCTCACACAGGCACCGGGGATGCTCTGAGTGAGCCCATAGATGCCATAAATATCTCCAACTTAGAATTAAAAATCAAAAATCCCTCATGTAGATAATTATGAGAAAGACAAGAACCTGCACCGGCTCCAACCTCAACACCGGTGTTTCAAAATGTCACCTTGATCCTGAAAAGGTGAAAGGCGCAATCTTAGTTCCTCACGGGGTCAAGCTGCCAGCAGAGTTCACAGCCACCAAAGCCAAGGAACTCTGCCACGCCGACCGCCCGGAGCGTATCTATCCGATTCTGCCATTCGTCGAGTTCGCCAAGAACGGCGGCGAGCCGCAGGTAGCGGCCAACGGCTACGGCCCATCCCAGATGACTGGCATAAGCGCGTTGACATATACGTTCACGATGGACAAGTTCTATCCCGAACTCAACGCCTCGCTTACAAAGACCGCCAACAAGGCATGGGATGCCTATTTCTATGACGAGAAGAATGTCATCTACGGACTCAACGACGGCACCGACACCCTCGCCGGCATACCGATGAGCACCGTCTATTCGACTCCGACACCTCATCCCACATCGTCGGCCGCCGCTACAATGGATGTATCGTTCGCGTTCGAGGACGCACGCTACTACTTCGAGAGCATGGATTTCGTTCAGCTCGATTTCGCCATCGGCCGCAACCTTATTGGCCTCACGCCTGTCGAACTCGTCAAGGCCAGCACCACCGGCAACGACTACAAGCTGCTTGAGAAGATTGGCGGTTACGACCTCACGCCCACCTACGGCAAGCTGCTCTCCGACAATGCGAACCTCATCACCGGCGGTGCTTCCGGCGTGACTTACAACGAAAGCACCGAAACACTCACCATCGCCACTACGGGCGGCGTCGTTCCGGCTCTCAAAGCACCGAGCGCACTGTTCGAGGCTGGCATTGAAGGCATCGAGCAGGTATGATCAAGTTCGAGAATGTAACATTCATCAAGTCCGAAGTCCTGAAGATGAAGAAAACGGAGTTTATCTCCAGTCATCTCAACATCTTCTGGAGAGACAAGGACGAGGAGACCCGCAGAAAAATGCTCTCGCAGGCATACGACCTTTGCGCCGGGCCTAAGAAAGCCAAGTGACTAACGGGGGCGGGGTGCAAATCTCGCCCCCTTGATTTATCAGACATGAACATCTCAAAGGTAGCAGACATCATTCATAAGATTGCCGATGGTTTTGAGGAGAACGGTATGAAATGCCTCTCCGACCATTCGGGCAATGTCGTTATCGCCGTTCAGGAGCAGATTTACAGCGGTCAGAACGGTAAAGGTGAGATGCTGTCTCCTACCTATGATGATGACCCATATTTTGAGGAGGAGGGCTATTGGTATCATCGTAATGCGGCATACAAGGCATGGAAGAAAGACATCACGCCGCCACGCGGCAGTACGTTGCTCGGACTGCCTCCGCGCCCGGAGAATGTACCGAACCTTTACATCAACGGCAAATTCTTTTCCGACATCCTTGCCGATCGACGCGGCGATGTGCTCCACGTTGACCCCGGCACCGGCGATGGTCCGGCGATTGTCGCAAAGTTCGGAGATGAAATCCTCAACATGGGTCCGTCGGCTGTCGAATATTTTAACCGAGAGTATCTTCTACCCTCAATAATAAAATTTTTCAAAGATTGCGGATACCAATGAGTTGCGACTGCGAACACAAGAAACTCGGCGGCGAGATAGACCGCATCAGGAAACTCGCCAAAGCATACGCCAGAATGGAAGATACCACCGTGGCCATATATTCCAATCCTGACGGGACATACGGCTTTTGTAGCGTATCTGTCGAGATAAGTAAACCGATTGTTGAATATATAACTCAGTTCTGATGGCTGATATAAGAATAACAGACCTCGTTGATCCCGATGAGATTAGGAAACTCAATGAACTTGATGCCAAGTTAATGACCGTCCTTGACACCTACACCAAGGTTGCCAAGGATTTGGCGCAGGGTCTTGAGATAAATATTAAGGTCGCCGGCGACATTGACAAGTTGGAGAAGCTACTTGTTGATAGAGGCAAAGACGCCGTTGAGGCTCAACAGAACCTTACTAACGTGATGCGTCAGCAGAGTGAGGTCATTGCCAATACCACTAACACCATCTCCCGGCAGTTGATGGAGCAGGAGCGCGTCAACAAAACCACTCGTGCCGCCTACACAGAGCAGGAGCGGGTTAAGAAACTACTTGATCAGTACCATGATACTTATGAGAATCAGATTGATTCGATGATCCGTATCAACCGTCAACTTGAAGAGAATAAGAAGAAGCAGAAGGAGAACGAACTGGCTCTGAAAATGGGCCGGATGTCTGCTTCTGATTTCGCCAAGGCTCAGGCTGAACTTATGGCCTCCACACGCGACCTCACACAGCAGAAGCGCACCCTTAACCAAATAATGACGGCCGAGGAGAAAGCCAACCAAGCAGTTGAAGGCAGCTATGCGCAACTCTCTCAACAACTTGAATTGTTGAAGAAAGCCTACAAGGAGATGGGCGATGAGTCAAAGGCCTCCGATTTCGGCAAAGAAATGGAAGAGACCATTCAGAACCTTGACGCGCACCTCAAAGATATGGCTGCCGACATGGGCGAGTTCCAGCGTAATGTCGGCAACTATGCTGTTGCCAATGGAGACCTGAAAAAGAAATATGATGATCTCGTCGGTACCCTCGCATCACTTCAGGCGCAATATGCCAAGCTATCTGATGAGGAAAAATCCGGAGCCCAAGGACAGCAGCTGGCCGCAAGTATTGAGGAAGTTTCCAACGCAGCCAAAGAGACAAAGCAGTCTATTGAGGAACATAACGAGGCCCTTGAAGAGGCGCGTCGCTCTCTTGGCGAGACCGGCGGCAAGACATCAAGCGTGAAGCGGGACCTCAAAGAACTTGTATTGGAGATTGCCAACCTCACCATTGAGTATCAGAACCTCTCGGAGGAAGAGCAGGCATCTGCCGAGGGCCAGGCTCTTGCAGATCACATCCGAGACCTCACTGAACAAGCTGGAGTGCTCAAGGATGCAATTTCCGATACGAATCAGGCTATTTCCAATGCTGCGTCCGATACGCGAGGCTTTGACCAGATAGGCGGTGCCCTGCAACTCGCCATCGATGGTTTCGGACTTGCGACCGGCGCCGCCGAGATGCTCGGCATAAGTTCAGAAGATTTGGCTGAGATACAGACCAAACTTCAGGCAGCAATCGCGGCTTCCAATGCCATGCAGTCCATACAGAACACCTTGCAAGTGCAGTCCGCTGTCATGCAGGGTGTCAACCTCGTACAGACGCGGCTCCGTGCGGCAGCTGAAAATCTTCATACAGCCGCCAAAGGTAAGGGAGTCATCGCCACTGCTGCGCTCACAGCCGCTCAGTGGGCGTTCAACGCCGCCGCCAATGCCAACCCCATCGGATTGCTCGTAGTGGCGATTACAGCCGCCATTGCCGCTGTCTACGGCCTCGTTAAAGCGTTTCAGGCGTTCTTCGGCCCCAGTGATGAGGCATTGGAGAACTATCAGAAGCAGAAACAAGCCTTGGAGGATATGTGCGAGGCCAATGACAAACTCATTGAGAGCATGAAGGCTCGTGGGGCCACTGAAGCCGAACTTCTCAATCAGAGCCTATTGAACAAGCAGGCCGAGAAAGAAGCCGCCGATGCTCTCTTTGAGCAAGCCAAGGAACTCTACGATGAGGACAAGGACGAATATAAGGAGGCTCTTGAAGCCAAAAAGAAAGCGGATGAGGATTTTGAGGTCAATAAGGAAGATAGCCTCAACTATTTGCTTGGGGTCATCCATGATGCCGAAGAAGAGGAGAAGAAACAACGACTCGGCACATACGAATATAAGCGTCAGCTCATTCAGGCCGAGTTAGAACAGCAAAAGGCTCTCGCCCTTACTCTCCTTGCCCAGGAGAAGATTACTCGTGAGGTCTATAACAACCTCGTGGCCTCTCTTGATAAGGCGGCACAGATGAAAACTGATGCGGTCAATAACGAAGAGAAGGAGCATAACGAACGCAACAACCGCAGATCCGGCAGTGGTCGTGTCGGCGGAGGACGCTCTTCCGGAGGTAGTGGCGCCAATGATGCCAAGAAAACTGCTGACGAACTGAAAAAGGCTGTTCAGGCCGGAGAGGACGCACTGCTAAAAATCATCACCGACAGCCTCGAACGTCAGCGCCAGGCCGAGAATCTGTCTTATCAGCGCAAGCTGAAGGAATTGCAGGATGCACTTGCCAAGACCAAGGAAACACAGGTGCAGATGCGCACCGCCCTGAACAATCAGATTCAAGGACTGGAGGCCGAGCATCAGCGTAAATTGCATGATTTGGAGATTGCAGGAATGGAACGCCGTCAGAAAGCCAATGCCGATTTTATAGCCTTACATCTTGAAGTCGTTGAGGAAGGTAGTCAGGAGGAGTTTGAATGGAAACAAAAGCAACTCAACAGCCAACGTGATATGGAATATCTTGCACTGTATAAGGCTGAGCGGGATAAGACACTAACTGCCGAGCAAGCACTTGAAATGCGAGCAACTCTCGTTGATAAGTATTGCAAGTTGCAGACCGAATTGGAAGAGGAGTACGCAACAAAGCAGGTTGAGGTTATCCAAAAGAAGTATGCGGACCAAGAAGAGTATGCAAACACGGCTATGATTGTTGAACTCAATAACCTAAAGACCGAGTATGCCAAGAAACTTGCCGCTGCCAAAGGTAATGCAGCCGAGCAAGCGCGTCTGAAAGAGCAGTTCGAGCGAGAGTCAGCTTCCATTCAGGAGAAGTATGCCATACAAGCCGCCCAAAGTGCTATTGCTATGATAGAGGAACAACTCAAGACTGAGAACCTGTCAGTCGAGGAACGCGAGGAGTTGGCGAGAAAGTTAGCCCAGGCCAAGGCCCAACTTGCACAGCAGGTAGCAGATGCCGAAGTGCGTGCGAGTGAGGAGGCCGTTAAAGCTGATAATGAAGCGACCGCAAAGCGCATTGCCAATGCCCAGCAGTGGTTACAGGTAGCAGCCGACTCCCTCAACGCCATTAACGACCTTGTCAGCACTATTTACGATGCCAAAATCTCAAAGGTAGAGGAAGAGCAGGAGGCCAATACCGAGGCCGGAGAAGTCGAGCAGGAGCGTATCGCTCAGATGGTAGAGCAGAATGTCATTACCGAAGAAGAGGGCGAGGCTCGCAAGCGTGCGGCCGAGGACAAGACCGCCAAGAAAAATGAGGAACTTGAAAAGAAGAAAGCCAAACTCAAGGAGAAGCAGGCCAAGTTTGACAAGCTGAACAGTATTGCTCAATGCGGTATCGCCACTGCGATTGCCATTATGAATGCCTTGCAGATGCAACCGTTCCCTGTCGGCATCGCTATGGCCGCCATAGCCGCCGCTATGGGAGCCGTGCAGTTGGCTACAATCATCGCCACACCTCTGCCGAAGTATGCCAAAGGAACGAGCCACCACAAAGGCGGCCCTGCAATCGTCGGTGATGGTGGTGTACCCGAAGTCATCACCTATGGCGGCAATGCGTGGATTACACCCGACAAGCCCACGCTCGTTGACCTACCTGCCGGAGCCTCCGTCATTCCTGATGTGTCAAATCTTGATGAGTCAGAACTGGCCGTGGTCCGACCTCTTATGCAAGGCGGCAAAGACGCTCCCAAACCGTACAATGACGCCAAAGTCATAGACCGTCTTGATAACCTCATATTCATTAAACAACGTGAATCTCGCGCGAGGAGACTGTCTGACATAGACAGCCAGCTTGCAAGTTACTTAATCAGCAAGAGTGTATGAAAACCCGATTAGACGAATTGACCTCCGCCGAGTTCATAGACCTTGTGTGCGGCAATAGAGATGTGCTTCTTGGCAAGCACGAGATACCGAACCCCTATAAGCTGACTATCGCGCTCCGTAACATAGTCATGGAGTACCGAAGCATCGCCGACCCCGGCGGCAACGCCACATATCTTCAGCGAGTGGATGCCATAATCAAATCCCGGATTGCCGTCACCGTCTATTCCATGTGTCAGAACCTCGTACTCCTGCAACAGTTCGATAGAGTGAGAGAAGTCCTTATAGCCGCCGGACTCCCTGCCGATGGGTGGAATGAAAAGCGCATAGAGTCCGAGGTCCATATTCAGCTCCAGAAAGGCAAACGAGCCTTTGAAGAGGCCGATAAGGACGATAGCAACGCGGAGGAAGAGAAAGAGAACATCCGCAATGCCTTTAACGGGATGATTGCCGCGATGATGGCTCACTTCAAATTCCAGATAGATGTTGCCAAGATGATGGCGCCCGTGTTCGCTCATCTTGTGGCCCGGTATCACGCAGAGATGAAAGCAATGAAAAAAGCCATGAAGCCGCACTAATAAATTAGCGTAAAATCATAAATTTGCATAGAGAACAGGCAGACCTAATATCGGTTTGTCTGTTTTTTTATTATCCGCTCAAATTATAGAGGGAGTTGTTAGTAACTCATTTCAAATCACGATGAGTTATGAAAAAAGACAACACTCCTTATCAGCACAGTAGGAAACGGCTTGCCCGCATAGAGCGCAAGTGCGATACGATACTCGCCCTGCTCCGTCCACGAGCCGAAGAAAAGGAATTAGACCGGACCATAAGCCTCATGCACCTTCAGGCCCGGCGAATGAAAGCCCAGGCCATTAAAGAAGCGCAACGCTTCCGAGAGACCTTCCAATCTCGAAAGCCGCGCCGATGAAGATAGAAAATCTTGTCATATCGAATTACGAATGGCTGTTTGCCAAAGCCAGGAGGTTGTGCTATAACGAGTATGATGCCGAGGATCTCGTTGCCGACACCGTTCTCAGAATACTTGAAAGTAGCTCACGGTTCGACACACAACGGGAGTTTCGACCCTGGGCCCAGACTATAATGTATAATCTTAGATTCACGCAACTGAGCAGGAAGAAGCGTATCGAGTTCCTGCCGTTGTTGGACTATGACGCGCCTATGGTCCTCACTCCCGAAGAGGAGGTGCAGGCATCCATTGTCCGTGGTGTCATAGAGGAATTGGCCGAAGAGTTTAACAGCGTCCGATGTGTGCAGCTTTTTGTCGATGGCTATACCGTCAGCGAGATAGCCGAGATGATGGACGCACTCCCGGCCACAATCAGGAGCAGACTCTTTGCCGGACGTAAGCGCATCCGCGAAGCCTTGACAGATATTGGCATAAACGTCAGTAAATGTTATGGTGGTAAAATGGTGATTAAATGGTGGTTATTTTGTTTGTAATATCTGTTTTCGTGCCCTAACTTTACAGGTGTAAGGGAGATACTAAAACACCTTACGAGAACATAAGTCAAACCAATAAAACCCCATAATCATGGAAAAGAAAAACAATTTTAGAGCAAGAGTGATGAAGTACGCATGGCAACTTTGGCGTGCCACCAAACAGCAGTGGCGCATCTGCATGATAAAAGCGTGGCAGCTCTACCGGCTTGCAAAAGCCATGCGCGAGGGAATGGTAACATTCTACTACCAGAAAGCCGACGGCACCATACGCAAGGCTATGGGCACACTCAAAAATCTTCCTGCCGGTGCCACCCTCGGCGGCAAGAAAGTGACTAAGCCCTCCTACAAGACTATGGCCTACTTCGACACCGAGAAGAACTCCTTCCGTTGCTTCAAGATTGAGAACCTGATCTGCACAATCTAAAGTTCGCTTTCAGGGCTAACTTCGGCGCATAATTCACAATAACAGTTAGTTAGAGTGGATTATGCGCTTTTTCAAAAATCAGTTTTTTCAAGGTTTTGGAGCATGGGCACACTTTTGACTTACCTTTGCTCCATGCTCACGAAATACTACATAGAGATAGACGGCGTTAAGGCCGAGGTTCCAAAAGGATGCCTTAAGAATTGGGACGAGATAAAGTGTGTCTATAAGCGCTCTGATTTCAGCGGCGTGACACGGTCATTCACCACACAGTTTGAATTTGTCGGAGAGATGTACGACAGACTCATGGCGTTATATCTGCGCGATGGAGTCAACGCCCGTGCTGCGATTTCTCTCTACACCATCACGAATGAATGGGCCTGGGAGGAACAATTCACCTGCGACCTTGATTTCTCCTCGATAGAGTGGGACAACTACATCGTCAAGATGAACTGCATCGACGATAGTCTCGCCTCGGCTATCAAGGCTAAGAAGGGGACCAAATACGAGTTTGTTGTCGGACAGGATATTCCAGTGGCAGACACCTTGATGTATGACCGTATTCCGATGGCTAACTCTGTAAATCATGCCATTATGAGCAATGGTGATGAAACTGACGGAAATGCAGCCGATGGAGGTCATAAGGACGGAAGTGTTGTTCTTGTTGAATCATCTGACCTGAAGCGAGTCCCTACATATGTCGTTGGCGATGCTGAGACATACGAGAACTCTCCTGTAATGTTTGATAATGAGGAGGATGAAAGCGGGTCTTATTTTATTAAGTTGGTAAATACAGTGCCAAATCTTCAACTTGATGTTGAAATTAACTATTTCGGCCAAGTGTGTATCGGAGCGGGCTCTTCAAATCTTGTGAATGGGGAGATTCATTTAATGAGATTTGATGCCGCTAACCCCGATATAAATTCAAACTATCAGGATCTCGGTACTGTATTCAAAATTGAGGAAATAGCCGGAGGTCGGAATGAGCAGACGTGCGTTGGATGCTATTCGTCATTGGACGCATTAAAAAGAGCTTATCCCAATCCGCCTCAAGACGTTTATGCCATTATTGGGAAAAGCGACTTAAAAGGAGAATGCGAAGCCATATATTTTTCTCCAGTTACAAAAAATGTATCCACTGAATGGATACAAGGGGATATAACATGGTATAGTATAAGAGGTGGTGCATTTAGAGCAACCCACATCGAACGTCGGTTTATAAGCCACTTTGACTTATCCAATCAACCTGCCGGTTCTATGTTCGCCTTAGTTTATAAAGCAAGCATTAGTTCTGCCGGCCGTCCCCCTAAGGATGCCGAAAAGCATTTTGCCATCAAGTCAAAAATTACAACTAAATGGCAAAGCCGAGCAAAATCGATTACCGTCGATGCGTTGAACCCGACGCGAGTCCTTAACGCCATAATGGACAAAATCAACGAGAATAAGCTAAATGTTACTGGCACAATCTCTAATTTTGACAGTCGAATTGCCAAAACGTATTTATTCGCTGCTGAAAGTGTCCGCAATATTCCCGGTGCCAAATTCTACACATCATTCAATGATTTCTGCGATTGGATGGAAACTGTGTTTGGTTATACTTACTATCTTGGTGAACGAACAAAGGCACTGTTCAAGCGCACCCAGTCATATTCCCTTGAATGGCCGCTTGGAACGAGCCATTTGCTCCATACTCCTTGTCCCGGCGGTCATGGTACTCAGGTTGTAAACATAGAGGGTACTCCATATTTTGCCGTAATGGGCGATGATTATAATGCTGATGGTACTCTGAATTTCTATACCAAATGGGACGGAAGCGAGGCGTATAATGACCCGGAAACAGGGAAAGCCCGTCTTGATACTCTATTTTATGATGCCGATTACAATCAAGGCGTATACTTTGACAATTCCTATACACTTCAATCATTCTCAGGAGATATAAGTCGCGGTATTTGTGATTCTCAAACCATTCATTTTGTACATCGTTCTGAGATATTCACCGGCGATAGAACCATAAGACTCTCAAACATACGAGAGCTAAATTTCAGCATCAACACGGGTCTCGCTTATTCAACTTTAACTATTGGCTATGATAAGCGAGAGTATGAAGCTGAGTGTGGGCGTGATGAGTGGAATTTTTCTGCACAATATACTACTGGTGTTGATAAGTTCGATAAAAAGCTCTCTCTTATAAGTAAGTATAGAGCCGACTGCTATGGCTTTGAATTTTTATCGCAAGAACGAGCTAAAGATACAACCGATAACAAGAGTGATAACACGGTATTTTTCATTCATTGTAAAGCGCAAGAGGAAGAACAAACTGAAATCTCAACAGAGTCTCGGGGTGACACTGAAGCAGTAACTGAAACGACACTATTAACGAGAGTATTATTATGTGATCGTAGTTCTATCATACTCGGTGCATTGTCCTCTTATGTTTTCAACGGCGAGTATGCGCCATATCTCTGCGCCAAAGCCAATGCCGCTTATATCGCTGCCGCTATGTGTCCGATGACCCTCAAATTCGCGTCTTTTGACGGTAATACGGAAATCAGCATCGACGGCATTAAGGGTAACGCAGATCTGCAACTGAACGAGCAACTCTTCACTCTTGGCGAAGTTCAGTTTTCATCGGCTGACGTTGATACCAAACTTGACGTGAATGCGCTCTATGAGGTCCACTCCAACGGCATCACTTACCGAGGCTTCCTCAAAGAGGTGTCTTTCAAGTATGCCAAGGCAGAGACGGTTAAGTATAAACTAATCGTAAAGGAGATAGAGCTATGATACTGAGTCCGTTCACACCATTGTTCTTCCCCTCGGCCAAAGCCGACGGCATAGAGAGCGCCTACATTCAGACCTTTGCTCCGGCCGATAAAATCTTCATAGAGCTTATCGGTGAAAAGAATTGGCCCGGAGTGGCCACTGTGGTAGGTGTTAACGGCTCTGCATCCTTTCAGATACAATTTAACTATTGGGATATAACCGAGTCAACCCGACTCAGGTTCGCGGCACTGTCGCTGTCGCCCGGATTCTATCAAGTGAGCATAATGGGAATAGGGCGCAGCGCGGTGTTCCGCGTAACTGACGATGCCGATATACTCGACAACACAACTCTGATTCAGTACTCCAATAAGGACAACAGAAGGAGGCATGATGTCATTTCCTGGATTGACGGGATGCAACACTTCTTTGATTTCAGAGTGCCCGGCGGCTTCAAGGACAGCAATTGGACTTTTGGAGTGGAGAGCGAACAGTTCGTTACCGAAGACTCGGATATAATCCAACTCTACGGACTTGAGTCCACGCAGATGAAATTCACCCTTGGCACGTCCGAGGGGTGTCCTGTATGGTTTGCCGAACTCCTGAACCGTCTGCTCACTTGTGATTATGTCTATTTCGACGGCGTGCGTTACGCCCGCAAAGAGGCAAGCGTGCCGGAGGCCAATGCAGTTCAGGAAGGGGTCAACTCATTTGTGTTCACACAGAATTTGCAGAAGGTTGTCAACATCGACCCCAAACTCACTCTGGAACATCAGGCAATCATGCGAAGAGTTGACACAGACAACTACCGTGCAGTTAACGAAACAATTAACAGATTAATAAAATAGCGTATGGCATTAACACAAGAACAACAGACAATCTTCGATGCCGTAATCGCGTCTCTCCGTACCAACTCCAAGACGATAGAGCAGCTGACGCCGCAGACGACGCTCGGCTCTAACGACTGGTTCGAGTTAAACGGGGGCCGCAAAGTATCGTACACTGTTCTGTGTAATCTCATCAGTTCGAATAAAGCAAGATTTAGATTCAGACAAAAGGAAGGATTCATGTACCTTGATTTGATTGATTCTGAACAGAATGTTATTGAATCTCAACTTGTGCCAAACGCAACAGGGAGTACAGCCGGCATATTGTCGCCGGGCATGTATACTTTTTTGCAGGAGGGCGCAGTGGATGGCAAGCATGCTATGGCTCAGAAGGGTCAGCCTTCAGGATTTGCGACGCTTGGCAGCGATGGCAAACTGACCTCTGCCCAGATGCCGGTTATTACGTCGGCGATGCTTCCGCCGGAGTTGCGCACGCATGTATGCGCGTTCGACGGTTTTGAGGAGTTGGTGCCGGAGCAGGCGTTTGAGCAGATGGGATTGTCGCCGATGGGAGCGGCGAA
>OGNF01000848.1_pt1 | contig 31261 bp, 25 predicted proteins | sample 1573321 | NCBI WGS metagenome assembly OGNF01 (sample SAMEA2581911, study PRJEB24529) | metagenome | biome: Human gut stool | place: China | collected 2011 | reverse complement strand
GTAATTAACTTTGTGGTGCATCGCAGCCCGGTTCGCAAATTTGCAAACGCATCGGAAGGAGTTGGACACCGGCATAAGCTAACCAAGCTTGTAGAGGAAAGTAACAATCTTATATCGCTATCTGTCGCTCAACCGCCACGGATTTGATCACTATGCCCGTATGTCAGAAAATGTGGCAGACTTTGCCTTTTTTGATGCTATTCCTGTATGATGTTGACAAATACGTTTTAGAGGAAAGTTAATAAAAGTTTTTGATAAAATTGCACCAATCTCTTGGGAATTGTTTGAAAGAATATTAATTTTGCAAAATACGCGCCACCTGCCCCCATGGAGCAGGCGTCGCATTATGGGAATAATCAACTAAACTTTTTCATAAATTACAGAACTGCTATGTGGTTATCAAACTCTTCCGTAGGACGTAAGTTCGTAATGGCCCTCTCGGGTGCATTCCTCGTCCTATTCGTGACCTTTCACTGTTTGATGAATGCAGTGGCTATCTATTGGCCCTCAGCTTACAATGTGGTGTGCGAATTCCTCGGCGCCAACTGGTATGCTCTTCTGGGCACGCTGATTATAGCCGCCTTCATCGTGATTCACATTATTTATGCGCTGATGCTGACGCTTCAGAACCGCAAGGCCCGCGGCACACAGCGTTATTCCATCTCCCGTCGTCCGGCGAGCGTGGAATGGTCTTCGCAGAATATGCTCGTGCTTGGCATCGTGGTGCTTGCCTTCCTGGTGGTGCACCTCATCCAGTTCTGGGCTAAGATGCAGCTCGACGAAGTGCTTGGCGGAGAAAGCATGCTCCCCCATGCTGCCGGCACACTCTATCTGCAGGAGGCCTTCAGCCAGCCCTGGACACTTATCGTCTATGCAATCGGTTTTGTGGCTCTCTGGTTCCACCTCAACCATGGCTTCTGGTCAATGTTCCAGAGCGTGGGTTGGGACAATACCACATGGATGCCCCGCCTCAAGAAGATTTCTGCTTGGTGGGTAAGCATCGTGGTTGTGCTCTTCCTTGCAGAAGGCATCGTATTCACAGTGCAGGCCAACAAGAACTATTACCTTACCAATCCTGAGCTCCGCGAACAGTACAAGGAGATGATTGCTCCCATCGTGGCCGAGGATTTCGGTCCTGAAGGCGCAGGTCTCGCCGAGCAGATTGCCATGTCGCCCTATGATCAGGTGTCGATGGGTCTCCGTCAGATGGAGGGCCAGATGGCCAGCCAGCTCGAGCAGATGAACTCCGAGGAGGGCAAGAAATATATCGCCTCCAATCCCCAGCTCAAGGAGCAGCTCGACAAGCTCAAGACACAGCACGAGGCTATCGAACGCTGCGTGAAGCTCTTCGACTATCTCGAGGCTAACGACAACAAGCCTGAGGACCAGCTCAACATGATGGCTCCCTCACAGACTCAAAATCCCCAATAATTAGCGATATGGAAAATATTAAAGAGAATGTCAAAGTGATGAATCCGGCTGATTCCAAAATCCCGGAAGGTCCTGTCGCTGAGAAATGGACCAATTATAAGGCACACCAGAAACTTGTGAATCCCGCCAACAAGCGCCGCCTCGACATCATCGTTGTGGGCACGGGCCTTGCCGGAGCATCCGCTGCCAGCACCCTGGCCGAGATGGGATTCAATGTGCTCAACTTCTGCATACAGGACAGCCCCCGTCGCGCTCACTCCATCGCCGCACAGGGTGGTATCAACGCCGCCAAGAATTATCAGAACGACGGCGACTCCGTATATCGTCTTTTCTATGACACAGTGAAGGGCGGCGACTACCGTGCCCGCGAGGCCAACGTATATCGTCTTGCCGAGGTGTCAAACAATATCATCGACCAGTGCGTGGCACAGGGCGTTCCCTTCGCCCGCGAATATGGCGGCCTTCTCGCCAACCGTTCCTTCGGTGGCGCTCAGGTGAGCCGTACATTCTACGCCAAGGGTCAGACAGGTCAGCAGCTCCTCCTCGGCGCTTACTCTTCGCTCAACCGTCAGATCCACGCCGGCAAGGTGAAGAGCTTCAACCGCTATGAGATGCATGACCTCGTGCTCATCAAGGATCAGGACGGTGTGGAGCGCGCACGCGGCATCATTGCCAAGAACCTTGTCACAGGTAAGTTCGAGCGCTTCGCAGCTCACGCAGTGGTAATCGCCACCGGTGGCTACGGCAACACTTACTTCCTCTCCACCAACGCTATGGGTTGCAACTGCTCCGCAGCAATGGCATGCTACCGCAAAGGCGCATATTTCGCCAACCCCGCTTACGTGCAGATCCACCCCACATGTATCCCCGTGCATGGCGACAAGCAGTCGAAACTTACCCTTATGTCGGAGTCGCTCCGTAACGACGGCCGCATCTGGGTGCCCAAAAAACTCGAGGATGCAGTAAAGCTTCAGAAGGGCGAGATCAAGGGAAGCGATATCCCTGAAGAGGACCGCGACTACTATCTCGAGCGTCGTTACCCTGCATTCGGTAACCTCGTGCCCCGCGACGTTGCCAGCCGCGCCGCCAAAGAGCGCTGCGACCATGGCTTCGGCGTAAACAACACCGGCCTCGCCGTGTTCCTCGACTTCTCAGAAGCCATCAACCGTCTTGGCATCGACGTGGTGCGCCAGCGTTATGGCAACCTCTTCGACATGTATGAGGAGATCACCGACGTCAACCCCGGTCAGCTCGCCTGCACAAAGGATGGCGTGAATTATTACAACCCGATGATGATCTTCCCCGCCATCCACTATACGATGGGCGGCATCTGGGTGGACTATGAGCTCCAGACATCCGTAAAGGGCCTCTTCGCCATCGGTGAGTGCAACTTCTCCGACCATGGTGCCAACCGTCTCGGCGCTTCCGCCCTCATGCAGGGTCTCGCCGACGGTTATTTCGTGCTTCCCTACACCATCCAGAATTATCTATCGGACCAGATCACAGTTCCCCACTTCCGCACAGACACTCCTGAGTTTGATGCAGTGGAGAAGAAGTGTATCGAGGATGAGGAGAAGCTGATGGCTATCCACGGAAGCCGTTCTGTCGACTCTATCCATAAGGAACTCGGCCACATCATGTGGGAATATGTGGGTATGGCCCGCGACAAGGAGGGTCTTACGCTTGCTCTCCAGAAGCTGCAGGAGATCCGTCGCACATTCGAGACCGACCTCTTCATCCCCGGCAAAGCCGGCGAGGGCATGAACGTAGAGCTCGACAAGGCATTCCGTCTCCGCGACTTCATCACCATGGGCGAGCTCATCGCTTATGACGCGCTCAACCGCAACGAGAGCTGCGGCGGCCACTTCCGCACAGAGTATCAGACCCCCGAGGGCGAGGCCAAGCGCGACGACGAGCACTACTTCTATGTGGGCTGCTGGAAATATGAAGGCAGCGACACCAAGGCTCCCGAACTCATCAAGGAGCCCCTCCACTATGAGGCTATCAAGGTGCAGACACGTAACTATAAGTCGTAAACCCGAAGTCACACTCAATTAAATCAGAATTCAGATTATGGAAGAAAATATAATGAAAGTCAATCTTCGGGTGTGGCGTCAGGCCGGCCCGAAGGCTCAGGGCGCTTTCGTGACTTATCAGGGAGTCGAGACAACGCCCGACACATCCTTCCTCGAGACTCTTGATATTCTCAACGAGGCTCTCGTGGAGAAGGGTGAGGAGCCCATCGTGTTCGACCACGACTGCCGCGAGGGTATCTGCGGTATGTGCTCGCTCTATATCAACGGACATCCCCACGGACCCGCCACAGGCGCTACCACCTGCCAGCTCTATATGCGTCGCTTCGCCAATGGCGAGACCATCACAGTGGAGCCCTGGCGCTCGGCTGCCTTTCCCGTGATCAAGGACCTTATGGTGGACCGCAACGCCTTCGATAAGATTCAGCAGGCTGGCGGCTATGTGTCGTTCAATTGCGGCGGCGCACAGGATGCCAACTCGCTTCCCATCTCCAAGGTTCAGGCCGACGAGGCTATGGACTCCGCTTCCTGCATCGGCTGCGGCGCTTGCGTGGCTGCCTGCAAGAACGGTAGTGCAATGCTCTTTGTTTCTGCAAAAATCAGCCAGCTCTCTCGTCTGCCCCAGGGCGCTATCGAGCGCGACCGCCGCGCTCTCGCTATGGTAAGCAAGATGGATGAACTCGGCTTCGGCAACTGCACCAACACCGGCGCTTGCTCCGCTGAGTGCCCCAAGAACATCAAGATGGCCAACATCGCCCGCATGAACCGCGAGTTCATCGCCGCAAAGTGCAAAAGCTGATAAGCCATTCCTGATATAAATTATTTATGGCGCAATCCTGCTGGGTTGCGCCTTTATTTTTGCACTGAGGGAGCATAATTTTTTGTAAAAGCAAAGATAAATATTAGTTTTGCGTAGTGAAACATTTTCTCATCCCATGAAATCTTTTCTTCGTATTTTAATATCTTTGATAATCAGTTGTTCCACACTGCTCCAGGTTAATGCCTCCGATGCCGGGGTGCCCCTGGAGATGGCACGTGTGCGGAAGGCGGAGATTACGAATCTTGAATACAGCATTCATTATAATATCCCGTCGGATACCTCGAAAAATATTCATGGAGACATCAATATCCTGTTTGATTTCAAAAAGGGGAGAGGGGAGAGATTTTTACCCATTGATTTTTCGCCGTCGGCGGATAATATTCATGAAGTAAAGGTCAATGGCAAGAGATGCGCGCCTGATATAAAAGAGGGCCATATCTATATCGACGCAAGTATGTTGCGCAGTAAAGGAAATGATATAGCCGTGACATTCATTCCCGATGACCGGCATCTTAACCGCCGTCCGGATTATATGTATACGCTCTTTGTGCCGGCTCACGCTCATTCGGCCTTCCCATGTTTCGACCAGCCCGATTTAAAGGCAACATTTCAGTTGACGCTTACGATTCCGGATTCATGGAAATGTGTGGGAAACAGTCCCGTAATCTCCGTGCAATCGCTCGGAGACGGCACAAGGCTTGTGAAATTTGCCCAGACAGAACCGCTCAGCACATATCTTTTCGCATTCACGGCCGGAGATTTCAAGACGATGACTAAAACTGCCGACGGGCGTGAGATTACGGCTTATTACCGTGAGACAGACCCCAAGAAGATAGCGCAGTTGGATGGCATTGTCGATGAGATCGCGGGTGCGCTCCGATGGCAGGAGAATTTTACCGGAGTGAAATATCCTTTCGCAAAATATGATTTTGTGGCTCTTCCCGGATTCCAGTTCGGAGGAATGGAACACACCGGTGCCACATTCTATAATGACAGCAGATTATTCCTCGGAGAGAGTCCCACTCCGGAGGAGGTGCTCATTTGTTCCCAGAATATCGCACATGAAACATCGCACATGTGGTTTGGCGATTATGTCACGATGGCATGGTTTGATGACGTATGGACCAAGGAGGTGTTTGCCAATTATTTTGCAGCGGCAATCACCCGGGAGAGGCTCCCGGAGTATGACCATGACATTGAATGGCTGCGCACTTATGTGGTGAGGGCGCTGAGTGAAGACCGTTCAGCGGGGCGCACGGCTATTCAGCAGGAACTCGGGAATCTCGGTGATGCCGGTCTCATTTACAATAATATCATCTACAATAAGGCCCCTGTTATGATGGCTAAACTTGTGGAATTTATAGGCGAGGACGCTTTCCGCAAGGGGATTAGCCGATATCTGGAAAGATATGGCTATGGCAATGCCACATGGGATCAGCTCATTGAATGTTTCCAGGAATTTACATCTGAACCGGTGGCGGAATTCAGTCGCGTTTGGGTCAAGGAGAAAGGAATGCCTGAAATCCGGAGCGAGATTAAGGGAAACAAGTTGATAGTGACTCAGTCAGATCCTCTTGGGAATGGCAACCGCTGGCCTCAGCGGTTCAGCATTGATGTCATCGCAGGCGAGAAGCGTTGTAGTCTGCCGGTAATTATGACAGGAGCAAGCGATGATGTTGCATTCGATTTGCCTGTAGATATCGTGGAGGCAGTGAAGGCAGGGAATTCACCTCTTATAATTCCCAACAGCGATGCGAAGGGCTATGGGCTATTCACATTGGAGCCGGAAATGCTGATTCGACTATTGGAAAGAGTCAGTGCCTCTGATTCCCTCTCTCTCACTCCGAGTGGAGTATTGGCCGCCTGGATAAATTTGAATGAGAACTGGCTGGCTAAGAGGATTCCGGATGATAAATGGCAGACTGCGCTTACAAAGGCACTTGCTGCCACCACAGAACCATTGCAGGCATCGGCGCTTGCCGGCTACATGGGCGCATTGCTTCCCGAACTCGGAGGCCGTGATCGTGAGGTCCTTGAAAAAGACATCATGGGAATGGTAAGGAATCACCCGTTGCAGGCCACTCGCGTCACCTTGCTCCGCAATCTTGAGAGTGAAGCCTCGGCGCAAGTGGTGTGCGACACATTGTATTCGATATGGAAACGCCGGTCGATGCCGCAATTGAATGAAAATGATTACATGAATCTTGCCTACGAGATGGCAGTGCGCCATCCGGAAGAGGCCGATGCCATAATCTCGGAACAGAGGAGTCGCATTTCCAACCCTGACCGCCTTGCCCAATTCGATTTCGTAAGCCGGGCAGTTGACCCCGACAAAAATAAGAGGGATGAGTTTTTCCGCTACCTGCTCACCCCGAAAGGGCGTGAGATAGAACCTCGCGCCGCGCAGGCTCTTTATTATCTGAATCATCCATTGCGCCGGAAAGAGGCAAAAGGTTATATCTATCCTGCCTTAGATAAATTACAAGAAGTGCAGCGCACAGGCGACATTTTTTTCCCCGGCAACTGGTGTAAGAGCCTGTTAGGCAACCACCGGAGCCCGGAAGCCCGCAAAGAACTCGACCGCTTCCTTGCCGCCAATCCCGCACTCAAGCCGCTCCTTCTCAACAAAATCCTCAACGGCGCTTACAGCCTGATCCGCGCCACAGGCGGAAAGAATTTTGTCAGTTTTCGCTGAGGCGGCGGCGCTGGAAGAATGCAGCGGTGGCGAAGATGAAGAGGAGGGCGCCGGCGGCCTGCATGAAGGCTACTGTGTGGAAGGCGGCCGCGAAACCGACATTCTCCGCAACCACGCCGCCTAATAAGATGCCTATGCCCATTCCCAAGTCCCAGGATATCAGAATCGAGGAATTTGCCGTGCCCCTCTGGTCATGCCGTGCCACTTTTACAAACATGTTCAGAAACGCCGGATACATCTGGCCGTTGCCAAGCCCTACCAGCAATGCGGACAGATAGAAGCTCCACGGCTCCGCCACAAAAGCAAACAGCGAATATCCGGCAAGCGACAGCAATACTCCTATGGTGGCGTTGCGGGTCATTTTTCCTTGTCGGAGACTCTTCGATCCGAAGAGGCGTGAAGTGATAAGGCCCGCCGAAAGAAGCATGAAGAATAGGCCTGTGCCATCGGTGATGCCAAGTTGCTGCTTGCCATAGATGGCCACGTAATTGCTCATGATCCCCCAGCAGAGGCCGAAGAATGAGATGTTTATGGCAAGTAGCCATGCGCGGCCGAGAAAGAAGTGGTCAAGACTGAGCACCGGTTTTGCCTGCACCTTCTCGCGTGCGGGAAGTTTTACCCTTGTGGAACAATAGAATCCTCCGAAGGCAAGGACAAGCGAAATCCAGAAAAGGAGCATGAAATTGCCTGTGACATTATAGATATAGATTCCTGCGCTGGGAGCAATAGCCATGGCGAGATTATTGCTCAGACCATAATATCCAAGCCCCTCATTGCGTCGCGACGAAGGAAGCACGTCAATGGCCACGGTGCTATTGACCACAGTGGTGGCGCCAAAGGGAATGCCGTGCAGAGTGCGCACTATGGCAAACATCAGCAATGTGCCTGCCCCCACATATCCGGTGAAACAGATGAAGAAGGCAAAGAAGCAGATGGTCAGCACAGTCTTGCGGTCGAAAGAATCTACCACAAATCCGCTGAATGGCCGCACAAGCAGCGTGGCCACCACGTAGCCGGAAAGCACCAGGCCAATCATATCCTTGTCGGCATCAAACTGCTGGTCAAGATAAAGCGGGAGAAGGGGAGTGAGCAGATAGAAGGCGAAAAAGAGCAGGAAATTGCAGGTCATCACCTTGATATATTCCCTGTTCCAGAGTTTGCGGGAATCGGCAGAAACATTATTACACGAATCGGAACTATTCATAATAAGCGGTTTTCGCCTGCAAAATTACTCAAAATTCCCCAAACGGCGCATATCATTTTTTCGGATTGATAATACAGAAACAGGCTTTGCAGGTCGATTGGCGGCGCTTGCAAAGCCTGATTTATATTAACAGGGTAACTTATTTGAAAGCAGGGTAAGTATGACCCGCAAATTAGTTAATGCATATTTTGAGTGTATTTTCGAGTGATTTGTGTGAGTCCGAGAAGGAGCGATGCGGGCATCGTGACTGAGCGGAGTCGCACAAAGCGCCGAAAAGACGCCAAAAGATGCGTTGACTAATCAATACATTTAATAATTTCGGTGTCATACTTAATTGATTGCTATTTAAGATAATCGATTGTTAATTAGAGGTATTTTCGGCGAGAATATCATCGGCTGTGGTGAATGCATCCGGTTCCACGCTAAGCATCAGAATGAAGCGTTTGCCGTCGGTGTCGTCAAGGAGGCGCATGTCGACAAGATTGCCGGCATATGGGCCATTCACCTGAAAGAGGTCATTGGAGAGGGAGTTGACGCCGAGATCTACTCCCAAGTCGTTCATTTCCTGCAGGAGAGCTCCACAGAATGCCGTCTGAGAAGCTGTGGCCTGCGCCAGCGACTTGCCGTCGTAAGGAAAGAGGAAGAAGAAGCAGTAGTCGAGAAGACGCTCATTACCGGCGTCAAGCGGGTCAACGTCTTCCGTAGGGACAAACTGAGCCATAGCCGAGCATTCGGGTGTCATTCCGTTGTATTCGAGCAGATATCCGTCGGCGCTTTCGAGCCATAGCGCCTGTTCGTCAGCCTCCGGAGTGAGGTTGATAAGGCGTTTCACTTCATTGGCGCAGTCGCGGCGACCGAGTTTGTGGCTCACGATGCCATATACCTTCGTGACCATATCCTCCGCATTCAGATGAATCGGCTGTCCCTGTGAGAGAGCCTTGTCGTTGTCGGCACCCTTCGCGGTTGCGGACTTTTGTTGACTCTTGACGGCTTCCTCCACGAGCTCCGACACCATTCCGGCATCCATCATCGAGAATTTCACTGCCCGCATTGTGCAGACCGAAAGTCCGAGAATAACAGAAATTAATATGATGCGTGGATATCTCATTTTAAGGCAATGAGTTCGTTTATGAACCCGTTGATACCTAAATAACCATAAATCAGCGACAATTGTTTTCGTCCGAAATGTTAAAAATGAGGTTCTTCCAGAAATTTAATGGTAATATTTTAGAGGCAAGGAATTCCTATGAAGGGAGGGTGTCGGCTATCCAGGCGTCGATGAGGCGGCGCGAGAGGGATGGTGGAGTAGGGAGCACCGGGGGATTTTCGCGGCAAAACCAGCCGCCGTCAGTCAGTTCGCCGTCGGCAAAGGTCACTTCCCCTTTTGCCAGGCGTGCAGTGAAGGCAATCATCAGCTGGGAGGGGAATGGCCACGACTGGCTCCCGAAATACCGGATATCCTCGATTTCGAGCGATGTCTCCTCTTTTACTTCGCGTGCCACGCATTCTTCGAGCGATTCGCCTGTCTCCACAAATCCCGCCACCAGCGCATACATCGGTCGCTTAAAATTGCGTGCATGCACCAGCAGTGCCTCGTCGCCACGCATCACAAGCACCACGATTGCAGGGTTAAGCCGGGGAAACACCTCCTCCCCGCAATCGGGACATCGCACACTGATCTCCGAAGCCGGAAGCATCTCCCGGCCGCAGCGTCCGCAGTAGCGGTGGGTGGTGCGGAAATGCTCCAGTTCGGCATGGCGCACGGCCGCTTTCCATTCCTCCTCAGTCATCTTGGCATAATCTTCTCTCAGTCCCATATCTGATTTCGGTATTTTTTACAAAGATAATAAATCGCAGCCTCAATGGCAAGTTGCACGAATGCCAAATTATTAGTAATTTTGAAGCATGAGTGAGAAATATATCGTAAGTGCCCGAAAATACCGTCCTGCTACCTTCCGGACGGTAGTGGGCCAGCAGCACATCACATCAACGCTGAAAAACGCCATCACCACAGGGCGTCTGGCTCAGGCTTATCTTTTCTGCGGTCCACGTGGCGTGGGCAAGACCTCCTGCGCCCGAATCTTTGCAAAGACCATCAACTGCCTGAATCCCACCTCCGACGGCGAGGCCTGCGGAGAATGCGACTCCTGCCTCTCCATCGACCGTGGTAACTCCTTCAATATCATCGAACTTGACGCCGCATCCAACAATAGCGTCGACGACATCCGCTCAATCACCGAGCAGGTCAACGTGCCTCCGCAGTTGGGCAAATACCGCGTGTTTATCATCGACGAGGTGCACATGCTCTCCTCGCAGGCATTCAATGCCTTCCTCAAGACCCTCGAGGAGCCCCCGGCATATGCGATATTCGTAATGGCCACCACGGAGAAGCACAAGGTGATTCCCACAATCCTGTCGCGCTGCCAGATCTATGACTTCAAGCGCATCACGCCCGAAGATATTGTGGACCATCTCGCCTATGTGGCCGAGCAGGAGGGAATCAATGCCGACCGCCGCGCCCTAAGCGTAATTTCGCGCAAAGCCGACGGCGCCATGCGCGATGCCCTCTCCATCTTCGACCAGACAGCGGCATCCACCGGCGGCAACCTCACATATGAGGCTGTGGTGGAATCGCTCAATGTGCTCGACTACGACTATTTCTTCCGCCTTGTGGACGACTTCTCCACCTGCAATGTGCCCGATGCGCTTCTTCTTTATAAGGAGGTGCGCGACCATGGCTTCGACTCTCTCTTCTTCGTGAATTCCCTCGCGCAGCATGTGCGCGACCTGATGGTGGCCGCCAATCCTGCCACGCTTCCACTTCTCGAGGTGCCGGACGATGTGAAGCAGCGTCTCGGCGAGCAGGCGAAATCGCTCCCCTTACAATGGTATTACACGGCGATGGCAATTCTCAACGACTGCGACCTCAACTATCGCACATCGAGCAATAAGCAGCTTCTCGTGGAACTCTCCCTCATCAAACTCTGCCAACTCAACAACAAGGAAAAGAACCCTTTTGAATATCCCGACAGCACGGTTCAATTGCGACCCTTCTCCGCGCCGTCGGGAACCATGCCAGAAAAGGAATCGCAACCTGCTGCCACTCCGGCACAACAGGCTGTGGCTGCACAGCCGGCAGCCCCTTCCGCACCTATGCGTCCCGCTGCCATGCGTCAACCCCTGGCGCCGCAGCCGACGCCGAGGCACACCGCAGGTGTGGCCCGCATGTCAATCCGAATAAACAACCGTCCGGCCACACATGTGGCGGAATCCCGTGAGCGCAACGCAGCCTTCACTGATGAGCAATTGCAAGAGTGCTGGATGAGATATGCGGAGCAGAACCCTCAGGAACAGCTCCTTGTAAGCGCCATGCGTATCTGCCGCCCTCAGCGCGAAAAAGACAACTCGTTTCTTATATATGTGCAGCATCCCTCGCAGCTTCAGGCCTTCGAACTGAGCATGAAGAAACTCGTGGACTTCCTGCGGGATGGCCTCAACAACGACCTCATCACGCTTCATGCCGAACTCGACCCCAACGTGGAGCAGATCAGGATGTTGCCGCCCAAGGAATTCCTCAAGAAAACGATGGAGGAAAATCCGATGCTCGGCGACTTCCTCCGCAGCGTGGATGCCGTGATGGATTGACGATTGATGATTAGTCGCGGAGCGACTGCCCTATTCTTTCATCTTTTTTTGCGAAAAATTTGGTCGTTTGAACCGAATGAATTAAATTTGCGTTGTAATGACAAAGACGGAGCTCAAAAGCGGAGATGAAAGCCCGCTCCCGCCGAAGTCTTCAGCCAAAGCAAGAGTGCTTTAAAAAATCCCACATCAAAGCAAATTGGGAAACTCATCAAATTATAAAGAAATACCGAGACAAGCTTAGTCGTCAATGGCGGGCCCCACATCTTATGATGATGGTCTCCTTAGACCACAGGCGGATTACAAAGATGGCCAAGCCCTCAAAACCTGTCGTTCGGAGTTTCGTCACATTCCTTTGATGTGGACCTTATAGGGCCGGTGGATTCTTCCCATCCGGCCCTTCCTTTTTTATAACCTATTTTCAAGAAATTACAAACGCCCAAAATAATCTTATGAAAGACGTAAAAGAAAGCCTGTTGCAGCGCACCAGCGTGCGCCGCTATGAGCGCGAGGCAATCCCCGCCGAAACAATGCAGTTTATCCGCGACGCCGTGATGAATACCCCTACCAGTTATAACGGCCAGCAGTTCAGCGTGATCGAAATCGACGATCAGGATCTCAAACTCAAACTCTACGAGCTTACCAACCAGAAACAGATCAAGACGTGCAACCGCCTCCTCATCTTCTGCTCCGACTATAACAAAATCACCCTTCTTGCCAACAGCAAGGGACTCGATGTGCCTCCCTTCACCGACACAATGGATGGTGTAACCATCGGCATCATCGACGCCTCGCTCGCCATGATGAGTGCAGTGGTGGCTGCACAGGCTGCCGGACTCGGCTCCAACTGCATCGGATATCTGCGCACCGTGGATCCCGCTGCCGTGGCCGAACTGCTACACCTTCCAAAAGGCGTGTTCGTGGTGTGCGGCCTGGCACTCGGAATTCCGCGCGAACAGCCCGACCTCAAACCCAAACAGCCGGAATCGCTCGTGTTCCATCACAACGCCTACCGTCGCGACGACCAGCAGATGGTGGCTGAACTCGATGAATACGATGCTGCGGTGAGCCATTACAACCGCAACCGCGCCGGAGGCACTTCCGAAAACGACTGGGTGGCTCATATCCTCGACTATTACCGCCATGCCATGAGTTATCGTATCCTTGACTACCTTCGCGACCAGGGTTACGATGTGAAGAAATAATGAAATGAAAAAGTTTCTCCGCAACGAGAATGGTTTCGTGGAAAACGACGTGTGGCTTCCGCATTGCTGGGTCAATGTGGAATGCCCCGACGCGTCGGACATCCGCTTCCTCACCGATGAACTCAACGTGCCCACCTCTTTCATCGAGAGTGTGGCGGATATGGAGGAGCTTCCGCGCTTCGACCATGAGGGAGAATGGATGCTGACCATTCTGCGGATTCCGGTGAAGACACGTTCCGGCGAGCGTGTGCCTTATCGCACAGTGCCTCTCGGAATCATCCTATGCAACGAGGTGGTGGTGACCATATGCTATGCCAAGTCGGAACTAATCCCCGATTTCATTGACTATACGCGCATAAAGGGGATTCATATCGACCAGCAGGCCGACTTTATCCTCCGCCTCGAATACAGCACCACATATTGGTTTCTCCGCTATCTGAAAGAGATTCACCGGGATGTGGATAAGGCCGAAGACCAGATTGGACGCAAGGTGCGCAATGAATGGCTTATCGAGATAATGCACGTGCAGAACTCACTCGTGTATTTCAACACCTCAATCCAAGGCAACCAGATGCTTCTCGAACGAATGCCTCATCTATTTGCCGATAAATATGATGCCGCACTTCTTGATGATGTGGATATCGAGATAAGACAGGCCGCCAATACCATCAATGTCTATTCCACGATTCTCATGGGAATGCAGGACTCTCTGGAATCAATCATCTCAAATAATGTCAACGATATCATGAAGAAGATGACTGTGGTATCGATTGTGCTGATGATTCCCACTCTGATAGCCAGTTTCTACGGCATGAATGTGGCCGTGGCGTTTGGCAGCAGCAAGTATGCCTTCTTTCTTATAATAGCGGCGAGTATGACCTTGGCTCTGGTCACTTTCTGGATTCTTAAGAAAGTGAAGTGGGTTTAGTTGAATAATTCTCGGAGGATTTCGGGAGATTTCAGTGAACCCATGCCGGGGAAATGCACGGCATAATATTGCATCAGGCGTGCAAGGACAATTCGTCTTTGCGCGCCATTCATTTTGAATCGGGACGCATTGCGCGGAGTGATGCGCATCAACGCCGGCAGGGCGGAGGTCTCTTCCGGTGTGAGGCGGTCGCGATGCAGGGGAGCAAAGGTTTTCAGTGTGCCGTCGCGCATGTCGAGCCATAGACCGGGGCGCCAACCTGCTATGTCGGGACTTATGCCTGCATAAGGGAGTAACCCGATAAGAAACGCGAGATGAAAATTGGCGTCGGCGCCGGGGGCGTCATCGAGAAGTTGGAGTGAGTTGACGATGAAATCCCAAAGCCTTGGATCACTTTCGGCATAGCGGAGATAAGCGTTAAGAAATTCACTGAGGAAAAGGGCTAAGGCGCTTTTTACAGGATTGAAATATATATCGCGCCAAACTCGCAAGCGCTGTGGCGAACGGAGAGTCTGCAGTTCGCGGGTGGCATCGATGCGTACGTCAGCGGAAATAACGGAAAGGGGCATGAGGCGCGCACTGCGGGCAGCGCCCTGGCGACTCTTGGAGGCAGCGGGCACAAGCATCGCCATGCGCCCACGCTCACGGGTGAAAAGCGTGGCCACATTATGCCGGTCGGAATGCTTCACCAGACCAATCACTATACTGCTGATCCGCTCCAAAGTGTTCCAATTAATAGGGCAGTCGCTCCGCGACTTAGCGGTGTTTGCGGGGGACGTTCTTGTTGTTGGCGTCGAAGATGCGCTGGGCGCCGCGGTCGAAAATCTCCCAGTGGGCGCGTTGTGCAGCCGGGATGCTCTCCGGCATCCATGAGGGTATCACCTTGAAATTAGTGCGTCCTCCAGCGGGCTTGGCGCTGAAGAAGGTGTCATAATCGGCACCTGTCACGCGGGCGCGTCCCTGTGCATCGCGCGTCACGCGGGCGCGAACCAATGCGCCACCTCGGGTGTCGGCGGTCTTCATATTAGAAATCAGATTCCCTAAACTATACACAAGAAGCACATCCTTCCCCTCCTTCTCATTGCGCACCATCTCCATCGGCTGGATCACATGCGGATGGCCGCCGATAATCATATCCACGCCCTGATTCACAAGAAACTGTGCCAAATCCTTCTGGCTCGAATTGGGAAGCAGCACATACTCAATGCCCCAGTGCACGGCCACAACCACAATCTCGGCGCCGGCATCGCGGGTCTTCTTTATCTCCTGAGCCATGCGCCGCTTGTCGATGAGCGCCACCTCCATGCCGTCGCGCGGTGGTATGCCGTTGGTGCCGTAAGTGTAATTGAGAAACCCGAAGCGGATGCCATTGATATTCTTGATGAAAGGCACCTTCTCGAGGCGTTGCAGGGAATCGCGGAATGTGCCCACATGGTCGATGCCGAGAGAGTCGAGAGCAGTAAGCGTGCGTCGTGCGGCGCGGTCGCCACGGTCGAGGCAATGATTGTTGGCCGTCAGCATCATGTCGAATCCTGCATCCTTGAGGGCCTGCGCATAACTGTCGGGCGCCGAGAAGCAAGGATATCCGGAATAATCCGGGCCACCACCGAGGGGCACCTCCAGATTGCACACGGCATAATCGGCACGGGTCACTTCCGGTGCCAGGAGCGTGAAGCAGTCGGAATAATCGTAGGAGTTGCCGCCGAGTTCACGGGCGCGGTCGAGCTGCGCCTGATGCTGCATGGCGTCGCCGGCGAAGAGAAGTTCGGCGCTCTGTGGCGCGCCGGTGGATGCTGCTCCTGTGAGGAAACCGAGGAGGCTGAAGAGAAGAGTCATATCAATGGATGAAAGGAGAATGGATTATTCAATCTCCTGCGAGGAGAATGTGAAGCATATCACGGCACGGTCAGTGTGGAGCTGCGTCATTGTGGGGATGGCCACATATGGCGCGCAGCGGGTCACATATTCCGTGGTGCTGTTATAGTTCGACTGGCTTTCCGTGGTGATAAGCACAGGCAGGATAGTGAAGGTCATATCCTCCTCGCTCACGGTCTCGCCGCGCTGCTTGCGCTCAAGCATATCCAGGAAATATGAGCGCATGCCGTTAAACTGGTAGCAACCCAATGTGGAATTGTAAGCCGCATAGAAGGATGTCTTGCCATCGGGCACGCGGTTGTTTTTGAAAAACTCCTCGCGTTCCGAAGCCTTCACCATCAGCAGCCAGGGGGCCACGCCGATACCGTGGTCGTTGCGCACCGTGTTGGCCGGAATCTGAAATCGCAGTGACGACACCACCGACACGCCATTATTGGCTGATTCAAATTTATTGAGAAGGTCGTCCACAGGGAAGCGGATCTCAGCCATAGTGCCGCCGGGAGAGGTGATTATTGTCTCCCCCCGGGAGATGCGCTCCTTGAGCGATTCGGCCATAACATAGCTGATGATGTTGCTGCTGAGAACCTCCGGCTGGCTGGCAAAGACGCAGATGGAGTCGCGCTTAGTGCGAGTCACATATTCGTAGATATCCTTGCCTTCCGAGTCGGTGCCGGTCTTTTCATAAACCTGTTCCGAACTTGTCCAGTAAAGAAGCATTTCCGCGCCCGAGATGCGGGCGATGCATCCGTTGCCGAAATTCTGCTCCACATAGATTCCCTTGAACCAGTCGTTGAAGGTGGCCGGCCATTGGAAAATCGGGTCGTTGGCGCGGTATTTTCTGAACACCTCCTCCTTGAGCGTCTCCGGCATCTTCACGGGGATGCGGATATATCCCTGTTTGTGGAAGAGGGAATCGTTGGCGATATTGGAAAGAGTGTAGCTTGCCGAGCCGAGTAGATTGGAGGCATCGAGCCGCTGATGCTTGCGCGGGTCATAATTGGAGGAGATGGTGTCGGGCAGGGGAGAGGAGAGGCGGTATGCGCGAAGCTGCTGAGGGGCGAGGGAGTCGCCGGTAAGGGCGCCGCGGGGCACGGTGAGCATCAGACGCATCGAGTCTGCCTGCTGTATTGAGTCGGGGATTGTGAGGCGCGTGGCGGCAAGCAACTGGCTCACGAAGGAGCAGTCGAGCCGGCCATATTCAGGCACATTGATGCGGCCTAAGAGTTTTGTGAGGGTGCGGGCGTCATAGGCGCCTACATATTGTGTCTCGGCCTTGACGGGAGTGGCGAGGGAGTCTACGGTGATGGTCACCTCTCCCTGGATCAGCGACGTGCCGATATCGCTCACATCCTCCTGACATGAAGCGAAAGGGAGGGAGAAAATTGCTGCGGCGGCAAGCGCCTTGAGGGTGCGGAGCATTTTCATTGCAGGCTCTTATAAAATTCGTCGAGTTCGGCGGCGTGGTCGCTGTCGGCGTCGATGCGGAGCACCGGGATGCCGCGCGCTTCGGCACGCGCAAGTAGGGTCGCGTCGGGTTCCACGCCCTGGAACACCACTGCATCGCTATACTGGATGCCGATATGATGCAGGAAATTATTGTCGGCGGGAAGCTGGCGGAATTCCTCGATAAGTGCGGGGTCGATGCCCTCCTCCTTCAGTTTGTCGAAGATGGCGGTGTCGATGGGTGCGGTCTCGTTTTCGGGCATCACGCTGTAGATAATCCTCGAATTGCGGAAAGCGTCGCCATAGATGCTGCGGATATAGAGGGGCGTGAGGGCCGAGATCCAGCCGGTCACATGGAAGAAGTCCGGTTCCCAGCAGAGTTTCTTGGCGGTGTCCACAGTGCCGCGTGCGAAGAAAATCACGCGCTCGTCGTTTTCGGCGCGGTTGGAACCGAAGGAGTCGCTGTCGTTGGCCTCTTTCTGGAAATAGTCATCGTTGTCGATGAAATATACCTGGATGCGGGAGGGGTGCATCGAGGCCACTTTTACCACGAGCGGATGGTCGTTGTTGCTGATTGCGATGTTCATTCCGCTGAGGCGAATCACTTCGTGGAGCTGGTTGCGGCGCTCGTTGATGTCGCCGAAGTCGGGCATGAAGGTGCGCACCTGATATTTGCGCTGCTGCATGGCCTGCGGAAGTGTGCGGCAGAGCTGGCCGTTAGGCCCAACGTTGAGGTAGGGGAAGATTTCCTGGGAAATGTATATGATTCTGTGTGATGCCATCAATCTAATTTTAATTTGCAAAATTACAAAAAAAATGCGACATAACCGAATCTGACCCCCAAGCTTCGGTAAAAAATCAAAAATCCTTTTGTGAAAAGGGCGTAAAAGAAAGGAGCCTCCGGGATGGAGACTCCTTTGAGATATCGGTAAATCTTGTCTCGCCGAAGCGGGGGCTGGATTAGCGTACCACTACCTTCTTGCCGCTCTGAACGTAGATGCCGGCGGGAAGTTGGTTCTTGTTCATGCGGATGCCCTGCAGGTTGTAAACGGGAGCGTCTGTTGCTTCCACATCACTGATGATGCTTTCAACTCCGATAGGTGCGAGTTTGGTGGGGTCGAATGTCAGGGTTGTATCCGGGTTCGAGCGTCCTTCGCTGTATTCCTCTTCGCTCCAGAGTTTGTTGCCCATGCATCCCTGCCAGATGTTGAGCTTGTATTCATTGCTTTCGTCAATGTTAATGCCGGTAAGGGTGACGTCAATCATTTTGGGATTATCCTTGTTTACTTCGAAAAGTATGCATTCGTCATCGAACGATAAGTCTATCTTTTCGCCTGTGGGCTTGCCTGTGGAGGGATCAATCATATCGCCCATGCCAATGCCATAGAGGCTTGTGCGGGTATGATACTTCTCATTAAGGTAAACGTCCTCGTCGAATGTGAGAGTGTATACCACAGCGTCGGTCTTTTTGCCGTTAATGCGGGCAGTTCCTGCATTGCCGTCGGAAATAGTGGGTTTAAAGTCATATTTCGTGTTGTTGGGACGCTGTTTGCCCAAAAGTTCCCAAACATTGAAGTCGAATCTCAGTTCAGGATTTACACGCTGAACCATCTCTCCTTTAGAGAATGCTAAGTCACCAACGCATCCTTCAGGAAGGACACATGTGTAGTTGAGGTCGTGATTGTATTTGTCGTATCCGAACAATGAAATTTGATATCTCTTGTAATCGGATGCGAATCCGCAGCAGTCAATTTTCATGGGGGGCACTTCGTTGCCCTCCTTGTCATATACTTTAACCCTTGAACCAACAGACGTAGCTCCTGCTCCGGTTGGCCACCATACATCCTCGGGGAATGTCAGTTCTATGAGAATCTGGGAGACCATGGTGTCTGTGGGAATGCCTGCAATCTTGACGTTGACATTGAGCTGTTCCTGACCAGTTATTTCAATGTTGGTCGGGGTGAAGTCTGTGGTTACGGTCGGTTCTCTTGCAATCATTGTGGATGCTGCTAAGAGTCCGAACGCTGCAAGTGTAAAGATTTTCTTCATAACGAAAATTTTTAGTGTTAGTATTATGTTTTTTTTGTTTTCAGTAGATTGGTTGTCTCGTTTGCCGGAAGATCTTTCGATGGTTTACGGCATATGAGTTAAAGTCATCGTTATTGTTCTTCGTGTTTTGTTCAGCGTTGTGGCGTTATTGAGTTGCATCCGCCATGGGGTCGGTTTTCCATGGCGGATATGCAAAATTATAAATTATTTTAAGAATCGCAAAAAAAAATCAATACGGAGGTGCAAAAAAATGAATTTGCCCGTAGTTGCTGTCTCAGCGAACAATCACCTTTTGGCCGTTTCTTACGTAGATTCCGGAGGGAAGGCTGCCGGCATTCACGCGGATTCCCTGCATATTATAAATGGGAGCATCTTCTGCGGAGTCGTTTGCGATTTCGGCAATGCCCACATAGTTCATATTGATGGGGTTGAACTCGAACATGGTTTTCGGCATGGCGCGTCCTTCGCACTGGTCTTCGTCGCTCCAGGTCTTGTTGCCGATAAGGGCTTTGGGCATCTCGAAGGTGTATTGCTGGTCGCGGTCAATGTCGAGGTCGGCGATGGTGATCTTCACCACTTTGGGGTCATCCTTGCTTACGGCAAACTTGATGAGGCTGGTGTCATACCATTTGTCGAGCATAGTGCCGGGTTCCTTTTCGCTTTCCTCCTCGTCGATACCTTTGAGCACGCATTGTGTGTTGATCTGGTCATTGAGCAGATAGGCGTCTTCGGGGAAGGTGAGGGTGAATATTATCTGGTTCTGGGGTTTGCCGTGCACGCGGGTTTCCTGGCGTTCGCCGGCGGGGATTTCGGGGATGAAGTCGTATTTGGTGTTGTTGGAACGCGGTTTGCCGAACACTTCCCAGACATTGAAAGATGTGGAGAAGGCGGGGTTTACGTGCTGCACATCCTCATCGTTTTTCCAGGCGCGGTCGCCGATGATACCTTCGGCAGCCCTCACGGTGAAGTCGGTGTTTGGGTCGGTCTGGTTCCAGCCATAGAAGTTGAGGGTGATTACATTCCATCCCGCGTCAGAAAGGCGTCCCATCTCGAATTTGGGCGGAGTCACCTCTTCGCCGGCCTTGTCGTAAACCTTCACGTAGTCTGGGGAGTTTACTGCCCAGGTGGCGTAAGTGCCGGGGAAGGTGAGGGTCACGGTGAGATTGGAGATCATCGTGTCCTTAGGGAGAGTGGGGATGGTGTTGAACTGGTTGGACATCATCTCTCCGGAGACCTTGATTTCGGGCTGGAAATCGGGAATGACGGTCGGTTCGCGGGCAATCATCGAAGTGGCGGAGAGCAATGAGATTGCTGCAAGCGTAAAGATTTTTTTCATAACGTAAAAGTTTAGTTAATGATGTTGTTATGTATGCCTGCGGGGAAGCCTTGCGGGGGCAGCCTGCAGGATAAAATGCAAAATTATAAATTATTAACATACTTGCAAAAAAATCTGAATGGAAAGGGAGAAAAAATGGCGCATAGATAAGCGGAAAGCCTCACCGGCCCTTGGCCGGCGACACACAATCTTCGACGACTCACATCGGAGGCATATGCGTAATATTGGTGAGTAAGTGCGGTTTCTGTGTAGTTTCCGGGGTAAAAATTAGAATGTTTCGTGAAATTGTTGTAATTTTGCCGCGAAATATGCGCGTAGGGCCGGTAAGTCCCCGTCGCAAAGGACGGTAAAACGCACAACCTATAACTGAATATGTTGATAATCAGGACAGCGTCGGAACTGGAATCGTTCGTGGCGCATGAAAAGGCCAATGGCCATAGTATCGGATTTGTGCCTACGATGGGTGCCCTTCATGAGGGTCACCTTTCGCTGGTGGAGCGCTGCGTGGCGGAAAACGATGCCGCTGTGGTGAGCGTATTCGTAAACCCGACACAATTTAATAACCCCGACGACCTCGCCACCTATCCCCGCTGCGAGGAAAACGACTTCCGCCTTCTGGCACAGGCTGGCGCAGCCGTAGCCTTCGCCCCTACAGTCGAGGAGATCTATCCCGACGGCACCGAATCGAAAACCTTCGAACTCGGCCAGGCTGCCGAAGTGATGGAGGGCGTGCATCGTCCCGGACATTTCCAGGGCGTGGCCCAGGTGGTGTCGCGGCTCTTCGCTCTTGTCCGCCCCGACCGGGCATACTTCGGCGAGAAAGACTTCCAACAGATCGCAGTGATCCGCAACATGGTGCGCAGCGAAGGAATCAAGGTCGACATCGTGGCCTGCCCCATAAAGCGCGCCGACGACGGACTCGCCCTCTCAAGCCGCAACGCCCTGCTCACCCCTGAGCAGCGCGCCATCGCTCCCGAAATCCATGCCGCTCTCGCCTACAGCACCGAATATGCCTGCACCCACAGCGTCCGCGCAACTCACGACACAGTGGTGGAACGCCTTGACGCTGTGCCCGGCCTGAAGGTGGAATATTTCGAGATTGTCGATGCCCGCACCCTGCTCCCAATCGATGAATGGGAGGAAGCACCAGAAGTGCAGGGATGCATCACCGTCTATTGCGGCAAGGTGCGCCTAATCGACAACATCCGTTATAAATAAGAAGCAACAGCCCTTGCATTATACGCTAAAGATATGCTGATTGAAATGATGAAATCGAAGATTCACCGCGTCACCGTGACAGAGGCGAATCTCGACTATATTGGGAGCATCACGATTGACTCCAAACTGCTTGAGGCGGCAAACATCCTACCCTCGCAGCGCGTCTGGATTGTGAACAACAACAACGGCGAGCGCTTCGACACCTATGTGATAGCCGGCGAGCCCGGCAGCGGCGTGATTTGCCTCAACGGTGCTGCCGCCCGCAAGGCCCAGCCCGGCGATGTGGTGATTATCATGACCTACGCCCTTGTGACCGAAGAGGAAGCACGAGACTGGAAACCGACCGTGGTATTCCCCGACACCCAAACCAATCTCCTCAAATAAGAAGCAATAAGAGAATATGTTTAAAAACCTATCCGAGCGCCTGGAGCGCTCCTTCAAGATACTCAAAGGCGAGGGCCGCATCACGGAAATCAATGTGGCCGAGACCCTCAAGGATGTGCGCCGCGCCCTTCTCGATGCCGACGTCAACTATAAGGTGGCGAAATCCTTCACCGACACCGTGAAGCAGAAGGCGCTGGGACAGAATGTGATCAATGCTCTCAAACCGAAGGAACTGATGATCAAGATTGTGCACGACGAACTCGCCGCCCTCATGGGAGGCGACGCCGCTCCGCTCAATCTCGACGGCCGCCCCGCCGTGATTCTTATGTCAGGTCTGCAGGGCGCCGGTAAGACCACATTCGCCGGCAAACTCGCCAAGAAACTCAAGAGCACCAAGGGGAAGAACCCGCTGCTCGTGGGAGCCGACGTGCACCGGCCCGCAGCCCGCGAACAGCTCCGCACCCTCGGCGCCTCCATCGACGTGCCCGTATTCACCGAGGACGCCAATCCAGACCCCGTGGATATTTCCCTCAAGGCCATCGACTATGCCCGCGCCAACCATTACGACATCGTGATTGTCGACACGGCCGGCCGCCTTGCCGTCGACGAGGAGATGATGCAGGAGATCGAGAGCATCAAGAATGCTGTCAAGCCGCAGGAAACACTCTTCGTGGTCGACTCGATGACAGGTCAGGACGCGGTGAATACAGCCAAGGCCTTCAACGACCGCATCGACTTCGACGGAGTGGTGCTAACCAAGCTCGACGGCGACACCCGTGGCGGTGCCGCAATATCCATCCGCTCCGTTGTGGCCAAGCCCATCAAATATGTGGGCACAGGCGAGAAACTCGAGGATATCCAGGAATTTAACCCCGAGGGCATGGCCAACCGTATCCTCGGCATGGGCGACATCGTGGAACTCGCCAAGCGCGCCCAGGAGGTTTACGACCTCAAGGAGGCCGAGAAACTCCAGGAGAAACTCCGCAAGAATAAATTCGACTTCGACGACTTCATGCACCAGATTGCCCAGATCAAGAAGATGGGTAACCTGAAGGACCTCGCTTCGATGATTCCCGGCGTGGGTAAAGCCATCCGCGACATAGACATCGACGACAGCGCCTTCAAGAGCATTGAGGCCATCATCAACTCGATGACCCCATACGAGCGCCACAATCCCGAAATCATCAAGGGCACACGACGCCAGAGAATCGCCAAAGGATCCGGCACATCGCTCCAGGATGTGAACCGCCTGCTCAAACAATTCGAGGACACCCGCAAGATGATGCGCATGGCTTCCGGCATCAAGAACCCGATGAAGATGATGCAGCAGATGCGCAAGGGTGGGGGTGGCATGCCCGGCATGGGACGCCGCTAAGTGCGGCCTTAAATTTCTGAACAATATTTCATGATACAGACAAATAATCTTGGAATTCAATTCGGGAAGAGGGTGCTCTTCCAGGACGTAAACCTTACCTTCACCCATGGCAACTGCTATGGCATCATCGGCGCCAACGGGGCCGGCAAGTCCACGTTGATGCGGATACTCAGCGGCCAGCTTCAGCCCACGAGCGGCACCGTGACATTCGGTCCCGGCGAGCGACTCTCCGTGCTCTCCCAGGACCACTTCGAGTTTGACGAGTGCACCGTGATCGAGACAGTGCTTCGCGGCCACAGCGTTCTTTGGGAGATCATGCGCCAGAAAGACGAGATCTACGCCAAACCCGACTTCAGCGACGAAGACGGTATCCGCGCCGCCGAACTCGAAGAGAAATTTGCCGAACTCGAGGGCTGGAACGCCGAAAGCGACGCTGCCGCTCTCCTCTCCGGCCTCGGAATCAAGGAAGACCGCCACTATATGCTCATGAAAGACATGAGCGCCAACGAGAAGGTGAGGGTGCTTCTTGCCAAAGCTCTTTTCGGCAATCCTGACAATCTCCTCCTCGACGAGCCCACCAACGACCTCGACCTCGAGACCGTGGCCTGGCTCGAAAACTATCTCGCAAATTTCGAGAACACGGTGCTGGTGGTGAGCCACGACCGCCACTTCCTCAACGCGGTGAGCACCCACACCCTCGACATCGATTATAACAAAATCTCCCTCTTCGCCGGCAACTACGACTTCTGGTACCAGAGCTCGCAGCTCGCTCTGCGCCAGCAGCAGGCCGCCAACAAGAAGGCTGAGGAGAAACGCAAGGAACTCCTCGAATTTATCCAGCGCTTCTCTGCCAATGTGGCCAAGAGCAAGCAGACCACAAGCCGCAAGAAGATGCTCGAAAAACTCAATGTGGAGGAGATTCAGCCCTCGTCGCGCCGTTATCCAGGCATCATCTTCACCCCCTGCCGCGAGGTGGGCAACAAGATTCTGGAGGTGAAGGGCCTCAGTGCTTCGGTGGATGGCGAACTGCTCTTCTCCGATGTCAACTTCCAGATCGAGAAGGGCGACAAGGTGGCTTTCCTCTCCCGCGACCCCAGAGCCATGACGGCGCTATTCGAGATAATCATGGGCAACCGTAAGGCAGATGCCGGTGAATTCGAGTGGGGACAGACCATCACCAACGCTTACCTTCCCCTCGACAACAGTTCATTCTTCAATACCGACCTCAATCTTGTGGACTGGCTCTGCCAGTGGAGCAATGACTCTTCCGAAATCTATCTCAAGGGTTTCCTCGGCAAGATGCTCTTCAGCGGCGAGGAGGTGCTCAAGAAGGCATCAGTGCTCTCCGGCGGTGAGAAAATCCGTTGCATGATAGCACGCATGATGCTCACCGACGCCAACACGCTGGTGCTCGACTCTCCCACCAACCACCTCGACCTCGAATCTATCCAGGCCTTCAACAACACGCTCCAGAATTTCAAGGGAGTGATTCTGATGTCGAGCCACGACCACGAGTTTATCCAGACAGTCTGCAACCGCATAATCGAACTTACGCCTCACGGAATCATCGACAAGATGATGGATTATGACGACTATGTGGAGGACGAGAAGGTAGCCGCTGCCCGCGAGCGCCTCTATTCCTGAAAGGATTGATGATTCTTTCTGATTGATGATTGAAATAAATTCAGGCGTCGGAGAAAACACTCCGGCGCCTGTTGCTGTTTATATTATGAAACTAAAGTAGTTAAAGTAGCTAAAGTAGCTAAAGTAGCTAAAGTAGCTAAAGTAGCTATGATGGCTATACAGCTATAATGGCTATAAAAGAAGCAAATCCACTATGAGCGCATACAGAAACATCCATATCCTGGCTCTCTTGGGGGCCGCGTCCCTTCTCGGCTTCACTTCCTGCCATAAGGACGATGACACCCCCGATCCCCTCCAGCAGAAAGTATATACAGGTTTTACGCAATTGAGCGTGACTTATAACGGCGCCCCGGTTTCGGGCAAACAGGTTACCCTCACCCCGCAGGACGACGGCTCGGCCCGCATGGAGGTGGAGGGATTCTTCAATGTTGCCCAGCTTGGTGGCGACTTCAAGGATATGCCGCCGGTGCGCACGGCCGGTGTGATGCCGGGTACGCCGGTCCTTACTCTCACGGCTCCCATGCACGCCGATGGGAGCGCCTATTTCTTCTCAGGCAAAGGCTCTACCGACTATGCCACCTTCTCTTATTCCGGTCGCGTAAACAATGAGAAGATGCAACTCAATTTCACCGATGTCAAGCTTCTCAATCAGTCGCTCGCCGGCGGCGTGTGGAAGCCGGCACCCATAGAAATGAACGAGAATGGGGTAGGGTGGAAGAGTTCGCCGTTCCATTTCGTGTGGGAGGCCAACCTCCCCGACGAACTTGGGCTCAACATCAACGGCGACCTGCTCCAGATGCTCGCCAATCTGCCATTCATTCCGGCGTATGGCGGCACGGCAGAGATGTCGCTGGCGCAGGTGGTGGCCAACGGACTCAAGACGCTCGCCTTCTCCCCCGACGGCAATCTGGTGATGACCTACCTGCAGAGTGCGCAGGGTGCCGCGCAAATCACACACGCACCCCTCTGCATGATGCAGTATCTGCCGCTTGCGCAAGGTTCCTTCCAGTTCTATCTGAATCCCACCGACCTGCTCACGGTGATTCTGCTCAACAACGACAAGCACTCTCCCGACATCCCCGAGAATCCATTCGGTGCTCCCCGCCGTGCCGCTGCCGACAATCCAGACAGCGGCTCAACAACAGCAAATCCTGTCATCGAGCATCTCAAGCAACTGCTGATGCAGACCCTCGTGCAACTCGCTCCGCAACTTCCCTACGGGATACCGCTCTATTATGCTCCCTCGGCCACAGGCATCAACGTATACATCGGTCATCAGGACCTAATGCCTGTGGCTAAAGCCATTGTCCAGACCATTCTCAGCGACCCGGAATTGCAGAAACTCATCATGGAGGCCGCGCAAAAAGACCCCACGCTGCTCCAGCAGCTCCCCAAGATTCAGGAACTCATGAAGCAACTTCCCACCATCCTCGAACTCACCACCCGCCTCGAACTCGGACTCTCACTCGTGAAATAATGTTGAATGTTGAATTAGTGTCAAAATCTCTGGCATTGAAAATTGAAAATTGAAAATTGAAAATTGAAAATTGAAATAACAGTATTATGAAAGCACTTACAAAAAAATTCGGAATCACCCGTTTCTGGTGGCTTCCGCTCGTGACAGGCATGATTTGCCTGGGCTTCGGCATCTGGTGTTTCATCAATCCCGAAGAGTCTCTTGAAGTTATGGCCTATGTGTTTACGGCCGCCATCTGCATTGCCGGTGTGGCCGACATCGCCTTCGGCCTCACCAACAGCCGCAGCGACCTCAACTGGGGTTGGGGATGGAGCCTGGCAATCGGTATCCTGGAGATTGTGTGCGGTGTATGGCTCTTCTGTCTCCCCGCTCCCGTGCTCACCTCCGCCTTCATCTTCGCAGTGGCAATCTGGATGATTGTGGCTTCAATCAATTCAGTGTGCGAGGCAAGTTATCTGTCGAGATACACCGGCGCCGCCGGCATCATCTGGCTCATCCTGGCGCTCATCTGCGTCGTGGTCCTTTCCGTGATCTTCATCACCAGCCCGATCCTCACAGGCGTGGCAGCATGGATATGGCTCGGCCTGTCGCTCATCATCTATGGCGGCTACCGTATCGGCCTTGCCTGCAACCTTTATTCGGTGAATAAAGCCAGCCACGGCATGATTTAAGGAACTGAGGTCCGGACCATCAGTCAATGGTTGCGCCGATTCCGGAAATGAAGCAGCAACTTCTCCGCGAACGCCTGCGAAGTGTTATGTTGCAGCGCCCGGACTCTTGCGGTTGCACGGATATCAGGATAAGTGGCATTAACTGTTGCATGCAGAGCTTCTCCTAATGTCCGTGCAAACCCTTCTTTACTGAGATCGTCTGTTTTGAAGCCTGATATGCCATTTTCTATGACATCGACCGCTGTGCCGATATTAAATGAAACCACCGGCGTGCCGCACATGATGGATTGATTCACCATTGACGGTCCGGCGTCATCGGTCGACGGACTTAGAAACAGGCTTGCGGCCTGATATGCCTTTATCAATACATCACGTCCCACAGTCCCGAGGTTGATGACCGGAATTTTGCCACCTTTGAGTTTCTTTTCCAAAGTTGCGTCACCAACAGTCACCAGACATAGGCGCTGTCTCTCCTCTTTCGGGAGTTTTTCCCACAACATGTTCAGGGCATACACTATGGTATCGGCCCCCTTTCGCGTGGACCCCAGACTCCTTGCCATCAGGACCAGATCTTTATCTTCCGGAATTTTCAATTCCTGTCTGGCCTGCAGGGAGTTCTTTGGACAGAACACCTTCTCATCAATGATTATTCCCATATTGAGCACCGAATCGGCGTTGAAAAGCTTGCTCGCCAAAGCCCGGTCAATCATCCAACTGTTCCCTAAGAAATATGCCTCGATGGCAGAATAATTTTTCTTTTTAGTAATGTAATTTTGATGAGATTGGTCGGACTTGTTGTCGCTCAGCAGGCAAGGACATTCCCCGCATTGATGAGTGTAATGATCGCAGGAGTTGAAATAGTAGCATCCCCCCGTCATGGGCGCCATATCCACGGAATAGATATAGATCGGAGCTCCAAACCGCTCGTATATGGCCATTAAAGAGGTTGTGTTGAGCATATCCTGCCAAAACAATGTTATGACAAGATCATATTCTTTGTCTTGTGGGATTGTGTTTAGAAGGCGTTCAGGAGAAACATTGGGGTGACTTTCATCAGGATAAAAAAATCCGGATTGTGTCAAGTGCAGGCGTAATCTGCGTTTTTTTGACAGGGCATTCCGTAATTGTCCCCAAGAATCTTTTACCGGCTTAAAAATGAATTTAAGAATTTTAAATGATACGCCAGGAAGTTTCTTCCGCAATTTGCCGCTTGTGGAGATAGGAATTTCATCCACCACCGAGTATATGTCATAATCCTTTGCCTGTAGTGACGGATAAAGAGTCAGGATATCCACATCACACCCCTGTTGCCTCAAAGAATTGACAACATCTCCGCCAAGGTTGGCCGAATGTTCCGGCCCCCTTGACGAGACAAGCAATATTCTCGGTGTATCGTGATTCATCAATTGCTGAAGAACTCATGAATTCTATCAAGAATCAACGACACTTCCGCGTCGGTCAATTCATAGAACATCGGCAAACGAAGCAGACAATCGGCAAAATGGTCGCAATTGGGGAGATCAAGCCCTACCACCTGCACCTCCTCTGTGGTTGACCCATCGAAATTGACGATGGATATTGTTTCAATCTCCTTGCAGTGGTCAGGTCTGAAATCCGGATGCGAGGTGTAAAAGCCGCTTTTATGAAGGCTGAGATAATGGAACACAGATAGAATGCCGTTGTCCTTCAGATATTTTATAAGAGCCGAACGTTCGGCCAGCGAACGGCATATGATATAAAACATGTGGGCATTGTTTGTGGCATAGTCGGGGATTGTCGGTAATTGCAGGCATCCCTTTGCGCCCAGGCCGGCCAGGCCCTCAAAATATTGATTCCAGATCTCCTTGCGACGGGCCTGGATTGCATCCATATTCTCTATCTGCGCCCAGAGAAATGCCGAAATGAGTTCCGACGGGAGGAAGGATGAGCCGGTGTCGATCCAACCATATTTGTTCACTTCGCCTCTGAAAAATTCGGAGCGGTTTGTTCCTTTTTCCCAGATTATTTCTGAACGGCGGATAAAACGGGGGTCATTGATTGTGAGCATCCCCCCTTCTCCGGCAATGATATTCTTTGTCTCATGGAAAGAGAAACATCCCATATGACCTATTGAGCCAAGGGGACGCCCTTTATAATATGAATCGATGGACTGTGCAGCATCTTCCACAACCAGCAGATTGTGGTGCTCAGCTATATCCATTATCTTATCCATGTCGCAGGCCACCCCCGCGTAATGCACCGGAACAATGACCTTGGTGCGCGGTGTTATTAATGCCTCGATCTTATTGGCATCTATATTGGGATTGTCCTTGCAACTGTCGCAGAACACAATCTTAGCGCCCTGACGCACAAAAGCAAGCACCGTCGATACAAATGTATAGCTTGGAGCTATTACCTCATCTCCGGGTTTAATATCGCAAAGAATAGCCGCCATTTCAAGCGCATCAGTGCATGATGTGGTCAACAACGCTTTTTTAAACCCATAGTGATTCTCAAAGAATTCTTGACAATTCTTTGTAAATATCCCGTTTCCCGACAGTTTGCCACTATATACGGCCTGATAGATGTAATGAGCCTCCTTGCCTGTCAGAAAAGGTTTGTTGAAAGGTATCATATATAGAAGTTGTTTAACCTAATTTACGTTTAGAAGTGTTTCACATAGAGCGTCTGAGGAGGGTCCACTCAAGTCTGAAGCTCTTATGTGGAAATGCAAATTTAATGATTTTATCTCATAGTTCCGTTATCCTGCGACAAAATATAAGACCCCATCCCACAAAAAATGTTAACGCAGGTGCAGCTGCGAGACAGGCGTAATTTCAAGATGGGGCATAAATTAAAAGTTTTAACAAATGACCTCTGTCACAATAAAAATTAGGTAGGTTCGACCGCTTTTTGCGCATCTCAGCCAAGTCTCATCGGTCACGATGCCCGCATCGCTCCCTCTTCAACTTGCTGAGCTGCATCAAAAATCGGTCGCCCCTGCATTAACATTTTTTATGGGATGGGGTCTTAGACATCATCCCTAAAAAATGGTTATGCCTTGCATCAGAGATTATGCGCCATCATCCCTCCATACATGGTATACAAATTCTTCCGAGTTTTTGATAAATCCACGGTTTTCATAAAATTTGCACGCATTCACATTGTTGGCCTGAGTGGTTACTTCTACATTTAATTTTTCATCAGCCGCAAGATTCACTATTTTCTGTATCAAATCGCTTCCTATCCCTCTCCCCCTGAACTTATTGTCTGTTGCGAATAGGCCGATAGAAATATCCGTCGCTCTTTTCCGGGCGGTGATCAATCCCACCGGTTTATCACCCTCCTTAACCGCAGCAACATAATCGGCAAATCCTTTATTGATTGAATTGTCAATCCAGGTGCGATACAGTCGTCTGAAGGACTCTTCTCCTACTTGGGGATCCACCTTGAATCTCGAATGTTCACCCGCCTGATAAGCCAGGTCGTACAGCCCCGGGATATTCTCAGAAATCTCCTCGATTATATTTGCAGTGGACTTATGTCTGGGATTGAGCAGGATGTAGCTCCTTTTGTTGTCAGTCAAAACCGCCTTATATTTAGAGAGCGTCAAAGCCCGGTGACTTACAACGTATATAAGTCTGCACCCTTGCCGCTGCATGCAAGCAATCTCCTTATCAATCTCGTCATCACTCGCATTCCCTGCATTGATGGAGCCTACGCCAAAGCCAAAGAAATTGCTGTCCCACTCCAATTGTCCGCTTGATTCAATCATATCATCAAATAGTTTGTCTTAGTTTAGACCCCATCCCATAAAAAATGTTAATGCAGGGGCGACCGATTTTTGATGCA
>OGNF01000843.1_pt1 | contig 31359 bp, 24 predicted proteins | sample 1573321 | NCBI WGS metagenome assembly OGNF01 (sample SAMEA2581911, study PRJEB24529) | metagenome | biome: Human gut stool | place: China | collected 2011 | reverse complement strand
TCATCGCCCCGGTGGACGTCCATTTCACGGACAAGCAGAACCTTGACCGCATCGTCTGCGCGCTGAAAAAGCTCTCGCGCCAGCACGGGCTGACCATCCTCGCCATTTCCTCCTTCAACCGCGAGAATTATAATCTGGAAGTCTCCATGAACGCCTTCAAGGAATCCGGCGGCATCGACTACTCCGCCGACGTGCTGATGGGACTTCAGGCGCGCGGGGCGGGGCGGCCCGGCTTCAACATCGACGAGGAAAAGCGCAAGGACCCCCGCGAGCTGGAGCTCAAGATCCTCAAGAATCGCTCCGCCGCGCTCGGACAGCCCATCCCGCTGCGCTACTATCCGGCGTTCTCCTGTTTTGAAGAAGGATAGGGCGGTCTCACGTGAGACTTGTCCGAGCAATTCGCGGCGATTCATTTTCGAATGTAAGACCCCTGGAAGGATATAGAAAAAAAAGCAAGAACTGCTTGCAAAAAGAGAAAATATCTGATAGACTTTATGTAGACTGTATTACTGTCAGTACGTGCGTCTATCCGCACGCCCGGACAGGGACAGGTTTTGGATGCTGCGAGCAGCGCTTGGGGCGGAAACGCTGACACCCTTTTGCGGTACTCGAAGATCATCAGTAAAAAAAAGGAGTGGTTAAGAAGATGAAAAAGCAGCGTATCTTGAGTGCTCTGCTGGCATTGTGCATCGTCTTTTCCCTGGTGCCCACAGCGCTGGCGGAAAAAGCTGACGATTTCACGGACGTCAGCAGATCCGACTGGTACTACCAGTTCGTAGACTATGTGACGTCGAAGGGTTACTTCAACGGCGTCGCGGACAAGACCTTCGCCCCCGCGGATAACATGACCCGTGCGATGTTCGTCACGGTCCTGTTCCGTTTCCACGGTGCGAAGGGCGACAGCAGCCAGAGCGCTTTCGTTGATGTGGCTCCCGGTGAATGGTACACCGCGGCCATCAACTGGGCGGCTGCCAACAAGATCGTAGATGGCGTGGGCAACGGCAAGTTCGCCCCGAACGATCCCATCACCCGCGCGCAGATGTGCACCATGATCGAGCGTTACCTCGACCTCTATCGCAAGGCCTGGAAGGTGACTCTGCCCGAGAGCGGCTCGCTCTCCGTCATGGTCGACGAGAGCGCGATCCCCGCGTATGCGCTCGCCGCGGTCAAGCAGTGCCAGCGTCACGGCTTGGTCAACGGCTTTGAGGACGGCACGTTCCGCCCGAACGATCTGTCTACCCGTGCGCAGGTGGCAGCGGTGATCTACCGTATGTCTCACCTCGTGCAGAACGCGAAGCCGGATAACACCCCGAGCGTGAATCCCCCGGTGAATCCCCCGGTGAACCCCCCTGTGACTGCCTACACCTATGCCCTGTATTTTGACGCCAACGGCGGCACGCTGATCGGTGCGTCTCCCGTCTCCACGACGACGACGAGCACCGCTTACAGCTTCCCCGTGACCGCTACCGCCACCCGCGACGGCTACAACTTCCTGGGCTGGGCGACGGAAAAGACCGCCACGGCTGCGACGTACCCCGCGAACAGCACCATCACGCTGACCGCTGCCTATCCCATTATCACCCTGTACGCCGTCTGGCAGGCGAAGGCGCCCGTGGTCGTTTCCGAGGACCTGATCGGCAATGCCGTTCTCAAGTCCGTCAAGCAGGTCAACGACAGATTCAGCGACATGAAGAACGCCGTTGTCAGCGCCGTTGATCAGGTCAACAAGGACAACAAGTACCTGACGGACGCGCAGCTCCAGCAGGTCAAGAACATTGTCAATGACATGGTCAAGGTCGAGGATGTGAAGGCAAACTTCACCTCCGGCGACAACAAGACCGAGCGCGAGGTCACGTGGAACGTCGCTCTCGAGGTCAAGGAGGGTCAGGTCGTCTCCGCCATCGAGCAGGCGAACAAGATCGCCAACGCGATCATCACCGGCACCACGAGCAAGCCCACTCCCGACGATATCGACGGTTTCCTGACCAGCGTTAAGAACGCTGTCGAGTCCGAGACCGGCATCGTGCTCACCAACAAGTCCCTGAGCGAGATCAAGACGCAGGTCGTCGACCTTCTCAAGAAAGAGGGCAAGAGCCTGTGGGCGAACTTCCACGACGGCAAGGGCAACTATGTCTGCGGCGATGTGGACGTTGTGTTCAACGGCAAGACCTACGCCACCGTTCAGGTCGGCGCAAGCAGCGCCTCTCTCTCCGCCGCCAAGTCCACGATCGCCAAGGAGCTTGGCACTGCCATCTCCAAGGAGATCTACAAGCAGATGAAGGCGCAGGGCACCTCCTACACCGACAATTTCGCTTTCACGATCGACCTGAAGGTCAACTTTGATCACTCTGCCAACGCGGACATCAAGGCGAAGACCGACTCTTACACCTACAACTATAAGCTGGTCGTGAAGCCGACGCTCAACAGCAACGGTCTGCTCGAGTACAAGTACGAGGGCAATGAGAACTATCTGCGTCTCAACATCAGCAAGGACATCCAGAAGGCTTATAACGACGGCCTCGACCAGATCGCCGCGCAGTTCGCCTATACCGACGGTACCAAGGATAAGGTCGTCGCTGAGGCGCAGAAGGGTCTGAAGAAGGAGATCCCCGCCCTCTACACTGAGGTCACGGAAGCGCTTGACAAGTACGACATCACGCTGACGAACACCACTGCCGAGAGCATTGAAAATGCTCTGATGCCCGTGGTGGAGAGCTGGGTCGATACCAACTGGACGAAGATCGTTTCCTCTACGACCAGCGGCGGCACCCTCAAGGGTCTTGACAACACCGCCCTCATCAACGCCGTGTGGCCTCTGATCGAGAAGGACATCGACGCGCTCGATGTGGACGCTCTCATCCAGAACCAGATCAAGGATAAGTTTGCGGAGAAGGGCATCAACGAGGCGTGGATCGTCGATAAGGCGAACAACAGCGACACGCTGAAGAAGGCGAAGAACGGTCTGAATATGTTCGATACGGTCACCTTCGAGCCTGCCGGCGTAACGCTGGATATCCAGTCGGTCGCTGACATCAACTTCCTGCTTGCTCAACCCGAGATTAAGGCTCATGTTACCAAGGGAAGCTTTAGCGGTACGCTTACGCTCACCGGTAAGGACAAAAAGCCCTTCAGCGATGCCCTCAAGCAGGAGATCGTTGACACTGCGACCAAGGAACTTGACACTGCGCTGAATTCCTCCGCCACGCTGAAGGATCTGCTGGCGAAGAACCCCGGTCTGAAGAATTACCTGATCTACAGCGCGCTCGTGCAGATGGGTCTCACCTTCGATACTGAGAAGGCCGCCAATGCTTCTGCGCTGGATAACCTGAAGCCCACCATCAAGGACGAGGGCAAGGCAAAGCTTGCCGAAAAGCTGGAGAGCAAGCTTGCCACGATCAATGTGTCGGATATTCTGAATAACGGCTCTGCCGAACAGACGAAGTATCAGGAGAAGATCGACCTGCTCAACAGCCTGAAGTTCAATGCCGCCAATGGCATCCAGACCAAGACCGCAGCCCAGCTTGCTGACGCGCTCAAGAGCCCGACCATGAAGGACATCGTCGGCAACAAGGGCGACACTTATGTTGCGCAGTACCTCGGCAAGATCGTTGCCAAGGCGCAGAACCTGCTGCCCGACAGCGCGAGCATCACCCTCAACGGTGTGACGCTGACGGAGAACGACCTCACGGCGCTTGGCAATGCCAAGACCTCTCTCGAGGCTGTGACCGAGCTTGCGAACCTCATCGCGAAGTTTGGCGATCTGAGCATCGGCAGCTTCGCTGACCCTGCCGGTCAGAAGGTGACGGTCAACTACAACACCCGCAGCGCCAGCGCAAACCTCATCATCAACGTCAAGTAATTTGACAGCGTAAGACAAATCCATCATTCGGACCACCTCTTCCCGGCGGGGCAATTCCGCCCCGCCGGGGGAGGAGGAGCATAAAAAAAGAGACGTTAGGCGCGTCAGCGGCTCATTCGCGTTTGAGAGCCTGGCGGGTCTGTCGTCTCACAGTTTTGAAAAGCACTGATTCAAAAATAATTTCTGCCCCGAAAAACAAGAGAAAGGAGGGCGCGCATGAACGAAAAGCTCCTGCGATACCTGCTGGAACAGCAGCTTTTGACCGCGGAACAGGCGGACGAGCTGCGTCGTGCTCAGGAGGAAACGAACAAGTCCATCCGCGAGCTGATCTTGGAGCGCGCCATCCTGCCCGAGGAACAGGTCATCGAAGCCCTGTCCTCGCTGACCCGCACCCCCGTGGTGCACCTTTACGAAATGACCATCCCCATGGATGTCCGACAGGCGGTTCGCCCGGATATCCTGCGTACATATACGATGATGCCCTTCCAGTTTGATCCGGAGGACAGCGGCACGCTGTATGTCGCCATGAACGAGCCCATGAACATGAAGGGGCGCGACATGGTCGCCATTGCCAGCAAGTGTCGCATTAAGCCATTTTTAGCGACAACATCCGACATTCTCGTGACCATCGACCGCTGCTACGGCAGCGAGGAGATGCAGGAGGCTGCCGAGCTTTACACCCAGACCAACGAGCGGGAGAGCGCCTCTCTGGAAGATCAGGTCTTTCAGGAGGATGTCAACGCCTCCCCCGTGGTGGTGCTGGTGAACTCCCTTGTGGAGCAGGCGGTGCGCCAACGCGCTTCCGATATCCACGTGGAGTCCGGACCGGACAAGGTCCGGGTCCGCTGCCGAGTGGACGGCGTGCTGTACACCACCGCCACTTACGACCTGCAGCTGCTGCCCGCCATCATCGCGCGCATTAAGATCCTCAGCAATCTGGACATTTCCGAAAAGCGCAGACCGCAGGACGGCCGCTTTTCCATCCTGGTGGACCGCCGGGAATACGATGTGCGTGTTTCCACGCTCCCCACGGTCTATGGCGAAAAGTGCGTGATGCGACTGACGCAGAAAAAGGCGCTGCGCCGCAGCAAGCGCGCCCTTGGCCTGACGGGGTCGGAACTGGAAAAATTCGACGAGATCCTGCGCCATCCCAACGGGATCGTGCTGGTCACCGGACCTACCGGCTCCGGTAAATCCACCACGCTTTACACCGCATTGAACGAGCTGAACAGCGACATGGTGAACATCGTCACGGTGGAGGACCCCGTGGAGGCGAACGTGGACGGCGTGAATCAGGTGCAGGTGAATCCCAAGGCGAACCTGACCTTTGGCAACGCCCTGCGTTCCATTTTGCGTCAGGACCCCGACATTATCATGATCGGCGAGATCCGCGACCGGGAAACGGCGTCCATCGCGGTGCAGGCGTCCATCACGGGTCACCTTGTGGTGAGTACGCTGCATACCAACGACACCGCCAGCAGCGTCACGCGCCTGCTGGACATGGGCGTGGAAAGCTACCTCATCGCCGACGCGCTGACCGGCATCATCGCCCAGCGCCTTGTGCGCCGTCTTTGCCCCAACTGCAAGCGGCGGCACGTTCTTTTAGAGCATGAGTTGGAATATCTGGGACTGACGCCGGAGGAGAAGGACAGCGCCGAGGTTTACGAGCCGGTGGGCTGCCAGCGCTGCGCCGGTACCGGATATTTCGACCGGATCGGCATTTACGAGATCATGGAGATCACGCCCCGTATGCGCACGATGATCTCCCACCGCTGCGACACGGGCACGCTGCGGGAGACTGCCATCGCCGAGGGGATGCACACCCTCCGCGAAAGCGCCCGCCGCCTTGTGCTGGAGGGAACGACCTCCATCAGCGAGATGCAGCGCATCAGCGTTGAAAATGTGGCGGAAGAAACTCATCCTTTGGAGGACGGCGCATGATCGACCTGGAAACACTCATTCATGACGCGCTGGAGCGCAACGCCTCCGACATTCACCTCACGGTGGGGGAGCCCCCCATTTTTCGACTGGACGGCGAGCTGACCAACTTTGGGGAGGTCCCGCTGACCGAGGCGGATACCACCGCCTATGTGCAGGAGCTGATCACGCCCGGACTTCTCAAGGAATTTCATGAAATGGGCGAGGCGGACTTCGCCGTGACCTATCACGAATTGGTGCGTATGCGCTGTAACGTGTTCCGTCAGCGGGGCATGACGTCGCTGGCGCTTCGCCTGCTGCCGCTGCGCATTGCCACCGCCGAGGAATTGGGCCTTCCGCCCGTGGTGGTGGCGCAGGCGGATAAACCCCGCGGACTGGTGCTCGTCACCGGCCCCACCGGCTCGGGCAAAAGCTCCACGCTCGCGGCGCTGCTCGACCACATCAACCACACCCAGCGCCGCCATATCATCACGCTGGAGGAGCCGATCGAATACCTGCACGCGAGCGATCAATGCATCATCAATCAGCGCGAGGTGGGCGCGGACACCGGCAGCTTTGCCGCGGGACTCCGCGCTGCGCTGCGTCAGGACCCCGACGTGATCTTAGTCGGCGAGATGCGCGATCTGGAGACCATCTCCACCGCCATCACAGCCGCCGAAACGGGCCATCTGGTGTTCGGCACGCTGCACACCAAGGGCGCCGCCAACACCATCGACCGTATCATCGACTCGTTCCCCGCCGAGCAGCAGAACCAGATCCGCATCCAGTTGGCGGACGTGCTGGAGTGTGCCGTGGGCCAGACCCTCCTGCCGAAGATCGGCGGCGGCCGCACGGCGGTATTCGAGATCATGGTCGTCACCCCCGCCATTCGCAGCATGATCCTGCAAAGCAAGACCTTCCAGATCGTCAGCGCCATCCAGACCGGCAAGCGGTACGGGATGCAGCTTTTGGACGACGCGCTGGAGGATCTTGTCGACCGTCACGTGATTTCGCTGGAGACTGCCCTCGCCGCCGCCAACGAGCCTGATAAATTCAAGACAGGGCGGCAGACCTGAGAAAGGAGGGCGGCTCCATGCCCGGATTCAACTATACGGCGATCGACCGAAACGGAAAGCGCGTCCGCTCCTCTTTGGATGCGTCGTCCATCGAGACCGCGAAAAGCTCCCTTCGCGGCGCCGGTTATACGATTTTAGACATTAAGGAGCAGACCACCCTCAACCGCGATATCGAGATCCCGTTCCTCGGCAACCCCAAGGCGAAGGACATGGCGGTGTTCTGCCGTCAGTTCGTGTCCATCCTGCGCGCGGGCGTGTCGGTCGCGTCCGTGCTTTCCATGCTCGGTCAGCAGACCGGCAATAAAAAGCTCCGCGCCGCCATCCGCGAAATGCAGGCGGACGTGGAAAAGGGCGAATCGCTTGCTTCTTCCATGCGCCGCCATCCCAAGATCTTCCCCGCCATTCTGGTGAATATGGTGTCAGCGGGCGAGGCCTCCGGCAATCTGGAGGAATCCTTCCGCCAGATGGAGCTATATTTCGAACGCAGCAAGCGCACCAAGAGCAAGGTGACCAGCGCCATGATCTACCCCTGCGTGCTGATCGTGGTCATGATCGTCGTGCTGATCGTGATGATGACGAAGATCATCCCCAACTTCCTCAAAACCTTTGAGGATATGGACGCGGAGCTGCCCAAGCTCACGCAGGGCGTGATGGCGGTCTGCGAATGGTTCGAATCCTGGTGGTGGGTGCCGCTGCTGGTGCTGGTGGCGCTGATCGTGGGCGGCATCCTGTTTCACAGGACCAACAAGGGCAAGCACTTTTTCGGCTGGCTCGCCCGCAAGACCCCCGTGGTAGGCAACCTGACAGTCAAGACCGCCTGCGCGACCTTCTGCCGCACGATGGAGGTGCTGATCGGCTCCGGCCTGACGCTGACGGACAGCATGGACCTCGCCGCCAGCAATATGGGCAACATCTACTATCTGGAGGCCATCCGCGACGCACGCGGCATGGTCGCCGAGGGCACGCCTCTGCGGGAGAGCCTCGTGCGGACGGGCATTTTTCCGCCCATGGTGTCGAATCTTGTCGGCGTGGGCGAGGAGACCGGCGACCTGCAAAGCATGATGGGCAAGGTCGCCGACTACTATGATGAAGAAGTAGATGAGGCCACCAAAAAGCTCCTGAACCTGATGGAGCCTGCCATCATCATCTTCATGGCGGTCTTCGTCGTCATCATCGTGCTCGCCATCTACCTGCCGATGATCAACATGACCAAGGCATTCGACAAATACCTGTAAATCCGTATATCCAAGCCGTGTATTCAGGAGCGGGAGATAGGGGCCCGTGCCGCATGGCGATGATATAAAATCCGACGCAAAACAAAGAAAGGAAGAAAACTCCTATGAAAAAGTTTGGTTCCAAGTCCGGTTTTACCCTCGTTGAGCTGATCGTCGTCATCGCGATCCTCGGCATCCTCGCCGGCATCGCCGTTCCCGCTTACTCCGGCTACATCAAGAAGGCCAACGAGGCTGCTGACTACACCCAGTTGGACGCCATCAAGACCGCCGTTGTCTTTGCTTATACCGATAAGCACGTCAAAGATACTACTATTGCGGACATCACTAAGATTGAAGTAAGCGACGGCGCCGTTGCCGTTACGCCCACGGACAGCCCTGCTCTTGACATTTCTGCTTATTACAAGATTAGTGATTTCAAGTTTGAGAGCAATACTTCCAAAGCTGAGTGGACGCCCGCCGATGGCTGGGTGCTGACCCCGAAGACCACGAAATAACCCCCACCTCCGCACCATCCCAAGCACTTAGAAACAACGCCCCGCCCGGCGTCCCTATCACCGGGCGGGGGAACACCCCTGACCTGACCAAAAAGGAGAGTTTCCCCCATGACCTGTCTTTTGCTGCTGCTCTGGACGGCGCTGGGTCTGTGCGTCGGCAGCTTCTGCAACGTGCTGATCTTCCGCCTGCCGCGCGGGGAGGAGTTTGTGAAAACGCCGTCCCACTGCATGGCCTGCGGCCACCGTCTGCGCTGGTATGAGCTGATTCCCGTGGCAAGCTGGCTGATGCAGGGAGGGAAGTGCCGCGCCTGCGGGGAGAAGATCTCCGCCCAGTACCCCGTGGTGGAGGCGCTCAGCGGCGGGGCATGGCTGCTGGCGGCGTGGCTCTATCAGGCCGAGCCGCTGCGCGCGGTGCTGTATTCGCTGCTCTTTTCCGCGCTCATCGTCGTGGCGCTCATCGACTGGCGCACCTTCGAGATCCCCAACGGGCTGAACCTTGCGATCTTCCTTCTGGGCGCGGTGCAGCTTGCAGGCGATACCGCGCACTGGAAAACGTATCTCATCGGCATGTTCTCGGTGAGCCTTCTTTTCCTCCTGCTGTGGTTCGTAACGAAGGGCAACGGCCTTGGCATGGGGGATGTGAAGCTGATGGGGGCGGCGGGCTTGCTGCTGGGCTGGCAGCGCATCCTGCTTGCGATGATCCTCGGCAGCGTTTCCGGTGCGATCATCCACTCCGTCCGCATGAAACGCGGCGCGCCCCGCAAGCTGGCGTTCGGGCCGTATCTTGCCGCGGGCATCTGGGTCGCGGCGCTGTGGGGCGACCGGCTCATCGCGGCGTACCTCGGCCTTTTTGGGCTGTAACACGGGAGAGAAACAGGGCAGGCGCGGACCTACCCGAGAGAGAGAAAAACAAGAGCCTGTGGGAGGGGCAGAACCGTTCTTCGGGACGGCTGTGCCATTCCCACAGTCCGGGAGGGAACACTTATGAGCAAGCAAAAGCTGAGCGGCAGGGCGCTGGTGGTGCAGATCACCGAGCGGGAGATCCGCATCGCCCAGATGACGCTGGGCAGCGACGCCATTTCCGAGCGGGTCATCCTGCCCACGCCGCCGAACGCGGTCGAGGACGGTCAGCTCGTGGGGCTGGACGCCCTGCGGGACGCGATGGAGCCGGTTCTGCGGCAGGGGCTGTTCCGCCGCTGCCGTAAGGTGGTCTTTTCGCTCTGCTCCACGCAGGTCATCAGCGAGAGCGTCACCGTCCCCGCGGTGAAAAAGCAGCAGCGCCTCGGTCAGATGCTGCTGGCGAACATGGACGAGTATTTCCCCATCGACCCGGGCGAGTATCAGCTTTCGTGGGAGAGCGTGGGCGTTGAGGCGCGCGAGGACGCGCGTCATCTGCGCGTGCAGCTCTGGGCGGTGCCGCGCACGATGCTCCACCGCTACTATGCCCTTGCCAACAGCATGGGGCTGAGCGTTGCCGCCGTCGATTTCTGCGGTCACAGCCACGCCACCGCCGTGGACGCGGACTTTGCCCTGCCAAAGCACGCGAAGTCCTCCGCGGATACGGACGACGGCGTCTGCCTCTATATCAACGCCGAGAGCGAGCTGTTGCTGCTGACCTTCGTCCACAACGGGCAGGTCAAGCTGCAGCGCCTGCTGCAGCGGGGCTATTCCCAGCAGGACGACCTCAATGAGGCGGGCATCGTGCTCGACTACTTCTCCGCCATGCCCGGCCGCGCCCGCCTGACGAGCGCCGTGCTTTCCGGCGGTCAGGCGAAGGAGGCGGGGCTTGCCCCGGCGCTCGCGTCGCTGCTGAATGTCCCCGTCGAAATGGCGGAGACCGACTACGGCGCGCAGTGGCTGCTCTGTCAGGGCGCGGCGCTCACCGCCCTTGACTTCGGCGACCCGGAGCTGAACCACATCACCGGCGCGCGCGCACCCATCAACCGCGCGTGGCAGTACGGTCTTGTGTTCCTTGGCGGCGCGGCGCTGACGGCGTCCGTACTGCTGCTGCTGACCTCCAAGCTGTCGTGGAGCACGGAGCTGGACGGTCTGCGCGCACAGCAGGACCGCCTGACGGCGCTTGCCCAGCAGAACGCGGGCTGCGCGGAGAACTACCACAACTATTCGAGTATGTACGACGCTTACAGCGCCGACTGGGACACCGTATTCGACTCCGTTCGGACATATAACGACAACCTTGAACTGGTGCTGGGCGAGCTGGAGGCAAAGCTCCCCAAGAAGTCAACGGTGACCGCTCTGAGCACGACCGAGTTGTGTCTTGCGGCGCAGGTCGCCTTCCAGAGCAAGGAGGACGCCGCTTATTTCCTCGTGGCGCTGCGCGACGTGCCCTTCATGACCCTCAACACCGTTTCCAGCCTGACCATCGGCCCGCGGGAAGCCTACTCCCCGGACAATATGATCGCTGCGCTGTACGAGGAAGCGGAGAAGGAGTCCCCCGTGCCGAGCACGGAGGAAAGCGCAGCGGATGGTACCGAGGAAAGCAGTACGGAAGAACCTCCCACCGAGGGCGGCTATTCCCTCGATGAGCTGTTCCCCAACGCGTCAAACGGCATCACCGGCAAAATGATCAAGGACGTGCTCCCGCTGCTGCGTGCTGCGGGCGTTGACGAAGCGACCATCCAGAAGATCGAAAGCTACGCCGACATGATGGAGAAGGTCGGCATGACCATTTCCCCCGATAACCTTGATTTCCTGCAAGGTCTGCTCCCCGGAGGCGGCGGCAGCAGTGGAGGCGGCACCGGCGGCACGCCGAGCAATCCCAACCCGCCCGTCACTCCGAGCAACCCCGGCACGACGACGCCGAGCACGCCGAGCACCCCCAGCGTTCCGAGCCGTCCCGGCAATTCCGGCACGCCGGTCACGCCTGCCACGCCCAGCAGCGGCAGTACGTCCTCTGCTTCTGGCATTGAGTCTGCCGATATTGCAAAGCTGCGTCTCAGCCTGCAATACCTGAACTCCAACCAGCTGGACGCGCTGCAAGCCGTCTACGGCCCGGTGCAGCAGTATTCCTTCCCGCTCGACAGCCTGCTCAAGAGCGCCACTGCCGCGCAGGAAAAGGCGGCGCTGCGCTCGCTGCTGCAAAACGATCCTGCCGCCATGTATCAGTTTTTCCTGCTGATGCGCGAGGATATCGCCCGTGAGGAAAAGGACCAGATCCTGTACGACAAGATCTTTGACGACATTTGGAAAAACGCCGATCAGCACCGCATGTTCTATGAGAGCGACGATGTGATGCTGAACAAATATCTGCCGAACCTGCTGAATATCCTGACCGACAACAAGACGAATGTCAACGCAACGATCGCGCTCATTCGGCAGAATCAGACGCTGAGTGGCAAGCTTGCGCTCCATCTTGCCAAGGAAATGGGCGAGATCAAAGAGGTCAATACCGCTCTGGATCTCGTGGCGCTCCAAAAGGAGATCAACAGCGGCGCGGCGTTCCAGCGGGATGCCGCCACTGTGGCCGCGGTCAACGCGCTGCTGCGGAAGAATCAGCAGACCTCCGGTACATCCGGCACCTCCGGCAGCACGGGCATGGATGAAAACGATCTGCTGATGTGGATCCTGATGAATCAACTCAAAAATCAAACCGGCGGCTCAGGCATCCCGGATATCTTCAACACCGGCGCTTCTCAGACGCAGAAGCCTGCCGACAACCGCTATTACCTGACGGTCGTGCTGACCTATGACGAGTCCTTGATCCAGGCGGAGCAGACGCGCAAGGGTCTGGACCGCGACGCCAAGGTGGAGAAAGTGGAGGTGGGCCAGTGAAAGTGATCGGTAGAAACTGGAAGGCTGTCCTGTCAGTCCTGCTCTTGTTGGTCGCCGTTCTGGTGTATGTTCTGGGCTACCGCCCCCGCAGTGAAGCTTACGTCATGGAGCGGGATCAGTTAAATGCTCAGATCACCGCGCTGCAAACCACCATCGTCGAAAACGAGAAGTACAAGGGCGTGCAGGATCAGCTTGAGCCAGCAGAGGCCGCGATCGAGGAAAGCCGCGCCGCGCTTTACGACAAGTTCCCCGCCGGGATGCAGGAAGAGGATCAGCTCCTCTACCTGCTGTATCTGGAAAAAACGCTGGGGACCGGCAGTAAGGAGCTGGGCTACACCCAGAAACTGCACGATATTTTCCTTCAGCGCTTCGGGAGCGGCGGCGACATCGAGTTTTCTTTCGGTGAGATCACGCCGATGCAGGCCTTGAGCGATGGCGCACTCCTTGAGGGCTTGAACCTGACGGTGTACTATCACGCCTCCTATCAGGAGTTCAAGAACATGGTGCACGCGCTGGCAACGGATGAGCGCATTACCTCCATCCAGTATGCCACCTTCAACTACGACAGCGAAAAGAAGCTGCTGGACGGACAGATGACCCTGACGCTGTATCTGATGCCGTCCGCTCAGAACACCTATGAGGAACCGGGCGTAACGCCGCCCGCGACCGGTAAGACGGACATTTTCAACTGACCCATTGGGAGAGACAAGGCATGAAAAAGATCGGGAAAGAGAGAACAGCGGGCTTTTCGCTGCTGGAGGTCGTCGTGGCGATCGCCATCATCGGCCTGATCTCCGCGCCCATCTGCACGAGCCTCATTCTGGCAGGACGGATCAACGCCCACAGCCAGGCCGTGATGGAAGCCCATTTGAACGTCCGTACCGCCGTGGAGACCCTGATGAAGAACGGCGTCACGGAGGCAAATCCCGTTTTCCCCAACGTGACGGTCAAAACGGAGCAGGTCGACGGAAAACCCTATTATCATGTCACGGTGTCGGATAAGCCCACGGAACCGCTCGTTACAGTGGAAACCTATGTCCGCGCGGTGCCGAAAGGCGGTGGCACATGAAGAAGCTCTGGAAAGACAACGGCGGTTACGCGCTGGCGTATGTGCTCATCGTCGTTCTGGTGCTGTGCGCCGTCGCCGTGTCCGTCTGCACCGCGGCGCTGAAAAATTATCAGGCGCAGGAGCGCTCCATCCGCCAGACGCAGCAGCTCTATCAGGCGGAGGGCGAGATCGAAAAATTCGTGGCGCTGGCGGAGGACGTACATCTTTTAACGGAATCCGTGGAATACGATTCGGAAGATGAGGCAAAGGAAGAGGCAAAGGGAAAATACCTTACACACCTTGACGCTGTGAAGGAAAAAGTCGGCAACTGTACCTTTACACCCCCCGATCCCGCCGAGACCGGCAGCGAGTGCTGCACCTTTACCCTCACCTGCGAGAACGCCGCCGTTCGCATCGAGACAAAGATCAAAATGAAACTCGCATACGAAGTACCCAAGAAAAAGGTGCAGGAAAAACAGCCCGACGGAACGTCCAAAGAAGTCATAAAGTACACCGCCGAGGTCAGCAAGGCCACGCACCACTACATCACCTACACCATCACCCACTTGACAGCGGAAGGGGAGGCGAGCGGATGAAACGAAACAACAGCGGCTTTACCATGGTCGAGCTGCTGGTGACCGTCGCTGTCAGCTCCATCGTGCTGGCAGCCGCAGCGTCACTGATGCTGCTCGGACTGCGGGTGCATCAAACAACGCAGAAGGAGGCGGGCGAGCAGCAGACCGTGCGCATCGTGCTCTCCGCGCTGGAGGATCTCTCCGCCAGCGGCAAGATCTACCGCGTGGAGCCGCTCTCCGACGGCTGGCAGCTACAGGGAAAGACCGCCGACGGCACTCCCGGAGCGGTCCTGCTGCGCTACAACAGCGGAACGCTCACAAGCGGCACGAGCGGCGATCAGGTGCTGCTGGACAACCTGCGCGGTGCGCAGGTCATTCTGGACGGCAACCTCGTGACCTTCACCTTCGCGACCGCGGCGCACAGGTACAGCACCTCCGTCTTCTGCCGCACCGGGATCAAGGGCGACAGCGTCGGCAGAGAAGAGGCGGAAGATATCCTGAAAGACCCGCCGACCCTGCCGGATTCCGCTACATTGTCCGAGGCGGAGAAAAAAGCGCGCTTTCAGTTTTTGCAGACCCTCGCTAACCAGTACGACAGCAGGGGAGAGATCAAGGGCGGCAGCGATTACACTTACTTCTCCGAATGGTACATCGATAACTACGAGAGTCACCCCGGCTGGAACCAATACACCCCCTGGTGCGGCTGTTTCCTCTCGTGGGCAGCCGATCAGCAGAAAGCCTCCATCATCGGCGCGCCGCCCAGATTCGCAGACGTGGATGAGGGCATGAAGGGATTCAAGGATAGCCGTATGTGGCGCGAACGCGGTGACGCCAACAATATGCCCATCCCCGGCGACTATGTCTTTTTTGACTGGGACGGCCGCAACGACCCGGACGGCGGCAAGGACCCCGACCACGTCGGCGCGGTGCTGTGCGTGGAAGGGAATTTCCTTTACACCATCGAGGGCAACAGCGGCGGCAGGGTCGCCGTCCAGCGCTACGATCTGAACGATAAGCGCATCGTGGGCTACGGCGTGCTGAACTGGAAAACGCAAGGGGAAACCACAGAGTAATCATCTGTTCATATAATTCTCAAAAAGAAAACAAATATATTGAGGAGGATACAACATGAAAAAGCAAGTGAGGAACAAGCTGCGCGGCAGCGCAGGCTTTACGCTGGTAGAGCTTATTGTGGTCATCGCGATCATCGGCATTTTAGCCGGCATCGGCACGGTGGGCTACGGCGGCTACATTAAGCGCACCAACGAGGGTCTGGACGAGACCCTGTATCGCAACATCCTGTACGCCGGTGAGATCGGCAAGTATGCAAACCCCGGCGTGACGGGCAGCGTGAAAGTCACCAAAGATAGCAACGCTACTGTTTCCGCCACTGATCCAAGTGATCAGGCAGTCGTTGAGCAGTGGCTGAAAAACGCCTTCGGCGATGACTGGGTAACCACCGTGAAGTACCGCACGGACAAGTACGCAGGCAAAACCAAATACAACGAGATCTCCCTGCCTATCACGGTGGTCGAGTTGAATGATATAAATCGGGGAAATCTCGATAAATTCACGCAGTCCAATCTGAGCGGGCACGAGGAGGAATTGGCAGATACCGCCAACACCCTTTCCAACCTGTTTAACACCGGGTTTCTCGAAGGTGTCAAAGGGGAAGACGCGGTGGATAAGCTGGCTCCCTTTATGAAAGGACAAGATTCTGAAGAGTTTAAGGATTTCCAAAAGTATCTGAAGGAAAAGACAGGAAAAACGGACCTCAATGATCTCACCAACACGGAGATCGCCAACGCCACCGTCTTTTATGTCGCCTCCAAGGCGAAGGACATGACTGCGGCGGACGTTCTGGCTAAGTTCAAGGACGGTGGAGAGGATGCCGTCATTAAAGAATACGGCATGCTGCCCACGGCTGCCCTGATGTACGGCACCATGGTCGGCTACGCAAAGTCTGACTATGATAAAGGCCCCGAATTCACGACCGCAATGCAAACGCCTCCCACGGGAATCACTGATGTTATGGAGCGGCTCACTAAGATGACAAATGATCGTAGCTTCAACGACTATATGAAAGCCGATACAAAGGGCGCCGCGGCGGATATGGACGGCTTCCTCGGCGCGATGCGGATCATCAGTGATTACGATGTCCGATTCGACATTAGCGAAAACGATGCATTCAATAACAAGGATACCCTTACCCTGCTGCAGGCAGTTCTGAATTCCAAAAAGTAAGGCTCAGACCCTTTCCGTTCGATCCTCCGAAAATCGGACGGGTTGCAGGAAGGGGCGGGCATCCCCGCCCCTTCCTGCCAAAATAACGAAGAAAGAGAGATTCCGATATGTTATCGACGGTCATCATCGGTACGCTGCATATTTCCACGTACTGGACGATGTACGTTTTGGGCGGGCTCTCCATGGGCTATCTGTTGGTACGGCACAGGGACCGTTATTCCCTGAGCGTTCCGAAGGCGCTGCTCTTCACGCTGCTTTTGGCGCTGTGCGGTCTTACAGGCGCAAAGCTGCTTTGCTTTCTGGAAAACGGCTTCGTATGGGGCGGCGTATCCTTCTTCGGCTCGGTATTCCTGATCCCGCCGCTGATGGGTCTGCTTGGTCTGCTGTTCGGGCTGCGCCCGGGACAGAGTCTTGACGCCTGCGCTCCCTGTGTGGCGGTCATGATCGCGTTTATGCGCTTTGGATGTTTTCTGAACGGCTGCTGCGGCGGCTGGGAAATGGTACTGGGGGATTTCCGCTTTTTCTGGCCCACGCAGGCGATGGAGAGCATCGGAGATTTCTGCATCCTTGCTCTATTGCTGCGGATGGAAGAACGTAATGACCATCCGGGGATGCGCTATGCCGTTTTCATGGTTACATACGGCATCCTGCGTTTCTTCGTGGAGTTTCTCCGCGATACGCCAAAGGAATGGCTCGGTCTTGGACACGGACAGTGGTTCGCCGTCATCAGCTGTCTGATCGGCGGCGCGCTCCTGCTGCGAGAACGAAAGGCTGAAAAAAGCAGTATTTAGAAAGAAAATAATCTGTATCAGAGGCACTGTCCGCAGCGCCCCTGAACTGTGACTGATATGTATAAATAGTGAAAGGGAGGAAACGTTTTATGAAGGCAGAAGGAAAAAAGACGCCCTCGCCGCTTCGGTACCTCTGCGGGATCCTGGCGGTGTGGACGGTGTTGATCGGCTTCTCAAAATTTGCGGGGGGACGCGCAGGGAGCGGCAGCATAAGAATACCTGCGGCGGCGCTCCTCCTGATCGTGATTCCGGCGGCGGTCTTTGCGATTTCCCGCTTCGGGACGCTTTGCGCGTGCATGCGCAGCCACAGCGTCGCGCTGCGGCGCGGCACGGCGCTTCTCTGCGCGCTCGCACTGTCCCTCTCGGCGTTCACGCTGCCCGCCGAGGCGGCTACTGATGGTTCTCTCAGCGATGCCAACATCGGCTGGGACGAAACTGCATTCAGCGAGGGCACCCCCGGCACAGGCGACGTCATAGAAAAGGCCGCAAGCAGCAGCTGGGCTGCCAACGTTACGCAGATCACCGGAACGGTGACGCCCGCGGAATCCTCCACAACCAAAACCGACTCCTGCGGCAAAAGCACGACTACCTATTATTACTCAAGCGCGGCAACCTCTACTCTGACCATTACCAATCAGAGCGCGGAAAAAAGCCTTTTGACGTTTTCCTATACGGTTCCATCTGCCGGAACGCTGACCATCGACGAAAAGGTGCAAACAAAGGCCTCCTCTTTCAGCAAGACCCTTGATCCAAACGGCACGGTCCTCATCAAATTGACCACGGCGGCGTCCCCGGCTTCAAGTGCCAGTTCGAATCCGAGCGCCTATGCCGCCTCTGCGACGTTGAGCAACCTCAGTCTGACCTCTCTGAACCGTGATATCTCGGTAACGTTTGCGAAGCCGGCCCACGGCAGCTATACGGTAAAAGCCGGCAGCACCGCGCTGAAGGTCGGCGAAACCTACACCAAACCGGTGACAACGCAATATACGCTCAGCGCCCGCGCTGACGCGAACTATGTCTTTGACGGCTGGTACGTCAATGATACGAAGGTGTCCGTGGCGGCGGCCTATACCACTGTGTTCTCCGACGACTGCACCGTGGAAGCCCGCTTTGTGGAGGATCCCCTGTTTTCCGTCATTCAAATGAGCGACGCAGGGGCGGATAAATCCGCCTATGTGGAAGCCAGTTCTTCCTACTACCACAACGAAAAGGGGAGCTATCATACAAACGTCGGCGACACGAGCCAAAATAACTCCTACGGAGCGCATACCTACTTCCCGTATTCAACGTGGTCCGCCTCGAACGGTGCCATTCAGTCCTCTGCAAGCGGCACCGCCACCGGCGACAACCAAACCCAGCCCGGCTACAGCAAGGCAGTCGCCTCTCTGCACAGCGATATCATCCGCGTGAAGTGTAAGGAAAACTGCATCATCACCTTCGACAGCAGCATGGACGCGCAATCGGTATCCATCTCGAAGTCCGACTCAAGCAACGATCAGTATGGCGTTTTCCTCTACTACTACACCTCCGCCAGCGACCGCGCCGACGCCAAAACCATCACGACCAACGGTACGGCGGCGATCAAAGCCTCGCAGAAAACGAGCGGCAGCGCCACCAACACGCAGGTGGTCGTAAACAAGGGCGAGTACCTCTATCTTTACGCCTACGGCCAGACGGTCAAAGAAGAAAGGTTCATAACAAGCAAAGGCTATGTAACGGACAACTATACATATACCGCCACGATCTCCAACTTTACCGTCACGCCCAACACCATAGAACACACCTTTACCACCGGGAACCGGGACAACACCGGGACTGTCCTCAAGTCCGGCTCCGTGAAGATCAACGGAACGGCCCAAGGCGTCTCCTCCGGAGCGTACAGCTACAAGGCGGCGGGCAACGCCACCCTGACGCTGACGCCGGGCACCGCCCCCACGGGCTATACCTTCATCGGCTGGCACAACGTCACTGACAATGTTTACGACTACACCAACAGCACCTATACGGTGAAGATGACGAAGGACTATGAGGTCACCCCCATCTATGTCCCGGCAATGACCATCACGACCGGCGGTGCTAATGGCTATGGCAGCGCCACCTACCAATACAAAAGTCTGAGCAGCCAGATGGTAACGTCCAACGGTCAGTATGTGGCGCGAAACGCGGAGTGCTCCAAGTTCTACACGGATCTGAACGCCGCTTTCTCCGATACGAATACCGTGTTCCTTCTGGCGGGGGACAAGATCGAGGGCGATCTGACCATCCCTAAAGGGAAGACGCTCGTGATCCCGGACCGGCTTGCCGACCCGGGCCCCGGCGCCAGCCAGCCGGAGCAGGTCACGACCTCGACAGGTATTTCCAGCTACTGTAAGGTGACCCTCAACGGAAACCTGACGGTGGACGGAAAGCTCGTGGTCAATGGCATGCAGTCCAGCACCGCCAACGGCCGCGCGGCAGGCGGTATCGGCTATCTGAGCTTGTCCGACAGCGCAGCCATCACAGTCAGCAACGGCGGCGAGCTCTGCGGCTACGGCCAGATCCGCGGCGGCTCCATCACTGCGGAAAACAGTTCCACCGTGCGCGAACTGATGGAGATCTCCGATAGACGCGCGGCGCTGGTCATGAAGGAAATTGACGATAAAAAGTCGAGCATGCGGGTTTTCCCGTTCAGTAACTTCTCCATCAAGACCATTGAAAGCCCCGTTACCTATGCGTATGGCGCAAAGCTGTACGCCCAGTACAGCGTCATGCTGGAGGGCAACAACCAGTCCACGGGAGCCGTTCTCATCTTCGGTCCTTCCGGCGCGCTCTTTAACCTGACGCAGGGCAACATGACCAAGTCCTTCGACCTTGCCAAGGACAAGACCGTCTACCGCTTGAACGAGGGTGGCAAGATGAGTACCGGCAGCTTCCAGCTGGACGTCAAGTTCGGCGTCAGCGGCTACGGAAGCACGACCATAACCATCAAGAGCCAGGAATACTGGATGCCGCTGAACGCGGGATTCGACCTCCGCACGGCGGGCGACATGACCGTGAACAGCGATTTCAAATTCCTGCCCGGTGCGTCCCTGAGTGTCGAGAAGGGCGGAACGTGCACTGTCGCAAGCAGTGCGAAGCTGCTTTTCTACCGCCTGAACGACTATGATACCCGTGGGATCGGCAATGGGACATATCAGAAGGGCTATTCGACGAAGGTTTATCCCGTCAACGCCACGAACCTTCCGGGCGGCGGATATACGCACCCCAAGCTTGATACGGTCGGAAGCGCACGGCTGAATGTGGACGGCGAGATGATCGTGAACGGCGGTCTGTATGTGTCGGATGAGCTGGTCAGCCAGTCCAACCAGGGCTTCACCGGAACGGAGCCTGTGGATGGCGTTGAGATGAGCCGCAAAGATATCAACGCGGCCTACTTTAAGGTATACCCCAACGGCTACAATGTCCTGACCGGCACGGGTGCCATCAATATGACCGCCGCCCAGACAAGTGAAACACAGGTGCATGAGGCGATGACGTCGCAAAACACCAATGACCCCGCCTGGGCGCCGATCAAAATTACCCCCATCAAAGGTCTCAAGGCGGACGCAACAGTGGATAATTCGGACAATTATCAGCCGCTTACGCAGGCCACTTACTACGGCGTCTACCAGCCCGGTGGTTTCTATACCTGGACGACAGAAAAGCCGGTGGTCGCGAAGATCGTCGGCGGCGGCAGTGAGCAGACCTACAGAAGCCTTGCTGCTGCCGTGCAAGCCTATACCGGCACGGGCTATATCCAGATGCTCAAAAACAGCACGGAGCCCGGCTTCACGGTGTCTAAGGATGTGACCCTAGACCTGAACGGAAAGACCGTGACGCTTGCCAGTCCCCTGACGGTGGCGGAAGGCAAGACCCTTTCCGGCATGGACAGTTCTGCGGGCGCGGACTATGTTACCGCCCCGGGCGGCAAGATCGTCGGCACGGTGACGGGCACAGTAGCCCCGACCTACCAGACCCCGACCGTGAAGGTGGAGAATGTCGATACCTACGATCGCTATGTTGCCATTTCGGGACTGGAAGCAGATGGTAAAACCGCAAATCTGTCCTTCCACCATTTCAACATCTCCGTCACCGGCTACCGCTTCGAGCTGGCGGCCCCGCAGTGCGCGCTGTTCTTCATCGGCACGTTTAGGGGCGACGATGCGGCAAAGGCGTACCTGTCGAAGCTGGGCTTCACCCTGAAGGGTAACAATGACATGTCGCTCGGCGAAGCCGATTATGTGTTTACTGCCGATACAGTCATTCCCCCTGAATCAGAACCCGGCGATAGCCCGGTCGTTCTCAGTGGTGACGCCTATCTCTTCGAGGTGTACCTGAATCGTTCCTTCAAGAAGGATGAGCCCAATGGCTATACCGAGAAGATCGGCGCAACCGCGCAGGCGACCTTCAAAAACGGCGGAACGCAGAATAGCGAAACGAAGCAGTGGAGCTTCGAGGACGCCTGGACGGAATCCGAAGGCCTCAAGGACCTCACTCCCGAGCAGAAGGCGATCCTCGACAAATTCCTGAAAGAGCTGGGCATCACCAAACAAGCGGAGTAAACTAAGCATGATGAAAAACACAAAAAAACCTTATATCGCTCCGTCCGCCGAGCTGATCCTTCTTGCGCCGATGGAGGCGCTGGCCAATCAGCAGACTTTATCCACTGGAGACCAAATCGCCTTAAATAAGTGGGGAAAAAACGTCTTCTCGCCCGCCAGCGTCACAGGAAGCAATCGCACCTACTGGGGCGAGGATGGAAAGATCCGCAAAAAGTAATGCTTTACCGAATCGCCGATCTGATCGTTGAAATGTCCCCCAAGGGACGCACGGCTGCCCAGGCGGAGGTCTATCGGACCTCCGCCCGCGGCGGCGCGGCGGATATCACCATCCGCGTGGGCGGCGCGGAGGCGCTGTCGCTCTGCCCCGAGCTGGAAACGGAGGACCTTGCGGAGTACATCGCCACGGGCGACTGCTTTGCCGTGGGGCTTCTGTCCCACGAGGGGATGATGCTTCACGCCTCGGCGGTGGAATATGGCGGACAGGCCGTGTGCTTTTCCGCGCCGCCGGGCACGGGGAAATCCACCCACACGGAAAAATGGGTGCGCCTGTTCGGCGCGTCCATTCTGAATGACGACAAGCCCGCCCTGCGCCGCGAAAGCGGTGTATGGCAGGTCTTCGGCACGCCATGGTGCGGCAAGGAGGCGCTGCATCTGAACCGCAGCGCGCCCCTGCGCGCGATCTGCTTCCTCTTTCAGGGGGAGGAAAACGCTTTACAGCCGCTCACTCCGGCGGAGGCTTTACCTCTGCTGCTGAGCCAGACCCCCTTCCGTTTGCATCGGGAGGACATGGACCGGCTGCTTGCCGCGGCAGACCGTCTCCTGCGGGAGACGAACGTGTTCCGGCTGATTTGCCGGAATGACGACAGCGCCGCCTATTTTGTCCGGGAGAAACTGTTCCCGGATCAAGCCAAAGCCATCGATTGACAGGAGGCAGTACGCAAACGCCGTGCTGCCCGCTGCCAGTGGACGGAAGCGGCACAAAGAGTACCGACTGATATGCGGCTTTTTGTGCCGCCTTTAGACTATTCAGGCGGTCTCTCGCCAAAAGGGGCGGAAAGCCCCGCTCAAGATCTGTCCAAACGCAGACAGAAAGGGAAATACAACCATGAACGAATCCAACATCAACCGATCCAGCGACATTCTGGAGATCGACCTTTGGAAGCTGCTGCTGCTTTACCTCAGGCGGTGGCGGCTGATCCTGCTGTGCGCACTTGCCGCCGCGGTGATCTCCCTGATCTACACCGCCAATTTCATTACGCCGCTGTATCGTGCCAACGTCACCATTTACGTCAACAATATAAAGGCGAATCAGCAGGTAGATTATATCAGTGCGGCCAACCTCGCGACCTCCCAGCAGCTCGTCAACACCTATGTCAATATCATCCGCAGCGATACCGTGCTGGAAAAGGTGGTAAAGAACGCGAAGCTTGATTACTCTGCGGCTGAGATCCGCGGCATGATGACGACGGCGCAGGTGGATGAGACCGAGCTGTTCTCGGTGTACATCTCTCACCCCGATCCGGAGATGGCGGCGAAGATCGCCAACGCGGTGGCGACCGTCGCCCCCGGCGAGATCGAGGAATTTGTCGAGGGCAGCTCCACCAAGATCATCGACCATGCCAAGGTGCCCACGAGCCGCTATACCCCAAGCTATCGGAAAAATACCCTTTTGGGCTGCGCGGTGGGTCTGCTTCTCGCGGTCGTCTATGTCACGCTGCTGTATCTGATGGACGTTCGCATCAAGAACGAGGAAGACCTGACGCAGCTTTTCGACCTGCCCATGCTGGGGCAGATCCCCTCCTTTGCGGAGAAGGAGCGGAAAAAGGCGGGGCTCAGCGCGCAAAAAGCCGATGAGCACGGCGGAGAGAGGTAAAAGGCGATATGAAGAACAACCTGTTTTCCCTTCTGCGGAGATCCCGGCGGCACGACGCGCCGGATACTGCCGCGATCATGGAAGTGGAGCGGAAAAACATCCTCTCGGAAAAGAGCGATTTTTTCATCCGCGAGTCCTATAAGACCCTGCGGACCAACGTGACTTTTTCCCTGGCGGACGAGACGGCGTGCAAGGTCCTGATCGTGACCTCCGCCATGCAATCCGAAGGAAAGAGCATCACCGCACTCAACCTTGCCATCTCCTATGCGGAGATGAAGCAGCGCGTCCTTCTGATCGACTGTGACCTGCGCCGTCCCAAGCTGGCGCGTCTGCTGTCCGCGAAGGAAAAGGTAGGACTGAGCAACCTGCTTATCCAGCCGGAGCTGCTTGGAAAGGCCATCCATGATTCCGGCATTGAGGATCTTGACGTCATTTTTGCCGGCGACGTGCCGCCCAACCCGTCGGAACTGCTCGGTTCCTCCCGCATGAAAGCGCTGCTTGACAGCTTGCAGGAGAACTATGATTACATCATTCTCGATACGTCTCCCGTCAATCTGGTGACGGATGCCTGCGTTCTGGTGCCTGAGAGCAGCGGCGTGCTGTTCGTGGTACGTGCAGGTCTTTCCGAGCGCGGGAGCGTCCTGCGCGCGGTGGAGCAGTTAGAGCGCTCCCATGCCAAGATCCTCGGCTTTGTTCTCAACGAAGTGACGAGGGAGAGCGGATACTACGGATATCGGAAATACGGCTATCAGCGCCACCGCTACGGCTACGGACGCGGTTACGGCTACGGCTATGGGCACGGCTACGGTTACGGACAGGAGAAGCCGGACAGCGGGGAACGGAGCATCCCATGACCGATCTTCACACCCATATTCTGCCCCGCATGGACGATGGCGCGCCGGACACGGCAGCCAGTCTTGCAATGCTCCGCATGGAGGCAGCGCAGGGCGTTACGGGTGTAGCGCTCACCCCCCATTTTCATCGGGACAGGGAGAGCATAGAGCAGTTTCTCGCGCGTCGTCAAGCCGCTTGGGAGCATCTTTCCGCAGCGATGGAGAAAACCGCCGAACCTTTTCCTGACCTTGTGTTGGGTGCAGAGGTGGCATGGATGCCAAATATGAACCATTGGGACGATCTTGAGGCGCTGTGTCTCGGTTCGAGCCGTTATTTGCTGCTGGAACTGCCCTTCACCCCTTGGAGCGGCAGCATGATCGACCAGATTTACTCTCTGGCGGCACAGAGCGGCGTTACGCCGGTGCTGGCGCATCTGGAGCGGTATCTGGGGCGGCAGAAGAAAGAGCACATACAGGAATTGTATCGCCTGAACGTCCCCATCCAGCTCAGTGCCGGATGCCTGCTGCATCCCATGGAGCGGTGGAAACTCCTTCGGCTGCTGAGGGAGGGGCAATCCTTTTTCCTTGCATCCGACTGTCACGGCACACAGCGGCGCACACCCGATCTGGGCCCTGCCGCTGCCGTTGCCAAAAAGCGTCTGACAGGGGATGCGCTGGAAGCGCTCCTTTGCCGCAGCGACGCGATCTTCACCGCAGCGCGCGCAGAACAGGAGAGGGAATATGCGAAGAAATGAGAATTTCATCCTGCGCCGGGTCGCAGATATGTCGGTCATCGTCCCCCTGGGGGCGGCTGCCGAAGCGTTTCCGGGGATGATCTCCGTAAACGAGACCGGCGCATTTTTATGGGACCTTTTGGAACAGGAACAGACGCTCCAAAGCCTTGGAGACGCCCTGTGCGGCGCGTATTCGGTCGAACGGGAGCAGGCGGAGGCCGACGCAGCCGCCTTTCTTGACAAGCTGAGACCCGTCGGCGCGGTGGACGGTCTGTAAGATGCAGGTCCGGCAGATCCCCATGGCGCAGCTGCGCGAGCTGATCGATGAGCAGCTTGCGCACGGAGAGGCGCTCCTCCCGGTGACGGGAAACAGTATGTGGCCGCTTCTTGCCGGCGGGCGGGACATGGTACGTCTCACGCGGCTCGATCGCCGCGTACAAAGGGGCGATATCGTCCTCTATCAGAGGGCGGACGGCAGTTATATCCTGCACCGCGTCATCCGCCTGAGCGCGTCCGGCGATTGCATCTGCTGCGGCGACGCGCAGTGGGAGCGGGAGCAGGTCGATGAGGCGCAGATCATTGCGTACGTCACCGCCTTTCGCCGCAAGGGACGCTGGCGGGAGAACGCCCTGTCCCGACCCTATCGGCTTTATGAACGCTTCTGGGTCCATACCTTTCCCGCCCGTCGCCCCTTGCTGAGGCTGCTGCGATTCCTTCAGCGGGCACGGAGGGGACTGATACGCGGGAGAAGATGAGATGAGTCAGTCGAAGAAAAAGGCGGCGGGCGCGTACAAAGCGCCGCTCACGCTGCTGTATGCAGGCATCGCCGCGCAGGCGTTCGGCATCGCGGCGCTTGCCTTGGTGAGCCGCCGGGTGCTGGATGAGGGCGGCAGGACATGGGGGGGCGTGCTGCTCTTTCTGGCGCTGGCTCTCCCGCTGCTCGACGGCGGGCTTGACCTGCTTTCCGGCAGGACGGTCGACCGCGCGGCGGTATCGCTGCGGCGCGACACGCTTGATACGCTTTTGAGCAAGGATGCGGAGGCATACAGCCGCTACCACAGCGGGCAGGTCTTCAGCCGCCTGACGCAGGACGCTTACACCGTCTGCGAATGGCGGATCGTCGGCCGCCCCCAGGTGGCGGGGCAGCTCATCCGACTGCTTTGCGCCGCATCCGCGCTGTTTTTCGTCAATATCCCCCTTGCCCTTGCGGTCATAGGCGCGGGCGCGCTGGCGATCGCCGGCGGGCGGCTGCTGCGAAAGTATCTGACGCGGCGGCATCTGCGCGTGCGTCAGGCGGAGGAAGGTCTGACGGGCTGCACGCAGGAGATCCTGGAGCATACGGAGCTTCTGCGCAGCATGACGGCGGGGGAGGAGGCTGTCCGCCGCTTTGAAGGACGGCAGAAGGAGTGGCTGCGCGAGCGCAAGCGCCTGCGCGTCTTCTCAACGGGGGTCGGAACCGGGTTTTCCGCCGTATTGCAGCTTGGATACGCCGTTCTTCTTGTCTGGGGCGGCATCGCCATTCGGGAAGGAAGGCTCTCCTTCGGCGACCTTGCGGCGCTCTTACAGCTCCTCGCGATGTTCCAAAGCCCGCTCACGGGCTTGTCGGGCGTTCAGTCCCGGCTGGCAGCCGTCCGCGCGGCGGAGGCGCGGCTGGATGAGCTGTATTCCCTGCCCGGGGAGGCACCGGGACAAGCGGCGGCGGAGGACGACGTCCTTCGCGCCATCGTCTTTGAAAACGTCACCTTTTCCTATGAGGGCGAGGAACAGCCTGTTCTGCGGAATTTTTCCGCGCGGCTGCCGCTCGATCGCTGGACCTGCCTCACGGGAATATCCGGGAGCGGAAAAAGCACGCTTTTCCGCCTTATTCTGGGGCTGTACCACCCGCAGCAGGGCCGGGTATATCTGGAAACCGAGCGGGGGGAGCTCCCTTGCTCCGCTGCCGTGCGGGGACTGTTCGGCTATGTCCCACAGACGCCCTGGCTCTTTTCCGGCAGTATTCGCGAAAATCTGCTGCTGGCAAAGCCCGAGGCGGATGACGCCGCCCTTTGGGAGGTGTTGGATCGGGCGCAATGCGGCTTTGTCCGCGACCTGCCCGACCGCCTTGAAACCGTCCTGAGCGAAGAGGGGGGCGGTCTTTCCGCGGGACAGCGCCAGCGCCTTGCCATCGCCCGCGCGATGCTTTCCGCCCCGCGCTTTTTGCTGCTGGACGAGATCACCTCGGCGCTGGACGAGGATACGGAGGCACGGCTGCTGACAGAGCTGACGGGCGCGTATCCGGCGGCGGTATTCGCCACCCATCACAGCGCCCTGCCGGGCAGGCTGCACAGCGAGACGCTGCATCTTGAGGGCATTGTCTGAAAAAGTAGAAACGTGATTCTTACAACTTATTATACAATGGAGGATGAAGATGAACATGAAACGGAACATTGCGAGAACGCTGGCACTGATGCTGGTGCTGTGCACGCTGCTGTCGCAGACCGCGCTGGCAGCCACGACCTATTATGTCGATGTGACCATCACCGGTCCCGATGCCGACGGCGTGGAGCGGACGCTCAGCGCTTCCTCCAGCCGGTATGGCACGATGAGCACGCCCCTTGCATCGGAGCTTGCCTCCGTCGTCGACAGCAAATACGGCGAATTGGAGAGCATTTTCGCCGGAACCGGCCTCAGAACCATCGTGGACACGGGCGCCGAGGCGTTCCGGCAGGGCGAGAGCGCGTGGAACCTCTACGTGGAGAAGTATTATGACAGCGTGGACAGCTCCTTCAAGGATACGCTCAAGAGCCTTTCCTCCACCTTCGCGAACCTCACGGTCGACCGCGTCAACCGCGTGACCTATCGGGACAACGGCCGTCTCTATACCGTGACCGTGACGCTCAAGGCCTACACCACCGGCTCGGACAGCGGCGTGAATCCGCCCGTCGTGCCCACGCCCGACGGCCACAAGATCGTTGTGGAGCCCGTGCCGAACAGCTCGCTGCGCGCGGACAAGAATACCCTGCCCAAGGGTGGGACCGCCGTCATCCGGGACAGCGCCGCGTCGAACGGCTATGTCCTCTCCGATCTGGCGGTCAAGGATGTGAGCGGCAACGACATTCCCGTGAGCAAGCAGTCTGACGGCGTCTACACCTTCACCATGCCCGAAAGCAGCGTGTCCGTTCGCGCCGTGATGGTCGCCGACCCCAATGTGACCGGCATCGCCAAGCAGCTGAACACCGATCAGGACATTGCCTATATGCAGGGCATGGCGGACGGCAGGTTCTATCCCGCAAGCTCCGTTACCCGCGGACAGGTGGCGCAGATCTTCTACCGCCTGCTGAAGGAGCAGAAGGTTTCCTCCAAATCCACCTTTACGGACGTCCCCGACACGCTCTGGTGCGCCGAGGCGGTGAATGCCCTTGCCTCTCTTGGCATCGTGGAGGGCGTCGGCAACGGCAAGTTTGCCCCGAATCAGCCCATCACCCGCGCCGAGTTTGTCACCATCTGCGCCCGCTTCACCCAGGTCTCCGCGAGCGGAGAGACCTTTACCGACGTGCCCGCCAGCCACTGGGCGTTTGACGCCATTTCTACGGCGGCGTCCTTCGGCTGGGTCAACGGCGTCGGCAACGGGCAGTTTGCCCCCAATCAGCACATCACCCGCGCGCAGGCAGCCGTTCTGCTGAACCGTCTGCTGGGCCGCTGCATGGCAGGTCAGTCTTACGAGAATGCCCGCCAGTACCCGGATGTCCCCCAGACCCATTGGGCGTGGAAGAACATCTGCGAGGCGTCTGACAGCGTCGCCCTCCGCTGAGCGGAGAATTCAAAAGAGTACGGTAAAAGGCAGTGGAGGGACTGCCTTTTACCGCAGATCCATGGGGGCATAGTATGAAAACGATTCAAAAAAGCGTCCCCGTCCAGACGGTGCTCTTCCTCCTGATGGACGCCATTTTCATCATTGTGGCGGGCGGTCTTGCGCTGCTGGTGCGCTTCGACTTCGACTTTGAGCAGGTGCCTTCCGGATATCTTGAGCCGTGGTTTCGTGCTCTGCCCGTTCAGTTCCTGGTCACGGCGGCGGTCTTCTGGCCGCGCCGGATGTACCGCTATCTCTGGCGCTACGTCAGCGCCCATGATGTCGCCGAGATGGTGATATCCGTCGTCCTCGCCTATTGCGCGTTCCATGTGCCGGCGGCGCTTTTCGGCTATCACCAGCCGAGGAGCGTGCTCTTCATGGAGCTTTTGTTCCAGCTGTTCCTGCTGGTGGGCGGGCGCTGCACCTTCCGCTTTCTGCGGATGTTCGCAAGCTCCGCCCGTCAGGCAAGGCAGGAGGGCGAGCGCGTCATGCTCATCGGCGCGGGCGAGGCGGGGCGAATGCTCCTGCGGGAGATCTCCGTCACGCCGCAGCTAAAAAGCCATGTCTGCTGCATCATCGACGACGACAAGAGCAAGCAGGGCAAGTACATCGGGAACGTGCCCATCGTCGGCGGGCGGGAGAAGATCCCCGAGATGGTCAAAAAGGAGCGGATCACGCAGATCGTCCTTGCCATTCCCGCAGCGTCTGCCAAGGATAAGAAAGAGATCCTGAACATCTGCCAGAAAACGAGCTGCCGTGTACGGAGCCTGCCGGGGATCTACCAGCTGGTGAACGGCGAGGTGAGCATGGCGGCGGTGAAGGATGTGCAGGTGGAAGATCTGCTTGGCAGAGAGCCGGTCAAGCTGGACACGGCGATCCTGACGGATTTCTTGCAGGGTCAGACCGTGCTTGTGACCGGCGGCGGCGGTTCCATCGGCAGCGAGCTTTGCCGTCAGATCGCCAAATATCAGCCCAAGCAGCTCATCATTCTGGATATTTACGAGAACAATGCTTATGATATCCAGCAGGAGCTGCGGCGTGTATGGGGCGATCGGCTGAACCTGCGGGTGGAGATCGCCTCCGTGCGAGATAAGGAAAAAGTTTACAGCCTGTTTCAGATGTATCGCCCTGACATCGTGCTCCATGCGGCGGCCCACAAGCATGTCCCGCTGATGGAGGAATGCCCAGAGGAGGCCATCAAGAATAACATTTTCGGCACATATCATGTGGTGCGGGCGGCGGAGAAGTTCGGCGTCAAAAAGTTTGTCATGATCTCCACGGATAAGGCTGTGAATCCCACCAACTTCATGGGCGCGACCAAGCGATTCTGCGAGATGATCCTGCAAAGCAGGACGGACAGCCCCACAGAATTCTGTGCGGTGCGGTTTGGCAATGTGCTTGGTTCCAATGGCTCTGTTGTGCCCCTTTTCAAAAAGCAGATCCAGGAGGGCGGCCCCGTCACCATCACGGATAAGCGCATCATCCGCTACTTTATGACCATTCCCGAGGCTGCCCAGCTGGTGCTCGAGGCGGGCGCCATGGCAAAGCGGAGCGAGATCTTCGTTCTGGACATGGGCGAGCCGGTGAAGATCCTGGAACTGGCGGAAAACCTCATCCGCCTGTCCGGGCTGGAGCTGGACAAGGATATCACCATTCAGGAGATCGGCCTGCGCCCCGGCGAAAAGCTCTATGAGGAGCTGCTGATGCGCAGTGAAACGCTCTCCAAAACAAGCAACGAGAAGATCTTCATCGAACAGCAGCAGGACATTTCAAAGGACGTCATCATGGATGACCTGCTGCGGCTGGATGAAGCCGTCACCCGCGACATACCGCCTCAGGATCTGATCACCATGCTACGGGAGATGGTCCCGACATATACTTCCCCGGAGGAGATCAACGGTCGAGCAACGGCAGAAGTCTCATAACAGGCGTTGGAACTGGTGGATGAGGAAAATGGACCTCAAAAAAGTGGAGGAAACGGCTTGAAACGGCGTAAAACCATTCTCTGCACCATTCTTGTACTGCTGGCGGTATCGCTGGCGGGGCTTTTCTGGTGGCAGCGCGATAACTTAAAAGCGATCCATGCCGCGACGCAGCACACATCGGACGAGCTGGAGGAAAAGCTGGAGGAAAACCGTCAGATGATCGAAGAGGCGGTGCGCTCGGCGAGCGAGGTCACGGTGCGCGAGGTCACGGAGGAGGAGCGTCAGGCGCTGCGCGACGGCTCGATGACGCAGGAGCAGCTTATGGAGCGCCTGACGGGCAGCGGGGGAGGGGAACCCTCCCAACCCGATGCGGAGAGCGCTGTCCCGGCAAGCCGCCCGGAAAGCGGCGGCAAAACGGACGCTGCACCTGAGACGCCGGACGCGGCGGCCGCGGGCGAGAAGAGCGAAAAGAGCGCGGAAAGCAGCTATCAGAAGGAGCTGTCGGCGCTCATCGCCAAGGTCTACGTCCTGCGCGAGGAGTACACGCTGGCGCT
>OGNF01000827.1_pt1 | contig 31714 bp, 29 predicted proteins | sample 1573321 | NCBI WGS metagenome assembly OGNF01 (sample SAMEA2581911, study PRJEB24529) | metagenome | biome: Human gut stool | place: China | collected 2011 | reverse complement strand
TTTTTTGCTAATTTTGTGTCAAATTTTTGAAAAAATTTTTGTCTCTTCTCTAAATTTGAACTCAATTAATTGATTATAAAACTGTTATGAAACTTACGCAACTTACCGCCATCTCGCCCGTCGACGGCCGTTACCGCAGCAAATGCGAGGGTCTGGACAAATTTTTCTCCGAGTTCGGACTTATCCGATACCGTGTTAAGGTGGAGGTGGAATATTTTATAGCCCTCGCACAGTCGGGTATTCCCCAGCTCGCCGGTATCCCTGCCGAAAAGCTCGATGCCTTGCGTGACATCTACGTCAATTTCACAACCGACGACGCCCTCTCCATAAAGAACACCGAAAAAGTCACCAACCACGACGTAAAGGCGGTTGAATACTTCCTTAAGGAGCGTTTCGACCAGTTCGGCCTCTCGCAGTACAAGGAGTTCATCCACTTCGGGCTCACCTCGCAGGACATCAACAACACGGCGGTGCCGATGTCGCTCAAGGACGCGCTCAACGAAGTCTACATACCGACTCTCGAAACCCTCGTTGCGCGTCTGGAAGGTTACTCGCGCGAATGGGCCGACGTGCCGATGCTCGCCCGCACACACGGACAGCCAGCCACCCCTACCCGACTCGGCAAGGAGATAGCCGTCTTCGCCTATCGTCTGCGCACGCAGCTCGACGCCCTGCGCCGCGTGCCCCTCTCAGGTAAATTCGGCGGCGCGACAGGCAACATGAACGCCCACCACGTCTCCTTCCCCGAAATAAACTGGCCCGAGTTCGCCAACCGATTCCTGCGCGAGCGCCTCGGCATAGAACGCGAACAGCTCACCACCCAGATTTCAAACTACGACAATCTGGCGGCTCTCTTCGACGCCTTGAAACGCATCAACACCATAGTGATAGACCTTGACCGCGACTTCTGGCAGTACATCTCCATGGAGTACTTCAAGCAGAAAATCAAGGCCGGCGAGGTGGGCTCCTCCGCCATGCCGCACAAGGTGAACCCCATCGACTACGAGAACTCGGAGGGCAACCTCGGCATCGCCAATGCCATCTACACGCACCTGGCGGGCAAGCTCCCCGTTTCGCGCCTGCAACGCGACCTCACCGACTCCACCGTTCTGCGCAACATAGGCGTGCCTATGGCCCACTCTCTCATCGCTTTCGCCTCCACCATGAAGGGTCTGGACAAGCTGCTCATCAACCGCGAGGCCATACGCGCCGACCTTGAGCCCCGCTGGAACGTGCTGGCCGAAGCCATACAGACCGTCCTGCGCCGCGAAGGCTACGAGAAACCTTACGAGACGCTCAAAGAGCTTACGCGTGTGAACACCGAAGTGACGCAACGCAGCATCGCCGACTTCATAAACTCGCTGAACATCGACCCCACGGTGAAGGCGCAGCTCCTGGCGCTCACTCCGCTTAACTATACCGGTTTCTGATGGCTGTAGCCGACATACGGATTTCGGACTTCGACTATGCGCTGCCCGACGGGCGCATAGCGCGTCATCCGCTCCCGGAGCGCGACCGCTGCCTGTTGCTCCGCTGCGACGCCTCGGGAGGCATCGAGGACCGCCGTTTCTACGAACTGCCCGGACTGCTGCCCGCGGGGACGCTGATGGTGTGCAACAACACGCGCGTCATCAATGCCCGGCTGCAATTCCGCAAACCCACCGGCTCGCTCATCGAGGTATTCCTTCTGGAGCCGGAAACGCCGGCTGACTATGCGCTGATGTTTCAGTCACGCGGCCCGGTGGTGTGGAAATGCCTCGTCGGTAACCTGAAGCGCTGGAAATCGGGCATCCTTACGCGCGTAATAGAGGTGGAAGGCCGGGAGGTGACGCTTACGGCGCGCCGCCTCACCGCGGAGCCGCACGCCGACAACAGCCACAGCGTGGAACTCTCGTGGGACGACCAGGAATTGCACGCTGCCGACGTAATCGGTGCCGCCGGACGAATCCCCATCCCGCCGTACCTCAACCGCGAGTCGGAACAGTGCGACTCCACCGATTACCAGACAGTCTACTCAAAGATAAAGGGTAGCGTTGCGGCACCGACGGCCGGCTTGCATTTCACCCCGGAGACGCTCTCGGCTCTTGACGCCGCCGGAGTGCGGCGCGAAGAGCTGACGCTCCATGTCGGCGCCGGGACGTTCCGCCCCGTGAAGAGCGAGACGATAGGGGAGCACCCCATGCACACGGAGGTCTTCACCGTTACCCTGGGCCTCGTGGAGATGCTTGTGGACGCGCTGAAAAGCGGACGGCACATCGCCGCCGTGGGTACCACGTCGGTGCGCACGCTCGAATCACTCCCCTATCTGGGACGCCGCCTGGCACGCGGCCTCGACGCAGGCGTGGAGCAATGGGAAGCCTACGAAGCACCGGTGGCGGATGCCGCCGAAGCTTTGGAGCAACTCGCTGATTATATGCGCGGTAACGGAAAGGAACGCCTCACCGCCTCGACGGCCATCATGATAGCGCCGGGATTCCGCTGGAACCTCGTGGACGTGATGGTCACCAACTTCCACCAGCCGCAGTCCACGTTGCTGCTGCTCGTCTCCTCATTCCTTGGAGATAATGGAACGGGCGACGCCACACCGCGCTGGCGCACGGTCTATGACCATGCCTTGGCCGGTGGATACCGCTTCCTCTCCTACGGCGACGCCTGCCTCTTTTTCGCACCACGATGAGCCGGACGCTTGAAATATACTACTGCGGCGCGCCGGAGGTCACTCCCCTCTTACACTTTCCGGAGTCGAAGAGCATAGCGGCTCGCGAGCTGATGGTGCAGGCATACTCCGGCGTGCAGCCGCAACAAACCGTGGCTGGGGAATGTGATGACGTGCGTGTGTTGCGCGAGGCCATCGCGGCGGCGCAAAACGGACGTGGCGACATCTTCTGCGGCAGTTCGGCGACGGCCATGCGTTTCCTGTTGCCGTGGCTGGCAACCTTCGGCGGCCGAACTTTCCGCGTAGACGGCACGGAGCAATTGCGCCGCCGCACCGTGATGCCCTTGGTGGAAACGATGCGCCGACTCGGCGTGGAGGTGACGTTCCTTGGCCGCGAAGGGTATCTGCCACTGACCGTCGGCGGAGGGGGAGGGTTGCACGCCGCCCGGGTGGAAATCGACGCCTCGGAGAGCTCGCAGTTTTTCTCTTCGCTGATGCTTATGGCGCCGCGGCTCGGCAGTAAGGTCCGCGTCGTAAACACCGGCAAGACGGTGTCGGCGCCTTATATTGAGATGACGGCTCAGGTGATGGAGCGCGCCGGAGTGAAGGTGGGCATCGATACCGGCCGCGCCGACGTCGTAAGCCCCGACGGGTACCGCCCGCAAGCGGAGCGGAGGATATGTGCCGACTTCAGCGCCGCCTCGTTTTTCTACCTCGTGGCGGCTCTCGCCACGCCGGGCATCGAGCTGAGGATAGAGGGAATAAATGTGGAATGCGCCGGAATGCAGGGGGACAGCCGCGTAATGCGTTTTTTTGAACCGCTGGGCGTCCGCACCCGTTTTAACAGTGACGGTTCGGCTACATTACGGCGCAGTGAACTTGCCGAAAAACCGAAGCTATTCATCGGCAATATGGAGGACACGCCCGACCTTGTGCCGCCGCTTGTCACCGCCCTCGCCGCGCTGGAGATTCCCTTCCGCCTCACGGGAACGCGCCGGCTCGCCGTCAAGGAGAGCGACCGTGGCGCCGTGCTTCGGCGCGAACTCGCGAAGCGCGGTTTCAGCATCGTGGTGGAAGAAGACAGTATCACCGGCGCAGGTACGCCGCGTGCCGCCGACAGCGGCCTCGCCGCCGACCCGCAGGGAGACCACCGCATGGCCATGGCTATGGCGCCGCTGGCATGTTTCTCCACTTTAGTTATAAAGAACGCCGACTGTGTGGCGAAGTCGTTTCCCGGCTTTTTCCGCGCGTTGGCACAGACAGGTTACACATGCAAGGAGCTTTGATAATATTGGCGGTACTCGTGGCCGTTGGGATTGTCCTCTATATCCACGACCGCCTTACGCGCAAGCAGACCCCGCAAGCCGACGCCGAAGGGCAGGAGGCAACCGTCCCCGAAGACAATGCTCAGGAGGAGGAAGCGCCGTCCCAATGTTGCGGCCAGCACATCATCTGCGAGAAGGAAACCCTCTCCCCCTTCACAACCGAGGCGGAATACTTCGATGACGAGGAGCTGGACCGCTACCGCGGCGTGATGCCGGATGACTATTCCCCGGAAGCAACCGAGGAGTTCCGGCAGATATTGATGACGATGCGCCCCGAGGAGGTGCCTGCCTGGGTGCGCTCGCTGGCCGTCCGCGAGGTGGAGATTCCCGCCGGCCTGCGCGACGAGGTGCTGCTCATCGTCTCCGAGCTGCGGAATAAGTAATTTTGTGTAAGGCTTATAAGATTTATAATTCTTATAAGAAACATACACTCACAGTGATACATAAGATATGGATTTGTTGCATTATTCCTTCTTCATCAACGCGCTGATAGGCATCATTATCGTAGCTGCGGCCACGGCCATGATAGGGATGTACGTCACCACGCGGCGGATGGTGTTCCTCTCCGGAGGCATCACGCACGCTTGCTTCGGCGGCCTCGGCATGGGCTACTGGCTGGGCATCAACCCGATGATAGGTGCGGCGCTATTCGCCATCGGCGGCGCTTTGGGAGTGGAATGGATGGACCGTCGCAACGTGCGCAACGACTCCGCCATTGCGGTGGTGTGGGCGCTGGGCATGGCGTTGGGTACGCTTTTCGTGTTCCTGACCAACGGTTATGTGCCGGAGCTCAACACTTTCCTGTTCGGCAACGTGCTGACCATCACGCGGTCTGATCTCTGGCTGTTCGGCGGCTTTACGGCAGCGCTGGCGGCTTTCTTCGGCGTGATGTACCGCTATATAGTGGCTGTGAGCTTTGACCCCGACTTCGCGCGGACGCGCCGGCTGCCGGTAGCGTTCGTCAACACCGCCATGACTGTCTTCACCGCATTGGCTATAGTCATGACTATCAGGATGGTGGGGATAATGCTGCTGATGTCGATGGTCACGCTTCCGCAGATGACGGCAGAGTTGTTTACCGAACGCTATTCTCGGATGCTGCTGGCATCGGGCGTGATTTCGGTAGCGCTTTGCGTGCTGGGATTGGTGATTTCGGCGCTTGTCGCCGTTCCGGCGTCCGCAACGATAGTGCTGGCTATGGTGGCATGTTATACTGTAGCACGAATTATAGGTATGGTAAACCGGAAATTGGTAAGTCGGCGTGATGCGAGAGCCGGAAAACGTTGAGAATCAGCGTCGGTTAACTATTTTTAACTAAAAATCAGAGTAAAAAATTTGCTCAAAAACACAAATAATATTAATTTTGCAACGATAAAGGAACAGGATAGGACAATCTTTATCGACACAAGCAACATAAGGATAGTTAGAATAAATAATAATTCTTTTTCATTTGAATTGCGACAGTAGGGTTTCTGGCGATGTGAATCGGTTGAAACCTTTTTTCTTTGTCAGCATCCCAAGTTTTAAACATTTTTGGAAAGGGAATGTCAGTAAGATATGAACATCGAGGAAGTCAGGGTTTACGGGCTGGGACTGCCGCAGGCTACGGAGCGGTGCCCCTTCGGGCCGGACACGCTGTCGCTGGAAATCGGCGGACGCATGTTCTGTCTCATGACGCTCGACGGCGAGTGGGACTTTTTCAACCTGAAAGTTGACCCCGATTACAGTCTTCAACTCCAGGAGCGGCACCGCTCCATAAGGCCGGGTTATCATCAGAATAAAAAGCACTGGATTTCAGTGGATTACTACGGCGATGTGCCGGATACGCTGCAACGCGAGCTGATTTTCCACTCCTACTGCCAGGCGGCACGCAAACTCCCCAAAAGGCAGCAGCATAGCCTCGGAATTGCAGAGCTTATCAATAAGTAGCGCAGTAACTTGTGCCGTTATCGCATATAATACATATAATAGCAGCGCTGCCTCTCCCGGGAGAGGCAGCGCTGCTTATGGTTGGGCGCGTATTGCGCGGATTACTCGTTTTCGCCGGGGCGGCGGCGCGTCACCATTACAAGTGCCATACCGCCGTCTTGCCAGTCGGTACTCATGTAACATTTGTCGATGGGCAGCTGGCGAGCTTTCTCGCGCAGGAATCTTTCGGGGGATATTTTCTGCTGTTGCGGCTGTCCCTTCTTTTTGGTTTTATTCTTAGCCATTTTTTGTGTTTCTAAGATAAACGCCCGGAGCGGTCAAAAAGGTCACTCCCGGTCGCCGTACATCCGGCGGTAATAGTCGCGGTATTCGCCGGAGGTTATGCGGTCGCTCCATTCGGGGTTGTCGAGATACCAGCGCACGGTTTTCTCCAGCCCTTCCTCGAATTGCAGCGACGGTTCCCAGCCGAGCTCCTCCTTGAGGCGCGACGAGTCGATGGCATAGCGCAGGTCGTGCCCCTTGCGGTCTTCGATGTAGGTGATGAGCGGCAGCGAGTGTCCCTCGGGGTTGCCGAGCAGGCGGTCGGTGACGCGGATGAGCGCCTTCACTATGTCGATGTTTTTCCACTCGTTGAAGCCGCCTATGTTATAGGTGCGGGCCACGCGGCCGCGGTGGAAGATGAGGTCGATGGCGCGGGCGTGGTCCTCCACATACAGCCAGTCGCGCACGTTCAGCCCCTCGCCGTAGACGGGAAGCTTCTTGCCGTGGCGTATATTGCTGATAAATAGCGGAATGAGCTTCTCCGGGAACTGGTACGGGCCGTAGTTGTTCGAGCAGTTGGTGACAATCACAGGCATACCGTAGGTATCGTGGAAGGCGCGCACGAAGTGGTCGGACGACGCCTTGGAGGCGGAATACGGCGAGTGCGGCGCGTAGGGTGTCCCTTCGGTGAAGAACTCCGAGCCGTAGGGCGCCCCGCCGTCGGGGCGGTCGAGCTGCAGCGCGCCGTACACTTCGTCGGTGGAGATGTGGTAGAAGAGTTTCCCCTCATATCCTTCCGGCAGGCTTTCCCAGTAATTCCTGGCCTCCTGGAGCAGCGTCAGCGTGCCCAGCACGTTGGTGCGCGCGAAGGCGAAGGGGTCGCGTATGGAGCGGTCCACGTGGCTCTCGGCGGCAAGGTGTATGATGCCATCTACCTTATGCTCGCGCAGGGTGTGTGCCACTGTCTCTGCGTCGCAGATGTCGGCGTGCACGAAGCGGTAGTTCGGTGCCTTCTCCACGTCGCGCAGGTTCTCGAGGTTGCCGGCGTAGGTGAGTTTGTCGAAGTTTATGATGTTGTAGCCGGGGTATCGGTTCACGAAGCGCCGCACCACGTGCGAGCCTATGAAGCCGGCGCCCCCGGTGATAAGGATAGAGCGTTCAGCCATTGTGCATGAGGTTTTTGAGGCAGAGATCCAGCGAGTCGGTCCAGTAAGGCACGGCGATGCCGAAGGTCTCTTTGATTTTGGTTTTGTCGAGGGCGGAGTAAGCCGGGCGGGTCACCTTGGCGGGGAACTCCGACGAGTGGCAGGGGAGCACTTCGGCGCCTGCTCCGGCCTTACGGGCCACGAGGCGCGCAAGGTCGTACCACGAACAGATGCCTTCGTTGGAGAAATGGTACGTTCCCCAATTCTTTTCCAGCTCGGGATGGTGCACCACGGTGAGGATGGCCGCCGCCAGGTCGGCGGCGTAGGTCGGCGAACCGGCCTGGTCGAAGACCACGTTGACGCGCGGGAGCCGCGAGGTGAGGTCGAGCATGGTACGCACGAAGTTGCGGCCGTCTTCGGAGTATAGCCACGCCGTGCGGATGATGGCGAGGCGGTCCAGGACGCGTCGGCAGCGCTGTTCCCCTTCGAGCTTGGTGCGGCCGTAGACGCCGAGCGGGTTGGTGGCGTCTTCCTCGCGCAGCGGCACGTTGATTTTGTCGCCGCCGAACACATAGTCGGTCGAGACCTGCACCATTGCACCGCCGTGCCGCTGCATGGCGGCGGCGAGGATTTCCGGCGCTTCGGCGTTGAGGCGCCGCGCCACGGCCTCGTCCTCTTCCGCCTTGTCCACATTGGTATAGGCGGCGCAATTGACCAGGATGTCGGGCCGGAAGTCGGCCACGCCCTTCTCCACCGCCGCGGGGTCGGTGATGTCCAGCGTGTCGACGTCGGTAAAGAGGAATACGTCCCCGGGATATTTAGGTGCGAGGCGCCGGAGCGCCCTTCCGAGCTGCCCGTTGCCTCCGGTAACAAGAATTTTCATCAGAACAGGGGTTTAACTTCTTCGAGGGTGGGGCGCACGCGGTCCTTGTCGCTGAGCAGCGCCTCCGCCGGGTCTATGCGCCAGTCGATGCCGAGCGCCGGGTCGAAAGCCCGGATGCCCCCTTCGCTTTGCGGCGCGTAATAATTGTCACATTTATACTGGAAGACGGCAACGTCCGAGAGCACGGCGAAACCGTGGGCGAAACCGCGCGGAATGTAGAGCATCTCGTGCCCCTCCCCGGTGAGTTCCACGGCCACATGGCGTCCGTAAGTGGGAGAACCGGCGCGCAGGTCCACCGCCACGTCGAGCACGCGCCCGCGCACACAGCGCACCAGCTTGGCCTGGGCGTATTCGCCCTTCTGGTAATGAAGCCCGCGCACCACACCGCGCGTGGAGCGGCTCTCGTTGTCCTGCACGAAATGCACCGGAGCCACCTGCGCGGCGAAGTCACGCTCCGAGAACGACTCGAAAAAATAGCCGCGCGAATCCGGAAACACCCGGGGATGCAATATCACAACCCCCTCTATATCGGTCTTTTCTACTGTCATCAGTCTGTAAAATCAAAATTGTCAGATTCGGAGGCCACCTTCATCAGGTATTCCCCGTAAGCATTCTTGGCCATCGGGGCGGCGATTTCGCGCAGGCGGTCGGCCGAAATCCAGCCGTTGCCGTAAGCTATCGCCTCGATGCACCCTATCTTCAGTCCCTGGCGCTTCTCGAGCACCTCCACATAGTTCGACGCCTCGGCCAGCGAGTCGTGCGTCCCGGTGTCGAGCCATGCGAATCCGCGCCCCAGCGTCTGCACCTTCAGCAATCCCTCGAAGAGGTAGCGGCTGTTTACGGAAGTTATCTCCAGCTCCCCGCGCGCCGACGGACGGATGGAAGCCGCCACATCCTTCACGCTGTTGGGGTAGAAATAAAGGCCGGTGACGGCGTAATTCGACTTCGGTTTGGCGGGTTTCTCCTCGATGGAGATGCAGCGTCCGTGGCTGTCGAACTCCGCCACGCCGTAGCGCTCCGGGTCGTTGACGCGGTAACCGAACACCGTGGCCAGGCCGTGCCGCTCGGCGTCGTCCACTGCCTTATGCAGCGCCGAGGAGAAACCGGGTCCGTGGAAGATATTGTCGCCCAGCACCAGGCACACGCAGTCGTCGCCTATGAAGTCGCGGCCAATTATGAAAGCCTGCGCCAGGCCGTCGGGCGACGGCTGTTCGGCATACTCCAGGCGGCAACCGATGTCCTCGCCGTCGCCGAGCAGCCGCCGGAACCCGGGGAGGTCCTGCGGCGTCGAGATAATGAGGATGTCGCGGATGCCGGCCAGCATCAGCGTCGACAGCGGATAGTAGACCATCGGCTTGTCGTAAATGGGGAGCAGCTGCTTGCTGACACCCTTGGTGATGGGGTAGAGCCGTGTGCCGCTCCCGCCCGCCAGTATGATACCTTTCATGTCAAAGAGGCTGTTAGAGAAAAGTCCCGGCCGCGCAACGCGCCGCCAAAGACGTTGCAAAAATAATCAATCCCACCCAAATATGCAAATCCCGCCCCGAAATGTCTCTATTAATTTGTAACTTCTACCTAAATTCCCGCTCTTGTATGGGTGATACGAAATTAAAATTCATTAAATCTTTGGAATTTTTATTATTTGTGGTTAACTTTGCAGCCTAATCCAGTGGTCATGAGATTCTGCCACATCCTGCACTTCGCATTTCAAATGAATCTCGCTCCTAATAAATCCACAATGAAGAAACATTTTTTGCTTCCCGCTGTTTGCGCAACAGCACTGTTGGCCGCTTCCTGCTCCAACGACGACATCCCACAAATGTAGGACAACGGCCTCACTACTTTTACAGTGGAACTTCCCGCCACACTCTCGTCGCGTAGCTTCGGCGACGGCCAGACGGCCAATTACCTCTTCGCCGCCATCTACGGCAGCGACGGAAAGCTCCTCTTCTCCAACTTCGGCGACGGCAAGAACGCCGACTCCATGACCATCGTAAACTTCAACGACGCCGCCAAGCCCATGGCTTCGCTCACCGTCCCCCTGGTGAAGGATGCCGACTACCAGGTGGTGTTCTGGGCGCAGTCTTACGCCAACAAGGATACTGGCTCCCCCTACGAGTTCGACCCCGACACGCGTTCCATCACGGTAGATTATTCAAAGATTGACGTGAATACCGACGATGCCGACGCTTTCTACGGGCAGCTCAGCTTCAAGACGAGTGGCGCATCACACCCCGTTACGCTGAAACGTCCCTTCGGGCAGCTCAACATAGGCACCGACGACCTCAAGGCGGCCGCCAACGCCGGCATGACGGTTACGCAGGCCGGCGTCACCGTGACCGGCGTCGCCAACACGCTGAACCTCTTCAACGGCAACATCTCCTCGTCGGAAGATTTCTCCTCTACGCAGACGTTCGCCATGCAGAACCTCCCCGGCACCTCCCCGCAGCCGGCAGAGGTTTTCCCCGTAAGCGGTACACCCGCATACGACTACCTGACGATGGGCTACTTCCTCGTAGGCGAAAACACCGCCACCAAGGGTTTGCTCGACTCGGTGCAGCTTTTCGTGAACGGGCGCACCTCCACTGCCAAGTTCGCACAGTATGACAATATCCCGATGCAGGGCAACTTCCGTACCAACATCTACGGCAGCCTGCTCACCAATAAGGAACAGTTTACCGTCACCATCAACCCGGCTTTCGGAACACCGGACATCGACCCTATGTGGAAAGGCAACACCGACATTACGCTTGACGGCAACACTGTGATTTTCGTGTCGCAGAACATCAAGGAAGGCCTCACCGTTTCCGGCATCGGTATCCTCGAGTTCAACTCCAGCTCGATAGCCCCGACGGCCGACGGCATCCCTGCCATCACGCTGGCCGACGGCGCTAACGTGACCATCATGCTTTCGGGAAACAACACCTTCACCGGCAGCAAGGGAGCCGACGCCATCCGCGTTCCCGCCGGCGCCACGCTGACCCTCACCGGCGACAACATCACCGCCATCGGAAACAACGGGAAAGAGTACGACTCGGCAAACCAGGCATATTGCAATACCACTGACACCAGTTATGCAGGTATAGGCGGTTCAGGAATCGGAAATGTCAATAACGAAACAGGTACGATTGTCATTGACAATGTGAAGGGACTCATAGCTAACGGTTACGGCAAAGCAGGCTTCGGAATCGGCGGCATAAACGCCAACATCACCATCAGGAACAACTCTGTGATAGCGTCGGCTCGCGGCGGGTTTGCCTCAGCTGTATTCCATGCTGATGATACAAAATATGGCAAGAAAGAGGCTGAAGGGGCTCCCGCTATCGGAGTGGGTGGCACCACAGGTACCGTAACTATTGAGAACTCTTGGGTGCTTTCAGCCCTCGGCGGTAGCAAGGCGGCCGCTATTGGCGCCCGCTACCATGATTCCGCTAAAATCTCCATCACAGGTAGCACTCTCAAAAACATAGTTGGAGGTAATGCCTCTGCTGCGATCGGCGGCTCGCGTTTCGCAACCGACGCAACTTATACGTTAGATATCAACATAGTTGACTCGCAAATAAATGCAACAGGCGGAGTTTTTGGTTCCGGTATCGGTTCCGGTTATGACACTCATTGTAAGAACCGTCCCGTTGATAATATCAAGATCAATATCTCGGGTAACTCTGTAATCGTTGCCAAAGGTGGTGACAATGGCGCCGGTATAGGTACCGGTTACCATAGCAACTCGCTTACAGGAAGCATCGCCGCTTCTGTAGACGTTACCGGTGTTCAGGCTGGTTTCCTGGAGAATATAAAAGCCGGTTACACCATTAATCAGGCCATCGGTTACGGCGTCCTTAACCCGGGTAGTGAAGGAAAAGACTTAGTTCCCACTTTCACGGTAGGCGGTATGGTGATTGCCGCTCCCGAAGTGAAGCAGTAACGAACCGTTTTTTCGACCGGATAAGAGAAGCTCCCGCCGGCGCGTGCGTCAGCGGGAGCTTTTTCCGTGGCAAAAATAGCGGAGCCGCCGTGCTTTTCCTTGTGGGGAAACGCCGGCGGCTTGCGCAAATTAACAGCATTACCCGGTTGCCTGGACCGGTGTTCTGTTTGGAGAGGGAAGCCTCTTCTCCCTCATGCTTTTGTATGGTTGTCATGACCCGTGCGTGGCACGTTTTTTGTCCTGTTCCGGATATCGGCCGGTGGCCCCGATTCATATCCGGACACAAAAGTAGGGCATCGCCCCGGCTCTGCAAAATTTACTCCGGCATTTTTGACGAATACCACCGCATTTTTGACGAACCTCCGTTTCTGGCGCCATCGGATCGGCGCCGCTCCCTAATAACCACAGCGGGGATGCCGTGTCCGGCTTCCCCGCTGTGGTTGTGTTGCGGTGCTGTTGCGGTTACTTTTCGCGCATGAAGATCTGGACGGGGGTGCCGTGGAAGTCCCAGTGTTCGCGGATTTTGTTTTCCAGGAAACGGCGGTACGGCTCCTTGACCCACTGCGGCAGGTTACAGAAGAAGACAAACGTAGGCACCACGGCGTCTTTCAGCATCGTGATGTATTTGATTTTCACGAACTTGCCTTTGTTGGAAGGTGGTGGTGTCACGGCTATGACATCGAGCATGTAGGTGTTTAGCTGTGATGTGGGGATTGTGCGCGTGCGGTTCTTGTAGACTTCCACCGCGGTTTCGAGCACCTTGAAGATGCGCTGTTTCGTCAGCGCCGAGGTGAAGATGATTGGGAAGTCGGTGAAGGGTGCGAAGCGGTCGCGGATGGCGCTCTCGAAGCGGCGTTGCGACTCGAGGCTCTTGTCTTCCACCAGGTCCCACTTGTTGACGCACACCACCAGGCCCTTGCGGTTGCGCTGTATGAGGCCGTAGATGTTGGCGTCCTGCCCTTCGATGCCGCGCGTTGCGTCAATCATCAGTATGCAGACGTCGGCGGCTTCTATCGAGCGGATGGAACGGATTACGGAGTAGTATTCTATGTCTTCGTTGACCTTCTGCTTGCGGCGAATGCCGGCGGTGTCCACGAGGTAGAAGTCGAAGCCGAACTTGTTGTAGCGGTGGTAGATGGAGTCGCGTGTGGTTCCGGCTATGTCGGTGACGATGTGGCGCTCTTCGCCGATGAAGGCGTTTATGAGCGACGATTTGCCGGCGTTAGGGCGTCCCACGATAGCGAATTTGGGAATATCCTCCCCTACGTTCTCGTCGGGCTGCGGGTCGGGCATGTCGCGCACTATCTCGTCCAATAGGTCGCCGGTCCCGCTGCCGTTGGCGGCCGACACCTCGAAGGGGTCGCCCAGCCCGAGGCCGTAGAACTCCGGTATGTTGTAGCGCGCGTCGCCGATGTCCTCCTTGTTGGCGACCACTATGACGGGTTTCTTGGAGCGGCGCAGGATGGCGGCCACATGGTCGTCGAGATCGGTGACGCCGTTGGAGGCGTCCACCACGAAGAGTATTACGTCGGCCTCCTCGATGGCGATGTTCACCTGTTTGTTTATTTCCTCCTCGAAGATGTCTTCGGAGTTTACCACCCAACCGCCTGTGTCGACGATCGAGAATTCCTGTCCGCACCAGTCCACTTTGCCGTACTGTCGGTCGCGCGTGGTGCCTGCGGTTGGGTCCACGATGGCGCGGCGTGTCTGCGTCAGGCGGTTGAAGAGGGTCGATTTGCCGACGTTGGGACGCCCTACTATTGCTATCAGTCTGCTCATTTTATGTGTCTTGCGTGCCTCGCGGGCACACCGTAAAGTTTAGTTTTATTCTATATATCCGAAGGCGCGGAGCTTATTCTCGCGGTTGCGCCAGTCTTTCTCCACTTTCACGAAGAGTTCGAGGTAGATTTTCTTGTCGAAGAAGCGTTCGAGGTCTTCGCGTGCTTCGATGCCGACGCGTTTGATTTTCTCGCCTCCCTTGCCTATGAGGATGCCTTTCTGCGAGTCGCGTTCCACGTAGATTACGGCCATGATGTGGATGGCGCGTTCCTTTTCCTCGAATTTCTCGACCAGCACTTCGGTGCTGTATGGGATTTCCTTGTCGTAGTTCAGCAGGAGTTTTTCGCGGATTATCTCGGTGACGAAGAATCGGGCCGGTTTGTCGGTGAGGGCGTCCTTGCCGAAGAAAGGGGGCGACGGGGGCAGCAACTCAACGATGCGGGCCTTGAGGTTGTCTATGTTGAAATGCTCGGTGGCCGATGTCGGGAAAATCTCGGCGTTCGGGAGGCGCCGGTGCCAGCGGTCAACTATCTTTTCGAGGTCGTCGTTCCCCTTAAGTAGGTCTATCTTGTTGATAACCAGCAGTACTGGCACTTTCTCCTTGGCCACGCGATCCAGGAAGTCCTTGTTTTTCTCCGGATCTTCCACCACGTCGGTGACGTATAGGAGGATGTCGGCGTCGGTGAGGGCGCCTTCGGAGAACTCGAGCATTGATTCCTGGAGTTTATATTTGGGTTTGAGCACGCCCGGGGTGTCGGAATATACTATTTGGTATTCCGGGGTGTTGACGATGCCCATGATGCGGTGGCGTGTGGTCTGCGCCTTTGAGGTGATGATGGAGATACGTTCCCCCACGAGGTCGTTCATCAGTGTTGACTTGCCTACATTGGGGTTACCTACGATATTTACGAAACCGGCGCGGTGCGGCGTTGCGGGAGTAATTTCTTCAGCCATAATTAATAAGTTTAAAAGTCGGCGGGGCTATGAGGGCGTCTTCGTGCGCTCTCGCCCCACAGACTAAACGCGGAAGCGGGGGTGAAGGTTTAAGCGGGGCGGGTTGAGAAACGGCCGTGCGGCGGCAAAGGGAAGCCGCCCCACGGTCGTTGTTCCATATCGTCAAGCTTACGCGGCGGGGGAATGGTCCTCTGCGCCGCCGCGGCTTGCTGTCGTTGCTTCGTGGCCTGTCTTAAGCCTCCTTACCCTCTTCTTTGGAAGCCCCTTCCTTTGGGTCGATGGCCCAGATGAGGTACATTGCGCCCCAGGTGAAGCCGGCTCCGAAGGCCGTCATCATTATGCGGTCGCCCTTATGCAGACGGTTTTTGAACTCGTCGAGGCAAAGGGGAATCGATGCCGCCGAGGTGTTGCCGTATTTCTGAATGTTTACGAGCACCTTTTCCGGGGCGAGGTCTATGCGGTTGGAGATGGCTTCGATGATTCGGAGGTTGGCCTGGTGCGGCACCAGCCAGTCCACATCCTCTTCGGTTAGGCGGTTGCGCTTCATCACCGAGATGGTGGAGTACAGCATGTCGCGCACGGCGTTCTTGTAGACCACCCTGCCGTCCTGCCAAACGAAGTGCTGGTGGTTGTCCACGGTTTCGTGGGAGGCGGGGAGCACGCTGCCGCCGGCGGGCATGACGAGGTGGGGGAGGCCTGAGCCGTCGATGTGGAACTCACCGTCTATGATACCCACCGGTTCGTCGGTAGGCTCTACGAGTACCGCTCCGGCGGCGTCGCCGAAGAGGGGGCAGGTGGCGCGGTCGGTATAGTCGGTCATTGAAGACATCATTTCGGCGGCCACGACGATGACCTTTTTATAGAGGCCGGAGACAATGTATGCCTTGGCGGCCTGGAGAGTCACCAGGAATCCGGCGCAGGCGCCCTGTATGTCGTAGGCGTAGGCGGTGTGGTCCATACCGCAACGGTGTGCGATGACAGAGGCGGTTGAGGGGAAGCGGTAGTCGGGGTTCGATGTGGCGCAGATGAGGAGGTCTATTTCCTCCGGTTTTGTGCCCGTTTCCGCCAGGAGTTTCTTCACTGCCTGTTCGCCGAGGTAGCTTGAGCCTTCACCCTCTTTCTTGAGGATATGGCGCTCCTTGATGCCGACGCGCGAGGTTATCCACTCGTCGTTGGTGTCCACCATTTCGGAGAGCATCTCGTTGTCGAGGATGTCGTCGGGGACATAGGATGCGATACCACTGATTTTCGCGTTCATAATTAGCGAGCTGTGTGTTGAAAGTATAACAGATTGTAAAACAAGGGGGCAACGCCACAGTGACGTTGCCTGCGGACCCGCGGCGTGCGGCAGGGGCAGCTGTATGCGCCGACGCTCTTCACCGCGTTATGGGCCGTGTGCCGGAACCGTGGTTCGCTGGCACTGCGGCCTCGGTGAAGAGCTGTCGTGGCGTCAGACTCTGCGGCGGCTTGCCGGGCTGCCGTTTCCGGCAACACGGATTAGTCCAGATCCTTCTCGATAGCCATTTTGCCGCGATAGTAGCCGCATTCGCCACAAACCGTGTGGTAAATGTGCCATGCGCCGCAATTGGGGCAGATTGCGAGTGTCGGGATCAGAGCCTTGTCGTGTGTACGACGTTTTGCCGTGCGGGTATGCGATTGTCTGCGTTTAGGATGTGCCATTTTTATTTAGCTTTTAATTGTTATTTTTGTTCGTTTATTTTACTGCGGGAAGTCGCGTGTGCGCCGCATGGTGGCGCCGGCGCGGGTCCCTATATATTAATAATGTGTGGCGCACGGCGTGCGTGTGCCTCCATATTACTGTTTAGCGCTCAGGAAACGGGTCCGTCTTCCTCCTGTGTCGGGTCATCGTCATCGCTGTCGGCGCCGAGGCTGCGGAGGCGTTCGGCCATTTCGGGGTTACAGCGGCCCGGGGCGTGGTGTTTCTGCAGCGGGATGCAGAGCATCAGCGTGGTGTAGATGACAGGCTCCACGTCGAGGATTGTCTGGCGCTCGGGGAGCACCAGGATGTTGTCGGCCGAGTCGTCGAACTCCAGGCCGTAGCGCACCTGAAGGTCGTAGGTGGTGTCCACCGGAATCTCCAGCGGGTCGAGACAACGGTCGCAGGGCACGGCGAGACTGCCTTTGCATACGAATCGCAGCGAGAAGATGTCGCCGCGGCGGCGTATGTGCAGCGTCACCTGCACGTCACAGTGCAACACGTCACAGTTTTCCATGTCGGAAAACAATGTGGTGTCGCACGTAAAGACGCGCTCATGCTCCCCCTCGGAGAGCGAAGCGAGTCTAACCTCATATTGCGAAGAACTTCCCAATTTCAAGTCGGTTTTAAAAAAGTGCCACAAAGTTAGTCAGAATCTGTGTATCTACCAACGATTTGAGGAAATTTTTTAATTGCGGGGTGTTAAAAAAGACGAAAAACGGGGTTTGCGGGGCGCATAAAAAAGGGAATAAGGGCGGAAAAGGGGATATGGCGGAAAAACATGTTATAAAACATATTGATTTGAGGAACGCGGTTGGTGAAAATTTTGTACTTTTGTGCAACCTATTAAATCAAAGACTCTATATGGCAAAAGTAAAAGGAGCAATTACCGTGAATAAAGAGCGATGCAAAGGGTGCAACCTTTGCGTCGTGGCCTGCCCTACGGGCACACTGGCGCTACAGCCTAACGAAGTAAACGACCGCGGATACCACTTCGCATACATGGCGAATCCGGACAAATGCACCGGATGCTGCTCATGCGCATGGGTATGCCCGGACGCCTGCATCGAGGTGTACCGCGTCAAGGTGGAAGCCTGAAGGTCCCTTTCACATCCAGCCCCGCTCTAACATCAATTCTTTTCTTTTGAAAAACCGATTCTCCCGGGGCGTTTAAACAACATTTTTCAACTACCAACATTTTACCCGTAAAAAGACAAATCTCACTAATATGGAAGAGGTAAGACTCATGAAGGGGAACGAGGCCATTGCCCACGCAGCTATCCGCTACGGTTTCGACGGATACTTCGGATACCCTATCACCCCCCAGTCAGAAGTACTCGAAACGCTTGAAGAGCTAATGCCCTGGGAAACCACTGGCATGACAGTGCTCCAGGCTGAAAGCGAAGTGGCCGCCATCAACATGGTATACGGCGGCGCCGCCTCAGGCAAGGCGGTTATGACTTCATCCTCGTCGCCCGGCGTTTCCCTCAAGCAGGAAGGCATCTCCTACATAGCAGCCGCATCGCTGCCCGCTCTCATCCTCAACGTAATGCGCGGAGGCCCCGGCCTCGGCACCATCCAGCCCTCGCAGGCCGACTATTTCCAGGCTACCAAAGGCGGCGGCCACGGCGACTACCACCTCATAGTGCTCGCCCCCTCCACCGTTCAGGAAATGGTTGACTTCGTAGGCCTCGGAATGGACCTCGCATTCAAATACACCAACCCCTCGATGATCCTCGCCGACGGTATCGTAGGCCAGATGATGGAAAAAGTGGTCCTCCCCGAGCAGCGTCCGCGCCGCACCGAAGAGGAAATCCGCAAGCAGTGCCCCTGGGCTGCCGACGGACGTAAAGGCGGTCGCAAACGCAACGTCATCACTTCGCTGGAACTCGAATCCTCCAAGATGGAAGTCATCAACGAAGCCCTCCAGGCACGCTACCGCGAAATAGAAAAGAACGAGACACGCTGGGAAGAAATCGGCGTAGAAGACGCCGACTACCTGATCGTAGCCTTCGGTACAGTGGCCCGTATCTGCGCCAAAGCACAGGAACTCGCCGCCGAAAAGGGCATCAAGGTAGGCATCGTCCGCCCCATCACACTGTGGCCCTTCCCCACCGAGGCTATCAATAAAGCAGCCCAGGGTAAGAAAGGCATCCTCTGCGTAGAGCTCAACGCCGGGCAGATGATAGAAGACGTGCGCCTCGCCGTCCACGACTCCCTCCCCGTAGAACACTTCGGCCGCATGGGCGGTATCATCCCCAGCCCCGACGAAGTGCTCGTGGCACTCGAGAACAAAATCATCAACAAGTAAGAACCGCTAACCTCACTGGAAATAAATGGAAACCAACGATATAATCTGTCCGGAGAACAAGGTCTACGCAGCACCTGAGCTCCTTGAACAAGTCCACATGCACTATTGCCCCGGATGCAGCCACGGCGTTATCCATAAACTCGTGGCAGAGGTAATAGCCGAAATGGGCCTCACCGAAAAAACAATTGGCGTCTCGCCGGTAGGTTGCGCCGTCTTCGCATACAACTACATCGATGTAGACTGGGTGGAAGCCGCACACGGCCGCGCTCCCGCCGTAGCCACAGCTATCAGCCGCCTGTGGCCGGAAAACGTGCTCTTTACATACCAGGGCGACGGCGACATGTCGGCCATCGGTACCGCAGAATCCATCCACGCCGCCAACCGCGGTGAAAACATCGTGATGATCTTTGTCAACAACGCCATCTACGGTATGACCGGCGGCCAGATGGCCCCGACCACCCTCGTAGGCCAGAAGACAGCCACCACACCCTACGGACGCCGCATCGACCTGAACGGTCATCCCCTCGAAATCACAAACCTCATGGCTATCCTCGACGGTACGTGCTATGTGACACGCCAGGCAGTCCACACCCCCGCCGCCGTGCGCAAGACCAAAGCCGCCCTCAAGAAAGCCTTCGAAAACGCCGTCGCCAAGAAAGGTACCAGCGTAGTGGAAGTGGTTGCAACCTGCAACTCGGGCTGGAAACTCTCCCCCGAAAAAGCAAACGAATGGATGGTAGAACACATGTTCGAGAAATATCCCCTCGGAGACCTTAAAAACGAGTAAAACAACAAGAAGACCATGAAACAAGAAATAATCATAGCCGGCTTCGGCGGCCAGGGCGTGCTCTCAATGGGCAAAATCCTCGCTTACTCAGGACTGATGGACGACAAGGAAGTAACATGGATGCCCTCCTACGGACCCGAACAGCGCGGCGGTACAGCAAACGTCACCGTAATCCTCAGCGACGAACGCATCTCATCCCCCGTGCTCGACAAATACGATATAGTAATCGCCCTCAACCAACAGTCGCTCGACAAGTTCGCCCCCAAAGTTAAACCCGGCGGCATCCTTATCTACGACACCAACGGTATCCACAACCGCCCGCAGCGCGACGACATCACCATCTACCCCATCGACGCCATGGAAGCAACACTGGAAATCGGTAACTCCAAGGCCTACAACATGGTGGTAATGGGCGCCCTGCTCGAAGCCATGAGCTACAAACTCCCGATGGAGAACGTCATCAAGGGTCTGAAGAAATCCCTGCCCGAGCGTCACCACAAACTGATACCTCTCAACGAGAAAGCCATAGAAAAAGGCCGCGAGCTGCTCCTCTAATCAGCCGCCCCCTTTCCCGACTCACAGCGAGACTCCCCCTACCGGGAGCCTCGCTTTTTCACACCCGTCCGCAAATCCGACGTTATTCTATGGGTAGCCGTCCGTCACGTTTGCGACGGCATTCCCGGAGGGGTGGAGCGACTGCCGAAAAGAGGTCTCCGTCCTGAGTCCGGAAGTCGTGCATCACTCCCGTTACCTTGCAATCCGGAGGGAGAGCATAAGGTCTTGTACTGTTCCTGTACTGTTTAGGTGGCCGATATTCCGTTATGGCAAGTAGCCGCAGTCTGAACTATTTTGCCGGGTACAGAAATGCAGACCCGGGAGGGTTGCAGAAAGTGATTTTCAGAAGGGAAAGGCGCAGCATTTTCGGGCTTTCGCACCCGAAGATTTGCAATCAATTGAGCGGCAGCGTGTTCTACGGGCCGCATCTGATAATATGCGATGTCTTGAGGTATTATGCTAAGCATATTAACATTTTGTTTACACGCATATAACATTTATGTAATAAACCGGGAGTAATTTTGCAGCATAAAATCACATTATTATCGAATGAAACGCATCTCGCTGCTTATTCTTGGTACACTCGTTCTTCTCCCTGCATTCGGGCGCGAAATACAAGGTACGGTTATTGATTCGTCGACCGGAGAGGTTCTCATCGGAGTCACTGTCCATGTGAAAGAAGAGGCTAAATCAGGCACAACCACAGGGCTTGACGGGACATTCAAGCTCACTACTGATCTCAAAAATCCAGAACTGATATGTTCATATCCTGGTTATGTAACGCAATTAATATCTGAATCAGGGCATTCACCTCTCACCATCAAGATGACCGAATCCATCGCACAGCTTTCCGAAGTGGTGGTAACGGCGTCGGCAAAAAACACAGAGTCTGGAGCCCGCATGATTGAGCGGAACTCTATGAATGTGGTCAACGTAATTAGTGCCCGCGCTATGGAACTTTCTCCGGACGTCACCGTGGGTAACATCATACAGAAGATGTCTGGAGTCACGACCGAGCGCAATTCGTCGGGCGAAGGTCAGTATGCCATCCTCCGGGGCATGGACAAACGTTACAACTATACGTTGGTAAACGGGGTAAAAATACCAAGTCCCGACAACAAAAACCGCTTTGTTCCGCTGGATCTGTTTCCCTCTGAAATACTTGACCGCATAGAGGTATATAAGTCAATGATGCCTAATCTGGAAGGTGACGGAATCGGAGGAGCCGTTAATCTTGTGATGAAGGAAGCCCCGTCACAGCGTATGCTTCATGCCGACATCACTACAGGCTACAACGCGCTTTACTTCAGCCGCGATTTTCTGTCGTTCAACCATGGTGCCATACAACGCAAATCGCCTAACGAGATAAAGGGCACAAGCGGCGACTATGGCGTAACTGATAAAGATTTCAACAATTCCGCCTTGCGTGTGAGAACCGCACGTCCCTGGCCCGACATACTGGCAGGTATCTCTTACGGCGACCGTTTTTTCGACAGTCGGTTTGGATTGATAGCCTCGGTAAGTTATCAGAATCTGAATCGCGGCAAGAACAGCGACTGGTATTACCGTTCAGCCTACATGACTAACGGCGTAGAACGCCGGGAATATTCTGAAAACCGTCAGCGCCTGGCCATACACGGCAAGCTCGACTATGTGATTTCACCTCAGCATAAACTCTCTTGGTATGCGGGATGGCTCACCATGACCAACGAGCAGACCCGACAGGCGCAGGACGACAAAGCCGCATCTGTGCGTATGCGATGGAACCGTCAAGGAATTATCAGCACGACTCTCCAGGGCAACCATCTGTTTTTCAACGACCGGTTCCGGATTGACTGGAAAGGTGTATTTTCCAACGCCACCAACCTTACTCCCGACAACGCTACCGTATACATACAGGGCAACCATCTGGCCACGAGCAAAGCCGCCGTGCGCCGCTGGGAGCATAATTCCGATCGCGACTGGGCCGGATATGTGGATTTCTCATATCGGCCCGGCAACTGGGATTTCTCCATCGGAGGAATGTACCGTGCCAAGAAACGCAACAGTTTTTTCAACGAGTATACGTTCGATTCTGCCACAGGCACGGGGCATGTCCAGGTGTTCGGCCGGGACTGGGACAACCTGGACGGGATACAGATAACGCCACGCGAGTTCGGCAACGTGGGCGATCCTCTCAACTATGACGCCGACGAGAAGGTGGCGGCCGGATACGCAATGGCGAAACTTTCCCTTGAGGACTGGGAATTCATTGCCGGACTGCGCATGGAAAACACCAATCAGGGATATTCATTGAAATTCCCGCGCGACGTGGACCCGACAGGACGTCAGAAATATACCGACTGGTTGCCGAGCCTCCATGTAAAACGCATACTCACCGACCGTATGAACCTGCGCCTGAGCTATGCCCGCTCCATCAACCGTCCGAGTTTCTTCGAGATAGTGCCTTACAGCATCATAAACGAGGAGTATAAGGAAAAGGGAAATCCGGCGCTGAAGCATACCGTGGCCAACAACATCGACCTACGGTGGGAGTTCTTTCCGAAAGCATCCGAACAATTCATGGCCGGCCTCTTCTACAAGCACCTTCAGAATCCTATCGAATATGGACTTATCAACGAGGGACAGGACACCTATTACATGCCCATGAACATGGGCAACGCCAACAATATGGGTGTTGAAATCGACGTGCTGAAATATTTCAGCAAATTCGGTATCAAGGCCAATTATACATACACATATTCGCGCATCACCACCGACAAGCGCACGATGGCCGGAAACGACATAATCACCGTCCGGCAGAGCCGACCGCTTTTCGGTCAAGCTGCTCATGTGGCCAATCTTTCGCTCCTGTTCAAAGACACGAACAAAGGCTGGGACGCACAGATTACAGGAAGTTTCATCAGTCGGCGTCTTGCTCACGTGAGCAACTGGTACCGGAACGATATCTGGGAAAATGATTACTTCCGCATGGAGCTATCGGCCGAGAAGTCATTCAGATGCGGTGTATCGGTATTTCTGAAAGCCACAAATCTTCTCAACCTCCCTATGATAAGGTACTATCAGAAAGGGCCTCATACCGACAGTCTCACGGATGTGGAACGTATAGGCGGCAACGTGGTGGAGCGCAAAGAACGCTATGGACAGACCATCCTCCTTGGAGTGAGATTCAAACTGTAACAATTTCCGAATATAACCATACAATAATAATTTCATGCAGATAAAAAATTTACTATTCGTCGCCATGATTGGCGCAACAATGTCGCTTGCATCATGCAGCAGCGATAACTACGAGCCTGAGAATCCTTCGGCGAATACCGAAGTCACGGACACGGAAATGAAAGTGTCGGGCACCTGGAAGGCCGGTTCTGTAATCAAGCTCGACCGTCACCTTGTTATACCGGAGGGTGAAAGCCTCACAGTAGAGCCGGGAGTCAAGGTGATAGTCTCGACCGACGGTGTAGGCATAAACCACACTCCCGTCGAGATAATCGTGAAGGGCAACCTATATGTGCTGGGAAGCGAGGAGCAGCCCGTACTCTTCACCGTCGAGGAATCCAAACGCACGACATCCAACATATTCGCCGGGCTATGGGGAGGCATCGTAGCCACGGAAACGTGCAAGGAAATGGTGATTGACCATGCCGTAATCGAATACACGGGCGGGCAGGTGATTGAGGGGTCGCCGGCAGCCACAGCCGGAATCTACACAGCCGGAGATGACGCCTATCCTCAGATTACCACAACCAACATCAACGGCAAATACGTGATTACAAACTCCATAATCCGCAACGGATGGAGCGACGGCATCTATCTGATGGGCGGTTCGGCCATCATCTCGGGCAACACCTTTGCGGCCAACGGCTACAGCGGCGCCGAGGCCGTCAATATCAAGGCCGGCGTCAAGGTCGACATAGCCGGCAACATCATGTTCAGCCCCAATACCAACGGACTCAAGCTCTCCTCATCGGGGCAGAGCCAGACTCGTGGCCAGGCCATTGCCAATGCCTATAACAACACCATCATCAACGCCGGATGGCGTCGCGACGGCGAAAAGGGCGGATGCGTATATGTGGAGAAAAACTGTCTGGCCAACGTTGTGAACAACCTGATGGTGAACTGTAAGTTCCGCGCCATGACTCCAAATTACAAGAATCCGAATTCCTCCGATGCCGGATTTGACGACAAGTCGGTAATCGATTATAACATGTATGTATCCGGCTCGCAGAAAAGCCCGATTGTCTATCCCGAAGAAAGCAACGTGGCTTTCGCATACGAAGGCTATAACTACAAGCATAAGAGCTATAATCCCGCAGTCGACGCCCATAGCGTGATAGCAACTGAAATGAATCTCGTGAATCCTAAATTCGTCAATTTCGACATCAATGCCGTCGGTCTGACCGATTATGTCTATAATTCCGACTGGGACTTCCATCTGTCGCCGGACTCCCCTGCCCTCGGAGCCACCTCGGCCAAGGTGATTCCTTGTTTTGCAAACGGTCTCGAAATCAACGGCAAATTATATCAGTCTCCCGCACTTGAACCTCATTACGGTGCATTCGGTGCCAAATGACAATGACCATGATACGCAAAATATTAGCATCCCTGCTTCTGGTGCTTCCCACAGCCTGGAACGCAAGCGCGCAGACAACCGCAACGGAACTGAAAGGAGATGTCAAGCTGATGATCGGCAACGACCTTGGCCGAAACGGATATTACGAACAGAAACCGATAGCCGCCCTGATGGGCAATGTGGCCGAAGCATTGGGTCCGGATGCCTTTCTCGCACTCGGCGACACCCATCACTACATAGGCGTCCAATCGGTGAACGACCCTTTGTGGACCACCAATTACGAGCTGATCTACTCCCATCCGGAACTTCAGGTGGAATGGTGTCCGATTCTGGGCAACCATGAATATTGCGGCAATACGCAGGCGGTGATAGATTATTCCGCCATCAGCCGCCGGTGGGAGATGCCTTCTCGCTACTATACCCGTATATTTGACCACGATGGCACTCGTGTCAAAGTCGTTTTCATCGACACCACGCCGATAATCGACAAATACCATTCGAATCCCACCGAATACCCCGATGCCTGCCGGCAGGATGTAGATGCGCAGCTGCAATGGCTCGACAACGAGCTAAGCCGTGACGACAATGTCGACTGGACCATCGTGGCAGGCCACCATCCTGTCTATGCCCAGACGCCCAAGCAAAGCAGCGAACGCGATGATATGCAGCGGAAAGTGGACCCGATATTGCGTAAACACAAAGCAGATATGTACGTATGCGGACATATCCACAACTTCCAGCATATCCGCAAGAACAGCATCGATTATGTGGTCAACACGTCCGGTTCGCTCTCCCGCCCGGATGTGACGGCCGTCGATGGTACGGTGTTCAGTAGCGGCGTCCCCGGCTTTTCCGTAATCACCGCCACTCCTGCGGTCCTCACGCTGTCGATGGTCGACAGCACTGGAAATGTAATCCATCAGGTTACACGCACCAAATAAGAATCCAAATCACCTTTCAATCACGGGCCGGCAAGCGATGTCGACCCGTGATTTTTAACAAATGCTTTACATTTTGGACTTAATAATGAAATCATAATGCCTGAAATTTGCAGCGTAAAAACAACGACATGAGAACATGATGAAAAAGCTACTCTATTTGTGGACGCATTGATGTGGTCATCCTTATCCCGAACTCGCGTTCATTGGAATGGATTGTCCTTGGGGGACGGCTTGACTATAGGAATTGAAACCAATCGTGATTAGTGGCCGCGTAAAATTATCTACGCGGCACGTTAACTAACGTGTTAAAGCTTTACCTTTCACAATAAAGCGCTGAAACATCGCGTTATATAGGTATGAGAGAGCTATTGGCACTGTTTTTAACAGTGGTGGCCATACTTTCGGCCGGTGCCCAGAGTATCGATTTTGACGCCATCATGCGGAGCGCCAACGAGGCGTCGCGCCAGAAGGCAGCCGCGGCTTCGCAGACTTTCGACGGCATTATCTCTTCGATGAACTCGACTCTCTCGTTAGAGCAACAGTCCACTTCTTCCACTATTTCGGGAGTGGCAGACGCCATGCGCTCCATATCGTCGGGCGGAACGGCACAGACGGCACAGGGCGACGACGGTTTCTACACCGGCGATATCAATTATTCCACCTACGGCAGCGATACGCGTCAGGAGATAGCCACACAGAACGCTACCACGCGCCGCAATCCCTTCAAGATGGGGGACTATACCGTAGACGGCACTTTCGCAACTCCCGGCGGCCGCCAATACATACACATCGGAGGGGAAGGCGGAGGTTACTCGGGCCGCTTCCGCCTGCCGGTGCGCGGCCGCGTCACTTCGGGCTACGGCTACCGGCCTCAGTTCGGGCGTATGCACCGCGGCATAGACCTGGCGCTCAACACCGGCGACACGGTGCGTTCCTCCTACGACGGCCGAGTAGTGCTCATCAGCAACGACCCTGACGGCTACGGCCGCTACGTGAAGGTGAAACACTCCAACGGTATGGAGACGCTTTACGCTCACCTTTCGGAGCCGCTGGTTGTATCCGGCCAGCAGGTACGTGCCGGGCAGCCGCTCGGCCTCGGTGGTGCTACGGGCAACGCTACGGGGCCGCATCTCCACTTCGAAACCCGCGTCAACGGCACGGCGGTAGACCCGTCGGCCTATTTCGATTTCGGCACGGGCCGTGCGCGTCAGGACGCCCGCTCACCCATCAACGACGGCGGTCGCACCAAGAGCAATCAGCAACAGCCGTCCAGGAAGGAGGGGAAGAAGAGCGAATCGCGCAAGCAGCCGTCGGCACAGCAACCCAAGATGAGCCGTCCGCGCCTCAAGGTTGAGACCATCGCCTCGGCCGGTAATCGTAACAACGGCGGCAAACCGCGTCCCGGCACTTACCAGGTGCGCCGCGGCGACACGCTGGCCGGCATCGCCCGCAACTACGGTATGAGCGTTGGGGAAATCTGCCGGCTCAACAAGATGTCGAAGTACACCCCGATGTATCCCGGCAAAATCCTCCGTCTGAAATAACCCCCCTCTGAATGCTATTATTCAACATTTGTTGAGAAAAATTAAAAATTTTTCCACTAACTTTGTCACAATTTTAGGATTGTTGCGTCTTTAGTTTGTAACCCTTCATTAAACAACGTTGAATATGAAGCATGTCTACCCGATAATAGCATTTGCGACCGCTTCTGCCATAGCATTTCCAGCTACCGCACAGACCGAGATTGCTGACAGTGTGCCCTCTACCGAACTGCAAGAAGTCGTGGTGGAGGGAGTAACGCGCCGCATAGTGAAATTCGGCACCGAATATACCCCCGACAAGAAAGTGAAAAAAGCGGCCACCGACGCCACGCGCCTGCTCCAGTTGATGCAACTGCCGCAGCTGAAAGTATCGCCCGTCAGCGGCGACATAAAGACCCTGTCGGGCAAGGGAGTGTCGATGTTCATAGACTTTGTACCCGCCACCAAGGAGGAACTCGAGGGAATGCGAACCGACGACGTGCTGCGTATCGAAATCCTTGACTTCCCCGACGACCCGCGCTTCAACGGCGCCGACCACGTCATAAACTTCATCATGCGCCGCTATGAATGGGGCGGCTATACCAAGCTTACCGGACGTGGCGGAGTTTTCGGCACAGACTACGGCGCAGGTGACATCTACTCCAAATTCGTGCGTCGGCGCTGGCAGTTCGACGCCTCCGCCAGCGCTACCGGACGCCACAATAACGACGACTGGACCGACAGCCGCGAAATCTACCGCGACGTCGATTTTGGCGGTGTACATTATCCCGAAATAGTGCGTACCTCCGACTCGGGTCGCGACAACCTCACGCGCAGCAACAACCAGTACTTCTCGCTGCGTGCCCTCTATCGCGGCGAAAATGTCCTGGTGCAGCACATAGCGTGGCTTTCGAGAAACGAGACGCCTTACGAGCGCATGGCCTCCCACGTTTCGTTCATGCCCGAAATCGTTGCGCCGTCAGAGGCGCTGACGCGCAACAGTTCCCTCTCCTTCAATCCCGGAGTGAGCGGTTATTACCGTTTCATCCTCCCCAAAGGGAACACCCTCGACGTCAGCTGGAATTTCTCGTACGGCGCAAACAAGAATTATTCCCGCTACACATTGGGCGACCTCGACCCCATCGTCAACAATAACCGCGAGAAGGTGTACAACCCGACTGCCAACATCTCGTACTCCAAGAATCTGGGTCACGACAACACGTTCCGCACCGCGCTGATGACCTTCAACTCCATCTACGACACGCGCTACTTCGGCTCGCAGACCGACCGGCAGAAACTCCTGTCGAGCGAGAATATGCTCTTCCTGGAATACATGCAGAACTGGGGCTTCGGCCTGAGCCTCTATTCGCGTGTGGGAATGTCATACGTCATCGGGCGCGTAAACAGCAAGACCACCCTGGAGCAGTGGAACCCGCGCCTCGGCGCACAGTTGCAGTGGAAAATCAATAACCACCATTCCGCCTCCATCGAGGGCTGGTGGGGAAATTCCCATCCGCAGCCCTCCACATCGAGCACCGCCCTTGTACAGACCGACGAGCTGATGTGGCTGCAAGGCAACCCCGACCTCAAAAATACCCTGTTCCAACAGACAACCGCCTCCTACACATATATCCCCAACAACCTGCTGAGCTTCTCCACACAGATAGAATACGAGCGCAACGGCAGCAAGCAGGCCTATGATTTCTACACTCTTCCGGGATACGACGGCCTCGTGCGCCGCAGCATAAACAGCGGCACGGCGCACCGACTCGAAGCCTTCGTGGGCGCCAACGCCACGTTGCTCAACGGTTCACTTGTGTTCGGCGCGCAGGGAACGTTCCACCGCGCCATCCTGACCGGTACCGATGCCATCGCCTCCTCATGGTTTACGGGCACGTTCCAGACAGGTTGCATGGTGGGTAACTTCAATGCCAACGTCTTTTACGAAACGCCGTCGCGGCAGCTCAACGCCTGGACCAACGGCTCCATCTACAAGGATAAATGCTCCTACGGCCTGAACGTGGGCTATTCCGTGGGCAACTTCAAGGGCCACCTGGGGTTCTACAACTGGTTTGACGGCGACGCCTTCACTTCGCGCCGGTTCGCCTCGCCGCGCTATAGCATCGACAGTCGCCAGTGGTCGCAGAACTGCTCGCGGATGCTGCGGCTGACGCTCACCTACACCATCCCCTACGGCAAGAAAGTGGAATACAACAACGAACTCTGGCAGCAGCAAGGCGCCGGAAGCGCCATCCTGAAGTAAGCTCTCCCGACACTCCCCCAACGACAAAACCTCACCCAAAACATACGTTCAGAAAAAGAGTCTGCCCGCGCGTCGCAGACTCTTTTTTGCCAATCCGGAAAAAGTCATTATCTTTGTGGCGCAATATCCAAGGAATTATGAAGAGAATAAAGTTACGCACCATCGGAGTGTTTTCTACCCTTTGCGGCGTAGTGCTCGGAATTTTGGGATTTTCAGGCTGCAAGCAGCATAAGACGGCAGTGCGCCAGCCAGCTGAACCCGAAGAGCTGCCCGGCATGATGGTAATGTACGGTCCCCGGCCCGCACAGTACCAGAAAATAGAAGTGCAGCAGCCCGACTCTACCGACAACGGCCAGGACGCAGCGACAGGCGCCGAAACCGAGCGCTAATCCGCCACGGCCACACTCCCTTCATCCCGACCGCAGGACACGCCAAGAGTCGTGTCCCGGTTTTCTGTGTGCTTACTGCGAGGAGGTTTGTGACGGGTTTGTGGTGCTTTAAGGTCCTTAAAGTCCCCGCTGCCTCTATTGCACTCTATTGCCGGGTAAAGGCGCCATCATGTGCCGGTATCAAAAAATCCCGGTATTTTTCATCATTGTTGAAAAATAATTGCTATATTTGCGGCATGAACCAAACTCTTTAACTTATGAAACAAATTTACGCCTTACTCCTGATTGCCGGCACCGTAGCCACGGCCGTGGCATCCCGGGCGGAAAACCGCCAGTCCGTAACCCTTCACCGCGCTCCCGCCACGGCCATCAGCGTCGCCGAAACGCCCGCCAAGATGCCCGCGCGGCAGACTCCCGGAAAGATGGTCATCTCCGACCTCGAAAAGCAGGTCTACGGCCGCTATACCTGCGAATACTATTCCCCCGTTCCCGACGAGAACAACGTCCCTTACGGCTGGTGCCAGGAACAGCCCCTGATGGTAGAAGACTTCCTTGGCGAAAGCGGAGACGTCAACATCGGATACCTCTTCCTGCAATCCGCCATCCTCAAAGGGAAAGTGGACATGGAGAACGGCACACTTACCATCCCGTCGCGCAAAGCAATAACATATTACGAAGACCCGGATGACTACGACGACCCCGGAAAACCGGTCTACTTCGTGACCGTAGACGTCGTGAACGGCAAATATGCCGCCAACTACGACCGTCCGCTGGTATGCCGGTTCGAGCTCCACAACGGCATCATCACCAAAATGACCACCGACGACACCTGGGGGTATGTAGTTCAGGACAACGACGGCAACGACATCGGCTGGTTCGAGATAGCACAGAACTCCAGTTTCTACCTCGGCCACGGCGAGATGGAATACACCGTCGGCGGCCAGACGCAGGCCACCGTCATCCACGCACAGAGCAACGGCACCAAGGCATGGGTCTACAACGCCTTCCGCACCGGCTGGGAAACACCCATCGAAATCACCGTCAACGACCCCGCCAAGACCGCGCAGATTGTGCATCAGTCGTTCCTATCGGGCGAGGACCGCTACTTCTTCACCAACGCCGACCACGCCACCGAAGTGAACGGCATTATCCGCGACGTGGACTGGGATCTCGACAAACGTGACCCGAACCCCAACTCCGTGCTCGACTTCGGCAACATGAGCGTATGTAAAGAGGGTAGCCCGGAGAGCATCGCCGACTTCGGCAACGTCCGCTTCTACTTTAAGGAAGACGTCAGCGAAGACCACACCACGGCCATCCGCGACATAGAAGCCGCCGACGTCCTCGACGCCACGGTGCCGGTAGAATACTACAACCTGCAGGGCGTGCGCGTAGCCAACCCCGGCAAGGGCCTCTACATCCGCCGTCAGGGCATCCGCACCGAAAAGGTAATCCTCCCATAATCAGCTCATCTACCACAAAGCGCAGACGTAGTTTTTTCTACAGAATGCACATCCGCTTAATTTTTAAAACATGCACAATTTTAGGGGAGGTAAACACTGGTTTCCGGTGTTTACCCTAAGACTGTTGTTACAATCCTAAAAAGGATTGACATTCCTTGTGCAATGTTAATACACAATCTTTTCTGCCTTGCCGCCGCTTACCATTATGTAGATCTCGCCTTTTACAGGATTGGAGGTGCGGATGCCTTGTAGAGTGAAGTATGCTTTCTCTGCATTGTCTCCGCTTTCAATAGAGTTTATTCCTGATTCCGGAAGCCTTACCCCGAAACAAGCGGATG